>VFQQ010000644.1_pt1 | contig 63703 bp, 37 predicted proteins | sample 3512341 | NCBI WGS metagenome assembly VFQQ01 (sample SAMN10412373, study PRJNA504923) | tailings metagenome | isolation source: Relicate 2 Philex TSF1 revegetated site | place: Philippines: Tuba, Benguet | collected 2017-08-29 | reverse complement strand
GCGCTTTGCATGAGGCGGAGGTGGGCGAGGGTGTTGACGATGGAGGTGACGCCGAGGCTGGCGCAGGCGCTGCGGCAGAGGAAGTTGCGGCGGGTGTCGAAGTGGTCTTGGTGTTTCATGGTGGTCACAAGGTCAAGGGGTCAATGGGCAAGGGGGGTTACTTTTGGACGATGTATTCGGGGGTGCTGGTGAGGAGGTAGAGGGCGTAGCGGACGCGGGTGCCGGCGTTGCTGATGGGGGGCGGGTTGGTGCTGCTGGGCGAGATCACGGCGACTTGATCGATGAGGATGCTGCGCGGGTTGCCGCCACCGGCGGTGTAGGGGTGCTTGGTCTTGAAGGCGCCGCCGCACAGCAGGGCGTCGAGACGGTCCACGAGCCAGGTGGCGGCGGCGATGTTGGCGGTGGCGTCGTTGCCGGTGTTGGTTCCGGAGGTGAGGCTGCCGCGATGGGCGCGGTAGTCGGCGACCAAGCCGGAGAGATCGGCGCGCACGTTGTCGAGCAGGCCGGTGCTGTCACCGAGCAGGTTGTTGACGCCTTGACCGGTGGGCAGGGCGGCGTTGGGATCGATGATCGAGGAAAGCTCGAGGGTGCGGTGGTAGTTGACCGAACGCACGACGAGGTTTTCGGTCATGATTTGCAGTTCGGGGGCGTAGAGACCGGCCGCGGCGACGCGCCCGCCTGGAGTGTAATCCGGCAGGTACCAGTTGAAGACGCTGGGCATGTTGTTGGGGGTTTGGCCGAGATCGAGGGTGGAGTTGGCGTGGCGCAGACGGGTGCGCGGGCCGTTGAGGTTATTGAACTGGGCGGCGGGGTAACCGTAGGAGGTCAGGCTGCCGACATCGAGCTGGGAGCGGGCGCCAAAAGCGCGCTGCAACTGGATGTAGCGGAGGATGGGCTCCTTGACCTTGCCGAAGCTGACGTTGACGGAGGTGTCGCCGTTGATGGTCTGGGGATCGACGTTTTTGAGGCTGCGCGCCTCGTAGTCGAGCAGGATCTGGTTGATGACGGCCTTGAGGTTGCCGCGCTTGCCGGTGCCGTCGTTTTTGAATTTTTGAGTGACGCGGTAGAGGTAGCCGCGGCTGGGATTGCTGGTGGTGAAGCGCTGGATGAGCAAGCGGCTGAGGAAGGGGGCGAGGTTGGGGTGGTTGAACAGGACGTTGATGGCGCCGTCCAGATCGGCCTCGGCATAAGCGCGCCGGTCGTTGGTGTTGTCGAGATTGCCGGTGTAGGCGGGCAGGGTGTCGGTCAGGCGGTTGCCGTTGTTGTCGAGGCGCAATTGCAGGACTTTGGATCCGGGATCATGATAGTCCACCCGGCTGGCGCCGGACCCGGTGAAGGGGAAGTTTTTCATCGGGTTTTCATAACCGGGATGGAAGTACTCGGTGCCCTGGCTGCCAAGGAAGCTGTTTTGCACGAACGGCGGCACGTAGTTGTTGGCGGAGCTATTTTGCACGTAAGCGAAGCTCCAGCCGGTGAAGACGCGGGCCAGTTCCTTGATGTCGTCGTTGAAATAGGTGGGAATAGGCTGACCGCTGGAGGCGAGCCTGAGGCTGCCGTCTTCCCAGAGCTGGAAGAGGCCGATGGAGAAGAGCTGCATGACCTCGCGGGCGTAGTTTTCGTCCGGGGCGGTGATGAGGTTGCCCTGGCCATCAAAGGTGGCCATGCGGTTTTGCAGGCTGCTGAGGTAGCGGCCCATGATGGGGTGCCGGCTGATGTCGAGCAGCAGTTCCTTGACCCGGAGATCGGCGCCGTTGGAAGAGGAGTAGCTGGCGGGCACGGGAGTGGAGTTGGTGCTGGAGGTCACGCCGCCCGGCGGCTGGTGGTGGCGGATGCCGTCGGCGGCGTCGGCCAGCAGGTCGTAGTAACGGCTGTGTCCGAAGGCGCGGTTGACAATGGTGCCGTCGCGGTCGGAGACGACGAAGATCTGCTCGAGGGCGAAGGCGGCGCGCTGGCGGAGTTGGTCTTTGGCGTGGTTGGCAATCATCCACCAGCCGCGCCGGCGGTTTTGCTGGTCGGGGTCGTAACTCTCCTTATTGCGTCCGGCCGGGATGGGCGGGTTGCCGACGGTAGAACTCCAGCGGGTCCAATCGGCGGGGTTGTTGGGCGGGTAACCGACCTGGTTGCCGCTGCCGTCGAGCAGGGGCTGCTGACCCCAGAGATCCCATTCCTGGGCGTTGGCGGCGAGATGATAATCGTAGAGGCTGGTTTGCGGCAGGCTCCACTGGTTGTTGAGCCAGGCGGTGAAGGCGGCGATGCGGTTGGCGGCGTTGGTTTTGGGGGTGGCGATGCTGTTGAACAACGCGGTGATCTCCGCCTCGGTGGGGCCGAAGGTGGCTTGGGTGAGGAAGCGGGCGCAGTCGCGACGCACCTCCTCGTCGTTGGCGAGGTTTTCCAGCGCCGGATTGGCAGGTGCTGGCGGCGGGTTTTCACTGCCTTCCTGGCGGGCGAGGTCGGCGCGGATTTCACCGCCGGCGTAACGGGTGGTGTGGACGTTGACATAGAGGAAGTCGCTGCCGGTGCGGAAGAGGGCGTTGATGATCTGCTGGCCGGTGAGGCCGGCGGAGTTGACGATGGTCCAGGGATAGTCGGCGAGCGGGCCGTTGGGCAGACCATCGGGTTCGCCATAGACGATGGTGCCGGTGGCGACGGGGCCGGAGCCGCCGTTGTGGTAGTGGACGTGGCTGCCGTCCACATCGGTCTGGGGGGTGGTCAGGCCGTTGAAGGTGGTGGAGATGCGGGCGGCGGTATTGGAGCCGTTGACGATGATGGTGGCGAAGCCGGAGGCGCCGGTGATGGCGCTGCCCTGCGGCAGGAAGCGGCCGACAAAGAGCTTTTCATTGGCGGGGGAATCCAGGGCATCATAGATGTACATGTCGGCGTTGACGGAATAAGGGGAGGTGCCGAGGGTGTACTGGCTGCCGCTGGTGAGGGTGAGGCGGACACCCTCGCGATACTCATCAATGCCGTCCTGTACCGGGCGGATATAGATGTTTCCCGCCTGGGAATTGGTGGCGAGGGAGAGGGTGGTAGTGACCTGGGTGCCACCGGTGGCGGCGGTCCAGGCGCTGTAGTCGGCGGGGCTGGCAGGGGCGCGGTTGGAGGCGGCGGGAGTGCCGGCGAGAGTGAGGTTGACGGTGATCGGGGCGAAGCCGCCGATGCGGTTGACGACGAGGCGGCCGGGGGTGCTGACGGGGGTGGCGGCGGTCAGGTCGTTCACTTCGTAAGCATGCGCGCCAACACTGGCATAAACGACGCCACCGGTGAAGGTGTGTGGATTGGTGGAGGCGGCGAAGCCGTCGATGCCGAGGCGGTTGTGGTACTCCTGCTGGTTGGTGAGCAGGTCGCCATCGGGGTCGAGGGAGCCGTCATTGGCGTTGTTGGGATTGAGGCCGTTGGCAAGTTCCCAGTCGTCGGGGGCGCCGTCGCCATCGGTGTCCACGGCGCCTTGAATGGAAAGAAAGGCGACGGTTTCGGCGGTGTGGGTGTTGTTGCCTGCGGGCACTTGCAGGGAGCCGGTGCCGTCCTCCTGGCAGACCAGATCCACTTTGTCGGCAAAGAGATAGCGCCAGCGCAGGGTGGCGGGATCGGGGTCGTTCTTCGTCTGCATGGCGGCGAAGAGGAAGGGGTCGGCGTGCATGCGGCTGAAGGCGCGGGTGCGGAAGGAGCTGTCGTGGTTGGTGCCGTTGCCCGCCTGGAAGCGCATGCCGGTGGTGAAGAAATTGGTGGTGCCCTGGGTCAGGGCGATCCAGTGAACGCTTTCGTTGGCGTGCGCTTGGATGTCGATCTCCGACTGGTTGACTTCGACCAGGAAACTGGAGGTGGTGACGCTGTGTGCGCGCGCGGTGCAGGCGCGCGCGGTGTTGACCGTGGCCACCTGGGTGAAGATGGCGGGGGCGTTGGGAAAGCCGGAGGCGAGCGCCTGGCTGGTGCCAGTCTGGTTTTGGCCGGTGTGGTTGCCGGTGATGCTGACCGTGGTCCGTCCCGCCTGCCAGCGCACGCCGCCGATGGCGTGGGAGCCTTGTTCCACCACGATGTAACTGAGTTTCTCCCAGACATTGTGGGCCTGGGTGGCGAGGTGATCCCAGCGGTCCAATTGGAACTCGAAGCTGCCCTTGCCGCCATTGGCACTGTCATTGCCGAGGACGTTGCGCACGCGCACGGTGAGAGGGGTGCTGTTGGTGTAGGAGGGCGGTCCCATGACGACCACGGGGGTAGTGTAGGTGCTGGCGAGGTTGACCTTGGTCCAGGTGGCGGCATTGGTCTGCCTGACGATGACGTCGCCCACTTCGACCTTGGCCTGCTGCTCGCCGTTCATGGTGCCAAGCGCGAGGTAACCGACGATCTCGGCGGAGTGAGTGGTGTTGCTGTCAGAGGAGGTTTCCTCCTGAAATTGCAATTGCACGCCGGTGGAAGACAGGGACTGCATGCGAAGTTCGCCAGGATCGGTGTCGTTGATGGTCTGGGTCTGGGCGATGAGGACGGGATTGTTGCGGGTGGCGGGAAAAGTGAGGGTGGTGAAGGCGTCGGTAACGACGGCGCTGGTGCGCACGGCGCTGAGGATGCGGCCGTCCAGATAGCCGGTGCCAGTGGAGACGGCGATGTAACTGACCCCTTCGTCAAGGAGGGTGCCGGCGCTGGCCTGCTGGCTTTCCAGATGCACCTGGAAGCCGGTACTAGTGACGCTGTTGAGCCGGGTTTTGAGGGCCATCAACCCTCGGTTGGAGGTCCAGTTATTGTAGCTGTTGACCTGGGCAAGCACGACCGGCGCGGCGGTGAAACCGCTCAAGGACACGCCGACCGGAGAGCGGTTGACGGCGGACAGTTTGCCGACTTGCCAGCGCTGGGCGCCGAACACATGGATGCCTTCGGTGAGCGCCAGGAAATGCACGGTTTCCGAGCCGTGCGCGCCGTCGAGATACTCCCATTCGTTGAGCTGGAGGTAAAAGCCGGTGGCATGCACTTCCACGGCGGTGACCGCCATCGGGCTGCCATCATTTTTGGTGGCAGGCCCCAGTACGACGACGGGCGGGGCTTTAAAGGTGCGGGTGAAGGGCACCCAATGCCAGTCATCGGCGGTGGGTTGGTTGAGCGTCACGACACCAACCTCAAACTGGGCGGGAATCGGCAGAGGAGGAGCCGGCGGGCCTTGAGCCTGGACTTCCTTGACGATGAGAAAGCCGCCCAAGAGGCAGGCAACAACTAGGGTGAGGATGCGGCGCAGCGCGTGCGGGCGGAGGTGACGCGGAGTGGTAGGGAGGGGAACGCGAGTCATAGCCCGCGTGTTTTAGCCGAAAAAGAATAAGCCTTTGGAGTCTAATTTTGTCATCCATTCGGATGACAAACTGCAACTTCCTGCTGATTAAAAATAAATGACAACTTCAGCGCTGGCGATGCGCTTGAGGCGAGAGGAGGCGTGGGCAGTGGTTTTGGAGGGGTCAAGAATGGTCAAGGGGTCAAGCAATGTGGCGCGCTTGACTCGCTCCCCACTTTACTCACTCAATCGTTGGATAGCAGCGGGCCGTTGGCGGTGCTCAGCTCCATGGCGAGTTCACTGAGGACATCGTCATGCGTCCACATCTCGCGGTCAGGGCCGGCGGAACGCACGGTGGTGAGCCAGGCGCTCTCTGGATGGAAGCGGTAGGGGGTGCCCCAGCGGTCGAGCAGTTCGCCGTCCGGACTGAGGTTGGGGTGGCTCTTGGGCAGCACGGCGATGCCTTTCGGGTTTTCCCCTTGCAGACGGCGGACGATCTCGTCGTTTTGCTCGCCCATGGGCATGGCACCGAAGGCGCGGCGGTATTCCTCAAGCAGGAGGACGACGGTTTGCACGTCTTCCTCGGCGGTTTCATTGTACTCGCCGCGATGAGGTTGCGGATTCGCGGGATCGACTGGGGGATTCGGCGGCGCGGTGGCGGTGCCGCGGACGGGGAGGGCGGGTGCGGTGGTTGGCGAAACGGCGGCGGGATTGAGGGGGACAGAAGCGGGAGGAGGCAATTGTGCCAGGGCTGCGAGGACCGGCAGCGGATGCACCCGGCCTTTGGCGGTGGCGGCGTAGAGATGGTGTCCGTAAGGACTGTCGATGGGCGGTGGCGGCAGCGGGATTTGCAGGGGGCCGCAGAAGGAGGGGTCAACGGGGCCGCGGGAGGGAGAGAGAGTCGGAGCGGGGCTGACGCTGCCGGGGGCGCGGACGGGTGAGTTGCCAGCCCAGCGCCAGCTCACCGAGAAGATGGCGGTGATGAACAGGAGACCGGCGGCGGAAAGCAGGAGTTTGGGAGGTTTGAGCATGGGGAGGGGGGAATCTGTGGTCAGGGGTCAGCGGTGAGGAGTTAGACGGTGAAGTCGAGGTACTGGAGGTTGGAGGGGATGTCACCGATGTTTTGGAAGCGGCCGAGATTGGGGAAGATGGCGGCGATGTCGTCGTTGGTGAGGCCACCGAGGTAGCCTCCGCTGTCCTGGCTGAGAAACCATTTGGCGGCGACGGACATGAACTGCTCGACGGAGGTGGTGGGAATCCAGCGGCCGCGGGCGCGGCCTTCGGTGTCGGCGTCGAGGCTGGTGGACGGGTCGTTGTTGGCGCGGGCGAGGCTGGGGAAGGTGCCGAAGACACGGCCGCCGCGGACAGGGCCGCCCATGGCGATTTGGTGGCCGCCCCAGCCATGGTCGGTGCCGGAGAGGTCGCTATCGCCGTTGGGTTGGAAGGTGCGGGTAAAATCGGAATTGGAAAAGAGCAGGGTGTCATTCCAGAGGCCGAGGCTGGCGAGGGCGTCGCGGAAGCCTTGCAGGGATTTATCGAGGTCACCGAGCAGGCTGGGGTGATCGGTGAGCTGGCTGCGATGGGTGTCGTAACCGCCCATGCTGACGAAGAAAATCTGGCGTTTGGGATCGCCGATGCTGGCGCGGCCCTGCATCAAGCGGGCGACGGTATGGAGCTGGGAGGCGATGCCGGGCAAGGCGGCGTTGTTGAAGGCGTTGTTGAAAGCGGTGTCGATGACGGTGGTGTCTCCATTGAAGATTTCGCCGACGAGCGCCTCGTTGTCGCGCGCGCGTTTCATGACGTCATTATAACTGTTTTCAAGGAGGTGCTGGTAGCGGGAGTCCGGCTCACCGAGCTGCATGCGGGCGAGTTTGGTGAGCAGGTCTGCACCTTCAAGGATGCGGCCGGCGCTGGCGGTGCTGTAGGCGGGCGGGGTGGAGACATAGGGGTTGGCGCCGTTGGCGGCGGCGGCGCCGTAGGGGCCGTTGCTGTTGCTGAAGCCGCTGAGAGGGGTGACGCCGGAGGTGCTGACGGCGTATTGGACGGTTTGGGAGCCGACTTGGAAGGAGTTCTGGCCGGCGATGGAGATGTTCATGGAGACCTGGCTGCCGTTGTTGGCCAGGCCGTGGATCAGGTCGGCGGCGCGGCCGCCCCAGCCGTTTTGAAAGGGACGGTCGGGCAGGCTGCTCTGCCATTGGAGCTGCTGGTCGCTGTGGGAAAAGAGCTGGGGCGGCTTGGCCACAAAACTATTGAAGTAGGCGTCCCGGTTTGCCAGCGGCACGACGAGGGTGCCGGCATTGGCGATGAAGGCGAGGTCCTGGTTGTTGAACAGGTTTTTACTCTGGGCCATGGCCGGGTGCAGACCGAAGCTGTTGTTGGCCGTGGTTTGGCTGGGGCCGCCGCTGGCGAGGCTGAGGAGGTGGACGCCGTTGGGGTTGTTGGTGGCGTGATAGGGGTCCGCGTTGAGGTGGAAGGGGATGTTGGCGGGGCGGGCGTTGTTATAATTGGCGCGGGCGGCGCCGGCGCGCGGGAGGAGCATGTTGTTGGAGTCGTTGCCACCGTAGAGGAAGAGGCAGACGATGGCCCGGTAGTCGCCGGGCGCGCCCTGGGCCGCGGCGCTTTGCATGAGGCGGAGGTGGGCGAGGGTGTTGACGATGGAGGTGACGCCGAGGCTGGCGCAGGCGCTGCGGCAGAGGAAGTTGCGGCGGGTGTCGAAGTGATCCTGATGTTTCATGATGGTCACAAGGTCAAGGGGTCAAGGGGTCAAGGGGTCAAGGGGTCAAGCGGGGTTACTTCTGGACGATGAATTCGGGGCTGAGGGTGATGAGATGAATGGCGGCGCGGACGCGGTCGCGGCAGTTGTTGAGGCTGGGGTTGGCGCCACCGCTTGAAGCGACCAAGGCGGTTTGATTGATGATGACCGCGCGCGGGTTGGCGGTGCTGGGGTCGCTCGCGTATTTGGCTTTGAGGGCGCCGGCGCAGAGCAGGAGGTCGAGGTGATCCACCAACCATTCGGCGGAGGCCTCGTTGCTGCCGCTGGTGGCGCGGTGGTTTTTGTAATCGGCGACGAGATCGACGATGTTGGCGTAGATGTTGTCGAGGGCGGCGTCGTAAGGCTCCAGGGTTTGATTGGCGAAGCCGAGGTTGTCCACGCCGAAGCCGGCGGGCGGATTGGCAGTGGGATCGAAGTGGGTGGCGTAAGCGAGGCTGCGCAGGTAATTGACGGAGCGCACGGAGATGATTTCGTCGATGATTTGCAATTCGGGGGCGGTCAGGCCGGCGGCGGCGGCATCGCCGCCGGGGGAGTAGGAGGGCAGGTACCAGTTGAACACGCTGGGCATGTGGTTGGGGGTCTGCGCGAGGTTGCTCAAGGTGCTGGGGAAGCGGTAGCGGGTGACGCCGGAGGGGAAGTTGTCGAGCTGGGAGGCGGGGTAGCCGAAGGCGGAGAGGGAGGTGAGGGGGAGGCTGGAGCGGGCCGCGAGAGCGCGCTGGAGCTGGGTGTAGCGGAGGATGGGTTCCTTGACCTTGCCGAAGCTGACGTTGACACTGGTGACGGGCTGGCCATCCACCAGGAATTCCTGGGGATCGACGTTGGTGAGGGTGCGGGCCTCGTAGTCGAGCAGGATGGCGCGGATGGTTTCGCGGAAGCGCCCGCGCACGCCGGTCTCGGTGCCGTTGTGGCGCTCGAAGATTTTGGCGACGCGATGCACGTAGCCGCGGCTGGGGTTGCTGGTGACGAAACGCTGGATGAGCAGGCGGCTGATGAAGGGGGCGATGTTGGGGTGGTTATAGAGCGCGGTGACGGCGCGGTTGAGGTCGCCATTGGCATAAACTTCGGGGTCTTCACTGGTGTTGATGGCGCGCAGGGTGGCAGCCTGGGGGGTGCCGGCGAAGAGGGATTTGGCGCCGAGGTCATGGAAATCGGCGGCGTAGTTGCGCAGGGGGTTTTCCCAGCCGGGGTGGAAGAACTCGCCCTGGTTGTTGGCGTTGAATTTGGCGGCCAGGGTGCTGCCGGACTGGATGATGGGGGGGGAGTAGTCGTTGGCGGCGGTGTTTTGCCGCCAGGCGAAGCTCCAGCCGGTGAAGACGCGGGCGAGTTCCTGGATGTCCTCGTTGCTGTAGGTGGGGATGGGTTGGCCGTTGGCGGCGAGTTTGAGGGTGCCGTCGGGGTGGAGCTGGAGCAGGCCGATGGAGAAGAGTTGCATGATTTCGCGGGCGAAATTTTCGTCCGGGGAAAGGATGACCTCGCCGGTGACAGGGTCGGTTTGCTCCTTGATGTTGCGCAAGTGGCTGAGGTACCAGGCCATGACGGCGTGCTTGCTGATGTCCATCAGCAGTTCCTTGATGGTGATGGTGGTGGAGGTGCTATTGCGCGGGGTGTAGGTGCCGATGTAGTTTGGCCCGATGTCGCCGGCGCTGGCATGCAGGGGTGGTTGCAGGTGGCGGACGCCGTCGGCAAAGTCCGCCAGCATGTCGTAGTAGCGGCTATGGGCGTAAGCGCGCAGGCGGATGGTGGTGTCGCGGTCGGAGACGACGAAGATCTGCTCAAGGGCGAAGGCGGCGCGCTGGCGGAGTTGGTCATGCGCTTGATTGGCGAGCGTCCACCAGGCGCGGCGGCGGTTGTGGCGGCTGTCGGCGCGGTGCGAGGTCTTGCTGACGCCGGGGGGGGCGGACCATTTTTGATAGGCGGCAGCGCTGCCGGGCGGGGTGTAGGGATCGCCATTGCCGTCGAGCAGGCCCTGGCGCGAGCCGCGCAGGGCCCATTCCTGCTGATCGGCGGCATAAAGGTAGTCGTAGAGGGTGGTTTGATCGCGGCTCCACTGGTTGTTGATCCAGTTGGAGAAGGCGGTGATGCGGTTGGAGGCGAGCAGTTTGTTGCCGGAGATGCTGTTGTAGAGGGCGTCGATCTCGGCCGGGGTGGGGCCGAAGGTGGCCTGGGTGAGGAAGCGGGCGCAGTCGCGGCGCACGTCATCGAGGCTGGTGAGGTTTTCGAGGAGGGGAGCGGCGGGCGGTTCGACGAACTCGACGCTGCCGGTGACACGGGCGAGGTCGGCGCGGATTTCACCTGAGGCATAGCGGTCGGTGTGGACATTGAGGTAGAGTTTGTTGCCATCGTTTTGGAAGAGGGCGTTGATGACCTGCTGGCCGGTGAGACCGGCGACATTGCGGAGGGTCCAGGGGAATTCGACAAGCTGACCGGGTGGCAGGCCGTCGGGGTCGCCATAAACGACGGTGCCGGTGGCGACGGGGCCGGAGCCGCCGTTGTGGTAGTGGATGTGGCTGCCATCGATGACGAGTTGGGGCGTGGTCAGGCCGTTGAAGGTGGTGGAGATGCGGGCGGCGGAGTTGGAGCCGTTGAGGATGACGGTGGCGAAGCCGGAGGCGCTGGTGGTGGCGGAACCCTGGGGGATGAAGGTGCCGACGAACAATTTTTCATTGGCCGGGATGTCGCTGGCGTCGTAGAGGAGGGCATCCGCTGTTTTGGTGGCGCCGAGGGTGTACTGACTGCCGGCAGTGACGGTGAGGCGCACGCCTTCGGGGAATTCGTCGAGGTCATCCTGGACGGGGCGGATGTGGATGTCACGGGATTGGGCGTTGGCGGCGAGGGAGAGGGTGGTGGTGACGGGGTTGCCGGCGGTGGCGTGGTCCCAGGCGCTGTAGTCGGTGCCGGGGGTGGCGGTGCCGCGGGTGGCGCTGGCGGGCGAGCCGGCGAGGGTGAGGTTGACGGTGATGGGGGCGAGACCGCCGATGCGATTGACGCGCAGGCGGGCGTTGATGCTGGTGAGCGGGGTGGCGGTGAGGTCGGCCACTTCGTAGCCATGAGCGGCGCGGCTGGCGGTGACGATGCCGCCGGTGAAGGAGAAGGGGTTAGTGGAGGTGGCGAAGCCGTCAAGGCCAAGGCGGTTGTGGTACTCCATTTGGTTGGTGAGCAGGTCGCCATCGGGGTCGGCGCTGCCGTCGGCGGGATCGTTGGGGTCGAGGCCCATGGCGAGTTCCCAGTCATCGGGGGCGCCATCGCCGTCGCTGTCCTCGGCGCCTTGCACGACGAGGAGGGCGACGGATTCGGCGCCGTGGGTGTTGTCGGCGCCAGGATGACCGTCCTCGTCGAGGATGAGATCCACGCGGTTGGCGAAGAGGTAGCGCCAGCGGATGGTGGCAGGATCCTGATCGTTGCCGGTTTGCATGGCGGCGAAGAGGTAGGGGTCGGCGTGCATGCGGCTGAAGTTGCGGGTGCGGAAGGAGTGGGTGTGGTTGGTGGCGCCGGGGCTGACTTCGAGCCGGCGGGCGATACTGAAGAGGTTGGTGACGCCGTAAGGGACGGCGAGCCAATGGGCGCTGCGGTTGAGGTGCGGCGTCGTGTCGATCTCCGATTGCTGCAAGGCGACACGGAAACCGGTGGCGGTGACGGAGTGTACGCGTGAGATTTTGGCGGCGTCGGTGGTGTTGGTCACGACGTGGGAAAAAACGGCGGGGGCTTCCGTGTAGGCGGCGGGGAAGGTTTCCGCGACGCCGTTGAAATTGCCGGTGGTGACGTTTTTACGGCCCGCCTGCCAAAGCTGGCCGCCGACGGCGAACGGGCCGGACTCCATGACCAGCCAGCTGATTTTTTCCGGCACGTCATGGGGTTGGGTGGCGTAGTGATCCCAGCGGTCGATTTGCACTTGAAAAGAGGCATTGCCGTTGTTGGCGGGGTCCGCCGGGTTGATGCTGCGCACGCGTGTGGTCAGGCGAGTGCTGTTGGTGCGGGAAGGCGGGCCGATGACGACCACGGGCAGGGTGTAGGGTTGGGCGAGGTTGACTTTGGTCCAGGCGGCGGCATCGGACTGCTGGATGATTTCGTCGCCCATCTCGATTTTGGCGAGGGCCTCGCCGGGCACGGCACTGAGGAGAAGATAGCCCACTTCCTCGGGGGTGTGCGAGGTTTCGGAGTCGGCGGATTGCTCCTCCTGGAAGCGCAGCTCGACGCCGGTGTCGCTGAGGTTGCGCATTTTTAGCTCGCCCGGGTCGGCTTGGTTGAGGGTTTGGGTTTGGGCGAGCAGGCGCGGGTTGACGCGATCGGTGAAGGGGGCGGGCACGGCGGGGAAGGTGAGCGCGGTGAAGCTGTTGCCGACGAGGGTGGTGGAGCGGACCGCGCTGACCGCGGCGCCGTCGAGCCAGCCGTCTCCCTGGGATACGGCAATCCAGCCGATGCTTTCGTTGGCGATGGCGCCGGTGTTGGCCTCCTCGGTTTCCAGCCGCACCTGGAAGCTGGCGCTGCCGACCGAGGAGAGGCGGGTCTTGAGGGCCATGACGCCCTTGGCGGGGTCGCTGGCCGGGTTGTGGGTGCTTTCGACTTGGGCCAGCACCACCGGCGCGGAACTGAATCCGTTCAAAGTGACGGTTTGGGGGGCGCGGTTGACACTGCTGACGCGGCCGGCCTGCCAGCGCTGGCTGCCGAATTGATGCAGGCCCGGACTGAAGGCCAGGAAAGACAAGGTTTCCGAGGCATGAGCGCCGTCGAGGTAGTCCCACTCGTCGAGTTGATACTCGAAGCCGCTGGTGGTGACGTTGCGCACACGCAGCACGCAGGGCTGGCTGTTGTTTTGAGTGGCGGGTCCCAGCACCACCACGGGCGGCTCGCGGAAAACGCGGGTGAACGCCGCCGTGCGCCACTGGCTGGCGTTGCCTTGGGAAAAGGTGAGCACGCCGGTCTCGAAGTTGGCGGTGCCGGGCGGCGGTGCGGCGGCAAGGGGGAGCAGAGCCGGGGCGAGCAGGGCGAGCGCGGCGGCGAGAGGGGGCAGAGGGAAGAGAAGGGCGCCATGTGGCGCCGTGCTGGGGACGGGTTGGTGGACCATGGCTTGATGATTGGATAAAACCACGCCGCGTTTGTGAAGCCTGTTGTTGTCCTCCAAATGGAGGACAAAGCGGCGGCGCAGCCAGCGCATCGAGCCTGGCTGAAATTAACGGGGCAGCAGGCCGCGTTGCATGGCCGCCATTACCGCTTGAGTGCGATCATGCACCCCGAGCTTTCTCATGGTGCGGGTGAGGAAGGTTTTCGCTGTGGTTTCAGAAACACTGAGTTGATGGGCGATCTCCTTGTTGGACATGCCCTGGGCGATGAGGCGCAGTACGGCGATTTCACGGCTGGAAAGATGCGTCTGGCAGGAGTGCTCGCGAAGTTTGAGGTGGAGCCCGGGTGGAAAGCAGACGCGACCGGATTCGAGCAGACGCACGGCGCGCAGCAAGTCCTGCTGGCTGGCGGATTTGGGAACGAAGCCATGCACACGGGCCGCGTAAGCGCGGAACACATCCTCATCGGAATTGCGGTGGGAGAAGATGAGGACGCGGGAGCGGGTGTGCAAGAATTCGCGGGCGAGTTCGAGCCCGTCCCGATCCGGCAGGCAGGTGTCGAGAATCACAATGTGCGGTTGGTGTTGCGCGAAAAGCTCGGCTGCCTCGCCAGCGCAGCCTGCTTCCGCGACCACGCGCAGGCGATGTTCGCGCCGGAAGAAGACGCGCAAACCGAGGCGTGTGATGCAGTTGCGGTCCACCAGCAAGATGTCCTGTGGAGGCTCCTCAGCGGCCGCGGCCGGGGAAACCGGTTCCAACTCGCGGCCAGGAGAGCTGTTGGAGGCAGCGCTGACGAACATGAATTCATCATTGTCAGAAAAGCCTATGCTTAGGCAAGTAAGAATTTTATCTTCTTTTGCGGGGCGGGAGCATGGGCTTGCAGTCTTTGAACCCGCAGTTAGCATAGGTGGCATGAATTCGGGGGGGCAAGAGCCGCGTCAGCCTTCAATGAGCAGGGAGGCGTTCGTTCAGATTTCTTTGGGGGAGGGGGGCACGCCGCTGCTTCCCAGCCGCCACATCGGGCCGGAGGCCGGCCTGCGCCGGTTGTGGTTCAAGGTGGAGAGCGCCAATCCCACCGGTTCCTATAAAGACCGGTTCGCGGCGCGGGCGGTGGCTTTGATGCGGCAGGAGGGACGGCATATCTGCATGGCGACCTCCAGCGGCAACACGGGCGCGGCACTGGCGGCGTACTGCGCAGCGGCGGGATTGCGGTGTCGCATTGCGGTGGTGGAGACGGCGCCGGCGGGCAAGCTGCGGCAGATGCTGGCGTATGGCGCGGAGATTCAACGGGTGCGTGGCTTCGGGGTGGATCGCGCGGTGACGGAACAAACTTTTGCGCGGCTGCGGGCATTGGGAGGGGAGCCGGGTCATGCCTTGCACATCAGCGCTTATGCGTGCAGTCCGGAGGCCATGCAAGGGGTGGAAAGCATCGCTTCAGAATTGGCGGAGCAACTGCCGGAGATGGCGCATGTGTTCAGCCCGGCGGGTGGCGGTGGTCTGACGCTGGCGGTGGCGCTGGGGCTGCAAAAAGCCGGGCAGCCGGCGGCGGTGCATTGCGTGCAGCCAGCGGGCAACGACACCATCGCCGGTCCGTTGCGCCAGGGGCTGGGTCTGGCGCGGACGGTTGAGTGCCTGACCGAAATCAGCGGTTTGCAGGTGCCCAGCGTGCTGGATGGCGACGCGGTCATCGCTGCCTGCCGCGCCAGCGGCGGTACCGGCCACACCGTGAGCGATGAGGAGGTGTGGGAATGTCAGCGGCGGTTGGCGCGAGAGGAAGGGATTTTTTGCGAACCGGCGGGCGCGGTGGCTTTGGCGGGGGCGCTGGGTGCGCTGAAGAGGGGCGAGATCGGGCCGGATGCGCCGGTGGTTTGTCTGGTGACAGGTTCCGGCTTCAAGGACGCTGCCTCCATTGAGCGGATGAATGCTGAGGCGGTGTGCGAATGCGTGGGTTGGGAGCAGTTGTGAGGCAACTCACTTGTTCAGAAAGGACCGGGAAGAAACGGCGCGGCGTGGCGTTCAAGTGGCTCATGACCGGACGCCTCATCTTATTCGCTTGTCTCGCTCTCGGCACTTGCCTGAGCGCGCAAACCAAGGGTTCAAAAGCCAAAGGGGGTCGCGTGAACACGCCGCCGCCAACGCAGCCGCCGCTGGAGGCGGTTGAAATCAGCAAGCTGCCTGCGGGCACAGAGCGCCTCGACATTTACCTGCTGATGGGGCAGTCGAACATGAAGGGTCGAGGTGTGATGCCGGAGGAGCCGAAGCGCGATCCGCGCATCGTCATGATGCATCTTCGCGACGACCAATGGTATCTCGCGCGTCACCCGTTGCATCTGACCGGCGATGCCAAGACCTTCGAGGGGCATGACAATGCCGGTGTCGGCCCCGGACTCGCGTTTGCCGAGGTCGTCGCCGGGCGTGAACCGAAGGCTGCCATCGGGTTGATTCCCTGCGCGGTGGGCGGCTCGCCGATTCGGGTTTGGGAGAAAGGGGCGAAACTCTATGACGAAGCGCTGCGACGCGGGAAACTGGCGCTGCAAACAGCCGCGCCAGCGAAGCCGCGCATCGCCGGGGTGCTCTGGCTGCAAGGCGAGGCGGACGCCGGGCCTGATAATCGCGCTGGGTATGAGGGTAAGCTGCTCAAACTCGTGGACGACCTGCGCGCCGACTTGAGCCTGCCGGAGCTGCCTTTCATCGCCTGCACGATCGGTGAGATGAGTCCGGACGCCGCGCGCTTGGCGGATCAGAAGGCGATGAACGAGGTTCTTCTGAGCCTGCCGCGGAAGCGCCCCCACACAGCCTGCGTGGACGCGCGTGACATCAAGACGCACATTGGCGATCACGTTCACTTTGACACGGCCGCGCAGGAGGAGATCGGCCGCCGTTTCGCCCGTCTCATTGATGGGTTGTAGCGCTTGGGCAAGTCGAGTGAACGCAAGCTCGGGCGCCCGCCAGCGTTCAAGCAGGATGAAGCGCCATCTCGCCGTTCTGCTGCTCGCGTCCGTTCTTCCTCTTGCTGCTCAGACTCCCGCGCCGAAGGGCAAAGCCAAAGCGAAAGCCGGGGCCGCTAGCCAGCCGCGTTTCCAGGCGCCGCTGGCGCAGCGGTTGTCTTCCCGGGATGAGACGCTGCATCGCGATTTCCCGGATTTTGTGATCGGACCGGATTTGCAATTGTGGACGGTCTTTATCGAGCACGATGGCAAAGCGGACACGCTGCAATTGGCGACGCGCACGGAAAAAGAATGGAAGATCTTGGCGGCGATGGCGCGACCGGGTGTGGTGCATCAACCTGCCATCGCCACCGATGGCGCGGGCGGGGTGTGGTGTTTTTGGGGACAAGTGAATGAGCAGGAGGTGATGACTCTGCGAGCGCGTCGCTTTGCCGCGGGGAAGGCGGGGGAGGAGATCGAACTGGCGGCGCAGCCGGACGCGGGCAGCACTTTTGCGGATGCGGGCACGGACGCGGCGGGTTGTGTCTGGGTGACGTGGCAGGAGGTGCGGCCCGGGGCTTCCCAAATCTGGACGCGGCATTGGAGCGCGGAGGCGGGCTCGTGGTCGGAGCCGGTGCGGGTGTCCACGCAGAAAGAAGGCGGCAACTGGGAGCCGCGCCTGGCTTTCTCCGACACCGAAGGCGCCTGGATCGTTTATGACTCATCGGCAGGCAGCGAGTTCAACCTGCGCCTCGCCCGGGTGACGCTCGACGGCAGGGTGGAGGACAAGACGCTGGTGCAGACGCCCGATTACGAAGCGCGCGCCAGCATCGCTGCGGATGGTCGGGGCGGCTTGTGGATCGCCGCCGAGCGCGGGCGGCAGCAGTGGGGACTCGATTCGCGCGGTCACGAAAACGACATGGGCTTGAACGCGCAGAAGCGCATCCTGCTCGGACGCTACGACATTGCCAGTGGCGAGTTCGTCGAGGTGCCGGTGCCGGACAAGGGGCGTCCCACACCCGCGCCCGATCCGAGTCCGGGTTTTGCTGTCAATGTGCCCTCGGTGGCGGTGCGCGCGGACGGGCAGGTGTGGTTGAGCTACCGTTACTTTGCGAACGAGTTCTGGCGCGGCGCGGTGACGCGGTATGATCCGTCCACGCAGCGCTGGCACGAGCCTGCGGCGTTGCCGGACAGCACCATGGGACAGGACCGGCGTCAGGAGTTGCTTGCCGGACCCAAGGGCGGTGTGTGGGTCAGTTGGGCTACGGACAAACGCACCAGCAAACTCAGCGGCATCGCCGAAATTCACAGCGCGCAGATCAAACACGATGCCGAGTGGCCGCTGCTGCCCGAGGAGCCTGAAGCCGTCATCGCCCGCGCTGCGGAGCCGGAACCTTATTTCAACGCCCCCACACCGCCGCGCCCACTGGACGAGCATCACGTTTGGAAGATTGGCGGCAAAACCTACCGCCTGCTGTGGGGTGACCTGCACCGCCACACGGACATTTCCAATTGCCGCACCGGCTTCGACGGCTGCATCGTCGAGCATTACCGCTATGCCTACGACTTGGCGGGACTCGACTTCCTCGGCACCTCCGACCACACGGACATTGGCAAAGTCTATTCGCCTTACGAATGGTGGCACACGCAGCGGCAGGTGGATGTGTTTCATGCGCCGGGACGGTTTGCGTCGCTCTATGCCTACGAGCGCGAGCAGTCTTTTCCTTGGGGGCATCGCAACATCATCTTCGCCGAGCGGGGCGGGCCTATCGTTTATATCAATCGCGCCTACTACCGCGAGTCGATCTGGCAAAAGGACCTGCCCGTGGCGCCCGGCATTCAGCCCATTCAACCCACGGAGTTGTGGGATCTGCTCCAACGCCACAATCGTCCCGTGGCCATCATCAGCCACACCGGCGCCACCGGCATGGGCACGGACTGGACTCAATACGATCAGGGCATCGACAACACCCATGAAAACACCGTCGAGATTTTTCAAGGCGCGCGCGTGAGCTACGAGGGCATCGGCGCACCGCAGCCCACCGTCGGCCTGCGGCGAACGGAAAACTACACCCCGCACAAACTCGCCGGTGAGGAGCATCCCAAGCCGCCGGGCGCCATCACCGATTTTGACGCCGGATTTGAGAACCCGCGCGGCTTCAACAACGGTGTCTATCAAAAGGCGCTCGCGGAGGGCCATAAGTTGGGTGTGTTTGCCTCCAGTGATCACATCGCCACGCACACTTCGTTTGGCGGGGTGTATGTGGAGGAGTTCACGCGCGAGGGCATCATTGAGGGGTTCAAAGCCCGCCGCACCTGCGCGGCGACGGACAAAATTTTCGTCGAACTCCGCAACGGAGAGCATCTCATGGGTGCGGTCATTGAGATGGAGGGCAAGCCCGAGCTTTTTTTCCATATTGAAGGGACTGCTCCGGTCAAACGCCTTACCATTGTGCGCAACGAGGTGAATCATCACCTTAGCGAACCGAACACGAAGTCCGTCACCGCTTCATGGACCGATGAGGCGCCGCTCGCGGGCGAAAACCGCTACTATCTGCGCGTCGAACAGGACGACGGCAACATGGCCTGGTCCTCGCCGTTGTGGATCACGGTAAAATGAGTCTGGACATTCTGGCGTCGATTGAACAAGCTGAAGCCCACCCCGCATGAATCCCCGTCAACTCGCCTTTGTCTTTGCCTCGCTCACCTCCAGCGCGCTGGCCAGCAGCCAGCACCTGGTTTTCTTTGGCACTTACACCAACGGCAAAAGCCCGAGCAAGGGTATCTACCGCGCCACCTTCGATTCGGAGACGGGCGAGCTCGGTGTCCCTGAACTGGCGGCAGAGACGGCCAGCCCGAGTTTCCTGACGGTGGCACCATCGAAGAAATATCTGTATGCCGTGGGCGAAGTTTCGGGTGAGGACGGCAAGGGCGTCTCCGCCTTCCGCCTGGCTTTGCCGACGGGAGAATTAACGCCGCTCAACGCCGTGTCCGCGGTAGGGCAGGGACCTTGTCATATCAACACCGACCGCAGCGAGCGTCTCGTCGGCATCGCCAATTATGGCAGCGGCAGCACGGTGAGCTATCGCATCGGTGCTGACGGCGCTTTGAGCGAGGCGGTCAGCGTTCTCCAGCACGAAGGCTCCAGCGTGCATCCGCGCCGGCAAGCGGGACCGCACGCGCACTCGATCAACTTCAGTCCGGACAACCGCTTCGCCTATGTTTGCGATCTGGGTCTCGATCAGGTGCTGATCTATCGCGTCGATGCGGAAAGTGGCGCGTTGACGCCGAACGAGCCCGCTTTCGCGCTCACGCCCGTGGGCGGCGGTCCGCGTCATCTGGCGTTTCATCCAGGCGGCCAATTCGTCTTCGTGAACAACGAGTTGTCGATGACTGTCACCGTTTTTACCCAGGATGCCGCGACTGGCGCGTTGACCGCGGTGGAGACCGTTTCCACTTTGCCCGAGGGTGAGGGGCCGGCTGACGGACTCAGCACCGCCGAGGTGGTGGCGCATCCGAACGGGCGCTTTGTCTATGTCTCCAATCGCGGGCACGACAGCATCGCCGTCTTTGCCTGCGATCCCGAGACCGGCAAACTCACGCTCGTGCAGAACGCCCCCGCGGAGGGTGAGATCCCGCGCAACTTCAACCTCGACCCCAGCGGGCGCTGGATGCTGGTGGCGCATCAGAAGTCGAACAGCGTGGCGGTGCTGAAAGTGGAGACAGAGACCGGCAAACTCACCCCCACCGGTCAAAAGCACGAGATCGGCGCGCCGGTCTGCGTGCGGTTTGTCACGCTGGATTGAGCTACTTAAAAGTGAGTCGTCTGGTTGCCCCCTAATTGGGGCTTTGTGCCGCTCAGAGCGCGGGCGGCTGCCACTCAGGAATGCCTTCGGTGGCTTTTTGCTGATTGAACCACTCGTGGTAGGGCTTGGTGGGGGACATTTCCGCGTTTTCGTTGACCATCAACGGTCGGGCTTCCTGCCAATAGGCATCATAAGCGGCTTGCATGCGCTCGGCGACTTCGGGGTAGTCCTTGATGATGTTGGTGGTCTGGCCGGGGTCCGCCTCCATGTCGTAGAGTTCGGCTTGGGAGGGAGATGCTCCGGCTTTTTTGCCTTTGCCGCCACCACCGCCTCCGCGTGGGCCGACGTAGCGGTAGCGCTGGTTGCGCACGGTGAAGTTCTGATTCTTGAACTGGTTTGGCTCGGCACCGGTCGGCCAGCGGCAGACGTGGGCGAAAAGGTGGCGGTCCTCCCAGCCATCGGCCTTGCCTGCGAGCAGGGGCAGCAGGCTGCGGCCTTCAACTTGATTGGAGGGCAGCGCGGCGCCGGCGAGCGCGGCGAAGGTGGGCAGGATGTCGATGTGCGCGGCGATCGTGTCGATCTCGCGCCCGGCTTGCAGGCGACCGTTCCAACGGACAAAAAACGGCACCCGGCAACTGCCCTCGTCGGTGGAGCCTTTGAGGCCCTTTTGCTCGGCATTGTAAAAGGGATAACCCGGCGCGAGATCCTCGCCCACCCGGCCCGAGCCGCCGCCGGTCATGCCGTTGTCGGACATGAACACAAGCACGGTGTTGTCATCGAGTTGCCACTCCCTGAGCTTGGTGAGCAGGCGACCCATGTTTTCATCGATGTTCTCAATCATGCCGTAGAACCCGGCCTGCTCCTTGCCGAAGCCGAGGTCGGTGAAGCGCTTGGCGTTCTGCTCCGGGGCGATGAAGGGGCCGTGCGGCGCGTTGGTGGAGATGTAGGCAAAGAAGGGCTGCTTGGCGTCGGCCTGTTGTTTGATCCAGCCGAGGGCGGCGCTGAAAAAGACATCGGTGCAGAAGCCGCGCGTCTGCACGAAGCGGCCATTGTGACGAATGACCGGGTCGTGGTACGTGTTGTTGGGCGCGTCGGCACAGGAGCAGTTGTAGGCCTGGCCGATGCCGCCCGCACCGTGGATGAAGACCTCCTCAAAGCCGCGCTGGTCGGGCTGGTACTCATGTTCGTCGCCAAGGTGCCATTTGCCGAAGATGCCGGAGGTGTAGCCGGCGGTTTTCAGGACTTGCGGCAGGATGGTGGCGTCAAGCGTCATGCGCTCGCGTTCGAGGATGGTGTGGGTGATGCCGTTTTTCTCCGGGTGCCGGCCGGTCATGATGGCCGAGCGGGTGGGTGAACAGGTGGGCGCCACCATGAAGCGGGTGAAGCGGGTGCTGGCGTCGTGCAAGGCGTCGAGGTGCGGCGTGCGGATCCACGGATGACCGTGCGCGCCGATGGGTGGGAAGCCCTGGTCGTCGGTGATGACGAGGATGAGGTTGGGTTTGGTGCCGGCGAGTTCGGCCTGGAGCAGGACGGGGGCGGACAGGGTGAGCAGGGCGATGAACGAAACGAAAAAGCGAGTGGGACGCATGGCAGGATGAACGAGCATGAGGGGGAGATATTGCGGGGAATGAGATGCTGGACACCAGCGCGCACTGGACATGACGGCGCGATGGTGTTTGCTGGAGCATGGACGCAAACGAGGATCGGCGACGCGGTGGCTTCGGTTGGACGGGCTGGGGTCTGGGCGGCGCGCTGCTGGTTTACTTTGGGTTTCCGGCGTTGTGGAGTTGGCCGATTATTCAGATTTATGGCAGGAGCGGCCCTCACCCAGATTGGTGTGTCATTTTGGAGACACCCATCTTGTGGCTAGGCGAACGCGTGCCATGGTATGGCGAATGGGTGAATTGGAGTTGCTCGCTCTTAGGTCTCTGATGGGGCTGGTGATGTCTTTGTCACCTGGCTTGAAACACCCCATGCTCCTTATCCCCCTGCGCCTCGAACCAGGCGAGCAGGTCGAGGATTTGGTCGGGCTTGAGGCCGTTCAATAATCCGGCGGGCATGGGGGAGTGCGGGGAGGCTTCGCGTTTGACGATCATGCTCTTGCCGACTTCGACGGTGTCGGGGGAGAGCGGGTTGGGCTTGAGGATGAGGCGCTCGTCGTCCTCGCTTTCGAGAGCGCCGGTGACTTGCACGCCGTTGCGCTGGGTGAGGGTGAGGAAGCGGAATTTTTCGTCAATGACCTTGGAGGGGTTGAGGGTGTGGTCGAGCAGGTCGCGCCGGCCAAAGCGGGCGGAGACTTGGGTGAGGTCGGGTCCGAAGAGGCCGGCGGGCAGATCGTTGCCGGCGCTGACGCGATGGCAGAACACGCATTGGGCGCTGATGAGGGCTTTTTTGGCGCCTTCGTAGGAGCGGCCTGAGCCGGCTTTTTTGAGGTGGGGTTCGAGGTCGGCGAGGGTCCAGTTTTTGAAGGTGTGCGCGGGCAGGGCGTGCGCGGTGAGGGCGGCGGGCTGCGGCGGGGAGATGACGGCGGCGAGGCGGGTGGCGAGCTCGGGCGGCACAGCGGCGGCGAGCTCGGCGCGGGTGTCGGCGATGGCTTTGAAGTAGGTGCTGGCGCCGTTTAATTTCTCGGCCTCGTTGAGGGCGTTGAAGACGACGCGGTAGCGTGCCTCGGTCCAGCCGGGCGCGTCGCGCAGGTAGCGGAGCATGAAGGGGTAATACAGCAGGTCCTCGGAGGTGGTGGCGGCGGCGAGCAAATCGATGGTCCTGGGCAGGGCGGTGTCGGCGCGCAAGTAGATGAGGTGCTTGCAAAGCTGGTGGTTGAGGGGCGTGTCGTCGCGGGCTGGGTAGAGCGGCTCCAGCAAGGCGCGCAGGCGGGCGTGGGTGTGCTCCGCAGGCGGCACGGCGCTGCGGGCGATGGCGATTTCGAGAATGCGCAGGCGGGTCAATGGATCGGTGAAGGGCTCGCTCAACAGTTGCTCGATAACCTCGGCGCGGTCGCTATCCGTGCCGATGCGTGCGAGGGCGAGCAGTTCATTCGGGCTTCGGATTTCGGGCTTCGGATTTGGATAAGCAGCTTCGATCTTCATCCTCTCGCGATGCCCCTCAAAGCGCCACGCGTTTTCCTCCGCCTTCGAATTTCGAGCTTCGATTTTCGATTTTTCCCCGCCTTGCTCCGCCCCCTTTTTTTCCTCATAGGTCACGCGATACAACCCGCTCTGCGTGCCGCGTCCGCCGGTGATGAACCACAAAGCGCCGTCGGGTCCGATGGCGCCGTCGGTGACGTTGAGGGGGCGGCCGGTGATGAAGTTTTCCTGGGTGGCGATGTAGGTGCTGCCGGCGGCCTTCAAGCGCACGGCGATGATGCGGCCATAAGACCAGTCGCAGATGAAAAGCGCGTCCTGGTCGGGGAACTTCGCGCCGTAACCGAAGAAGACGGCGGTGGGGGAGGCGAGGCCGATATCGACGACGCTGGGCAGGGTGTCGGTGAAATACGCGGGCCAGCGCCCGGTGCCGCGCCGCCAGCCGAAGTCGGCGCCGGGCACGACGTGCAGGACGCGGGTGGGCATGTACCAAGGCGCGCCGACGTCGCGCTCCATGTCGGCGTCGAAGGTGAAGAGGTCGCCGTGGCGGTTGAAGGCGATGTCGAGGGGGTTGCGCAGGCCGCCGGCGAAAAGGCGGACGTCACTGCCGTCGGGGTTCATGGAGAGGATGTGGCCGGCGGGCAGCTCGACGTCGCCATCGAACATGCCGCTGTCCCAGGGGTTGGGGATGAGCTGGTCGTTGGCGTAATGCTGGAGCGGGGAGCTTTCGCTGATGCGGTCGGGGAGGTGGACGTTGTTGCCATGCACGATCCAAATGCGGCCATCGGGGCCGAGTTTGAGGTGATTGCGGCCATGACCATAACCGCCGCCGGTGCTGAGCAGCGCTTCTTTGTCCTCGAAGACCCCATCGTCATCGGAGTCGCGCAGGCGGTGGAGGGTCTTGGAGCGGTTGGCATTGGCGTAGAGCCAGCCGTGGGCAAAGAGCAGGCCGCGGCATTCCTCAAGGGTGTCGTCGATGACACGGGCGCTGGCGACCTCGGGTTGATCGGGCTGGGAGAAGCTGAGGCGCAGCAGGCCCTTTTTTTCCATGCCGAGCACGACACGGCCAGCGGAATCGAAGGCCATGCTGACCCAGGAATCCTGCTCGGGCGTGGCGGAGTGGACAAGCTGGACGCGGTAGCCGGGCGGGACTTGGATGGAGGCGGGGTCGGTGGCCTGGGGCTGGGAGTCGCGGGCGGCGAGCTTCCACGAATTGTAAGCGTCGTGGGTTTTTTTCAGATCGAAGGGGTCGGTGGCGGGGTCGGCGTCGGTGGGGCCGAGCACGCGGGCGCCGGGCCAGTCGGCGTCGGTGCGCAGCCAAGTTTTCTTGGCTAGGTCGCCATTGACTTCCAGCAAGGCGGCGGTCTTGCCGGTGGTTTCGAGCACGAGGGAGTTCGCGCCGGGGCGCAGGTGACGGGTGACATCGAGACTGCTGGCGGTGGCACTGGCGGGCAACGTGGCGACGAGGTGGCCGTTGAGTTTGATCGTGGTGTCGGCATCGCCGGCAACGAGCAGCACGGCCATGAGCAGGCGCTCGGGGGCGTCGAAGTCGCGTTGCAAGGTTTCACCGGACAGCCAATGCGGCGCGGGCGGGCGGTTGGCGAGTTGGGCGAGGGCGGGGCTAGAAATGCTCAGAAGCACTCCGAGCAGGCAGACGAAAACGCGAAAGGTCACGCTGCATTCAGCGCGCCGTCACATGCGGGTCTTTCAAGCGGCGGAAAGAACCTGGGTGACATCGCCAGCCATCGGGATGCCCTCCTGCGCGCCGGGCTTGAGGGTGCTGAGGGCGGCGGCGACGGCGGCCCAGCGCACGGCTTCGAGGAAGGGTTTGCCGGTGTGATGCTGCGCGGTGAAGACGCCCGCGAAGGTGTCGCCCGCGCCGACGGTGTCCACGGGTTCGACCGGATGCGCGGGCACGGCGGCAAAGGTGTCCTTGTGAAGCGTCAGCACGCTGAGCGGTCCACGAGTGATGAGGAGGCTGCCGACTCTTTTTTCCTTCAACGCGGCGCTCCAGGCGGCGGTGTCGGTTTCGAGGCTGGCGGCGGGCTTGCCGAAGAGGTCCTCGGCCTCGGACTGGTTGAGGATGAGGAAATCAATGCGCGGCTTGCCCCAGGGAAACTCCGCGCAGGCGGGGGAGGGGTTGAGCACGGTGTTGACGCCGGTTTCATTGGCGATCTCAATGCCGGCCAGCACCGCCTCCAGCGGCACCTCGAACTGGGTGAGCAACGCCCCGGCCACGGCGATGCGGGCGCGCTGGTTGCGCACGGCGGCGGCGCTGAGCTGGCCGTTGGCGCCGGGGTGGACGATGATTTGATTCTCGCCGGCGGCATCGACGGTGATGAAGGCGGTGCCGGTGCCGGTGCCGCGCACGGTCTTCATGGTGCTGACGTTGATGCTTTCACGGCGGAGCTGATCCATGTAGGTGCGGCCCTCGGGGTCATCGCCGACACAGCCGATCATGTTGACGCGCGCGCCCTGGCGGGCGGCGGCCAGCGCCTGATTGGCGCCCTTGCCGCCAAAACGCCGGGTCAGGCTGGGCGCGGACACAGTTTCCCCCGGCCGGGGCAGGCGCTGGACATCGGCGACGAGATCGACGTTCAGCGAACCCACAACAGCAATGACGGCGTTGGTGGCACGGCTCATGGTTGGGGTGGCAGGGTCGCGCGTTGAGCGGCGACGTCAAGGAGGGATGAGGGCATGGGGTGGTTGAGGGGGAGTAATCAGTGTTCAGTGTTCAGAAGTCAGTGGTGAGTGGTAAGTGGTGAGTGGGGTTGGCTTTCCCTTTGCGCTCTGCTCTTAGCCTTATTTGGAGGCGGGCGGTTCGGAGGCGAGCTGGACGATGGCTTCGCGGGCGCGGGCGTTGAGGGTGTCGTTGAGCACGAGGAAGCGGTCGCGCCCCTGTTCGTTCTTGCCGGGAACGAAAACCGTGGCGGCGTCGTCATCGACGGTGACGGTGCCGGGCGGTGACAGTTCGAAGTAACCGCGGTCGGGAAACACCGCGTACAGCACGGCGGAGGGATCCCAGTTCGGGCGGTCATGCGGAGGCGGGTTGTAAAGGTAGTAGGCCTCCTTCACCGGATGATGCGGCACGTAATTGAAATCGCGCTCGATGCTCTCATGCGGGTAGGTGCAGGCGAAGCCGATCTCGAATCCACTCCAAACGACGGGGCTGGGCCAGTCGCGCGCCAGCTTTTGCGCCGCCGGGATGTCCAGCCGCACGTTGTACTCGAGGTAACGCGTCTCCCATTTCACGGTTTGAAACGCGCCCGCCATGATGCTGAGCAGCTTCACTTTTTTCGCGATCAGCTCGCGGCCAGGCAGGGGAGAATGCGCATCCGCCGGGGAGTCAAGCAGGCGCGCCAAGTTGGTGAAGAAACCGACCTGGGCGATGGCCACGCTGCCGTCCGGCTGGGCGGCGAGCGTCTGGCGCAGCAGGCCCACCGCCTCCGGCGCGTCCGCGCCGCTGAGCAGGTCGTGCGGGTAACGGAAGCTGCCGTCCGCGTTCTTTTCATCGGCCAGCAGGTTGAACTTGCCGCCGCCCTCCTGCTGGGCGCCGTCGCGCACCACGCCGATGGGAATGTCCGGGTAACCGTAAAACGTGTTCACCGCATCGACGTAGGCCGCCGCTTGCGGATGGTCCTTGGTCACAGTGACCGCCAGCAGCTCGCAGGCTCCGCGCTTTTGCAGGCTGTGAATCATGGCGAGCGCGATGGCGTCGTCGATGTCATTGCCCATGTCGGTGTCAAAGATCAGCTTGACCGGCTCGGCATGGGCGAGGGTGCAGAGGAGGGGCAGGAGAAGGAGGCGACGCATGGCGGTAAAGAATCGTGTCACGGGGACTATGTAAAGTCGGCGGGCGCGGTCAAACACTCAACCGGAGCAGGTCTTGTCATAGTGAATGATGGCTTTTGAGCGAGCGTTGATGCGGGGTTCATTCGGGGAATGAGTGCCTTCCAGTGTGGCAAGAGAGGTATCTGAAACACACGCATGCTTTTGGCATCTTGGAGTGCGGCGGTTGTGACGCCGCTTTTCGAGCGTGGGTTGGGCTTCGTGTTTGCTCACCCGTTCCCGCTGGTGATTCAGTCCGCTGCCGAAAGGCAAGTTGGGCTGTCGTTTTAGACAGGATGGACAGGATTGCAGGATGAACGGGATTTTTAGATAGGCCTACTTCTCTGACTCCTCTACTGCCTTCTGTGAAAGATTATTTGCACGATGCCGCGAACCAAAGCGGTGTCGCCGCTGCGCTCTGCCGCCGCACTCCAAGACGCTGCCGCGTCTGATCACGAAGCACTTAACCTAGGATTTTTTCTTTGTCAGCGCGAACTTCTCGGACGAATCTGAAACGCACGGCTGTGGCGAAGGGGGCTTAGGACGCGCAATCAAGCCGGGCGGGCTGACGCCACGCCCGGCCTACCACAGCAAGGGGCCGTCTTCAAGACATGCTCGAACTCAGCGACAACTGTCCCTGGTCACTATCCTGATTAGGACGTGTGACCCACTACAATGCCCTTGTCACGCAGCCATCTTTCCACCATCTCTGGAATGGTGCCGGCTGGATCATGTGGATCGAACTCCTTGTATAATTTACCGGCCAGATCGGTTTGAAGCGCGGTGACAGTTTTGTCCTTGAGCAGGAGGACAGGCTTGTTCATGGCCATCATGTAGCCCACTTCGAGTCCCACGTTCGCGTTTGGCTGCTCAAAGGCGATGCGCTCATAAACGGCGATACCAAAGGAGCAGCCGTGCATGTGAGTCTGAACATTCTCCCAAAGGTTATCGTGAAACTCATTCTCGTCGGCACGGATGATCTCCAAGCCATACTCTTTGGCTGTCGCTTTGATCGCTTGGACAATTGCCGGGTAGGGTTTGGCCTCGCCAAAACGCATGATCAAGAATCCCGTCTTCTTTTCATCCGGGAAGCGTTCACGAAGACGCTTGAGGGAGATGGTGATCTCCGGCGGATGAGGATTGTCGAGGGTCGCCACTACCGGTGCGGCAGTAGTCTCAGCGAAGTCGGAATCGACGGCTTTGTAGATGAGGCCTTTGAGGGTGCAGCCTAGCCGAGGTATTATCCGTGTCAGTGGATTTCGAGCACCATAGCTCATGACTTGCTGCGTGCTAGGAGTGCTGAGAAGCAGTCCAGAATCGCCAAGAACTACAAAGTCTTCACTCAACCATGGTGACGGTAACAAAAGGTTTCCTTTCAATGATTCCAGGCGACATCGGCCATCTTCTCTGCCATGAGGAGCTACCCAAAAAGTTTCTGCCAGCTTGCCATCACGCACGTTCTTCACCAAAAAGCGAGCCAAGTCCTTCTGATTGTCAGTCAGGTTGTAGGTCATGTTGAAGGCTAAGCGAATATTGAGTCCGATGGCAAATGGGAATTAAACGTGCTACTGCCAGCTTGAGCATCGACTAGCGAACGAGCCTTTGAACGCACGCCTGTTCTGATGTCTGGACTCGCACTTGTGACTGGAATTCGGAACCAACGCTTCGTTGAAGCAAGACCGGTGAGGAAATGGAGGAGACGAAGTAGTTTCTCGGGCGGGGTGGGTGGCGTATGAAGTGGCATCCTCATGAGCGCGCCGGTCCTTCTCGCTGACAATCTGTATCGCAGTCACGATGCGGGGGGCGGAGCGGTGGCGGCTTTGCGGGGGGTGTCGTTGACTTTGGAGGCGGGGGATTTTGTGGCGGTGATGGGGCCTTCGGGCTGCGGGAAGTCCACTTTGCTCCAGCTCTGCGGTCTGATGGATGCGCCGTCGGGGGGGCGGCTGTGGCTGGAGGGGCGGGAGGTGGCGCGGTTGGGTGAGGGGGAGCTGACGCGGCTGCGGCGGGACCGGATCGGCTTTGTGTTCCAGTCGCTCAATCTGCTGCCGACGCTGACTTTGCTGGAAAACATGGCGCTGCCGCTGCTGCTGGCGCGCGCGAGTGAGGCGGAGGCGTTTGCGAAGGCGCGGGAGCTGGCGGGGCGGGTGGGGTTGACGGGGCGGCTGGGGCATTTTCCGGCGCAGGTGTCGGGCGGGGAGGCGCAACGGGCGGCGCTGGCGCGGGCGGTGATCCATCGCCCGGCGTTGCTGATCGCGGATGAGCCGACGGGGAGTTTGGATTCGGTGAACGGGGCGACGGTGCTCGATCTGCTCAGGGAGTTGAACACGGACTTCGGCGTCGCTATCCTGCTAGCGACGCATGACGCGGGTGTGGCGGGGGCGGCGCGGCGGGTGCTAAGGATGAAGGACGGCCAGATGGTGGCGGACGCAGGGGACTCAACTGGCGGTGGCTGAGTCGGCGCTGTCGTCTTTGACCTTCGGCTTCCAGGTGGACTGCACGTAAAGCTCGCGGAGCTGCTTGAAATCGACGGCGGTGGGGCTGTCGGTCATGAGGTCGATGGCTTTGTTGTTCTTGGGGAAGGCAATCACCTCGCGGATGCTGTCCTCGCCGCAGGCGAGCATGGCGATGCGGTCGAGGCCGAGGGCGATGCCGCCGTGCGGGGGGGCGCCGTAGCGGAAGGCGTCGAGTAGGTGGGAGAACTTCTCCTGCTGCTCCTCCGGGCCGATGCCGAGGACGGTGAACATTTTTTCCTGCAGCTCGCGCTCGTGGATTCGGATGGAGCCGCCGCCGAGTTCGTAGCCATTGAGGACGATGTCGTAGGCTTCGGCGCGGACCTTGGCGTAGTCGCCGGCTTCGAGGAGGGGGATGTCTTCGGTCTTCGGGCGGGTGAAGGGATGGTGGACGGCGACCCAGGCCTGGTCCTCGGGGGAGAAGGCAAGCAGGGGGAAATCAACGACCCAGAGGAAGTTCAGGGCGCTGCTGCCCTCGGTGAGCTTCTGCATGTTGGCGATCTCGATGCGGGTGCGGCCGAGGATGTTGCAGGCGTCTTCCCAGGTGCCGGCGTAGAAGAACACGATGTCGTTTTCCTCGACGCCGAGTTTGGCGATGAGGGCCTGCTGCTCGGCCTCGCCGAAGAACTTCCAGAGGGGGGACTTGTATTCGAGCACGCCGTCGGCGTTGCGCTCGACTTTGATGAAGGCGAGCTGCTTGACTTTCATGCCGGCCTCGATGGCGAGCTCGTTGAGGCGGATCATCTGGCCGGTGGTGATGCCGGCGAAGCCTTTGGCGTTGATGGCGCGCACGACGCCGCCGTTGTCGAGGGTGGTCTTGAAGATTTTGAAACCGGAGTCGGCGAAGACGTCGGCCATGTCGGTGATTTCGAGGCCGTAGCGGGTGTCCGGCTTGTCGGAGCCGTATTTGTCCATGGCTTCCTGATAGGTGATGCGCGGGAAGGGGAGCGTCGCCTCGGCGCCGTGGGCGGCTTTGAACATGGCGGCGAGCAGGCCTTCGACGAGGGTGATGATGTCCTCGCGAGTGATGAAGGAGCCTTCGATGTCGATCTGGGTGAATTCCGGCTGGCGGTCGGCGCGCAGGTCTTCGTCGCGGAAGCAGCGGGCGATTTGGAAGTAGCGCTCGAGGCCGGCGACCATGAGGAGCTGCTTGTACTGCTGCGGTGCCTGGGGGAGGGCGAAGAATTTGCCGGGGCTGAGGCGGGCGGGCACGAGGAAGTCGCGCGCGCCTTCGGGGGTGGGGTTGGAGAGGATGGGGGTCTCGACCTCGACGAAGCCCTGGGCGTCGAGATAATTGCGGGTGGCAGTGGTGAGGCGGTGGCGGGCGCGGATGTTGCTGGTCATGCGGGCGCGGCGCAGGTCGAGGTAACGATGCTTCATGCGCAGGTCCTCGTTGGAGAGCTCGCGGTCAAGCTGGAAGGGGAGGACGTCGGCTTTGTTGATGACGCGCAGTTCGGTGGCGACGATTTCGATCTCGCCGGTGCCGAGTTTGCTGTTCTCGGTGCCTTCGAGGCGGCGGGCGACTTTGCCGGTGACTTGGATGACGTCCTCGTCGCGCAGCTCATGGGATTGGGCGGCGACTTCGGCGTTTTCCTCCGGGCGGAACACGACCTGGGTGAGGCCTTCGCGGTCGCGCAGGTCCACGAAGATGACGCCGCCGTGGTCGCGCGCGGAATTGACCCAGCCTGAGAGGGTGACGGTCTGGCCGATGTCGGCGGCGCGCAGTTGGGAGCAGTGGTGGGAGCGGTAGGGGTTCGGGATCATGCGGGGCGGAAGGAAAAGCGCGTAACTTCCCGGCTTTGGGCGGCGGCGCAAGGGGAAGGTGAGATGGGAACGTGGTTGCGTGATGGGGAGCACACACGCGCTCAGGTGTACGGAGATGCGCTTTGCGCGGGCGCGGGCACGCCTGTCCCTTTCGCATTGACTTGGCTTTGTTGAGGGCATTTACTCGGTCTATGAGAATAAAACCCAAGGCTCTTCTTAGTGGCGCTGCGCTGATTATTCTGTCTGGTTTGGCGCAAGCGGTGATTCTGCCGCCAACGGATGACACGTCCGGGACGCTGACTTATAACAAGGCAAATCCGCCGGTGGTGACGAAGCGGACGCTGACCAGTGCGAACGGGTCGTCGGGATCGCTGCCGGTGTCGCGGACGCGGACGGCGTTTATCCGGTTTGCGGTGGAGGAGACGGGGCTGACAGCGGGGAGCCTGGGGAAGGCGCGGCTGACGCTGTATTTTCCGAGTGTGACCAAAGTGGGAGATCTGAGTCTGCATGTGGTGACTCAGGACTGGGATGAGAACTTCACGGAGAAGACGCGGACGCATCCGGCGATTGACGCGCCATTTTTGACGATACCGGCGGCGTCGGTGGTGAGGCGGCAGTTCGTGATCATTGACGTGACGGAGCAGGTGCGGGCGGCTTTGACGAGTCCAGGGACGCAGTTTGGCTTTGCGGTGTCGAGTCTGGGCGGGATCGGGAATGTGGCGATTGGGTCGAAGGAGGGGTCAGGAACGGGGTATCCGCCGCTGTTGGAGATGGAGGCGGATGCGGCGGTGCTGGCTGTCGGTGCGTTTGCGACCCTGCCGCCCGGGATGGTGCTCGTTCCGGCGGGGGCGTTCACGATGGGGGACACCGTGGATGGGATAGGCAACGCTGCCCCCGTCTCCACGACGGTGTCGGCATTTTTCATGGATGTGAACGAGGTGACGCTGAGCCAGTGGCAGTCGGTATATTATTGGGCCATCAGCAATGGTTACACGTTTGCGAATGCGGGTTCGGGCAAAGGGCCGAATCATCCGGTGCACACGGTAAATTGGTTTGATGTGGTGAAGTGGTGCAATGCGCGCTCGGAGCAGGCGGGCAAAACGCCTGTTTATTATACAGATGATTTGCAGACGACGGTTTACAGGACGGGGCTTGTGCACGTGACCAATGCGCAGGTGAAGTGGGCGGCGAACGGGTATCGATTGCCGACGGAAGCGGAGTGGGAGAAGGCGGCGCGCGGTGGGAGGACGGGGCAACGTTTCCCATGGGGGAACACGATCACGCAGAATTTGGCGAATTACACTGGCGACACCGGCTTGAGCTACGACCTCGGACCGAACGGCCTCAATGCGATTGGGAGTGTGGGGGGGACAGATCCAGCGACGAGTCCGGTGGGATCCTTTGCTGCAAACAGTTATGGGCTGAACGACATGGTGGGGAATTTGGTTGAGTGGTGCTGGGATTGGCTTGGGCCGTATGCCGGGGGTGCTGATCCCAGGGGTCCCGATACAGGCACCTTCCGCGTGCGGCGCGGTGGTCATTGGGGCGTCGCTGCCGACGATGCGCGTTGTGCCCGGCGCGGCAACCTCACCCCGAGCGGTGCCGGCAACGCCGCTGGTTTCCGCACTGTTTTGTCCCCAGGTCAGCTATGAGGGATGCATTTGGCGGAGCTCCTGGAGCAGTTGGGGCCGCCCGACACCGAGTATCGTGAAAGAAGCCCCGCGCTCCGGTGGGGAGACGCGGGGCGGGGAAGGGAATTTGAGGGTCAGGCGACGATGGGGTGCAGGTTGTCCTTGCACCACTGGCCGTTTTGCAGGGTCACGCCATCGGGATCTTCGACGGCGATGTGGGCCTCGTCCTCGCAGATAATCCAGCCTTCGTAGTTCCGGCTGACGAGCCACTCGGTGATCTTGTGGAAGTCGAGCTTGCCGGTGCCCATTTGCGCCCAAGGCTCGGGGCCGTTGCCGCTGAAGTCCTTGTAATGGATGTGGTTCACCAGGTGCGCCCATTTGTTGAGGGTGGCGATCACGTCCATGCCGCCGCGGATGATGTGACCGACGTCAGGGGTCCAGCCGGTAACTTTGGGGTCGAGGCTGCTGAGCACCACGTCGTAATCTTCCTGGGTGCGGACGAGGGAGGCCGGCGGGCTGTTGGGATGGTAGGAGCACTTCAGGCCCTGGTCGGCGGCGCGCTTGGAGACGTTGTTGACGTTGCGGGCGATGTTGAGGCGGCGGCGCTGGAGATCGTTCTTGCGGCCGCTGGGCAGGGTGACGGTGCCGAGCATGGCGCCGGGGAAGTGCTTCAACAGGTTGATGGTGAAGTCGGCGGCTTCTTTCTCGGCGGGCGTTTCCTCCTCCGCATCCCAGGCGCAAACCAGGGCGAGACCGGCGAGCTTCATGTTGTGCGCGTCGAGGGCGTCCTTGAGGCGGGAGGGATCGCAAAAGTCGCCGAGCCAGTATTTGCCGCAGCCGAGGGCGCTCTCGGAGATTTCGAGGACCATGGGCTCGATGCCGGTGAAGCCGGCTTGAGCGGCGATCTTGATCATGTGATCGAGCTTGTTGTCGTAGCCTTTGCCGGTGCCCTGCATGAACCAGGTGTACACCTCGGAACCAAATTGGATTTTGGACATGGTAAGTGAGTGTTGGGGTTGCGTGAGCGCCGGGTTGCCCGCGGCGCGGGAGCCAAGAAAAGCACAGGCCGCGCGGTTTTGTCCAGCATCAATCTCGCGCGGCAGGCGACTGCCTTCAGGACGTCACCCTCCGACAACTTGAAGATCGAACTCCGCAAGCCGCGCCAATCGAAAACGCTCTGGGCAGGGGCGCCACCACCCACAGGCACCTGATCGAGAGACGGTTCGGCGATCGGGAGCTCGCCGAGATCCGGTGGAAGCAAATCGTGCGGCTTGCCCCCACCGCCAAGCTGCGCGAGGATCAAGACTGGCGCGCACCTATGGCTGGAAACCTCCGCAGGCCGTGTTCGACCGTCTCAGCCGCGACTGAGGCAAGCGGCACGAGTCTCCGAACGGGCGTTCTTTTGTCATTTCCCTGAAAGGAAAAGGCCTTTGCGGCGGGTTAACTTCCTGTGACACAAGGGTTTGACAGCGGCTGGCTATTTGGAAATGTAATTCCGAATGGAGGAACCCGCCCACACCAATGAAGCCCCCGAGGAGGAGGTGAAAAAAGAACGCGTCATGTGGGAGAAGACGCGCAAAAGCCTGATTGAGCGCCTCAACAACTGGGAGGACCAGCGCACCTGGAACGAGTTTTACCAGACCTACTGGCGTCTCGTTTACAGCGTCGCCACCAAATCAGGTCTCACCCGTGAGGAGGCCTTCGATGTCGTCCAGGAGACGATCATCGCCATCGCCCGCCAGGTTCAGAAGGGGCAGTATGACCCGCGCGCCGGCTCCTTCAAAGCCTGGCTCCTGCAGATGACCCGCTGGCGCATCCTCGATGTCTTCCGCGCCCGCAAGCGCCAACCCTCCCTCTCCAACCAGGGCAATGCCGACAGCGAGGACTCGCAGAATCTCGCCATGGAGCGCCTCTCCCAGGAGAAGGACAACCTGCTCGAAAGCATTTGGGATCGCGAGTGGCGTGACAACATCAGCTCCGCCGCCCTTGAGCGCGTCAAATCCAAAGTCTCCCCGCGCCAGTTCCAAATCTTCGACTGCTACGTGATGAAAGGCTGGGGCGTCAAAAAGACCGCCGAAGCCCTCGGCATCAACGCCGCCCAGGTTTATCTCGCCAAGCATCGCGTCGGCAACTTGGTGAAGAAGGAAATTCAGGCGCTTGAGAATCAACTGCTTTAGTGGCAGAATTTATTTGAGCCGCCCCGCCGGCAGCGCGCCCGCCGCCGCCCGGTTTTCAACCCAGCCAGGTTCGTGCCCATGCCTGACAGCGACGCCCACACCGAATCTCGTCATGACCTCGACGAGGCCATGGCGCCGACGCCGGAACTGAGCGCAGACGCCGCCGCCTGGGGCAGCGAGGCCGAGACCGTCTCCGTGCCATTCCCGGTCATGCCGCCAGCCCGCGCCGACGCCCCGCGCGAGCGCGCCCCGCAACGGGCGGGCGAGGTCAAACAAACCTCGCACCGCGACGACCTTGTCATCCCCGACTACACCCTGCTCAAGCGCATCGGCTCCGGCGCTTACGGCGAAGTCTGGCTCGCGCAAAGCGTCACCGGCGCCCTGCGCGCCGTGAAGATCGTCTGGCGCGAGGACTTCGAGCTCACCAAGACCTTCCACCGCGAGTTCGAGGGCATCCAGCAGTTCGAGCCCATCTCACGCGGTCATCCCTGCCTCGTCCACATCCTCCATGTCGGTTGGAACGAGCATCGCGGCTTTTATTATTATGTGATGGAACTGGCCGATGACGCCGTCAAAGGCGCGCAGATCGACGACCTCGCCTCCTACGTCCCGCGCACCCTCACCTCCGACATGCGCGCCCAGGGCCGGCTCGACCTCCATTTCTGCCGCGAGTCCGGCATGTACATGGCCGACGCCCTCGCCTACATGCACGATCACGGTCTCACTCACCGCGACATCAAGCCTTCCAACATCATCTTCGTCGGCGGCATGTGCAAACTTGCCGACATCGGCCTCGTCGCCGCCTCCGGGGAGCGCACCTTTGTCGGCACCGAAGGCTTTGTCCCGCCCGAGGGACCCGGCACCCCGCAGGCGGACATCTACAGCCTCGGCAAGGTCCTCTATGAAATGAGCTCTGGCAACGACCGCATGGAGTTCCCCGAAGTCCCCGCCGACTTGCGCGACGACGAATGGGAATTCTGGGTCGAACTCAACCGCGTCATCTGCCGCGCCTGCGCCCCCGACCTCGGCGAGCGATTTCAAAACGCCGGCCAGTTCATGCACGCCCTCCAGAGCCTCGGCAAAAAGAAGCCCGAGCCGCTCACCCGCCGGCTGGCCCGCGCTGCCGTCTTCCTCATCAGCGGCTCCGCCCTCACCGCCGGCGCCCTCGTCATGGCGCGCCAGCAGCAGGACTGGAGTTACGTCATCGCCGCCCCCGTGCCGCCGCAGGAAGTGGCCCTGGCAGGCCCCGAGCAACCTGTCCGCGGTCGCCCCTGGAAAAACAGCCAGGAACGCTGGTTCTCTTATCAAAAAGACCGCCATGTGGCCGATCTCCCGCTCGAGTACGAGACCTTTATCGACTATCTCGACGCCACTCTCATGCCCTTCGAGGGCGACGTCACCGGCTTCACCGCACCCGGGAATAAAAAGCTCAACGTCGTCCTCATCGACGCCAAAGACGCCGACGCCTACTGCTCCTGGGTCACGCAACAGGAGCGTGCCAGCGGTTTCCTCGACTCCGAGCACGAGTACGGCTGGGTCACCATGCCCTCGTTGAAAACCGCCCCGCTCTCTCCCGCCAGCCGCAAGGGCCTCGTCGCCGTCCGCCTGCAAATCGTCAAAGTCCCCATTGGCCGCTTGCAGCTCACCTCCGTCCCGCCCGGCGCCGAAGTCTTTGATGGCGAGATCCTCCTTGGGCGCACCCCCTTGACCCTCGACAGTGTGCGCGCCGGCAAGTTCGCCTACGAACTCCGGCTGCCCGGTTACACCCCGCAAAATGCGCGCGGCACCGTCAAGGAAAAGGAGGAGACCGCCCTCAACATCCGCCTGCGCGCCAGTGGCGCCGTCGTCTTCGGCCAGCCCTGGCAGAACAGCCTTGGCATTAAATTTGTCCCCCTCGGCCAGGCGCTGATCGCCGCCACCGAGACCCGCCAGTCCGACTTCGCCCAGTTCGCCCGCTCCACCGGCCTGCAGGACGCCACCGGGCGCGCCCTCGATCCCAAGTCCAGCCTCCCCGTCACCCGCGTCACCCGGCTGGAGAGCGGACTTTTCTGCCGCTGGCTCACCGAGCGCGAGCGCGCCCTCGGACTGCTCCAGGTCGATCACGAATACCGCCTGCCCAGCGACGACGAATGGAGCATGGCCGCCTATCTGCCCCGCGAGCGCGGTGCCACTCCCGCCGAGCGCAACCTCCGCATCGAAGGCATCTACCCCTGGGGATTCATCTGGCCCCCGCTCACCAAGCAGGGCAACTTCGCCGACCTCAGCGCCGACCCGGACGGCTCGAAGTCCGTGCCCAAATACAACGACAGCTTCCCCGGTCCCGCTCCCGTCGCCTCCCTCCGCCCCGACGCCCGCGGTCTCTTCGACCTCTCCGGCAACGTCTGGGAGTGGGTGCTCGACTCCTGGTCCGGCAAAGGCGACGACGGCGATGGCGTCGTACGCGGCGGCTCCTACCGCACCTTTGAGCGCAAAGAACTGCTCGCCTCCTATCGCCGCTCCCTCTCCGCCGAAGCCCGCGAGTCCGACGTCGGCTTCCGCATCCTGCTCGCCCCCGTCGGCCAGTTTGCCCGCGAGGACGATTGATCCGCGCGCAAAGAAAGCCCCGCCCGCCCCGTTTTCACCACACCCATGACCCCGCCCGTCCTCACCCGCCGCCACCTCCTGCGCACCCTCTTCTGCTCCAGCGCCGCCCTCTCCCTGAACATCCGCCCCAGCCGTCTCCCCGCCCAGACCGCCGCGCCGGACGCCCTTCATCTGCTCGCCATTGGCGACTTCGGCTCCACCAGCAAAGAGCAGCACGCCGTCGCCAAAGCCATGCGCGACTACGCAAAGGACCAGGCCCTCAAAGTCGATTCCCTGCTCCTCCTCGGCGACAACTTTTACTCCAAGATGGAAGGCGGCCTTGACTCCAAACGCTGGAAGGACGGCTTCGAGGACATGTACCCTGCCACCGCCTTCCCCGGCCCCGCCTACGTCGTCCTCGGCAATCACGATTACCACGACAACGACGGCGGAGAGAAAGTCCAGCTTGGTTACGCCGCCCACCGCCCCGGCACCCGCTGGACCCTGCCCGCCAAATGGCATCGCACCGAGCTCGGCCCCGCCGAAGCGCCGCTCGCCACTGTCCTCTTCCTCGACTCAAATTTCCCCGCCGTCAGCGGCAACAAAGGCAAAGCCAGCCTCAGCAAAAAGGAAGTGGACGCTCAGCACGAATGGTTCAAGCAGCAGCTCGCCTCCCCGCGCGCCCCCCTCACCTTCGTCGTCGCCCACCATCCCCTTTACAGCAACGGCTCCCATGGCGACACCGAAGCCCTCATCGAAGCCTGGGGCAGCCTCATGGAAAAGAACAACGTCCAGCTTTACCTCTGCGGGCACGACCACGACTTGCAGCACCTCGAGATCAAAGGCTCCCGCACCTCCCACGTCCTCTCCGGCGGCGGCGGCGCCCGCATCCGCGCCCTGAAATCCGACCGCAAAGTCCCCTACGCCAATCCCGTCCACGGTTTCACCCACCTTGAGATCACCCCCGGCCAGTTCCGCGTCCGCCACCTCGACGCCGAAGGCCGCCAACTGCACGCCTTCACCAAGACCGCCGCCGGCGTCATGACCGTGGAAAGCTGAGCCGCAGCCAGTGGCAGCGCGTCTCTGACCGCTGCGGGCGCGCAGGGACAGCAGGTTTGTGTGTTTCGCATCTCGCCTGCGCCGTTTCCAGGCTTGATGCGCAGGTGGTTTTCGGTTCATGCTTGGCTTTGTCCCCATGTCCGCTCTGCTACCCGTCCTCGCCGCCGCCGCCCTGGCGGAACCGTCGGCGGTGCCGTTGACGGAGCGGCTGGCGTTTTGGTCTTGGGGGGAGTTCCGGCGTCTGGACACACGACTGGCCGAACTCGACGCCGGTCTCGCCGGGTTGGCCGCGCCGGCGCTGGTCAACAGCAGCGTGCGCATTGGTTTGAAGACGGGTTACACCACGGCGGAGGACGTGCGCTGGATGGAACTGGAACTGCCGGAGGAGACGCTGGCGGACAGCGTCGTGCTGGTGCCGCCGCTGGCCAAGGGCGCCAACGCGGTCGTGGCCGGCTACGGTTTTCCCGTGCGCTTCAAGGTGGAGGTGTTCAACAGGCAAGGCGAAGCCCGGGTGATTCTCGACCACACGCAAGCGGACTTTGCCAACCCGGGTTGCTATCCGGTCGTCGCCCGGTTTGCTCCAAGCCCCGTGCTGCGCGCGCGCCTCACGGCCACCGAGCCCTGGACCGCCGACGGGCCGGAGGTGCTGGCGCTGGCGGAGCTGCTGCTGCTTTCCGGCAATCTCAATCTGGCGGTCGAGGCCAAAGTGAACAGCTCAAGCAGTCGCAACGCGCCGCGGGCATGGACGCGCAACAACCTGGTGGACATGGCGACTCCGCTGGGTCTGCCGCTGGCGCCGGAGGTGGGCGGCGCGCCCGGTTTTCACAGTGACGTGGCCGCTGCCGCTGACACGGTGAAATGGCTCCAGTTTGAGCTGCCGGAGGCTTTGCCTTTGGATGAAATCCGTTTGATTCCAGTGCGGCGCCCGGAAGTGCCGTTGTGGTTCGACTATGGGTTTCCCGTGCTCTATCGCGTTGAGTGCGCCACGCTTGCCGACTTCAGCGACGCCACGCTGCTTGTCGAGGTCAAGGACCGGCAGACACCGCAGCCGGGCATGAATCCAGTGGTCGTGCCCGCGCGCCAGACCACGGCGAAATTCGTGCGCCTGACGGCCACTCAGTTATGGTATCGGCGCAGCGATTACGTGTTCGCTCTCGCCGAATTTCAGGTCTATCACCGCGGCGAAAACATCGCCGCGCGCGGTCGGTTCACCGCCAGCGACGAGTTGCCGGAGGAAGTGGCCAGCGCTGAGGGCTGGAGTCTTGCTGCCCTGGCGGATGGAAAAACGGAGGCGGGGCGTCTGCTGGAGTTGCCGGTCTGGTTTGAGCAGATCGCACGGCATCAAGAACTGAGCAGCCAGCGCGAGGCGGTGGCCGCGCAGCGCGCCGGTTTGTTGCGACGCACAGAGACTCGGCTCATCCAGGGCAGTGTCGCCACAGCTGCCGGGGTCAGCCTGCTCTCGATCGGTCTGTTTTGGCGGCAAGTGCGGCAGCGCCGGCGTGATGCCGAGCGGCTGCGCCAGCGTCTCGCGCGCGATCTGCACGACGAGATTGGATCCAACCTGGGCAGCATCACTTTGATCTGCTCGCTGGCCTCGCAACCGGGCGCGACGCTGGAATCCTTGCGCGCTGATCTGGCGGACATCGAGCGCGTGGCCGCCGAGAGCGCCGACTCCATGAGGGACATGGTGCGCATCATTCAACCACAGGCGGAGAATGCCTCGGAGAACTGGGTCAGCGTGCTCGAAGGACTCACCGAACGCCTGTTACGCGGCCATGAAATTGATCTCGATCTGTCCTCTGCGCCGTCTGCGTCCGAGCCGGATGTGGAGACGCTGCGGGAGATTTATCTGTTCTGCAAAGAGGTGCTGCACAACATCGTCCGCCATGCGCGTGCCAAGCGCGTGGTGTTTCATCTCAAGTCCGCGCCCGGCAGCGGCTTGAGCCTGAACATCGCCGATGACGGCGTTGGATTCGATCCCGACAGCGCGCCCGCCGGACACGGTCTGGACAATCTGCGCGCGCGCGCGGAGGCCATGCAGGCGGTGCTTGAGGTGCAAAGCCGTGTGGGCGCCGGCACCCGCATTCGTCTTGACATCCCCGCGGGTCGGGGCTGGCGTGCCCGCCCCGTCTCCACCAACGCCGCCCATCGCCAATGACCAACGACCCTTTGATCCGAGTCTGGATCGTCGAAGACCACGACACTTTCCGCCGCTCCCTGGAGCGGTTGTGCGTGCCCGAGCGCGGCCTGGCTCCGGCGCGCGGTTTTGCCAATGGCGAGGCCATGCTGACCGTGCTGCGCAACGTCGCCGCTGCCGAGCGACCCGATGTGATGCTGCTCGATGTCGGTTTGCCAGGGCGCGGTGGACTGGAACTCATCGCGGACGTGCATCGCGTCGCCGCTGACTGCCGCGTCGTCATCCTCACGGTGTTTGAGGATGAGGGAAAAATCAGCCAGGCGATCAGTGCCGGCGCCTGTGGTTATTTGCTGAAGACCGCGCGCGCGGCGGAAGTGGTGGAGGCGGTGCTGGAGGCGCATCAAGGGGGATCGCCGATGTCGCCCAAGGTGGCCGCCAGCGTGGTCAAGTTGCTGGCGCGGTTGACCCAGCCCGCCGCCGTGCCGGTGGCTTTGTCGCCGCGCGAAAAAGAACTATTGGCGCTGCTGGTGGAGGGACTCACTGCCAAGGAGATCGCCGACCGTCTCGGTGTCAGCATTCACACCACCGGCACGCACACGAAAAATCTTTTCAGCAAGCTCGGTGTGCACAGCCGCGCGGCGGCGGTGGCGCGGGCGCTGAAGGAGCGGTTGGTGTAGATGGGTTCCCGCTTCAACGAGCCTACGGTCTGCGCTGCGCGAAGATCCAAGTGTGCAATTCGGGGCGGGCATACACGCCGCCGGAGATGGAGTGGCCCTCGCCTTTCAGGATGGTGAACTCGACCTTTTCACCGCCGAGCGCCTGGATGGCATCGACCATGCTCTTGGAGCGCTCCAGCGGCACTTCGGTGTCCTGGTCGCCATGAAAGGCCCAGATGGGGGTGTTTTTCAGGGCCTCGGCTTTTTGGGGATCACCGCCGCCGCAGAGCGGCACCACGGCGGCGAAGACGCCGGGGTGGTTTGATGCCAGATTCCATGAGCCGGAACCGCCCATGGAGGAGCCGGTGAGGTAGAGGCGGGTCTCGTCAATGGGCAGTTTGTCGGTGAGATCGGCGATCAAGGCCATGAGGTTGGAGGCGACTTCGTTTCGCCAGCCGATGTCACGGCTGGGGCACTGCGGAGCGAGGATGAAGCAGGGGCGTTCGGATTGGTTCTCGAGGTTGCTGAAGGGCTTGGTGGCGCCGCCCATCTGGGCTTCGTTGTCGTTGCCACTCGAGCCGGCGCCGTGCAGCCAGATGAGCAGCGGGTAGCGCTCGCCGCTCTTCCATTTGGGGTTGCCGTAAAACTGGTAGTTCAAGCCTTGCGGGGAGACGGCTTTGACGAATTGGCCGGTGACTTTGTCGGCGTGCGGGCCGTTCTTGAGACCGGCGTCGCGCACCTGCTCGCGCAGCAGGCCGCGCACATGCGTCTGGTCGGCGGCGGAGAGTTTGGCCAGTGGCAGTTTGAAGATTTGGAAATCGGCGGCGCGTTTGATCTTCACCTCCTCGGCGGTGAATTCGACGAGTTCGCCATCGAAGCTGGACTGGCCGTCGGAAGAAGTCCAGGTGCGGCGCTCGGCGGCGCTGCCGATGCCGGCAAGCAAAGCGAGGACGGCGGTCAAGATTAAGAGGCGGGAGGCGTGGCTTTTCATGATTCGAAGAGGATGGCGGGAAAGAGGCCCAAATGTCAAGACTGCTTCCGAAGGAAGGTTGCGCTTCGTCCATGGCCGGGCAGGTTCCGTCTCATGCGAAGCGGCATGTTTTTCTTTTTGGCTGGCGCGCTGATGGCGCGGGAACCGGAGGCTTTTGACCGGCTGACTTTTCATGGTGAGCCGCAGCCGCTGGCGGCGGAGGCGGTAACTTCGGATTGGCCGCGACTGCTCGGTCCGGGTGATGACGCGCACTCGCCGGAGCGGCCTCTGCTGAAAACGTTTCCCGCAGGCGGACCGAAAAAAGTTTGGGAGGTGGCGGTGGGCGAGGGCTACACGGCGCCGGTCATCGCGGAGGGAAGAGTGGTGATTTTTCACGCGCTGGACAGCCGGGAAACCATCGAGTGCCTGCATCCGGAGACTGGCAGGCGTTACTGGAGCCACGCCTACGAGATTCAGTACCGGGATCGCTATGGCTTCGCCAACGGACCGCGCGGCAGTCCGGTGATCGGTGAGGGCGTGGTGGTGACGCTGGGAGTGACGAGCCTGCTGACGGCGCTCAATCTTGAAAGCGGCGAGGTGCTTTGGCGGCGTGATCTGCGGGCGGATTACCTGGTGCCCCAGGATTTCTTCGGGCATGGCTCGACGCCCTTGATTCGCGATGGCCGCGTCTTCGTGCAGGTGGGCGGCAAACTGGAGGCGATGGATGGCAGCGAGTCCAAGCGCGAGCGTTCGGCGAAGCTGGCGACAGCGGGGGTGAGTGTGGCGGCGTTTGATTTGAGGACGGGCAAGGCGGTGTGGGAGTTGAAACATGCCTGGGGAGCGAGCTATGCCTCGCCTGTGCTTGCGTCTTTGCATGGCCAGGAAAAGCTGCTGGTGTTCGCGGGCGGCGAGAGCGATCCGCCGACGGGCGGACTGCTGTGCATCGATCCGCACTCGGGCAAATTGGAAAGCGAGTTCGCCTGGCGCGCGGATGATTACATCTCCGCCACCGCGGCCTCGCCGACGGTGATTCCCGGGAAGAATCGCGTTTTTGTCAGCACCTGCTATCCAAAGGGCAAGCCTCTGGGGGGCGTGATGGTGGAGTTCGACGAGGCGTCGCAACCCCGCGAAGTGTGGCGTTCCGCGAAGATCGGCATCCACTGGATGACGGCGGTGCATCACGACGGTTATTTGTTCGCGGTGGACGGGGAGCGCGAAAACAACAGCCGGCTGGTCTGTGTGAATGCGGACACCGGCGAAGAAGCATGGGCGGAGGAACTGACCTGGCAAGACGAGCGGCTGGGCCAGTTGCTGGGCCGTAACGGGCCGGTGACAGTTGGTTTTTTTCGCGGCAGTTTGCTGAAAGTGGACGAAGCGTTTTTAGCGCTCGGGGAATTGGGCACGCTGATGTGGCTGGATTTGTCAGCGCAGGGATGCGTCGTTCAGCAGCAGACGCCGCTGTTTTACGCCGCGAACACCTGGAGCCTGCCGGCGGTCAGTCACGGGCTGATGTATGTGTGCCAGCACGCGGAAGGCATTGTTGCCGCGCAGGGTTCGGGGACGCGGGTGATTTGTTATGATTTGAGAGGGAAGTAACGAACGCTACCGTCCGCCAAAGATAGCGGTGCCGACGCGGATCAGGGTGCTGCCTTCCTCAATGGCGATTTCAAAGTCGTGGCTCATGCCCATGGACAGGGCAGGGAGGGGCAGGCCGCAGCGGGTTTGCAGGTCGTCGCGCAACTCGCGCAAGGCGGCGAAGTGGGGGCGAGTTTCCTCGGGATCATCGGCATACGGCGGGATGCCCATGACCCCTTCGATGCGGAGGCGGTCAAAAGAGAGGAGTTCATCAAGCAGCGCTTTGAGGACTTCGGGGTCGAAGCCGTGCTTGCTGGCTTCGCCACCGATGTTGACTTCAAGATAGACTCGCACCCGCAGATCGAGTTCGCCAGCGATGCGCTGGATGTGGCGCGCAATGTCAATCGAATCGAGGCTTTGGATGACTTCGGCATGGGGCAGGATTTTGCGGACTTTGTTGCTTTGCAGAGGGCCGATAAGGTGCCAGCGCAGGTGAGCGGGCAGGACGGGGGCTTTGGCCAGCAATTCTTGCACACGGTTTTCGCCAAACAGGGTCTGACCCGCCTCAATCGCCTCCTGGACGGCTGCTGCTGGAAAGGTCTTGGAGACAGCCATGAGTTCGATGCCGGCGGGGTCGCGTCCTGCGCGGTCAGCGGCGGAGCGAAGTCGCTCGCGAATGGTGGAAAGGCGTTCTGCGATGGAAGACATGAGATCAGGAACGATGCGGCGGATTGACGGCGGGGAAAGCGGAAGCTTGCGAGAAGGCACGATTTGGGATCGTTCCCTTTCGCCTTATGAGTTCTCTTTCCCGTCGTCGTTTTCTCCTGCGTGGCAGCAGCGCCCTGTTTGCCGCGCCCTTTGTCACCAGCGGTCTGCGCGCGGCCTCGCCCAATGGCAAGCTGCGCCACGCCAGTTTCGGCGCGGCCGGCATGGCGATGAGCGACATGAAGGCGCTCTCCAACCACGACTCCTGGGAACTGGCGGCAGTGTGCGATGTGGACACCCGCAACTTTGCGCGCGTCAAAGAGATGTGGCCGGGGGTGCGCGTCTATCAGGATTGGCGCGAATTGCTGGAGAAGGAGGGGGACAAAATTGACTCCGTGAACGTGTCCACGCCGGACCACATGCACGCGGCCATCGGCATGGCGGCGATGCGCGCGGGCAAGCATCTTTACGGGCAAAAGCCGCTGGCACAGACGCTGTGGGAATGCCGGCAGATGATGTTGCAGGCGAACAAGTCGGGTGTGATGACGCAGATGGGCATTCAGGTTTCCTCCTCGTTCACCGAGCGCATGGCGGTGGAGTTGGTACGCCAGGGTGCCATCGGCAAGGTCAAAGAGGTTCACACTTTCTCCCATAAAAAGTGGGGCGACATGGAGCCGCGTCCCAACACTCAGGACGAGGTGCCAGCGGAGCTGAACTGGGACCTGTGGCTCGGTGTCGAGCAGCCGCGCAACTACATCAAAGGTTACGATCATCCCTCAAACTGGCGCAAGCGCCGCCCCTTTGGCACCGGCACGCTGGGGGACATGGGCTGTCACATGTTCAGCGGCTGGTTCCGCGCGCTCAATCTGGCCGCGCCGATCGCGGTGCAGTCCGCCGGCCCCAAACCGAATGCCGACAACTGGGCGCTCGACGGGCAGGTGGAGTACACCTTTGCCGGCACCGATTACACCGAGGGTTCCGAGGTCAAGGTGACCTGGTATGACGGCGACAAACGCGCGCCGCAAGCGGTGATGGATTTGGTGCTCAATGAGGGCGGCAAATTTCCGGATCAAGGCAGCATCTATCTGGGCACCGAGGGCGTGCTGCTGTCCCCGCATGGCTCGACGCCGCTGCTCTATCCCAAATCGAAATTCACCGGCTTCAAGTATCCGAAGCTGGAACCGCGCGATCACTGGATCGAGTTTGTCGATTGCTGCCTGAAAGGCGGCGCCAAACCGAGCGCGAACTTTGATTATTCCGCGCCGCTGACCGAGGCCGTGCTGCTTGGCTGTCTGGCCAGCGATTTCCCCGGCGAGAAACTCACCTGGGACGCCCCCAACTTGCGCATCCCCAACTCCGAAGCGGCGCAGAAACTGGTGACGCGGCAGTATCGCGAGGGCTGGGAGGTCGCGCCTGCATGACGGTTTTGCGGCCAGGGGCGTGTGTCAAGGGTTCAGCAAGCCATGCTTGCTGAACCAGTCGCGAATCAAGCGAAACACCTCATCGCGCATGGTTTGATCAATCGGATGGCCTTGTCCGTCCGCCACGAGCCGGTCGTTCGGCACCTGGTTTTGATCGAGCACCTGCTTGAGTGATTCCGATTGCTCCGGACGCACCACGTTGTCATTCGATCCGTGCAGCATCAGGAACGGCGTGCGGATTTTCTCCGCCGCCGCCGTCGAGGGCGCGGGATAGCCCTCGCGCGGGGCAATGCCGCTGCCAGTGATCGCCGCAGCCTTCAGCAGGCCCGGCGAGGACGCGGCGAGACCGATGGTGACAAAGCCGCCCATGCTGTGGCCGTAGGCAAAGAGGCGTTTTGAATCCACCGCGGGCATCTGGCTCACGAGATCAAGGCAAGTCCGCGCGCGCCGGATGTTTTCCGCGCTGGCGCCGTAGTTGGCGGCTTGTGGCGCGCCCTTCGCCGCGCCGCGCGCGCCGCCGGTGTGAGTGTAACTTGGCGCGATGCACACAAAACCCCACTTCACCATCTCACGTGCCTTGTTCATGCCAAAACTCTCCGCGTTGCCGCCCAGGCCATGGCTGATGAGCACGGCTGGAAACGGCCCCTTGCCTTCCGGTTTGAGCAAAATGCCGCTCATGGCGAAATCGCCGTCGCGATACGTCCAGCGTTCGCCATCGAGCTGAAAGCCCTTGGCGGCGCTGGCGGCTAAAACTGCCGGTTTGGCGGCTGCGAGACTCGTTGTGGCCTGCGGCAAGGTTGGCACCGGTTCAGCGGAGGCAAAAACGCGCTGGTAGAACGCCCAGTTTGCCTCGCCGAGACCCTCGTAGAGCGGCCCGGGCGAATGCGGCGCGTCAGGGATCGCGTGAAACTCGTGGGCGACACCAAGACGCGTCAAATGCTCGCTGAACTCCTTGTTCAGAGAGCCCAATCCCTTCGTGCTGGTGACGATGCGCACCGCCGTGCGGCCCTTCACCTTGTCCGCGTTCTTTTGCGCGAGATTCCACGGATTGCTGGCCTCGAAGTAGGCGCGGTCGCCGCCGTAGATCGTCTGAAACGAGTCCGCGAGGCGTCCGGCAGTCGGATCACCCGGCTTGTGCAGCGCGCCGTCGATAATCGAGATCGCGCCGAAGAGTTCGTGATGCTTGAAGCCCCACTTCGCCGCGCCGCCGCCGCCCATTGAGAAGCCCTCGATCATGCGTCCCGCGCGCGTGGCGAGCGTGCGATAGGTCGCATCCACATGCGGAATCAATTCCTGGATCGCCACGGTCTCGACCGGCGTTCTGCCATCGGCGGAGTCCACATAGCTGCTGCGGATCATGCCGTTGACGAAGACCATGATGAGCGGCGGCATTTTCCCCGCCGCGATGGCTTCCGTCATGCGCGCGGTCATGCCCGGCACGCCCTGCTGCGAGCCGCCGATGCCGTGCAGCCAGTAAACAACCGGGTAGCGTCTCTGCGGCGCGCTCTCGTAACCCGGCGGCAGATAAAGCAGATAGCTCACCTGCTGCCCGGCCGCTTTGCTGTCGAAGGTTTTGTAATGCAGGTTCGGCCCCTCCACCGGCGGCATGCGCCACGAGGGCTGCGTGTCGCGCGCGCGAGCCTCCGGCGCGTTTTGGGATGTTTCCGGCGTCGGATTGCCGACCTTGCCGAGCGTGCGCGCGCCGTGCGCCAGTGCGGCGGCAAATTCGGGATCGTAGTCCGGCTGCCCTTGCGTGCCCTTCAGCACATCCGCCGGATACGGCAGCAGATAGTGCGCGTTCACGCGGTTTGCCGCGTCCACGATCTCGCGCAGCGTGCCGAGCGGCTTCCTGCCATACTGCGTCGTTGTGCCCGCATCGCCGAGCGTCTCGAAGACGATGCGCGTCTGCTTTGACCATCTCAAAAACGCCGTCTTGCGCCCGCTGTCCTCGAGGTAGCTCGCGCCGTGCAGCCCGTTCTGCCCGACGTAAAAGCCGCGATCCACCGCGTATTGGCCGATCTCGACCGAGTAATCGTTGCGCGCATCGCCAAGGTTCAGAGTACCTACATTCAGCGTCACCACGAGCGGCAGTTTCTGGAATATCTTGTCTGTCGCATCAATCCAGTTGCGCACGGTTGCGAGCCACAGTTCATCGGAGTAGGTGCGGCCATCGCTCGCGGGCGTGGCGGCGTATTGATCCTTGAACTCCGGTGTGCGCTGGTTGAACGCGACGAAGCGATACGGATTCGTCTCCGCGCCGGGCGTCACGTCAAAGAAGAGCACGTTCGGATCGTCATCATAGCGCTCCGCCAGCGCGGTGAGAAAGGCGAGCGCGCGCTTCTTATAGACCGGATCCCAAGGCAGCGGGATCTCCGTGCCCGAATCCGCGTGCTTCACAAACCTCGCGCCCTCGTCCCACACCGACTGCGGTGTGGCGGTGCGCGCGGAGGGATTCCGCCAGTAGCCGCTGCCGATCCAATACACCCGGAAGGCCACCTTTTTTCCCGCGTCCACCCAGGGCTTCATGCGCGACTCAATGAGACTCCAATCGTAGCGGCCTTTTTCCTTCTCGATCTCGCTCCAATAAAACTGCACCCAATTGCCCAGCACATGCGGATTCGCCACGGGCGCGGTGTTGGTGTCGTAGCCTTCTTTCGCATAGAAGAAGATGCCGCCACTGGGATCGCGCGGAGCGCGGCGAGGCTCATTGCCAAAACCGGAGGCAAGCAAGGCAGTGACAAGGACGGCGGTTAGGAGGCGTGCGGTTTTCATGGCGGGTTGGCATGGTTTCGGCGGGCCTGCTGCTGGTTTGGCGGAAAAGGGCGGGCGAGCAGGCAAAGGTCGCTGTCATTGAGACTTGTCGTGCTCAGTGGGTCAAGTGAATCATCCATCGTGGGGAAACGGCTGAATTCCGTGAGAAGGCAGGTGCGAGTGAAGAAATTGAGGCTTGCGCAAGCCGCCACTTGACGGCAGCAATGAAGCGGGGATTACCTATGTTTAGACAGGCCCCGCCGCGAATGATTCCGCCCGTAGAGAACCACCGGCCCTTGGTCGATCTGTCACAAATTCAGCATCCGCTTTTCAGGATGGTGAACAAAGTGGCGGGCGCGCCCCTGCGAAGATTGTTGAAGATCGACGAGGCGAACCAGTTGGAGTCGGATGTGGCGCGGTTGGCGGAACCCGGCGCCTTTTTCCGCACCACGCTCGACCTGCTCGGCTGCCGCTACGAAGTCGCTGAGGCGGACCTGCTGCGCATCCCGGCGAAAGGGCCGGTGGTGGTGGTGTGCAATCATCCCCTTGGGGGGTTGGACGGCATCATTCTGGGCGATCTGCTGCGTCAACGCCGCACTGATGTGAAGTTGATGGCGAACCGCCTGCTGGCAAAAGTGCGGCTGGCGGAGCATCACATGATTTTTGTTGATCCCTTTGCCAAAGACCAGCCCGCCGCGCACAACATCGGACCGTTGCGGCAGAGTTTGAAGCACCTCAAGGAAGGGGGATTGCTGGGCGTGTTTCCCGGCAATCAAGTCTCCCATTACCGCCGGGAGTCCGGCGAGGTGGCTGATCCGCCGTGGGTGGCGCACATTGCGGCGCTGGTGCGGCGCGCCGGGGCCACGGTGGTGCCGGTGTTCATCGAGGCCCGCAACAGTTGGCTGTTCGAGCGCATCGGTCTGATTCATCCGCTGCTGCGCACGCTCTTGCTGCCCAGGGAGTTCGTCAAGCGCGGCACCTCGCGCGAGCCGGTGCGGGTGACCATCGGCACGCCGCTGCCCTCGGCGCGGTTGAAGCGCTTCGATTCGGATGAGGAAATGATCCGTTTTCTGCGCATGTCCTCTTACATGCTAAAAAACCGGCCGCCGGCGCTCAAGCGCGCGCATGGGACCACGCCAGCGGCTCGGCAGCAACCTGTTGCCGAGCCGCTGGCGGCGGAGGCATTGGAGCGGGACATGGCGGCGTTGCCGGTGGAGAATTTGCTGCTGCGCCAGGGTGACTTCGAGGTTTACATCGGCAGCTACTCGCAACTGCCCAATGTGATGCAGGAGATCGGCCGCGGACGCGAGGTGAGTTTCCGGTTTGCGGGTGGAGGCACGGGCGAGCCTCTCGACCTGGCGGAGGCGGACCAGTACTATCACCATTTGTTTGTCTGGAGCAAACGTGATCGCGCGGTGATCGGGGCATACCGCCTGGGGTTGGCGGATGAAATCATCGCCGGGCGTGGTCCCGCGGGTTTGATTTCGAGCGGCTTGTTCGAGTTCAAGCCGGCGTTTGTGACGCGGCTCAACCCAGGCCTGGAGTTGGGCCGCTCGTATGTGCTGCCGGAGCACCAGCGCAGCTACAGCTCGCTGCTGCTGCTCTGGGGCGGCATCCTGGCCTTCATCACGCGCAATCCGCGCTACCGGATGATTTTTGGTTCCGTCGGTGTCAGCCAGGGCGACGAGTACTGCGCGGCCTCGCGCTCGCTCATCGTCGATTACATGCGGCGCGAGCACGGGCAGCCCGAGCTGGCGCTGGAACTGCACTCGCGCAGCCCCTTTGCCGGCGTCAGCTTTGGACGCATGGTCAAGGATGACATCAGTGCCCTGGTTAAGGATGTGGATGACGTTTCGGCGCTGGTGTCCGGTTTGGAGCGTGACGGCAAAGGGGTGCCCATTCTCATCAAGCACTACATTCGCATGAACGCCAAGCTCATCGACTTCGGCGTTTGGAAGGCGCATAGCAACGCGGTCGTGGCCTTTTTGATGGCGGATCTGGTGACCGCCGACCCCAAATTTCTGCGCCGTTACATGGGCGAGGAAGGCTATCGCGGTTTCATGGCGTTTCACGGTGTGCAAGTGGATGACGGAGCCTCCCCAGTGACCGAGGAAGTGGCTGCGTGACTGCGGACTGCCCCCCGCGGGATGCTGACGACTCACTCTTGAATCCCCGCCTTCATTCGCACATGCTGGCTATCTGGAAAAAACGACCCGCCACGGATCACACACGCCTGACCACTCACCCTTAACCACTCACCCTGCCATGCGCCGTCTTCTGCGTTTCCTGCTTCGTGCCGTCCTTGTTCTGCTGGTGGCCCTGCTAGTCCTGGCTGCCGCGGGCTGGTGGTACTTCACTCCCGCCGCGCATATGCTGGACAACGTGGTGTACACCGAGCGCCACGGCAAACCGCTCACGATTCAGGTGCACCAACCGGAGCAGCACAATGGTCTCGGCGTGCTGGTCATGCTCAGCGGCAAATGGAAGTCGAGCCCGGAGAAGTACCGGCCCTGGCTGGCGGCGCCGCTGCTGCGGCAGGGTTTCACGGTCTTTGCCGTCGCCCACCTGTCACAGCCGGAGGCGAGCGTGCAGGAGAGCGTCGCCGATGTGCAACGGGCGGCGCGATTTGTGCGTCATCATGCCGGCAAATATGGCATCGATCCGCATCGGCTCGCGGTCATGGGCGGCAGTTCCGGCGGGCATCTCAGCCTGATGCTGGCGACCTGCGGCGGCCCTGGCGATCCTGAGGCGCCCGATCCGGTGGATCGCGAGGACAGCACGGTGCAGGCGGTGGCGGTGTTTTTCCCGGTCACCGACTTGTTGAATCTGGGGTCTTCGACGCAGAACGACGGCACCGGCGGCCCGCCCCGCAGTTTCAAAAAATCGTTCGGACCGGAGGCGGAAGACCTTGGCAAATGGCGTGCGGTCATCGGACGTGAAGTCTCTCCCATCGAGTTGATCGGCGAGCGGCTGCCGCCAGTGTTGATCGCGCACGGGGACGCGGACACCTTGGTGCCGATCGATCAGTCGCTGCGTTTTCAGGAGCGCGCCAGGGAGCGGGGGCACGAGGTGCGCTTGCTGGTGCGGCCCGGCGCCAATCACGGCTGGCTCACCATGTTCTGGGACCTGCGCACCTTCAGCCAGTGGCTGGAGGAGCGCTTGATGTGAGCACGGCCATCAACGCGCTGCTTTGAGCAGGTCCGCCACCTTTGCGGCGATCTCGCGGGCGCTTTCCGCGGTGTAGCCCGTTTTGATTTGGGCGACGCTGCCGTCGGGCGCGATGACCACCGTATGGGGAATACTCTCGACGCCGTATTGACGTCCCACCGCCTGGTCGTTGTCAAGCACGGTGCTCAACGACCATTGGCGCGCTTGCAGGAACTTGCGCACCTGCTCCTCGGGCTCGCCCTGGTTGACGCCGATCAGGTGTACCTGGTCGGAGGGCAATTCCTTCAAGGCCGCAATCAATTCCGGCAGTGCGCGCACGCAGGGCGCGCACCAGGAGGCCCAGAAATCCAGCACCACCACGCGCCCGCGCTGGCCTTGCAAATGGAACTCCCCGCCATCAAGAAGTGGAAGGGTGAAGTCGGCGGCTTCGGTGCCGACGAGCGCCGAGGCGGCAGCAGGCGAGTCGGGGATCTCCGGGGCGGCGGCTGGAGTGGGTTTCCAACCGGACACGGTTTTCATGGGTTCGGAGACCGGTGGGGGGGTGTTGGACCAGAGCGCCTGGACCGAGGTCGCCGGCACTCGCATCCGACCGAGGCGAGGATGCAAGCCGGTGACACCGTCCTCCGACCAGGCCAGCAATTGCAATCCGAGACGGCTGCCGTCGGCGAGCAGCAGCCAGTGGGGCGGCGCGGCTTTGACGGCGAGTCGAAGTGGTTTGTCATTTGAATCCGGTTTGGCGCCTGCAGTCTCGTCGGCGGGGGATTCCATCGGGTCGAGCAGCACCACAGCGGCGAGCCGCTGCCTGGGGACTCGCAGCGTTTCCATGCCCCAGCGCAAGCCGATTTCCTCTTGGTCGAGCGATTCGATGGTGCCACGCAACAGATCCCCGGTGGGCGCCATCAGGACATGGGCGGGCGGCTCGGAAAGGCGCTGGCGCGGGATGGTCAAAGCCTGGCGCCGCGCCTCCTCCTCCACCTGTGGAACACGCAGACGTTGCAGCGGTTGGCGCGCGCTGAAGTCGCTGATTCGCAGCGCTTGCGGCTGATTGCCCCAGATGCCGGCGGCTTGCAGAATTAATCCTGCCCCAGGCCGCATCGCCTGGGTCATGTCCAGGCTCAGCGCTTGTGTGTCGTTGATGCGGACCAGCAGCCGCTGCTCGTGCAGGCGGATTTGCACGCGCGCCGGGCCGCCGGCGTGCGGCACCTGGCTTTGGCGGCGCATCTGCCCCTCGCCCGCCTCGTCACCGCAGTAAATTTCATCGCCGACAAAAGCCAGCAGCAGTTTCAAATGCTCGCCTTGGGCGTCATGGGGCCGGGTGAACAGGCCAAGGCGCAGGCAGGCCATGCCGAGGCGGGATTCGTCATGAAGCGTGAAACCCAGAGCACCCCCGTCAAACATGGCCGGATGCGCGAGCAACCTTTCCGGCAGCAGCAGCAAGCCGGCGGCATCGGTCAGCGCGGGCGTGTCCTCCGCCTCGTTCAGCCAGCGCCAGGCCGGATCCGCAAAGCCCTCCGCGATGAGCGGTTTGCCAGGAAAATGCACCGCGTCGAGTTCGCCGGCCGGCAGGCTTGCAATCATGACGCCGGGAGCTGTGAAGCGCAGGCCGTCCTTGCGCAGATCAGTGAGGCGGGCCGACAGCAGATCGCCGGACTTCATTTGCAGCAGTACGGCGTCCGGGTCCGTTTTGAAAGCGGCGAAGCGTCTTTCATCACGCTCGATGACCGCTTGCCGGGCCGGGTTGAGCGGCACGGGGGCGAGCGCGCCATCGAACAACCAGCGTGGCATCGCGTCGCCGGCGGGCGTCATGGTGCCGCTGACAGTTTGACTGCCGACGCGAAGGCGGTCGGGCAACTCTGCGGCGACGGCGCCGCCGCCGTCCTCGTGCAACCAAACCAGGCTCTCCATGTGCGCCAGATCCGCTTCGGCGGCGCCGGCAAAAGCAGGGTGAGTCAGGCGAGCCGCTGGTTGGGTTGCCTCCCGCGCGCTCGGGGTGATGCCGGTGAAAACGGCAGTCAACTCCTCTCCCGCTTGACTGCGCAAACGCGCGGCCAGTTTGCCGGAGAGGGCGGCCAGCGCCGCCTGCGCGGCAGGCTTGAAATGGATGGTCAAAACCTGCGCAAGCGGCACCGTCTGCCGGGCGCCCTGGCTGCTGTCAAATAAGGTGGCTTGCTGCTCGTCGCAGGCATTCAAGACGCCTGGCACGAAACGCCCGTCTAGCAGCCGTGCGCCTCTCGCATCGGTGCGTGCCAGGGCGGGCGGCGGTTTGCCGTCCCAGCGCGTCACGGTGAGTTCGTGCAAGGTCAGGTCGAGACCGAGGTTTTCCACCGAGAGGGACGGCAATGAGGGTCGTTCTGTCCTGGGTTGCCGCGAGTTGCTTTTGGGTGGTTGCAAAGGCGGGGCAGGGCGGGTTTCCTCCGGCAGAACCGCAAGTTCCTTGCCGCGCTCATCAAGCAGCCAGGCGGCGCCTGTTTCGCGGTTCCAAAGCACGGTGAAATTGAGATCGGAGCGCTGGTTCCGGAGGCGTCCGGGAGCCACGGCGAAACGGTGGGCCAAGCGCAGCACCAGGCGGTCCTCCCAAGTCTCCACCCGCAAGTCGCTGTCCGGGAAGGCGAACTTGAAGACGAATTGCGGCTGGCGGGCACTGCCGAGTCGTGCATCCAACCGCAGCAGCAGCGGCGGCGGCGGCCCATCGGTGATCTGGCTGGCCAGTGTGTTGCTCCAGCTCAGCGTCGAGAACCCGCCGCCCGCCGTGCGTGTCCATAACTGCGGCTCGTCTGTCTGCGCCGAATTGGCGCGTGCCGAGCGCGACACCCGCCAGACTTTTGCCAGCGGTTGGGCGGGAACGGCAAAGGGATCCTGAAAAGGGTCCTCGCCGCGCTCCAGGCGCAGGCTCTCGCTCCAGCGGGTCTCCGGACCGCTGGCGCTGAACACCAGGTCGTCGCCGCGCACCCGAGTCAAAGCCTGCACGCTGGCGCGGCGGACTTTGAACTCGCCCAGCCAGTCGCTGCGCAGGTGCAGCCAGTCTTTGTCGAGTCCGAGCACCTCGGCCAGCAGCCGGCTGCCATCCTCCAGCCTCGCCTCGAAGGCTTCGGTGCGCGCCGGTTTGGCGGAGGCTTGCGAACGAATCTCGCCCAGGCGGTCGAGCCGCAATTCCGCGACTTCCGGGAAAAGCTCCGGCGAGTTCTCCATCAGCGGTTGAAAAATCAGCGTCTCCGTGTTTGCCGCACTGATCAGGCCGGGCAGCGATTCGCCGCTCAGCCAGGTCAGTTTGTGCGCGGCTTTTTCCGCGGAGAGCGCGCTGTTGAAGCACGCGAGTCCGAGCCAAAGCACCAGCAATGGCCTCATGATCCGCCCTCCTTGCTCTCCTTCAGGCGATTTTGATGATTGCGCTTCACGCCATCCCAATAATGGCGCACCTGGTTCTCCGCTTTTTCGATCCAGAGGTCAAATTGCGCTTGGGTGAGGTTTTTCTTCATTTCCTCCTCGGGAATGCCCGCCACGGGCGTGAGCATGCTGTAGGCATGCAGGTGCCAGCGCCGGGCGCCGCGGTAGTCATCCAGGTCCTCTGCGTATTGGGCGATGATTTCGGACAGCCTTTGCTGGAAAAAAGCCGCCTGTTTGGCGGTGAGCGCGAGTTGATGCTCCAGTTCGCTCACCACCAGCAGCACCTGCGTGCGGCGCAACTCCTGCTCCCGATCCGTCTGCGCTTGCCGCCACGCTTGCTGCTGAAAAACATCCAGCGTCCGCGCCAGCGCGGCCTGCCAAAACTCGGTGTCTTTGGGCGGCGCTTCGTTGCCGAATCCGGCCGTGCCGAGGTTAAGCAGACGCTGCCGCACCATCTGACCGGAGGCGCCTGCCATCGACTGCCGCAGCCAACTGCTCACCTGCTGGCGAAAAATTTCCAGGCTGTCCTGGACCGCGCCATGCATCGCCAGTTCCAGGGTTTGCTGCTGTTCCGGCGTCAGGCGCGCGTGCCGCCGCAAGTCCTCCAGATGCGTGCGCATGTCCTCCAGGCGTTCCCGCCGCGCGAGGTCGTAGCGCCGCAGCAAATCCTCCGATAGCAACAGCTCCAATTCCTCCTCCGTCTGCGGCGGCGGCAATTCTTGGGTTTGTCCTGCTTCCTCCACCTCCGGTTGGTTGCGTCCAGGCGGGTTCAGCAATCGTTCCAAACCGCGCCGTTGCGCCGGCTCCAACAGCGCGCGCAGCGGCTCCAGATCACACTGGCGCAAATGCAGCCCCACCACGTTCGGGTCCAGATTGTAGTAGCGGCGCATCTGCTCGCTCATCTTGGCTGCCGCCTCCTCCAGCAGCGGCAGCGCCAGAGCGCGTTGCTCTGCCGACAGGGCGGCGCGCTCGTCGATCAATTGCAGCATGGCCAGACCCGCCGCTTCCCGCCGCCGCGACTGCCGTTCCGCCTGCGCCTGTTCCAACTGGGCAAGCTCCCGGGCGCTGAGCAAGGCGGCGAGCCCCTGCTTCCAGACCGCCTGGTCCCCAGGACGAAACTCCTCCTCAATGGCAATGCCGCCGCCGTGGGTGATCACCGCCTCCCGCCGTTCCCGGTCCATCTCGCGCAGATTTTTCAATGCCGCCTCCTGCCAGGCGGAGAGAGCCGCATCCACTGCCAGGCGCGCCAACTCCTCCACGCGTTCCGCCCGTTCCGGGCTGAGTTCCAAGGTGTTGACGATGTCCGCCTTGGCGAGGGCGGTTTCCGACTCCAGCATTGGCCGCTGGTTTTCCGCGGCGAACTGCACGTGCTCCGCGGCCCGCTGCTCCAGTTCGCGCGCGTCCCGGGCCAGCTTGTCCTGCCAGGCGCGCCACTGCGCCTCGCTCAAGCGCGCGCGCAGAAACTTCAGCCACACGGTCTGCTGGTCGGGCGCGGTCACTTCCTTTACCCCCGGCGAGCGCGCGATCTGCTCCACCGGCCAGCGCGCCATGTCGCGGATGGCGTTGCCTGAGCGGCCGACAAAGGGTGACAACCACGCGTATGCCTTGTCCTCCCAGCCGGTCATCGCTGCGTCCAGGGCGGGGGCGATGCCCTCCTCCAGCCCGGCAGCCGCCGCCTCGTCGAGGCCGGTTTCCGTGGACACCGTCCTCGTCAGCTCCAGCATTTCCTCCAGGTAAAGCCGGCGTTTGGCCTCCGCGAGTTTCTCGATGAAACCGCGCAATGCCTTCTCCTCAGTCTCCCGCAGTTTGGGTGGCTCGTCCTGAACCTTCACCACGGCGGCTCGCTGCTGAGCCGGAGCGATCCCGGCCAGCGTGAAGGCCAGCAGGCAAGCCGCCAACACCGCCTGTTCAGGACGGTGGGATCGGACGAGGGCGAATGGCATGACAGCAGAACGGCGGCACTGGGGCGGATTAACGATAATAACAGCGGAAAAAGGGCCAAGATCAAACCCGGAAAGGCGGGGGCATTCATGATTCCTGGCTTAAAATTGGATAACCGGCCTGCGGGCCGCGTTCATTTGATGGTTTGAGCACGCGACTGGCGTACTTTGATTCCTGAAATCCTGCCCCATGTCATTCGCGGAAAAGCCATGAGTATTGCCCGTAGTCTTCTCCTGTTTTCGCTGTTGAGCACCGTGCACCTGCGCGGAGACGAAGCCTCCCGGCTGGCGGAGTCTGCCGGAGATGACGCCTTTCTTCCGCAACCGCTGAATGAAGGGAGGTTTGAGGCGCTGATCGCGAATCCGCCTTTCACCCGGACGGTGAATCCATCGGACTCGATCATTCTTACCGGTGTCGCCCAGATTGACGGGGAGTTGATTGCCACGCTGCTCAACACCCAATCCATGCAATCGCAAGTGGTTTCAAAATCCGCCAACACCCAGGGCTGGCAGTTGCTCAGCCTGGGAGGCGACCCTGGCGCCTCCCAAACATGGAATGCCAAAATCCAGATCGAGGGAGGGGAGGTTATCGCCGTTCGCTACCAAAAGCCCCCCGCCAAAACCGCGCGCTCTGGAGTTGCCGGCAGTTCCTCCAGCGGTGGTTCCTCCGGCAGTTCCCAGACCTTGAGCTCCTCCCAACTGGCGGAGGCGAAAAACGCCGCGACGAATTATCGTGAAGGCTTCTCCGCGGATGGTTACCCCCGGCAGCCGCCCCCCGAGATGGTGACAAAACTCTCGCGCCTGAGCACCTCGCAGCGCGAGGCCATCAACCGGCAGATGCTGGGTTATCGCAACCAGGGGCTCGGTTTGGATGAGCGGCGCAAGATTTACGAAAATCTGGTGGACCGCTCCCTGCAGGGGGCGCGATGACTGCCAGGGCGCGTCTGCGATGCGCCGCTACTTCCGCGTCATGGTGAAGACACCATCCCATTCCTCTGGCGGACTGGCGGCGAGCTCGGCGCTGCGTTGCAGGTAGAGGCGGGTGAGGGCGTCGTTGAGGCCGGCGGCGGCGGCTTGGGTGAAACGGGCGGAGGCCTCTTGAAAACGGCCGGCGCGGTAGTCGAGGATGCCGGCTTCGTAGTCGTCGAGGCCAGGCGGAGTCGGGGAGTCGCCGCGGCCGAGCAGGGTGAAGACAGCGACGGGTTCGCGCTTGCCTTTGACGCGCACGAGGTCGGCGCTGCGGCAAAGGAAGGCGTCGCCGAGACGCTGCTGCACGCTCTCGCTGAGCACGATGTCCACACCGTATTCCTTGGTGACGCCTTCGAGACGGGCGGCGAGGTTGACGGTGTCGCCAATGGCGGTGAATTCTTTTTTGAGATGGGAACCCATGTCGCCGACGACGGCCTCGCCCTGATGCAGACCGATGCCGATGGCGAGCGCGGGCAGGCCGCGCGCGGCCCACTGTTCGTTGAGCGCGGCAAGCTCGGCGCGCATGGCGAGGGCGGTGGTGACGCAGCCGCGGGCGTCGGTGTCGAGATCGACGTCCGTGGTTTCGTCGCGCAGGCGGCCCCAGACGGCCATGACGGCGTCGCCGATGAATTTGTCGATGCTGCCGCTGGTGGCGAAGACGGTCTGCACCATGCGGTCGAGGTATTCGTTGAGCTGGAGCACGAGGTTTTCGGCGGGGAGCTGCTCGGAGAGGCTGGTGAACCCGCGCAGGTCGGAGAAGAGCAGGGTGATGTGCCGCCGCGCGCCGCGCAAGGTTTGGAAGTAGGAGGCGGGCTGGCGGAGGATTTGCTCCTCCATGTCCGGGGAGAAATAACCGGTGATGGCGGCGCGCAGGCGCTCGCGCTGGCGGCGCTCTTGGATGAAGTCGTGCGCCAATGCCATGAGAGCGGCGAGCGCGGCGGCGTCCGCGGGCAGCAGCATGGCGAGCACGAGATCGTGGCGGTTGAAGACATGGATTTGAAAGTACAGCAGCAGGACGACGATGCCGCTGGTGGCGAGCACGCCGACGAGCGGGCGCGGAAAGCGCAGGACGAAGATCAGCACTAGCAGCAAGGAGGAAACACTGATCACAAGAATCCAGATTTCGGACGATTGCATGAGGACGTGACCGTGACGGAAGGCGGCGAGGAAATGGGCATGCACCTGTACGCCGAACAGCGTGTCCACGGGCGTGCGCACATCATCCTGGAAGTGGCGGAAGGTGGGGCCGATGAGCACGAGCTTGTCGCGGAAGATCTCGCCGGAGGCGAAGTTATTCTCCCACAGGCTGGGAATAAAAAGCTCATGCACAGAGAGCGGGGTGTAGGCAGCGGGCGAGGCGAAGCGGATGCGATGCCTGTCGTGGCTGTCTCCGCTCACCCGCGCCGGCAGGCCAGCCTGGTGCAGGATGGCAGCGGGGAAGGACAGGGCCTCTGAGAGAGCCTCCCCATGCCTTCGCGCGCCACGGCGGACAACGCCGTCGTCTTCCGGCCAGTAGGTGAAGTAGCCGATGCGCTTTTCCTCCTGGAGGTTGGGGCTGTCCAGCACGGCAGCGGTGGGCGGGACGAGGCGGTATTTATTGGCGGTGAACTCGTAATCGGCTCCAATGACGACGCGGTCGCGATGTTTTTCCAATGCCTGACGCAGCGCGGCATCCCACTCGGGATGGTCCGGCGTGGGGGTGGCAAAGGCCAAGTCAATGGCGATGACGCGGGCACCGGCGGCGGCAAGTTTTTCGATGACATCCGCCCACACCTGTCGCGGCCAGGGCCAGCCTTTTTCGATGAGCTGAAGCGTGGACGATTCCTCAATGTCCTCCGGGAAGGCGCTGCTGAGGTCGAGGCTGGCTTCGTCGATGCCGAGGATGACGATGTCAGGATCAGCGGGCGCCTGACGTCCGTATTGATGAATCCAGTCCTCGATGCGCCACTGGGTGTGCTGGGTGATGGTGCGGAAGAAAGGAACGAACTGGGAGAGGATCAGCAGGACCATGACAGCGAGGGCGATGCCGGCGAACATCTTCCGGCGGTGCAGGCTGTCAGGGTTGGTCGGGTCCACGGCAGAGAATGAAGTGCAGGCGGGACGCTTGCACCACCATAAAGTGGGGCAAGCAACTTGATTGCCTGCCGGGGGAATGTGAGCAAGCTGGAGGCTGGCTCCACATTGTTATCGGGGGAGAGCAAGCTGGAAGCGTGCTCCACCTTACTCCGCCGGTTTCGGCGCGGTGATCATCGGGAAGTCGTCGCTGCGGAAGGGGGTGACAGGCAGGCCCTCGATGCTGTAGAGATTGCAAACGGGATTGTCCGCCCAGGCATAACGCACAGCGACGGGGTTCGGCACGGCGGCGGCACTGACCTCCACTTTGTCACGGCCGACGAGCTTGGCGTCCGCCCACACCCACTTGCGATCCTCGCCGCAGATGGCGAAGCCCTTGACGGTTTTGGTGTCGAGGGTGCGCAAGGTGGAGCCGAAGGTGTCGATGGTGACGAGGGCTTTGCCGTTGTTGAAGCTCGCTTCTTTGTATTCCGGGCTGCGCCAGGGGATGTCCATGCCGTAGTCGCGCGCCAGGGCAATGCGGGCGAGGCGCTCGGCGACATCGCGCTTGTTCTTGGGATGGATGTCGGCGGCCTCGCCGAGATCGATAATGACCGCCTGGCCGCCGTTGGCGATGGCCTGCTGGGTTTTGGTCTGGCTCTCGCGCAGCTCCGCCCAATCACTGTCGCCGGGTTCGGCCACCTCGTCTTTGAAGTCGGCGAGCTGCACCCAGTAAAAGGGAAAGTCGCCCTGCTGCCATTCGTCGCGCCAGTGCTGGATCATGAAGGGGAACAAGTGACCGTACTCGTAGGCGCGGGCGGCATTCGACTCGCCCTGATACCAGATGGTTCCCTTGATGCCGTAGCCGATGCTGGGCAGGAGGACGCCGTTGTAGATGTTGCCGGGGCGCTGGTTGCCGGAGAGGGTTTGCTCCGGGCTTTGCGGAGCGCGCGCGGTGAAGGGCTGCTGGGCGGCCTTGGCGGCGGCGGCTTTTTCTTTCCATGCGGCAAGCGCCTTCTCGTAATTCAGTTTGGCCTGTTCTGAGGTAAGATCGGCCTCGCGTTGCTTCCAGCCGGCCATCAGACCGGCGAAACGCGCGTCGTTTTCGAGCAGGTCGCGGCGCACCCAGGCTTCGGCGGCGCTGCCGCCCCAGGCATTGTTGATGAGGCCGACAGGCACGTCGAGAATCTGATGCAGGATGCGTCCGTAAAAGAAGCCGACGGCGCTGAAGCCGCCGACGGTCTCCGGGGTGCAGACTTGCCAGTTGGCATCGAAATCCGTCTGCGGCTCCTGGGTGCCGACGTTCGGCACATGCAGCAGGCGGATGCGCGGGTGCTTGGCGCTGGCGATTTCCAAATCGGAGTCCCATGAGTTGGACACGGTCCAGCGCATGTTGGACTGGCCGGAGCAGATCCACACCTCGCCGACGAGCACGTCTTTGAGCTGGCGCGCGCTGCTGCCGGTGATCTCAAGCACGGCGGGCTTGGCGCTGGCGGGTACGGGATCGAGTTTGACCGTCCATTTGCCATCCGCGCCTGCCTTGGCGGTCTTGCTTTGGCCGGCAAACTTCACGGTGACCTCGGTGCCCGGTGTGTCCCAGCCCCAGACCGGATTGGCAAGCTGCTGCTGTAGCACCATGTGATCGCTAAAAATGCCGGGCAGTTTGAGTTCGGCGGCAGCGTGGCCGGTGAGGAGGAGGGTGAGGATGAGGGTGAGGCGGGTGGTCATCGAGGTGAGTGGGTGGTGAGTAGTGAGTTGTGAGTGGTGAGTGGTGAGGCGACTCACGACTCACTATTCCACCACTCACTGGTTTTTGCAGATCACTGCCCCGCCAGCTTCCGCGCCTGCGCCTGGCTGTCGGCGGAGAGCTTCGAGAGCGGGTAGGCGTGGGTGGCGCCGTCGGTGGTTTTGAGCAGGACGTTTTCGCCCTGGAGACCGCCGAAGGAGGCTTGCAAGGGTTTGCCCTCGGCATTGGTCCAGGTGAGGATTTCGGCTGCGGCGGCGGGAGTTGGAGCGGTGGCGGTGGCGGCGGGCGGAGCGCCACCGGCCTCGAAGTGGGCGCCTTCCTCGATCCAGGATTTGAGCAGGGTGACTTCTGCCGGCGTCAGGCGGTTTTTGCCTTTCGGCGGCATGACATCCTCGTCGTCATTCGGCAGGGTGACGGATACCACCAAGCTGCTGCGCATCGGTTCGCCGGCCTTGACGTGCTTCTGGATGTCCTCGGTGCGATCCACGGCAAACTTGCCTTTGATCTTGTCCTTCGCGACACTGTGGCACTCGGAGCACTTGTTGTTGAGGATGGGCATGATCTGGCCGCGAAAATCAACGGCGGCGAGCGGGGCGGCGGAGGCGAGCAGGACGATGAGGGCGCGAGTCGGGTTCATGGGAGGCGGTTCTAGGGGTAAACGCGGGGAATGGCAAGCGTCTTTGCGCTCATTCTTTTTTCTTCGGGCGTTGGAGTTGGTAGGTGCCACGGTCGATCCGGCAGCGATAGTCCGCCTCAAAGGTGCCGCCCGAAATGCGGCCGTCATATCGATAAAGTCCGCCGGCCCAGGAGGGCATTTCGTGCTCGCCCGTGAAAGTCCAGCGGCCGCGCCCGGCGGGTTTGACTTGGTGATCGGCGCGGTAAGCGCCGCTGAGGACGCGCATCCAGGTGGCGTGATAATAAAACTCGTGCGGACCTCCCGGCGTCTCCGGCGGAGTGACGATGCAGCGCAGCTTGCCGTGGTGACCGTTCGCATCGCTCAGCCAAGTGCCCTCCCAGCGGCCACTGACACCGTCCTCAGGCATTGACCCCGCTTTTTTCCAGGCACGGTTGAAGCCCGGCCCGGCGCAGGAGGACAGCAGCACGAGCAGCAGCGGGAGGAGCAGGGACAAATGGTGATTCTGAGGGCAAGCGGCCATGAAATGATAAAGAACGCGGCAGGAAACGCGTGTCACGGCCTGCCTTTCTCAGGGTTTTCAGGGTCGCGCCTCACTTGCCCAGGACTTGCACCTCAAATGCCGGAGGCATAGGCTGGAGGCATGGGAGGTGAAAGAGCGGTGGTGTTCAATCTCGTTCAACGGCCTTTGGACTTGCTCGCAGAGGAACCTTTTTTCGAGTTGTCCGAAGACGAGGGGCGGCTGGCGGTGGATGATGAGCGGGATGAACTTGAAGAGGGGCGGGAGGCGGAGGATCCAGATGGCCGCTTGGAAGAGGAGACTTTTGGGGACGAAGACGGACGTGCAGAGGAGGGGCGGCTGATCGAGGAGGAACTTGCTTTGGAGCTGGAGGGCTTCGTGATCTTGGACGGAGAGGATCGTGATGGCGTGGACGAACTGGACGGGCGTGACATCGAGGGCGACCGCGAAGAAGGCGAGGACGGGCGCACGGAGGGCGAGGACGAACTGGACGGGCGTGACACCGAGGGCGACCGCGAAGAAGGCGAGGACGGGCGCACGGAGGGCGAGGACGAGCTAGGCGGGCGTGACACCGAGGGCGGCCGCGAAGAAGGCGAGGATGGGCGCACGGAGGGCGAGGACGAGCTAGGCGGGCGTGACATCGAGGGCG
>VFQQ010000643.1_pt1 | contig 63747 bp, 113 predicted proteins | sample 3512341 | NCBI WGS metagenome assembly VFQQ01 (sample SAMN10412373, study PRJNA504923) | tailings metagenome | isolation source: Relicate 2 Philex TSF1 revegetated site | place: Philippines: Tuba, Benguet | collected 2017-08-29 | reverse complement strand
GGAACCGAGGGCGACCAGCCACGCCAGCTCGCGCCCACCCCGACCCTCACCAGCCCCCCTACGCCCCCCCCCCCCCCCCCCCCACCCCACCCCCCCCCCCCCCCCCCCCCCCCCCCCCCCCCCCCCCCCCGTGCAACCCACCGGCCTTGAACATGCAGTGCTGCTTGCGGGCGTGCGACACGAGGGCCGACCAGCGCGGGTTGGTCTGCAGCGACTCCACGTGCCCCACCACAATCAGGGTGGCCCTGCAGAAGCAGGCGGGAGCCAGAGAAGCCAGGAGGAAAGGTGAGCAGGGCCGATGCGCGCACCACCAGGGAGGGACAGCTGTGCAGTCGTGATTGAAGGATCAACCCCTCACCACCTCACCATGCCCGCCTCGGCCCCAACCGCCGCCAAACCACGCATGCCTTGAGGACCGCGCTGATGCGTGCCCGCTCGACACACGCAGGGATGAAGCAAATTGCAGGGCAGAAGCAGGGCAGCGGCCTCACCGTGCGCGCGTGAGGCTCACGTTGATGTGCTGCTCGTCGGTCGCACAAGAACGTCAGCACAAAAAGACAGGGTGGCAGGAGCAGCGGCCTCACCGTGCGCGCGTCAGCCCCACGTTGATGCGCCGCTCGTCGGCCACAAAGCCGATGCCCTTGTTGCCGCGCTGCGAGCGCACGGTTGAGAAGAAGGCGACGTCCTTCTCCCGCCCCTGCGGCAGCCAGGGTGGGTGAGAGAGAGGGGCAGCAAGGGCGGGGTCAGCGCCGGCAGCAACAACACAGAAGGTTGGTGAGAGAGGGGGGGCAGCAGGTACGGGGTCAGCGCCCGGCAGCAGCAGACAAGACAGGTGTACGAGGGTGGAGAAGAATGCCATGTCCTTCTCGCGCCCCTGCCGCAGCCGGGGTGAGCGAGCGGGGGCAGAATGGGGGGAGGGTGTGGCAGGATGAAGGTGGAGCAAAGGCAAGGGTGCTTTTCCACCCTCAAGTGAAAGGGAACAGCTGGTATCGGAAGGACCGAGGCACAGCTGCTGGCTTGAGCTGCAACCATGCGTGATTCACACAGACCACACCCAACTCCTCCATTCGACCCACCTGGAACCCATCAATGGTTTTTGATGTCCACCCAACTGCTTCCACCCAGCTGCTCCCATCCAACCGCTCCTCTCATCCCCACCCACCCACCTGGAATCCGTCGATGGTGTTGATGTCCACCAGCTTGGCCGCCTCGTCGCCCAGGGCCGCCTTGAACAGCCGGCGCAGCAGCGACACCTGGCAGGAGGGCAGAGCAGGCAAAGAATGTTGGCAAGAGTGGTGTCCCGCCCAGTCCCACACTACGCATTAGTGCGCTGAGTGAGGTGAGGCGCCAGGCGCGGCATGCCGCCACAGCAGCTAGCAACAAAACCCTGGCAGTGGCAACTAAACCCTGATGGATCTGACAGCGAGGCAGCCCACCTGCGCCTTGTAAGGAGAGATGACGGCCACCGAGGGCTTGGTACCCAGCTCTGGGTGGCGGTGCCGCAGCTCCCGGTACACCTGTGCGCCACAAGCAGTGGGTGGGTGCAGTGTCAGAAGCAGGGCCACCATGCGGCCAAACGATCGGGCGCATACGAGGCAGCCGAGGCAGCTGGCAGCCAGGCCTGATAATGGGAGTGAGGCCGACAGGCAACCAGAGTTTTCTGCGCTTTGGGCAGCCGGCGGCCAGCGGCGAGCAATCGCCACGTGCAAAGCAGCACGCCTGCGCCCAGCAGTGCCACCCAGTCCGCACCTGCAGCACCATCTCAGCCTCTCGCTCGTTGACCAGCGAGCTGCTGCCCTCTGGTACCGTCTCCTGCAGGCGGCAGCGGGCGCAAGGAGAGTACTACAGTGTTATGAGGAGGAGGCGATTAAATGGAGCATCATGCTCCAACACACAGCATTGCCACGGCCTGCACGAGCGGTGCCGGCAACCCGTAATGGAGCCTGGTCCGGCACAGCATACCTGCTGCCGGGGCCAAGGAACTGGGTAGATATGCAACGTTTGGCCAGACTCCCAGCCGCAAGCAAACAACAAAACGTGAAAGCGAAAATCAAGGGCTGCGCACCGTGCCCTTGACATCAATGAGGACGAGGGGCTGGAAGGCGGGGGACGAGTGCCAGGCGCGCTGCGTGTCCTGCAGACATGGAGCGTAGAGTGCAGCGCGGGCGGCAGGTGGGGTCACTTACCATGGCCACAACATTGTGCAGGGCACCTCCTCCTAGCATGCCAAAACAAGTCCCGCCTGCAAGCTGTACTGGCCAGGGTGCCAGCCCGAGCAGCAGCATCAAAAGCGAGTCGCCCTGACTCGCTGTTGAGAATAAGGAACATTTACCATCTGCTTGCTGTCATCGCTCACCTGCTCCACGCTGGGCCCGTCCTTGAGGTTGCCGCCGTAAAAGTTGGTGGAGGGGAACTCCCGGATGGTGGGGTGCATGCGGTACTGCAGGCGGGGACGGGGGACAAGGGGGGAGGTGAGAACACAACAGCATCACGCTCACATCACATTACAGAGCACAACTTGCAGGCATTCTTCCCCTCAGTGCACCCAATGCAAGGAACACCCCGCTTCAGCAAGTCCGCATGCTCGGGCGCCCTGGGTGCCCCTTACCTGCGTGTCCAGCATGTGCACCGGGTACCCAGCCGTCTGCAGCCGCTTGAACATCGACTCGCTGTAGCCTTGTGCTAGTGCGCGCTGCAGAGTTGAAGAGAGGTGGGGCAAAGCCAGGGTGGGGAGGACTCGCCAGGCGGGCACCAATGGTTGTGATGTTGGGGCTTCCGTGCCAGCCTCCGGGCAGATGTCTGAGGTGCCTGAACCAAACCACTGCCTGCGTGCAGCCACACAGCCGCCCACCCTCGCGGCGACAGGCAACCAGGTGCAGCCAATCAGGCCGGCAACAGTTTGCCCAGCCCACCTGCGACATGACGGTGGCGGGCAGCTGCACCGGGTCTCCCACCAGGTACACCTGCTTGGCGCCGCCATGGGCCAGCGGCACTAGAGTGGATGGCTCCACAGCCTGGCGGTTAGGGAATGGGAGACAGAGAGAGGGATGACAATGAGGCGGTGCGGTTCAGGCACCATCGTGAATCGCTCCACGGCGGAGGGCGCTTGAAAGGTGGAGATTGGGATGAGGCATTGCAGCAGGATTGCCGACTGCATGGGCTCCATAACACAGCAGCAGGACCCAACGTTGCATCAGCCCCACCTGCGCCGCCTCGTCAATCACCACCACGTCAAACTTGCGGGCCAGGCGAGTGAAGGCGGAGCTGCCGCTGAACGACAGCGTGGTGCACACTGCATTCAGCGGGCGGGTGGGCAGGGAGCAGGGGCAGCGGCTCAGCGCACAGCGCGTGGATGGACGGCGCAGGGGTGTGGGTTTGCAGGGAGGACGCACCTGCCATGCTGGTGGCATGCCCTGCTTGCTTTGTGCACTCACCCTTCTCCCCAGCCTGCCCTACAGTCGGGGGACCGATACACGCCTGCCCTGCCACCCCACCCCACCCCACCTATGTTGGCCTCCTCCAGAATCGCCATGCGCAGCCGGTCCTTCTCCCACCGCGCCACGTTCTGCGGGCAAGGCAGCATCAGCAGCAGCAGGTGTGCAAACAGCATGTATCGGCGCAGCACAAGCAGCAGCGCGGCAGGGACGGCCGGCTAGGACAAGTAAACTGCAGCAAGCTGCGCCCGCCTCCACGCCTCTAGCAATGCGCACTCGCCGTCAGGCAGGCGCACCTTGCCGCCCTCGCCGCCCAGTCGGTGCTTTGTTTGCCTTCCCCAGGCCCCATTCTTGGTAACCAGAAAAGCGCACCTTGCCACCCTCGCCGCCCAGGCGGTGCTCCACTAGTGTGTCCAGCGCCACGCTCTGCACGCTGTGGTGGATGGACACGCCCACGCGCACCTGCAGGGAGGGGGGAGAGCAGTGGGCAGGGCATGGGAGCCAGAGGGGGGTGATTGGGGAGCCATACGGGACAGCACGAAAACAGCAAGGGAATAAGGCAGGCAACAGATGTGCAGGCGTATAGAGAAGTATGGACACCCAACTTGCTGCGGCTGCCTGCCCAGGCGCTCACGACCACGCGGTGCCTTGGCCACTGCAGGCTTACCACGTTGGGTGTGAACACTCGGCCGTCCTGGTCGGTCAGGCCTACTGAGATGAGCCGCAGCACAATCTCGTCTAGTGCAGAGTTGGAGGGGGCGCACACCTGGAGGTGGCAGGGAGGCACAGCGAGCATGCAGGGGCTTCGGGTCTTGTAAGGTGCAGGGTGTGCACTTGCATGGGGAGGCTGGAACGTGCACACAAGCCTCAGCAGCGCACATGCTCCTGTCCTGCTGGCGGCAAGCCTGCCCCTCTATCAGCCAGCTCTCCCGCAGCCTCACCAGCACGCGGGCCTTGGGCCCCTCGCTCTTGCCTATCCGCCGTGGGATGCAGCGGCGCAGCAGGCCAAAAGCATCGCTAGGGTCGGCCAGCTCGGGAGGCACAATCTCGTCCCTGTGCGGGGCAGGGCAGTGGCAGTCGCCTTGTGTGAGCCTTTGCAGGCGCGTGCACCTGCATGCTGGCTGCGGTCGCTGACCGACATCCCCATTAAAATGAAACACAGCCGCCGGAATGACCCTGCTGTCCAAATCCCTTGCACTGCACTGCCCCTTGCAACCGACCCCAGAAACCGCCCTGCCGCACTGCATGGTGCGCCCCACCCACCTCGGGTCTGGCCGGCCCAGCAGGTGTGGGTTGGCCTCCATCCACACCCGCCGCTTCTTGTCCCGGCTCAGCTTCTGGTACCGCACGTACGAGGGCAGCCCCGCGGCCGAGGTGGGGCTGGTGGGCGCGCTGCTGCTGCTGCCGTTGGCCACGGCCGAGGCAAAGGCGCCGCGGGGCGCAGAGTGCATGATGATGGATAGCAGGCCCAGGATGGTCTTGGTCTTGCCCGTGCCTGCGCGGCAGGGGGGAGGGGAGAGTGTGAGAGGGTGTGCAATAGCAGTCGACAGGGCGTCAGTGGGGTTCAGCAGGCGTGCGCAGCAAGGGGAGTCTAAGGCCGGATGCAGAGTGGCACGCATGCACAGCATCATGGGGTGGCGAAAACGGGGCGGCAGCCACAGCACCGGGCCCATCCTCAATGTTGTCCCCGCCCTTCACGCGGCGGCAGCCAGCCAGCCACTGAACAGCGCCCACCTGGGGGGCCCTGGATCAGGACCACCGGTGAGCCATCCAGCCCACCCGTCACTGCCGCCATCTGCAGATCAGAGGCAACAGATGCACTGGCGGTTCAGTTACCAAGCCCACACGCTTGGTGACCCAGCAGCCCAGGCACTTTGAGCGCAGTGGTGAGCATGGATGACAGCGCCCTATGCGTGCTGCAGCTGTGCATCACATACACCAAGCAATTAAAAAAAACAGCCCACCGATACAGGGGTGCGATTGAGTCACACAAGAATTACCGAATCCACTTGCCTGCGACTCGTTGTACGTCTTCTGCATCTGCTGCTGCATCAGCGGCGGCACCTCCAGCTTGCCGCGCGCCGCCAGCAGGCTCTGTGAGGGCTGCAAACGGCAGGGACAGAGCGCGGGCAGTGGTTGGGTGAGGCAGGCGGGGATTTTGGGTGAAGAGGGAATGCCCATCGTCCCTGGCAATATGAGCGCAGCTGACCGCGGCGCAACATCCAGCTCCCCATCAGTGCACCTCGATGATGAGAGCCTCGCGCAACCTCATGCAGCCGTAACAAACAAGCACTGAAACTGCGGCGGTATGCAGCAAGCTCAGCATCCCATTGGCTTTGCCACCTTTGTCGCGAGCAGCAGCCGCTTGCAGCCAACTGTGTTGTGGGGCCCAACCAATCAAGCACCGCAACTGCCACAAACTTGGATCGCCACCCAGCGCCCTCCTTGGCTGTGGGCAGCACCTCTTTCAAGCAGCATTCCAGCCACCACAAACGGGCACAAAACCAACGTGATGTGATGCCCGCGCCCACCTTTGCCGTGAGCAGCACCTCGCGCAGAGGCATGTGCGCGATGCAGTGGATGGCGGCCCACTCGCGCATGATCGTACTCATGCTGCTCAGCTTGAGCACGTACCACTGGCTGGCGGGCTTGGCCAGCGAGTGCCGCATCGACTTGGCCCTGCAGCGGGGAGGAGCGCGCGCATGGGGCCAGGCAGGCGGGGGTGAGCACATGCGCGGGTAGCCGCTGGAGGCAGCATCATGCAGCCGGCTGGAGCTGGTGACATCACGACAACCAGGCACGTCGGCCATGACTGGCCATGGCACAGCCTTGCAACCTTCAGCTAGCAGCAAGGCAAATTCACTGCTGGGCGCGCACCGCTGCAGGCCGCGCGCATTGCCCGCCTGCGCCGCGTCGGTCAGCTTGAAGCGGACGCGCAGCGAGGCCTCTCCCTCGTGCCCCTCCACAGCGCCCAGAGCATGGTACTGCTCCTCGCCTGCCTCGTCCTGCGGCAGTACAGGGGTTGATCAAAGCGGTAACTGAGGTATGCAGGCAGCATTGATACATTCAGGCGTGCATGGCGATGCATCAAATGCCTGCCCACCAACACACAACCTCACATGGCGTCATGCATGCAACCAACAACACACAACAGCGCACAACCCACCTCTGGGTTGTCCCGTGACACCAGCATCATGTCGTTCTCATGGAACGTGCTGCTCACGCCCGGCGGCATTGTTAGCCGCACAATCAGGCTCTCGTCGTCCGGGCGCGTCTGTGCGGCTGCCACCACCGCCGGCTGCATGGGGCCGAATTGTGGGGGCCAAAGTGCGGGCATGGGTGCACATGTCATGGCAAGGGCACAGCTCTGCGCCTGTGCAAGCAGCGGCGCAGGCGCTCGCTGCCCTGCTAGCCACACCCCCTGCAGCCAGCCCAGCCAGCACACCTGCGAGGTCAGCACTTGGCCCTCCTCCTGCCCCCGCAGCATCTGTGCAGCGCACTCCTCGAGCAGCAGCGGCTCAAATGTGCGGACATACTCCTGCGGCAAACAAAGAGTAGCTCCAGGCAGCAAGAGTTGAGGTCCTGCAGCTGGGGTGAGCATGCCGCCGACTGGCTGCTCATGCCACATGCCCGGCTGTGCCAGCCCATGCCATCGGCAGCGCATGCCATCGGCAGCCCATGCCATCGCTCTCCCTGCCATGCCATGTTGGGGCAGCCCATGCCACGCCATGCCACACTGCGCCAGCTCATGCCATGCCATGCCAGCCCAGCCCATGCCATGCCAGCACATGCCGTACCATGAACCCCCCATGCCTGTTCAGCAGCGTGTTAGGCCAGCCGCAGCACCGCTCAGCTCAGCCCAGCCCAGCCCACCTCCACACACATGCACGCCAGCCACAACCTCTGCTGACCAGAAATGCAGCACCCCAGGCCCGGCCCACCTCCACAGTCGCAAACTGCTTGGGAATGGTGGGCAGCTCGGCGATGGGCCCGCCGCCCTCCGCCATGCGCCGCTCCAGCTCCCAGTAGTCCCAGGACAGCAGCACATCTGCAATAGATGGTTAGATATCACAGCATGAGTGAGCACGACGGCATGCATGCCGGCTCCAGGGTGCATCCGGTGGAGCAGAGGGGACAGCCATGACACATGCATGCCAGCGGCACAGCGCGAAGCGCTGTTCATGCCATGCCGCCCAACGGGCATTCCAGCGTATGGCAACGGCAAGCCTGCGGCGGCCGGCTGCCAAACTGGAGCTGGCAGAACAACATGCGCAGCATATGCAAGCAGCCGGGTTGCCAAAGCAGCAGGGATGCAGGCATGGCAGCTGGTCGATCGGCGGCAGGGCGGGCAGTGCTGGCGGCTGGCAGCAGCGGCGGCGGCAGCAGTGCCTTGCCTTGCAGCTGTTGTGCGTACTGCGACTCCATCCCCTGGTTGCGCCCTCTCACTGCAGGTTGGATGGCAGACCACGAAAGTGAGCACCCGCTACAGTTGCCATGCGGCAATGCTATACCGAGGTCCTGCACTCTCACCGGCGTGCCCAGCAGGCTCAGCAATCCATGCAGCGGTGGCTGCAAAGCGGGCAGGCGCTCTGCCCGCGCGCAAACCGCAGTTCTTGTTTGGAGCGGGGGTCCGGCAGGCGTGATTGGGGTGGTTCAGCAGCGCAAAGCAAAATTTGCATGCATATTCCTCGTTTGCAATTGCGATGGCCCGCCTGAGTAGCCGCCACTGTCGCTCATGCGCGCATTGCTCGCTGGCCTGCAGCAGGGTGTCGGGGTGGGCTTGCACACGCATATCAGCCTTGCATTGCACCTGGTGAATCAGGAACAGTGTGGGGCAGGGGGTCAGGGCGCACCAGCCGGGAGTTGGCAGTCCAGTAGCGCTGCCAGAGCCCTGTGCCATGCCTGGAGGCACTGGCACGCCACGTTCGCAGCGCCAGAGACTCGTGAGTTGCGCCGCCCAGCCCTGCGCCCCGGCCGCCAGCCGCTGCCGCCGCTGAGCGGCGGCAAGCTGCACTGCAGCCCAGCTGCACAACTTAGCTGCTTGTTCACGGTGCCGCTACCCTTCTGGCCCTAGCAGGTAGCGGGCCTGCTGGCCGTGTTTGCAGTCACAAAGTTTCAGCTCGGCCTGCACAACAGGCGCAAGAAGCTAGCGCGGTAGGGGCGGGCGACCCAGCGCCCCTTCTGCCGCCAGTACCATACACTTTGGCAGTGGCGGCAAAGCAGCTAGAGCAGCGTCGCACCCCCTCCCGGAAAAGAACACAGGCAGCTGCTCGCCAGCAGCATGGTGGCACCCGGCGTGCTGCGCAGTGCGGCTGCGGCAGCCCAGGAGGCGCAGGAGGCGGAGCAGGAGCGGCAGGCATCAGCTGCTGCTCTGGCGCACTACGGTGCCTTTCGCCAGCGCCTGCAGCAGGACCTGGCAGCGGCCACAGCCGCCCGGGACCAGCTGCGGGAGGAGCAGCGATCTTATGAAGAGCTGGCTGCCAATATCGACATGCTGCAGCGGGTGGGTGCGGCAGCGGGTTTGGGAGTTGGGGCTGGAGTTGTGTAGCGTCAGGCGGCTCGAGGGGCACAGCGCACAGAGTCGGGCTAGCAACAACAAGGGCTGCCACCGCTCTGTTGGGTGATGCAAGTGGCATTGCCGGCTATTAAGGTTGCAAGGTCGCTGTTTTCATCCTTGCACCTGCCCGTCTTTGTTGCGCAGGAGGAGCTGGCGCAGCTGCGGGCGCTGGTGCCGCTGGGTGCCGGTGTGCACGCTCAGGCGGAGGTGCCAGACACCTCTCGCATCTGCATGCACGTGGCCCTCGGCTTCCACCCAGGTGGGCTGAAGTTGGCTGAAGGTGGTGGCGGGCTTGCTTGGGGTTTCTTGGCTTCAGCTGAGCTGGTCATGCGACCAACCATGTGGGGCATTTGAAGTGCACTGCTGCCGCTGCTGCCGCTGAACCGCTGCAGCGGCTTACTTACCGCCGCTGCCACTGCTGCCAATACCAAACTAGCTGCCGTACCCGCCGCTGCCGCTTCCGCAGAGCTGACGCTGGATGAGGCCCGGGCAGCGGTGGAGCTGCGGCAGAAACACCTGCAGGGCCTGCTGGACGCACGCAGCGGCGAGGTGGCGCGTATACGGGCGCACCTGCGCCTGGTTGAGCAAGCCCTGGCTGACCTGGCTGGGCTTGCTGGCAGTGGCGGCAGTGGAGCCTGAGGGAGGCAAGGCCGCCTGGCTGGCTGCTTGCGGTTGCTTCGCAAGGAGGCGGCCAGGCCTGCGCTGCCCAGCTTCGGCGGGGTGCCACGACTCTGTGGTTGGCTGTTCCATGTTCATGAACAGAACATTGTAGTTTATGCTTGCTATGTGTTTCCGTGTTCTCCGCTTGTTGTTCTTGCTTTTCCCTGCTTCGTTTGCGCCCTCCTGCTTCGCTTGATGCTCTGTTGTGCTCCTGACTTGGCTGCTGTCTATAGTCCCTGCCATTTGGCCATCGCTGCATGCCTTTCCTGACCCACGCTCGTAAATGCGCAGCAGCGGCAGTGCAGGCTCTTGTGAGTGGACCATGCCTCCAATGCAGCGCTGTTGAGCTGACTGGCCAGCCTCGGGCAGAGTCACTGGAAGCAGCATGCCTCACATGCCATGTGTGTGCTTAGGCAAAGAAAGGGCTGAAGAGCGAAGTGTTCTGGTGGAGCAGCGGGTGGCATCCCAATGGACAGGCAGTGCGCAGGTGAAGGTGGAATGGTGATTGTGGTACAGCAGGGATGGGTGATGGGCCATGCTCAGAGGAACCGAATCAGGAGGGTGAGGGGAACAGGACAAGGCGCATGGAGATACAATTTGCAAACAGCCAGCAGGACGCGCCTCATACTTGGGTGTCGTGTCAAGGCAGGGTTCAGCATGTGAAGCATATCAACCATGCCAGCGTCATGTCAATGATGCAGGTTAATCACGGCACATCCGCGGTGCTGGAGCCCGCCGGTCTTGCTGCATGTGCAAATGTAGGGTGCTGTTGCTTGGGTTGCTGTGGCAGGTGTCCCCAGCTGGCTGTGCTTGGATTAGGCGGCGGCACATCTGCGCTGCGCCTGCTCAGTAGTGCTTCACCTCCCCGGCCGCCACCAGCTGGCCATACTCCTTCCACACCTCCACCGCCTCCTCACGCAGCAGCTGCACGCAGGGGGTGCCCTGCTCCGCAGCCGGCTTGGTGAGCTGCGCCAATGGGAGGGCAGGGGCGACGGGGCGATGGTTAGGAGCTGAACAGGCATGCATTCATAATGCCGCGTGGCAGGGAGGAGCCTGTATGCATTGGCTACCCATTGGCCACACCGCAGCAGGCTTTGCAGTGTCATGCTGTGCCGTCCAGCCCGTCAAACTCAAAGCCCAACGGTTGCCTACCTCGCCCAAGAAATCGGCGTCCTCAAACCTGCAGCAATGGGATGGGCAATGCTCAATATGTGGGCATGTTTACGGGGTCTGAGCGACGAGCCGCATGCGCCATATAGACAGGGAAACGAAACTAGCCAAGCACATTTGTAGACCCTGGCTGACTGCCCAGCTCAGGTTACTCACTTGCCATGCTCCATGACATCGGCATATGTTGCCCCAAAGTAAATTTTCTCCAGGCGGGCCCACAGGCAGGCGCAGTGGCACCTGCAGAGCATGCCCCACATGGTGTGTGTGAAGCAGGGAGATCATGCCACAAGGGAATGTTGAACTGACTCGGCAGCGCAGGTGGCAGCACGGCGACATGCAAGTGGTTGCAAGCACCACTTGCTTCTGCCACTCCATGCATGCGCTGCGGTCGCATCTGCTGCGTTCTACCCCCGCTGCACCCATGCCTTGCTGACAGCTGCACAACCGGGTGCCCTCTTGAGGCCCCTGTCCCTTTGCTCTCTTGCTCACATGGGGCACGGCTGTGCGGAGGTGTAAATGACGCAGCCGTTGAGGTGCGGGCTGCCCACCTTCTTGCAGGCCCGCCGGATGGCCTCAACCTCTCCATGCCCTGCAGGCAGGCGGGAGCAGGGAAAGGGGCAGGGCTCTCCAAGCAATGGGCTTGCTGGGCGGGGGACGGGCGACGGGCAGCACGCCTCGGCAACATTGGCCCTGCACCAAGGCACAGCAGCAGTCTTTGCCTACCGCCCTGCGCAAAAGGAGCGCCGGGTCAGCCCGCCGACGCTGCACGCCGCACGTGTGCCCACCGGCTATGCCCTGCTGCCGCTACCGCCACCCATCCCGCAGCATGGCCCCAGCTCACATGTGGGGTCGTTCTCGGACAGCACTCGGTTGCGTCCCTCCTCCACAATCTCCCCGGTCCGGGCATCCACGATCACCGCTCCAAAGCAGCCGCCTGCAGGGGGCAATGAAAGGGCATCACTCGATGAGGCGCCCCAGCAGCGACATGTGGCCAGGAACCGTCTGCTCGCCGGCAGGCGAATGTGGCTGTTGCCGACTGCCCTGGCGGCGAGGAAACGTGCAGCTGTAAGATCCTTTGGGACGTGTCAACAAAAGTGGCTGCTAGACCCTATGCGGCCGCCAAGCATGCCAGCAGCAAGCACCACGAGATGGGAAGCGCGAGGGCAGGAGCACGGCGGCGGTGCCGCCGCGGGCGGGAGGCGCGGGGTGGCGCCCGGCCAGCTTGGAGGCATCCCGCACCTTACTGATCCGCCTTTCAGCATGGTTGAGCAGGCCAACGGCAAGCAGGGCTGCTCACCGCTTTTCGTTTCGATGCCACTGACGCGGGAGAGCGCGATGGCCCGCTGCATGAACTGTGCGTGCTGCTCATCCGTGATCGGCATTTTTCTGAGGGTTGTGGCAGCTTGAACACGCGAGTTGGGGGTGGGCCTCCCAGGGCTTTGCTGCGCGAGCTGCAGGTGCGGCTTTGAGCTTTGCAAGTGGTGAGTGGTGTGCAAACAACTGTCGGGGGAGGCAGAGACCGACTCCATGATGAGGCTAGGATCCGCCCCCAGAGCCCCACGAGTGTGAGGTCGGCAAACAGCGTGCGCAATGGCGCCCCTGCAAGCGCCCCGCGACGCTCGGTGCCTCGCCTGCGCTATTTCACAGCAGACCTTCAGCCGCTATTGGGCTGTGAGCCGGAAACCCAGCAGGGACAGGAAGCCCTTCTCAAACCCCTCAAGCTGTTCGTCGCAGACTGTGCAAGTGCTGAAGCCTTCTTGTGTCTGGGCTCGAGCGGTGAGCCCCTTTCAGCAGCAGCCGCAATGGTATCACCGGCGGCGCCGCTGCCGCCGCCGTGGCTTGCGCCCCCCCCGTGCGTTTTTTTGCATGCCAACCTGCGTCGCATCCGCATCTGCCTGCAGTTTATACTGCGAGACCAGCCGGACCAAGGAAGCCCTTTCCACTGTGCCAAATGGTGCAAGTGCTGAACCCCTCGAGTATTTGGGGCCAGCTGGTGAGCCCCTTGCAGCAGCAACAGCAGCAAGCGTGAGGCCGCCGCCGCCGCCGCTGCTAGCCGTAAGCCCTCAACCGCCCCGCGCCCTTTGCGTCTTGCAGGCCAGCCTGTGTTTTCTATGCAGCGCTTTGTTTGGTGACCTGCTGCTCATCCGCATCAGCCTGTTCCTAGCGTACTCGTGAGCTGTTTTTGTGTATTGAGGGCTTGTGAGTGGTGCAGTGGGCTGTCCTGCTCCAACAATCCTGCACACATGGATGTGCTGCCACTGGTAGACCTGCCCAATGGTCGGGGGCAGACGCGCGCCAGGAGTTCAGGACCGGCAGCTGCCTATCACGGCGTGCCAATGTTCTGCCGCTGCCTGCCTGCCTGGGTCATGACGCTCCCCCTACCCAGCTGCCCCAAGCCAGCGAGCCCGACGCCCTCTGGCCTGCCACAGATGGATGCTCGTTCTGGCGCTTGTTGGCTACCCCAGCTGGCCGTCGGTCAGCAACCCTGGCTTCATCGGCATTGGTGCGCCGCTGTCACATGAACCAAGACGACAGAAGATGTGGCAGCCACAGCCAATGCGTTGACAATGTCGCTCCTGGCAGGCATTGCTTGCACACTATGCATGCAGAAGTGCGCACCGCTGTTCGACTGGGGCCAGCTTGCTGACTCAGCTCCAAACTGGCCATGCGTGCAGATGGCATCGTGTGGGCCTCGCTCAACCTGTTCTTCCATGGCCTCGCCATGCTCCAGGTGGGTGGGCGGCCATGGAACATGACTGTGGCAGGCACTGCTGGCATTGCGCACTTCCATTCAATCGTTCATTGCGCAGCTTCAAAGTGTTTGCGCTTGCAGTGCCACGATGCTGTGCTCCTGACGGAGGGTGGGATACCATCACGACAAACTGCCAACACCGCACGCGCTACGCCATGCACAGTTAGCTCGCGCTCCTACAATCCACCCATGTTGCAGCTCATCTACGACGAGCGGCCCATCAAGTTTGCAAACGAGGAGCAGGAGCAGCTGTGGCGCTACATGAACCGGCGCTGCGGCATGGGCCGCCTGGAGATGCAGCAGGTGACCGACCACCTTGTGTCGTTGTGGAAAGCTATATATAGCACAATAGCAGCACTTCTTCTGCAGGCTTAGAGCTGCACATGTCGCTGGACGCTGATCCCTCACCGGCCTGCCACCCTTGTCCGCCTCCCGGCGCAACAGTCGCTGAAGCGGGCGCAGCGTGCAGAGTTTCGGGCGGGAGATGTGATCCTGGACTCGCCGGCCTGCCACACCACGCTTGTGCTGCTCGTGGAGGGGCTGGCCACCTTCACGTTCAGGGATGCGCAGGCAAGGCCAAAGGGAAACAACCTCATGACTGTGTGGTGCACCGTGGAGGGTTCCAGTGCCGGACTGACGCAATCGACACGCATTCGGCGCAATGTGCATCCCGCTGGCGGCAACAGAGCGTGCATTGCACTTGTTCATGCTTTGCGTTTACACTGCACTGCTGTGCATGCAGGGCAAGACTTTGAAGGAGGCGACGCTGACGAGCGGCGGCACCTTTGACATTGGTGGGTGGGTGGGTGGGTGGTGGGCCTTGAGCGCAAGTAATCAACTGCTGGATCTAGGCTGGCTGATGATCCTGCTGGCCGGTTGAGTGAATAGCGGTAGTCCGCATGGCATCACTGTGCAGCCAGTGACGTCGTCCGTTACACCCGTCCTCGCTCTCTTGTCTGCAGGCATGCTAAACATCTTGTGAGTGGGCTGACGGCGGGCAGGGTATGACTGGGGCACAGCTGGCAACTGTCCTGCCTCACGGCTGCAACTGCATGTGATGTTCCTGGATGCAACGCATGAGGCATGCCCTTGTTGTCACATTTGCAGCGGTGTGTACCTTGCCTTCGAAAAAGGGCCGGAGGAGCAGGTTACCCTCACAGCCTGCACCGATTGCCTGGTAAGGCCTGTGCAGGCCTCTGCCGCTGGCTGAGCCTGCCATGTTCATGCCCCACCATTTTCATGCCCTCTGCTACCTACAATATGAAAGGCAATGCAGGCAGATGCATGTGGTCCATTTTACGCACCTTGTCCTCCCTTACACAATGTAATGGTGCATCCGTTCATCCCCTATTTCTTCCACTCCTGCCAGGTGTATCAATTTGGCATCGACGATCTGGACTATCTGGCCACCCGCTGCGCACCTGCCATGCCAGCCTTCTGGCGCTCGTTTGCCCTGTGCCAGGTGCGGCAGCAGCTGTGGTGAGAGAGCCCACTGGCAAGCAACGTGGCCGCCTGGTCTGCTGACCGTGCTCTTGCCCTGGGTGGCGATCTGTCCTGCAGGTTGGTCTGGAGTGGCACGCAAGCGTGAACCAATACAAGCCTCCCGTCAATGGGCGTGGGCAGCCAGAGGTGGCGGGCGTGCGAGACGGTGAGCATGCGTGGTGCGGGAGCACAGCATCTGTGACCATAGCCCAGCGCACAGCGAGCCCGATCCAACGTGCGTGTTGCAATGCAGGAAAGCAGCGACCAGGCTGGACACACACGGGCTGGCTTGCCCCTTGCCCCGCCACATCCGTGCTTCTGAAATCACCCAGACATATTATGCCCTTCTGCTCCTCTGCCTCCTTCCAGGCACCGCCCGCTCCAGCGACTTCACAGACCCTCTCGAGCCTTGGGAAGAGCCGCGCCGCAGCCTGCGCTCAGTGCTGACCTGGCTGCCCTCCCAGCTGGCGCCCTTCCTGCCGCCCGGCATGCGGCACGCGGCCCGACCGCACGCGGGCGCCATGGCTCGGTGGGTAGACTGCCATGCGCCGTGCCTGCGATGGTCGAGCGCCCTTCTGTGCGCTCTATGTCTCCCACGCCCTGCGCCTCGCTGGTGCCTCTCAGCTGGATCAATGCATTGGCCGCTAACTTGCATGCCATTGGCCGCCCTGTGCTGCAGCAACCGGCTGATGGCGCTGGGGGCTGCGCACCGCTCGGCCGGCAGTGTGCTGCGGCGGGCTCCGCTGCGGGCACGCCCCACGGCACGTGCGCTGATCTCAGCCATACACGAGCAGGATGGCCTGTTCTCGGCTGAAGGAGAGCAGATGGGCTGCGACAGCGCAGCCTCTGAGAGCAAGGAGGCAGCTGGTGCAGCAAACGGCACAGGGGCGGCAGAAGCGCAGGTGTGAAGGCTGCACAAACACTGGTCATGCATGTGCTGGTTTCAGACTCACTCGGGATTGTATTTCTCCTTCTGCTGCTGCTTTGATGCATGTCTCTGCCTATCTAATGTCGGCTTCTGGGCATGTGTGCAAATGATACCACGTGTCACACAGGCATAGCCTGCTGGCTGCCCAAAATCAGCCCCCGCACCGTTGGCTCTGGTGGTGTTGGTGCTGCGTTCATGGACCTTCCTTGCAGCGCTGGTCCGTCGGTATGAGCGGGGCATCGGAGTTGATCAAATTGAGCTGCAAAAGCAGGGTGTGCAGCTCTCCACTCGGCATGCTGCCGCCTTGCACGCTGCCGCCCGCCGCCGCTGCGCCGCCGCCTCGCCCCGGCCGGGCTTCTGCGCCCTGCGCTTCAACACCATCTTGTTTGCTTGTTCCTGTGTCCACGGGACCTCCGGGCTCGCTGCAGCGGTCTGTTTCGCCGTGCTTAGGAGAGCCGGGCGTTGAGGCAGGCGCGATGCTGCGGATACGGGCGGCGCTTGTGCTCCTGGTTGTTTGCGCCTCAGCGCGCGCTGCTGCGGTCCTAGCCCAGGACCCCGCCGCCACCGCCGGGGGCCGCCACTCCCGCCGCCGCCTGCTGATCGCATCGTGCGTCGGCACTGGTGGCACCGGCTGCCTGGATCTGCAGCCCAGCTCCCCCGCACCGCTGCCCACGGATCAGCTGACGTTGGTGGCAGCAGAGCTGGCAGAATTGACATACCCTGGTGAGTGGGGTGGTCGGTCAAAGCAGCAGGCGTACTGCGCAATACAGCACCCGCCCGTTCCGAAAGGCTCAGTCGGGTGCAGGGGAAACATGCCTGCTCTGCTGCGCTGCACTGCATGCGGCAGCACACAGTTTCCCAGGTCCATGCGTCACTAGACTGCCTCCTGCTGGGGCCCCTTCCAGACACGGTTGGCGGCAACTGCTCAGGGGACTGCGGCACCCAGCGGGAAGCATGGCAGGCGAACGTGACGGCAGTGACCAGCAGCATGGGCGCCACCGCCACCCGCTTCCTGTACGGCAACGCCACCAGCTCACGTGCGTTGCTGGGTTGAGTGCAGATGTTCTTGCCACCCCTGCCACTTTGCTCACGACAAGACTGTGGTGCAAAGTGCTGGTGTCTGCTGACTGGCCCGCCTTTGCCTCAGTGCCTGCAGAGGCCATACTGTTGATTGCCAGCAACAAGGCCATCGTGGCCTTCCGAGGGTGAGCTGAGTGCACCTGTCTTGGTTGCTGGGGGCTTCCAAACAGGTTGCTTTCTGCATGCTCTCTCCTTGACACAGCAGCAGGCTGTATCGCCCCTGTGTGGCAGACGACCGCCTGACCAGCAAGCACCGACCACACCTGCCTCACACCTCCCCCTGCCCACGTGCCGCAGCACCGAGGACAGCCGGGATGTGCAGATCAACCTGGCTGCCAACCTGACACAGCTGCCGCTGGGCCCTCGGTTCAACGGCAGCGGCAGCGCCCCGCCCATGGTGCACGAGGGCTTCCTGGCGGCCGCCAACGAGATCTACCAGCAAGTGGGCGCTGCTCTGAGGGAGCTGGACCCTTCAGGCGGCCTGCCAGTCTTCACCATCGGGTGAGGCAATACATCACGGGGCAGAGGCAGGATGGCAGGCACCGAAGGCCGCTCTGGAAGCTGCCGCATCCTCCATGCTAGCTTAGCCCTGAAGTTGCTGGTTCCAAACTGCCACCTTCTCACTCCTCTCCCGCCACCAGGCACTCACTGGGTGGAGCGCTGGCCACGCTGAATGCTGCCCTGCTGCAGAGCGCAGATTCGCCAGCCAACCGCGTGGCAGGTGGGCACCAGGCGCTAGACTGTTTGTGCCTTGAAGCCACCAGAGCGGTTGGGTCGTTGCCTGCTGCGCTGGTGCGTGTGAAATTCAAGCGTGAGCCGTCCTCCAGGAGTGTTCACCTTCGGTTCGCCACGGGTCGGCGACGAGAGCTGGGCAGCGGCATATGAGCGGCTTGGGCTGGCACCCACCACGCTACGGTGCGCTGTGCACGCTGTGCTGCATTCTGCGGCCGCAGTGTTGCACTGGAGCGGATTTTGGCTTGCAGTTTCCAAGCACTGAGCGCGCACTGTGCCTCCATTCATTTCTGCAGGGTGGTGAACGGCCGCGACATTGTGCCCCTCGTGCCGCCTCCAGCCGCCTCGTGAGTGGATTATTTGCCCACAATCTGCATGCCAAGGATGTCCATGCCTGAATGCTGCATCTGTATCCTTGCCTGATGTTGATGCAAGCTGCCCCGTTGATTGCTGCAGTGGCAGCGGGTTCCAACACGTTGGGCAGCCGGTGTTCATCTCAGAAGGTGCGGGCAAAGAGCAGCTCAGCAGCTGGTAAGCTGTGGAATAGATGAGCTCATTTCATGCATAATGATGGCTGTCCTGGTTGGTTGATCCCCGCCGCCAATGCAGGCGATCGCACATTCCTCGGACCCGGCAGCCAGCTGGGATCCTGTGCCAACGACACATGCGGCGCGTGGGACGGGTGCCTTGCAAACCAGACCAGCGTGGAGGCAACATGCGCTGACTTGAATACGCAAGTGAGTCGGCCAACTTGCAAGCCTGATGTGGTTGAGGGCGACTGGTGTCGACTGGTAGCGGTCATAGCATCCTTTCCTTTGATGCGCCCGACCACCACTCGCAGGACTGCCCCCCCCACTGCCCGCCGCAGGTGCAAAACATCTGCACCAGCCAGGGCTGGCTGGGCAACCTGGTAGATGTGTTTTCAAATTTCGACGAGGATGCACTGGGCAGGTGTGTATGAGAGGGCGCATGTTGATACATGCAGCTCAAAGCTGGGGAGTCCGCTGCCGCCCAGAATTGATGGAATGGTTGTCCTGCACCACCCAGCCACCTGCCCTGCCTCCTGCTTTGCTGCCATTGCCCCACGTGCAGGCTCGTCTGCCCGCTGTTCAACAACGGGCTGCAGTACCAGCCGCTTTGCTGCGCGCTGAGCACGCTGTGGTCCATGGCCAAGCGCGAGGCGGCAGACCTGTTGCCCTCTTTGTTGGGCGGGGTTCAGGGGGAGGCCGAGTCACCGCTCGCTTTCGTGCTGGTGCGTGGGCCAGGGAGTGACGGTGGGGAGCAGCCGTGTGATCCTGTGGATGGTTGGCGCGGCACCGTGCGTGGTAGTTCAACTGCTCTTTTCACTATACTCATGCTCCCTGTCAGGACGCCCCTCGATACGTGCCTGCTTTCCCTTCAAGTTCCCGGCAGCATGCCGTGGCTGCAAACTGCCCACCCGCCTCCCACCCACTCCCCCCTGCCGCGCAGCGCTTCCACTCCAGCAGCAACTATGTGCGCCGAGTGGCAGAGGACGTCGTGTTTGCCAACGACAGCAGCTTCAAGTTTGACAGGGCGCTGCCGGTCCCAACCACCAGCGGCAGCATGTAGGCGGGGCTCTCGCTGCACGTGATGGCCGCTGTAGCAGTGGCAGTGTGGGTGCTACTGGCGTAGGGCGGGGAACCTGCTGTCTCCAAATAAAGCGCGTATTTTGGTACCAATTTGCGTACTGATTAGCATTGCTCAATGGATCCCTTGATTTGCTTGTCCCTCTACTGACTCAATGCGGCAGAGCTGCAACGTGCTCCCAATTGCACGCAATTGGTTCTTCCTTTGTTGCTGATAATGGCATCTGACTGGTGCGTGTACGGTGACTGCAATAATATGTGCCAGCCGTCCTCTGTGACTGAGCAACCACGACTCTGCTTCCACACAGCTGTGCTTGGTCATTACACAGCCACATTTTGTAAGCACTGCAGATAGTCAGAACACAAAGCCATCATGCACACAAACCCAGCGGTGTCAGCTGCGAGAGGGCGAGGCAGGGCAGAACGGTGATATACTGTTGCATGACACAAGTCGTTTTGCTGTTCAAGCCGACTGCTGTCCTGCTTGATGTGCTGCCTGCAATACGCTGCTCAAGCCACCCCGACCTTGGCTGCCTGGCCCAGCAGGGTCTTCCCAATGTCGCGCCACGTCGCCGCAATGTTGTGGGCGCCTGCAGGGGCAAGGAGGGGAGAGATGGGGGTGGCCCCAACTGGTGTGCACAGGCTCACAGAGGCATTCAATGCCAAAGTTTGCATGCCGCCTCGGCCTCTGGCCGACGCCTGCCAGGCTTGCATGTGCATGCCCGCATGTCTGGGTAAACAGGTGGATTTCACATGTGTGTGGGTGGATGCACAGCCACGTCAAAAGTGGATGCACAGCAACGTCAAAACAAATGGGCGCTCACCCAGGTCCATGATGGTCCAGCCCGGCAGTGGGATGCCCTTGGTGTTGAGCGGCGGGAACCAAAACAGTGCCAGCATGATGTGCACTGCACCGGCAGGGCCGGGTTGTGGGGCAAGCGGGTGGTACTGGGGACAGAAGCCATGGGAGGGCAGGCGTTTGGCCTGCTGCACTGAACCAATGGCTGCCTGCCGTTGGGCCAGCCTGCAAATTTCGTCATGCATCCAATGTGACTACTCACAGGCGCTGCCTTCAGCACAGCAACAGGCCAGGCCAGGCATTAGCAGCAGGCCTCCATGCACACACACACAGCCCCGGCTCACGGATGGTCTGCACCAGAATGATGGCCAGCCAGTCCGGGACCACAATGCCCGTCCGCCTGCACAGTGGAACAACCACCGGGGCAGCCACAGCGTTGCGCAGGGAAGCCTGCTGGACAGGTGCCAGCATAGGCATACACTTAGGCAGGTCGCCTGGCAAAGAGACCCGCTGGGCAGGAACAACGCCGCTCACCTGAACGCCTTCTTTGCCACATTCTCGGCCACAATGATGAGGCCCCAGATCACAAAGTGCCAGGTCCACAGCAGGTGCGGCGTGAAGCGCCGGGTGGGGTACCTTGTGAGCAGAGGGTGGGGCGGATGGAAGGGTGGGGCAGTTGGTAGCCTTGTGGGCACGCATTTAGAAATTCCCAGGTGGGCTCTGTAGTGTCTGTCGGGGCCCTTGCAGTGCACTTAGCTGCTGCCTGCAGAGCTTCAGCACCAAGCGTCTGCCCCCCAAAGCCTGTTACCAGTTGTCAATACAGCCACTCACCAGAACAGCATTTCGTGCAGCAGGGCGGAGGCGCCGAAGGACGCCAGCACGCCCAGCATGCGGCGGGTGCGCGAAAAGGCGGGCGCCGGCGCGCCGGGGCGGTGCACCAGCCGGCCTTCCATCAGAGGGTCATAGACGCAAGTCCTGAGCAGGTAGCTGACAATCTGTGGTGGATAAAGGGGGCAGTGTGCAAGGGTGAGAACGGCGGGCATGAAGGGCGTCCACACAGTGGTTGACTCAAGCAGGGACGATTTGATTCGGCGGCTTGGTGAGCTGAGCTGCGCTGAGCTGCTGGGTGGCGGGGAGTGGTGTGCAAAGGGCCGCCCTGCAAGGCATCCCTACCTGATTCCATCGCCTGCAAGGAAAGCGCAGAGGGCGGTGTGGCAGGGTGAGGTGAGCAGAGTCTGAGCTGTGATGCAGCGCCCGTTGCTCAGTGGTCCCATGGAAGGCGGCATGTGAGCAGGCAAGCCCATGGCACAATGCTGCTACTTGCCTGTTCCAGAAGTCAGCGATGCTGGTCGCCCCATCTGCGCAGAGGAGAAAATCGTAATCAATCATAAGCAGAAACTGGCATGGCGCCACGCAACGGCCTCAGCAAATCTCCCTGCGGTGCAGCGGCCTGCAAAATGCACACATGCAGTGCACGTGACACCCACACCCAGCTAACATGGGTTTTCAAAGTGGGGCGCAACCGGCAGGTTCAACACATGTGCGATCGCTGCTCCCGCGGCATCGCAAAAGATGCTGAGGATCATGTACATGGAGTAGGCTGCATGGCAGGGAGGAGGTATGCAGTGTTTAATATCCACGAGGTGTTCATGGCGACCCAGCCAGCTAAGACACATTCTCCCTCGTTGCCTCCTCCCCTGTACTGTGCATGATCACGCACCCTTGCCTCAGCCCCAAACTTGCTCCAGCGCCCTCTGCTCACCCCCCAGCAATGCCCCTCCCCCAGCCTCACTCTGGACCATCAGGTGCGGGATGAACGGCAGAGTGAGGGAGGTGAGCGCGTACACAGTGGCCGCCAGCCCCGCAATCTTGCGCACAAAGCGGAGCACCATCCTCTTCACTGCACACAGCGAGGGCGGGCGGCAGGATGTGATGGACAGGTGTTGAACAGAAGTGCACTTGGGAGTCACGGGATGCTTATGCACAGCTCCAGAACACGAGACGATGGCTGCCTGCCTGCCTTCCACAGCGCCCAGCAGCCAGCTCAGCAGCGGCCCCACCCGACTCGGTTTCGTGCACCCGGCCCCTGGGCCGCAGCTTGGCCTGCGTGTCCTCAGGCTCCTCGCTTTCATTGCCCTCCGCCCCAGCAGGAGCTGCCAAAGAGCCACGACCGTTGCTGCTGCTCTCGGCCGGCTTCTCGGGTGGCACTGGGGTCAGGCAGGGTGGTGAGGTGAGGCAGGTGAGGTGAGCACAGCGTGACCACCCCAGCGGAGGTGGCAGCGGCATTGACGGTGCGGGCACACCAGCCCGCATGCTGCACGCAGCAACATTAATGAGCAGCTGTCCTCCTGTCTGGGCGCACTCTAGCTGGGCGCACCCTCAGCGGGGATGAAGGGCATGCTCACGACCATCACAAACTGGGCCAGGTTGAGCGGGTGCAGCAGGCTGCCGCGGTTCATCACCCAGCCCAGCACCTGCGGTTGGATTTGCACTGGCTGGGCAGGTGGGACCTCAGTGCAAATCATGTCGATCGGGCGGCCGTCATACGTGAAGCCTCTGTTGCCGCACCTTCAGATTGGTGATCATCGCCGTGGCAATGGCAGCCGAGAAGGATGACAGCACCTCCTCGCGGCGCCAGAAAACCAGCGGGCTGGCAGTGGGAGGGGGTGAAAGCAGTAAAGACAACGGCCGCTGCTGAGAGCAGGCGGACTTGCTGGAGTGGGAGTTGAGCTTCGAGCGCCCCCACACCCTACCCATCGCATCTGGCCATGTGCAGGTGGCTTATGGCCAGGAACTCACATTGCAAAGTTGACCGCGATGATCGGCGCAGCCGCCAGCAGGCGCGGCAGCCCGGGTGCCCTCCGCCGCTGAGCGGCCAGCAGAAGCGGGCCTGGAGCGGAGAACGGCAGTGTGGGGAGCACAACTGTGAGCGTTGAAAGCGCAAGGCGGGACATTACACTCGTGATGCAGGTGTGCAGTGGGTGTCTCACCTATGAAAATGGACCAGGCGATGTAAACGAGAATCCTGCGGGCTTGGGGGGGTCGCGAGCGTGTAGGTGAGCGGCGGCGGCGGCGGCGGCGGCCGCGGAAGCTTGCCAACCCAAGCGCAGGCGCTGTCGAAAGTAGTGCATCGCTACCTAGAGCTCCAGCTGAGCGAGAGCGCGTCCAACGCTCTTGCCGCGGCAGCCATTTTCACGCGGCCCCTTCGATTTCAGCTCCCAGAGCGTCCTGAAAGCCGCTGCACGGGATTGACAACTCCACAAAGCAGACACCATGCCGGAGCTTGGGTTAACGCACTGGTCAGCAAAGGCTGCCTTGCTGACGCAGCGCGCCCGCTCCGTGCCGCCACTGTGCGCCGTTTCGGTGAGCGTCCCTCCTTCAAGGCCCTCAAACCCTCGTCGAGTCGAGGCTTGCAGTTGCCTCATCTCGTTTCAGGAAGCTCCAGTGCCAATGTCAGGTGCAGCATCCATGCAAGCGGGTGGCGGAGCCTGCAGTGCAGTAACTTGGCTGTTCAATGAGACGTGCAGCCGGTATCAGCCCCAGCCAGGTCCCGCCGCCGGCCCCCCAAGAGTTGGCCTGTGCTTTAAATGTTTAGCATTCGGTGCGGGTGCCTCAATGCACATGTGCCCTGGCGCCTGCTGTCCTTCTCACCCACAACCACTTCCCTGCCTGCGCTGCCGTCACGTCCAACCCCATATCCAAACGTCCACTAAATCCAACATCCAATGCCTTCCCCGCCTCACCAACACTGCCCACGAAAATGCCTCTGTCTCTCCCTTTCGTGGCTTCAGTCACCTCACTCCCATTCCTTGCATTCCCGCAACCTCACCTCTTCCCGCTGAGGGGCCAATTTGCCTAGGCTCGCCACCAGTGGCTGTTTGCTGGAGTCCGCCCGGCATTTGGAGGTTCTACAGCAGCGACCGCCCTTCCCTCCCTCCTCCCTGCTGCTGATTGTGCCTGGCTGCGAGTATGACAACTGAGATTTGGTTGTGCGCCTGACTGCGCCGCAAGCGCCCCGGCTTTTTTCATGCCCATTAGGGCCTGCTTGCATGGCTGCCCCCTGCCTCATGTGGGGTCCCCTGTGATCAGGGGAAGGCAAAAAAAGTGAGCCGTTTCGGTGCAGCCGCACAATCGTTGGGCTGGATTTACACCGAGTTTGGGACAGAGAACGTAACGGGTGAGCAGCTAAGAACTGAGAGCAGAGGCTGAAGATCAAAATTGAGTCGGAGGGGCGGACAGACTGGGGCAAGCGGGCGGCAGCAACCGAGACGCGGACGCCATTCACAGTCGTCTCAGCCGCCTCAACACGCGCCGCACGTTTTCTGGCACGCCTTCTTTACGTACTCTGCAAGCAGTGGAAACGGCCGTAAGTGTGGCTTGTGCAAACGGCCGCCAAGAAGAGCGTCGGCACCCCAGCGACTGCTCGGCTCCCGCCCCAGGCGCGCCACACGCAGCGCACCTCTCGAGCATCCCTGGGTGACTTTGTAGTCCTCGCAGATTGCTGCCCCCATCTGGTCGGCGCAGGCAGGTGCTTCCTCCTCCTTATACCCTGGAAAAGCATCGGCTCTGTTGCCCGCCACGCCGCTCGACGCTCCCAGCAGCAGCATGGCCACCAGGAGGGCCAGCAGCGCCCGCATGACTGTCGACTGTGGCCTGTGTCGAGGCGTGAAGGGCAAGGCCTGCATCGCAGAGGTGGGCACAGGCAGATGAGTCGATCCGTGGCCTGCAGGCGGCGGCGGTGGCGGCGGCGGCGGTGGCGGCAGGAAGACCGGCCACCATGCGGTCAGATCGCCTTCATGACGCGCCAGCATGCTGTCGCAGCGACACAACCGCTCAGCCGCTCACCTGAGCTGCGGGAGGCAAGTGGCGTAGCGCCAGGAGGGACTCTCGCACGCCTAGCCGCGCACCAACTGCGGCTCCTAGTTTAGTGGGAGTTGCCAGGTACGGTAGTCTGCTGGATCAGGCACCCGCCTGCATCTTCAGCGGCAGGTATCGGGCGGCGGACAGCAGGCAGCGGCGGGCCAACAGCAGCCTTCAATCCCTCTCAGGTCTCCTGCCTGGGATGTTACAAATGGTGATGGATGGAAGCAAGATGATGGTGGTTGGGAGAAACAGCGGACGGGGCATTGCAATGCAGGGAGGATTGGCAAAACAGAAGTGGACGCCAAAGCGGGCAGCCTTTTGGCCTGGCCCGGCATGCATGAGTTTCATAGCGTCCTCATCCGACATCGTCTGCCTACTGCTACACAATCAAGAAGCACTTCCATATGCATGGCATGCAGTCCACAGCATGCTGCCTGCTGCATGGCGCATGCCTGCTGCTGCCATCATTGTGTCGCCTGCCGCGGCCATGCTCCTGCCGCAGCCGTGACACATGTTCCCAGCGCTGCACTAGCGCCCGTGGTTCTTCACGGCCTCGGCGTGCGCCCGCGCCGCGGCAATCTCCGTCTCCATCTGTGCATCTGCGATGGCACGCAGCCGCTCCTCTGCAGGCAGGACCGATGGCAGGCGCAGTCGAGTTTGCGGGATGGCAAGAACCAAGCGGTAGGATGGCGCAGACAGGATGGCCGCAGCATGAGCAAACCCTGAGGTGTACACATGTACCAGGCTGCAATCAACATGTGTGCAGGCTGGCATGGCAGCTTCACGCCCTTGGGTTTGCAGTTTGCCGCAGGAGCCAAACACTCCCGCTGCTGGGATTTTTCCTTTGCTCACCGGGGTCGTGCTGGCGAAGCGGCTCCATCATCACGTCGGGCCCCTCGCCCTCCGGCTGCAGCTCGTGCACTTGCTCGCTGCAGGTGCAGGAGAATGGCAGCAGCACATGTAGTCGGTCGCAGGGGTGCACTTGTGCGCGTTAGGGTTCTGGAGCGAGCAACTGGTGTCGCTCGCAGCAGCCTGCATGAAGCCAGGAAGCTGGTGTCCCTCTCTTCTTGACGTGCTGCGTACTTGCTGCGCACTAACAGTGGGTGCTTGCAGCCACGAGCAGAGCAATGCACGCACCGCTCTGGCGCGCCGGCGAGGGCGCTCGACGGCAGCTTGTCGCTGGCAACCCTGGCGTCCAGCGGCGTCTGCAATGTGGTTCAATGATTCAAGCAATGCATCAGCGCAACGGTGGGAGGCCTGAGGGGCACGAACGCCGGTCTCCGAAACTCGTCTGGCGCCCTGTGTCTCGGTGGGACTTTGGGCAGCTTCGATCGCGTTCAAACGCTGCGTAAAGCTCGCACCTGCTTGCTGTGGAAGCCTGCAGGCTCCATATCTCGCGTGGTGAAGGCGCGCGGCGATTCAGTCGTTCCGGCGGTGTGATTGAGTGGTTAAAAAGCCTTGCAGTAGTCAAAGCAAAGATGGGGTTGAGGTCCCAGGGTGAGTGAAGTAGCCGAGCGGCGGGCGGCGGCGCTGCCGGCGCTGGGCGTGGCTCATGCTGTGGCCGCCTGCAGCCAGGCTCCCATTCTCGGCAGTAATTCAGCCCATCACTGGTTTGCCGCTGGCTCCAAATAGCCTTTGCAAACGAGCAGCGTCCCTTGGACAGCAAGTGGTGCAGCCCAGCCCCACCATGCTGCCCTCAGGTGGGCAGGGTTGGCAGCAAAGAGCAGGCAGGCAGCACAGAGCCTCCCACCAGCTGCCAGCCCTGGGCTCTGCTGTCCTCGGCAGCCGCTGCCGCCATGCCGGCTGCCGCCTGGCTGCCCCGCATGCTACCATTCGGCCTGGGTGCCTGGCTCCCCACATCCTCGAACCTTGCTGCTGCTGCAGGAGAGCCGGTTTCCAGCAAGCTGTCGCCGGAAGGCCAGCGGGGTGGCGGCGCTCTGGCGGGCGCGGCTGCTGGGGAGGTGCCGACTGCGGAGCAGCGCGCCGCCATGGCCGACCTTCATGAGCCGGACCCCAGCCTGCCACAGGGTGCACTGGGCACCGCTGAGAGCAGCAGTTGGGGGTTGGACATGTGAAACGTGAAGCTGAACTGCGCGAATGCAATGCAGCATGACACTACCTGTGTAGCAACCTGAGTGCCACACTGCGCTCCTTTCGCAGGCTCCGGCACCGGAACGGGCCCCAAGCCGCTGGGCGGCAGCAAGACTGGGACGAGCGGGTCAACGGGCGCCGCTGATGAATGAGCACGACAGCTGGCCATGCAGGACTGAGCCATGAGAGGGCTTTGTAAGCCAGCACTCACCTCTGCCGCACTCGCTTGCTTCACTGGCCTGCTGCCCCGTTGGCACACCTAGTCCTTTCCAGTTACAAGATGCAAAAGCCACTGGTTCCCAGGTGCGCCAGCCAGTTGGTTGGCTGGGCGCGCAGAAATAAAAGAGCAAAACCAAGGATGGGGCGGCCGGCAGGGGGCTGTAAAGGGCACGGCGGCCGAGCCAGGTGTGCTGTTGTATTGCGATGGGTGATAAACAAGCGACCACTCACGAAGCTACAAAGTGGGCAGGCGGCGCGCCGCCGATACAGGTGCGACAGATGCGAGAATCAGGCGGAGGGAAAAGGCGGTGAGTACAAAAGCAAGGTGGGCGCGGGCGGGCGCATGGCAGCAGGCAGGGGGATGGGCGGGCAGCCCCCCCAGCCCAGGCGCCTGACCGGCCTCGCTCGAATCGGGTGTTGGGCGGCCTTGCAGGCCAATCAATGAAGAGTGTAGTGTGTAGGCAAAGAAGAGGTTTGGGGCAACCGCCAGTCGGTTGGGAAGCGTGTTTCGTTGCGTTGCGACATTTATTCGAAAGCAAATTGGAGGCGAGCGGGCTGCGAGGCAGCCGCAGGCCTGTTTGGAATGGCCAGCAAGCTGATGAAATGGGGCAGCTGCTGCTGGAGGGAGCAAGGCCTGGCTCGAAGCTAGGCTGGCTGGCTGGCTGGCCAAAGTGGGGCCGGGGCTGATGAGCATGATTGATTAGGCACCTGACCACCGCTCCATGCGGCTCATGAAGAATTCCCAGTCGGGGCAGCTCACCTGCGAGGCAAAGGCAGCACGGCGCAGCAGGGTCAGGCTAGCATGGGAAGCATAGCAAAGCACAGCCAGACGCAGGAGCAGGCAGGCAACTACTGCGCCAAGAAGTGAAGCTAGATGGCACCACAGCCCGCTGTCGCTTGCCACTGCTTGCTACCCGACCGCAAACTCACCCCGAGCTCCCCCGCCGGCAGGCCCGCAAAGGCATCCCAGTCGGGCTGGCCGCCGCCGCGCACGCTGCCGGGCATGGGCCTCAGCGCCAGCAGGCCGGCGCCGCAGGCCAGCCGCTCGGCGCACTGAGCCATCTCCTCCTGCTGGATCTGCAGGGCAGGGCAGGAGGGGAACGGGAGGCATGGGCTTGTGAGTTGGCGGGGCAAGTGACATGCACTCATAGCCGCAGTCCTGGCCCAGCAGGCTCGCATGACAGTTCACAAGCAGCAATGCTGCTGTTCCCACAGGCGTGGAATGTGTAGCAAGCAGGATGCCACGAGGCGCACCACCCAAGGCTGCGCCACAGCACCCGCTGCTCACCTCCCAGCCCAGCGGCCCGCCCTTTGCGACTGGGTATGAGCGTGCCAGCACAGCCACGCCGCGCCAGGAGCCCACCACACGAGAGCCGTCAGCCAGCGGGGTGCCGGGTGCAGGGCACAGGCCTGGTGTGGGCAGGTGGGCGGGGGAGGGGGCGAACGTGGTGAGCAAGGCCAGCTGAGTTCGCAATGCTGCTGAACGACAGGCGCAGCGGGGTGGCAAGCATTCAGTCACCATCAAGCTCAGCCGCCATGAAGGGCCAAACCAGTTCAATACACCCTTGGTATCCACCCTAGGCAATAGCCCGACAACCAGAGCGCCCCCGCCCACCTGGCGGCAGATGCGCCGCCACAAGCGTGTCCTGCCAGTTCTCGTCCCGGCCCGTGGCGTACCACACCAGGCCTGCCACCGGCAGCGGCAGCGGCTCGGCGGCATCAGCGGCCTCTGAAGCCGCTGGGGAGGCCGGCGTGCAGGATGCAGAGGCGGGGCCTGATGAGGCAGCGTGCGAACCGGCCTCGCAGCCGCGCTCGCTGCCGCCACCGGCGCTGCTGGCGGGGCCGCTGCTGCTGAAGGCCAGGCGGCTGCGGCCCAGGCTGGCGCCATCCACCGAGTGCGGCCGGCTGCTGGCCAGGGTGGTGCGAGTGCCGGCATCGGAGCAGGTGGGTGAACCCGGGAAGGAGCACACAGCAGTAGGCGTGGCCGTCTGGGCCGGCGGCAGCCCGGCCTCGGGCGCCGCCAGCCCCGCTTCAAGCATCGACTTGTAGCTGGGCCGCGAGGGCAGGCCGCGGCGGCCGCTGCCCACCGCTGGCGTTGGAGTTGCCTGCTGGCGGGCGTGCACTTCCTGCTCCCCAGCCTCATTCATAGCGCGCTGGCGCTGCACCTCAGCAGCTGCAGCGGCCGCCAGCTCGGCCTGCTGCTGGCCGTGCGCCTCGGCCGCCTCGGATGCCGCCTCCCACCTGTGCAGGTTACGGGCAGGGTGCAAGCATGGGTGCGATAGTGAGGAGTGCATGTCAGCAAACCCTACCCATGGCAGCTGCATGCTGCATCCCACTGTGCAGCCGCACTCACAGGGATGCCAGGGTGTGGAACGTGAGGAAGCGGGCCGTGAGCGGCGCCTCAGGCACGCGGTACAGAGGGTACCAGGCCACCGCAAACCTGCACAAGCAAGGGTGGTATATAAGCGGGCAAAGTGCGTAAGGCCGCTTGCAAGCCAGCCAGAAAAGCCAGGAGATTGGCTGGTCCAGCACACAGCGGCCCCCACAGCAGCCCCAACGCCATCCCGCCACTGCGTCAGGCCAGCCAACAAGTGCCTGCCGCAAGCGAGCAGCCACCCACCAGGAGAAGGGGTGCAGGTCTGCAATGCGGCTGGCCAGCAGGGGGTGGCCGCCACTCGCCGGCCCTGCCAGCTCCGCCAGCCTGCTGTGCAGCGGCACCCGGTCCTTCATGTTGGCTGCCTCGCCCCACTGCACCACTGGTCGCATGCGCTCCGGCCAGCTGTCCAGGCCATTAGGGTAGGCCAGCAGCTGGGCAGCAGGGCCGGAGGCACCGGCACAGGCGGCAACCGCAATCGCTGCCTCGTCATCGCCGCTGGCTGGCACAAAGAGCTGCGGGCGGGATAGAGGGAAGGTGGGCGGTAATCAGGCGCTGTTGCAAGGGCAGACACATTGCGACCAAAACAAGCACGACACTGCCTGGTGCCATCCATGCTTCTGCAGCAGTGCATCATTCCTTGCAAACCCCACCAAGCCCCTGCACATGGAACACAAGCAGGTGTGCTCACCTGCACCGCCGAAAGGTACGGCAGGTAGTAGGAGGTGGCTGGCCCGCGTGGACCGCCCATGGTGGCCACCTCGCAGCCAACCGTGGATGGCCCCTCGTACCAGCGCCACACATCCGCCTGCAGCATAAAATAATGCACGCAGAGCTAATGAATTTCAGCCAGGCCAGGGCAGTTAGGACATGCGCATGGCAAGCAGCGGCAGCTCTGGGCGTGGTTTGCATGCCATGCTGTACAGTGCAGCCGGCCCTCAAACTGCTCGCAAGTGTTCTGGGTGTGCAAGTGCACAACAGTGCAGGTGATGCACTGCACTGCGCTGCGCGCTCTCACCAGCGTGAGGTTTTGCAGGCCGGTGGGCGGCGGCGCCACCTGCGGCGTGGCCGCCTGCAGGAAGCGCTCCAGGTCGGGCGCATCCTCTGCAGACTCCGGCACCTGCAGCAGCAGCGAGGCAGGAGGCAGCAAAGAAAAGGCTGAGCTGTGAGGCGACAGTGTAAGAGCCTTGGCAGACCAGGAAAAGGTTAAGCAGCACACCGACAAGCCATCGTGCGCTGCATGCAGCGTGCTGCAGCAGAGCAAACCAGCCTCAGCCGCTCTAATGGCCCTCCCTTCCACCCACCTGCAAGTCCAACACAGGAAGCAGCAGCGGCGGCGGCGGCGCGCTGGCTGGCGGGCCGTGCTGCCTGTAGCGATCCATGACAGGGCTCTGCATGGCGCTGGGTGGCGCGCTGCTGGGGCCGTAGCCGCCCCCTCCGCCCGCAGGCGTGCTGAACCGGCCGTTGCCGCTCCGCCCACCGTTGCCGCTATGCTGCACATAAGGTGCTGGCGCAGACGCTGACATGGGTGCGGGCTGGTAGCCGCCCTCCATCGGCCAGCTGCCGCTGATGTGGCGCATGTGCTGCGCCAGCTGCGGCTGCCAAGACCGTGCCTCGCTAGCGGCCTCTGCTGGCGGTTGCCTGCCCCAGTGCTGCGGCCGCGAGCCAGACGACTGCGAGCGTGGCACAAACTGCCCAGGCTGCATCCCTAGCTGCACCGCCATGAAGGGCTGCTGGCAGGCCGTCATGTACGGCTCAGCGCACCAGTTGAGGCTGTTGCCGTGCCATTGCTGCCCTGCAGCCGCTGCAGCCGCTGCCTGGTAGGCAACAGCCTCGCTGCTGCCCGCTGTTGGACCCACAGGTGAGGCAACATAGCCATTCCGGCCGGCGCTGCTGCTGCTGGCGCTACGCCGATGGTAGGAGCCGGAGCGAGTGAGCGGCAGTGAGCTGCTTCCTCCTCCAGGACCGCCGCCCCCAAAGGCGCTGCCGCTGGCCCGCCCAGAGCCAGAACCAAAGGAGCCAAACCGCGGAATGTAACCTGCAGCAGCGTCCATGTGCGCCTGCATTGCGGCAGGCGGCATGGCCTGCTGTCCACCCACCGCAGCACCTGCGCGGATTAACATAATTGGCATGTATGATGTCAGCAACATAGCTAGCTGGCCAAGCCTGCGCACCATGTGCCTAGCAAACAGTAGTTGCGTGTGGCAACCCCAACTCGCCACACCCACCTGCGCTGTGCTGCGGCGGCAGCCGCGGGCCGCAGCCAAACTGGTACGGCAGGCCAAACTCCGAAGGGTTGCCAGCCAGTCGCTGGAAGGCGCACTCGGGGGACAGCGACAGTGAACTGCTCGCGCTGAAGCTGCCGCTGCACTCGCTGCGCATGCTGCTGCTGCTGCCGGCGCTGCGCTCCACACACAGCGGCGGCGAGGGCGGCGGGCTGGCGCTGCCGATGCCGCGGTGCTGTGCCGGCGAGTGCTCAACAGAGGAGGCAGCCAGCGCGGCTGCCAGGTCAGCTGCGTCGGCAGCGCCTTGCCACACAGCGGCGATGAGCTGCTGATTGGCATCCTCAACTACTGGTGCCGGCCGGACAAGAGCTACAGCCTGGCCTGCCAATGGCTCCACAGGTGCGGCAGCCGAGCCCTGCCGGCTTGCCGGGGCAACCGAAGGAGGTTTGGGTGGTGCCGGAGGCTGCACGGCTGCAGCGCTTGGTGGCACTGGAGCCTGTGCTGGCTGCACTGGCGATGCCGGCTGCCGCGGTGGCGGTGCTGGCTGCCGCTGCACAGGCGGTGGCTTGTGCGGCTGCATTGCTGCCGGCCGCTGTGTCTGCGTTGGCGCTGGGTGCCGTGGTGCTGCTGTCGGCGCATGCTGCGACCCCATCGCTGCTCGTTGACCTGGGTGCATCGCTGGCGCCCGCTGTGGCTGCGCTGCAGCAGCTGGCCGCCGCTGCGTGGATGGCTGCTGCGAGGCGGCCTCAGGTGGCATGGCAAACGGGGACACGGGCCCCTGCGGCAGCTCATTGCCACCCAGCAGGTCAGCCGCCAGCCTGTTGGCCTCCTGCAGCCGCTCCAGCTGGGCTGGGCTGGCACCAGCGGACTGCAGCTGCTGCAGGACAGCCTGCTCCGTCAGTGCTGCTGGCTGCTCAGCTGCTGCCGCTGCAGCCAGGCCAGCAAAAGCAGGACTGACACCAGTCGGGGTGGCGGTGCGGCTGCAGCTGGCAAGCAGCAGCCCAGTGGGTGCCGGGCTGCTGCTGCTGCTGGGTGTGCCGCTGGTGCTGCGGCCGCCGCGGCCCTCGCCTCGCTGGCCTGCCCGGCCGCGTGAGCGAGCAGCCTGAGGGGCTGCAATGGGCACAGCACTGCTGGCTGCGCTGCTGCCATCAGCTGCTCCAGCTGCTCGGGTGGCGGCGGAGCCTGCTGCCACCTCGACCTGCTCTGCACTCTGCATGCTCGGCCCCGCTACGCCGGTCGGCGCAGGTGCCTCTGCAGCAGGGAACAGCTTGGACATCCGCCGCACACTGCCCGCCTCCTGGCCCGCTCGCTGCCCCTGCTGGCTGCGGCTGCGGCTGCGGTTGCGCCGGCTGGGGGTGCCCGCCATGCCGGTGACTGCCGCTGCACTCGTGGGCGCAGGCTGGCACGCAGCAGGTGCTGCCGCCGCTGCCGGCACGCCTGTCTGCGGCTGCGCCTGCTGCTGCTTGTCAGCCGGCCCCAGCCTGCTGCCGTTGGCAACAGCAGCCCTCGGGCTCAGCGGCGGTGTGATGCTGCTGCAGCTGGCAAAGCTGCAGCTGCTGGCGCGGCTGCCAGCCCGCGGCGACAGCCCAGGTGGCGGCAGCAGGTCCTCTTGGGAGGGTGCGGGCGAGGTGCCGCGCGACAGCTGCACCTCGCGCTGCTGCCGGCCATGGTGCCCCCTCCCTTTCCTGCCCTTGCCGCCAGGCTGCTGTGGCGCAGCTGCTGCGCCTGCCGCCGTGCGCTGCGTAACCGCGCCAACCGCCACCGCGGCCGTCACCGCTGGCTGCTTCTGGGGCTGGGTCGCTGCCCAGCTGCCCTTTGGCTGCCCTTTGTTCAGCAGAGGCTTCCCTTCTGAGCGCTCCTGCGGCCCCTCAGGGTGCGCCGCCATGCTGCCGCACGCTGCCGCTGTCGCGCCCCGCTCGCCAGCACCCCCCATGCGGCCGTCGCAGCCGCCATCCACGGGCTCCGCGGCGTGTGGCTGCGAAGCCTCGCTGACCAGGAACCGGCACACTATGCCCTGCACGGCGTGGGAGCCCAGGAAAGCAAGTGTCAAGACTGCAGCAGGGTCGAATGAGGTGAAACAGGCAAGTGCGGCTGCCCGCAGCTTCCGTACGCACCTTGAGCCACGCCGGCCGCGCGGCGACGTCAAAAATGGCCTGCAGCTTCTCCAAACCGTCACCTGGTGGGCAGCGGAATGGGGTATTGTGCAGCGTGAGGGGGTACGCCCTGTGAGCTGATGGCTGTAAGGGGCAATCCGGACGGCCAATCCGCCCCTTGTAGCGGAAGGACCGCATTCGTGCTGACCACCAGCGGCAGCACCCACTGTCCAGGGCAGCGACGATCAAGCATGCGACAGCCACCAGCACCAGCCCCGGCGCACCACTTTGGACTGCCAGGGTGCTGCTATGAGCAAAGTTGGCGGCGCTGGTGGGCTGCCCCGCCGACTGCCGGGCCGCCACGTGCCGCTGCTGGTACTCCTGCCACTGGCGCTGCACGTCCAGGGCCGCCACCAGCTCCCTGCCCTCCGCCTGGAAGCTCTGTGGCGCCGCAAAGGTGCTGTCGCCCTGCCGGCCAAACACTTTCACGCGCAGCGAGCGGGAGCCGAGCTCGTCGGCCGGGAGCTGCAGCGGCTTCTCGCTGCCGCCGCCGCGCGCCGGTGCGAGCGTCTCGAAGCGCAGCGAGACCTGAGCTGCGCCGCCCTCGCTGTCGATCGCCACCGCGGGTCGAGTGAGGCGCCCAGCCGCACGGCCGTCGACGTACAGCAGGGCCTGCGGCAGGCAGCGGCGGGCGTGTCGGTCGGGGCGGCGCGGTGCCTGGAGGCAGCCGGGCGTGGTGGGCTGCGCGGCACCCGACAGCTCGACGGGCGCTTGGAGTGCCAGGGGGCAGCCCAGGGCGCGCCGTGACCAGAACGCGGCAGCGTGGTGCGAGGCTCGCACCTGCCAGAGACGGCGGTGCTCGGGGGTGTCGCTGGGGTCGGGGGAGCGGTGGCTGGGCCGGCAGGCGCGCCGAGCGAAGGCTGGACGGCCGCCTGGTCGCGCTCGCTGCTGGCTGGAGGGAGGACCTGCACACAGGCCAGCAGGACCGGTGATCAGCCTGAGGGCCGCTCACAAGGGGGCGCCCGCCAGTGCCGCCGAAGCCCCACCTCTGTCCTGCTTCTTGGAACTGGGCGCTGGGAGGCTGAACGCATAAATGATTGCAATCGAAGTTCGCCAAACTGCTCCCTGGAGGCTGTGGTCGGCGCCATGGCGCCAGGTCCGGCCTTCCCATGTGCTTCGCTTGTGCGGGCAGGGCTGAGTGCACGGGTGTATCATCCGCACCTCGTACCTCCAATGAACGTTGTGGAAACGGCAAGAGACGCCCAGCCTGTGCACCAGCCCGCCGAGCCGTCAGAAAGCCCTTGCCCAGCCCCCGTTGTTTGCCGTGCCATGGAGCTGGTATCAAATGTGGCGACGGATCAGGCAGCCACCGGGCGTGGCAGCCACCGGGTTTGGCCGCCCCGGGCCGCCGCACGCGCGGCGGGCCGCCCGTTCCGTTCTGCCCACTCAAATGCTTTGGCTTCAGAGCTGCTGGGTCCTCCACCTTTCCCAAAGGCCTAGCTGCGTACTGAGTCGACTTAAACAAGCAAAAGGTTGGAAGAAGCGATGGGAGCACAACAAAGGGCTGCGGCACGGCGGAGCGTGCAAGGGATAGCACAGCAGAGGTACAAGAGCGGGGTGCGAATTAATCCGATGGTGGGGGCGTCAGAGAGCAGGCATTCATGGCATTCATAGCAATGGGAAATGTATGGCTAATGCATCAACAAAGTGGCAGCCGAAGGGTCACAGTCGTTGGATGGGGCGGCGCAGGAGCGTGCCAAAAAGTCGCTGCGCGCATGCTGAGTTTCCGCTGTTGCGCCGATGGTCCGAACGGGAGGCCGGATCACAACAGCCTACGCGGCGGCAGTGTGCAGCTCGCCAGCTAGCGGGCCGTTCCGAGACCAGAGGCGGTAGGCATTGCCGATCAGCCGGCCGATCGTCAAGAACTGCAGGGAGGGAAGTGGGGCAGGCGGGCAGGCAAAGGTCAGCGTGTTGGTTGGGCACAAGCCGGTGTGCCACTTGCTGAGCAGGAAGCTGGCAAACAGAGCCGTCAGCCATCCGGTCCGGTGCTTCATCAGCATCACAACGCCTAGCCAGACATACAGCCCGAGCAAACCGGCGCTGCAAAGCAAGCCCATGCCGGGTACACAAACGACAGCACAGCACAGCAAACTCGCCTTGATGACAAACCAGATGAGGGTGATGGGCCAGCCAAACCGCTGGCTCAGCGCCAGCCCCACGGCGCAGCAGGCCGAGGTGGCAACCATCTGTCCAGGCAAGACAGGCAGGAGGGGCGGGCGAGTGTTAGCACAGGCAAGGGTGGCAGAGTGGCCTGCAGCCAGTCAGAAGCATGCTAGCACTCCTCCCAGCTGCACCCACTGCAAATCGGCACTACCCCGTGCCCGGATGCACCCAGCTGCTTTGTGTGCAAGCTGCCCGCAAGAGCGCCTCACCGTCTTGCCCAGCCAGCCGGCCTCCTGTGAGCCCAGCAGCACTCCATCCATGACAGAGGCGGCAGCATCCAGCGGCATGAACAGTGCAATGAGCGGCAGCACCTGCAGGTAGCGCAAGCGTGCCGGGCAGGGGAGGTGAGGTGCTGTGTGGTGAGGGGTGCTTCCCAGGTTGCTGCAATCGGCTGCAGGGCCGCCGCCTTGCATGCCACAGCAAGCACCCAAAACATGGTGCCCAAGTGCCCAGGCTCACCATGCTGACTTCCCGGATGACGGCAGCATCAGGAGTGAACACAGCGGGCAGGCTGGTGCGGCTCGCCAGCAGCAGGCAGCAGATGACCTGGGCAGGGCGGGGCAGGAGGGGCGCTTGTGAGGAGAAGGAGTGATGCCGGCATCTGCTTCAAGCAAGCGACACCCCTGCTGCCGGTGTGGGTCCCAAACAACACTGCCCACTGTGCATATGCAGCAGCCCAGTCACGAAGGTGCCTCACCACGCCTGCCGACACGGCCAGCGTCAGGGTGCGGCGGAAGACGGCGGCAGCGGAGCGCCGGTCATCCTTACCCAGGTTGCTGGCCACCAGCGACTGCAGCGGGGGAGGGGCGCAGGATGTTCAACCAGCTACTAGAAAGTCGACAAGAGATTGAGCACGCAGGCCCTCGCGCTTGTGCCAGTGGCGGTGCAAAGCCTTCACAGAGCTAAGCCCGTTTTGCGGCACTTGCGGCACAGCTCGGCGGCGCACCTGGGTTGCGATGTCCATGCTGGTGAAGAACTGGTTGGAGAAGACCCAGATCTGGCGCAGCACCTCGTGTGCTGCAGGAGGACATCAGACATATACAATGCAACTTGCTCGGCACTCGGGCATCACACAGCATGGTCTGGACAGTTTGAAGCAAGCCGTGCCACACTATTGCTCTTCGGGCTGCGCACGCCTGCTGCCTCACCTGCCAGGCCCACGGCCCCAAAGCCGGCAATGAGGCGGGTGGCCCACATCAGCATGCCTGTGGGTTGCGTGGGGCAGGCCAAGCAGCGCATCCGGTCAGACAGTTCAAGTAGGACCTGACGTAGCAAACAGCAGCGCACTGCTGCACAGCTGTGTAAGGTCAACAACATGCAATGCACATAAACACAGGTGCATTTAAGTCATGCGCTTCAGTCATGCGCGGACCAATCAACCAGGACGCTCACCCATGGCCAGCAGGGAGCGGGTGGAGAGGAAGAATCCGGAGCGCAGCATGGGCGCCACCTCACTCCACGCGGGCGGCCGCGCCAGGTCGGCAGGCCTGCGGAAGGACGAGCAGAGCAGCACAGTGGACAGGCAAAAAGGGCGTGGTCGGCGCGCTGCTGAAGCGTTGAATTGGCCTCCACCAAGGCCCCAACACCCGTCTGCACAGCACAACCCGTCTGCACAGCGCAACCAGTCGGGCCAAGCAGCTGGTCCCATCCAGTGTGGGTCACCCCGGCCCGCCCGCTGCTCACTTGACATAGCCGCGGCCCAGCACGTTGGTCAGCAGGAAGGCAAGTGCGACCCAGTGGGAGAGGGAGGTAGCCAGGCCCGCGCCCGCCACGCCCCAACCCGCGCCAAACACAAACGTCACCAGCAGGCCCAGGTGCAGCACGTTGGAGAAGATGCCGGCTGCCAAGGGCGTCCTGCGCGGAGCAGACGGGGAGGGAAGCAAGCAGGGACGCGGCGTGAGAGCTTGGGAGTGACCAAAAAGGCACTCAGTGGGCGCTGGCTGCACAGGCATTCAAATCACAGCCAGCTGCACTCTCGCCTACATCCGCCCCCTTCCGCCCCATGCACATTAACCCCCATGCACACTGCCCCCTCGCCCTCTCACTTGGTATCCTTGAAGCCCCGGAATGTGCCGGACAGCACGTAGTACATGAGGATGGCGGGGCTGGCCAGGCAGCGCATGCGCATGTACGCCACCGCGTGCACCACAACCTGCGTGGAACGTAGGAGTGCGGACGTGGAGGGGCATGGAGTTTGAAGGCCGCAGCATGCTGGGCGCACGGCGTCTCCCTCTGCGGAACTCTGAAATGCTGCAAAAAGAACCTTTGCTAACCTCTGGCGAGATTTACCGCCAGCATGCTGCCGCGCAACCAGCCATGGCAAGCCCTGCACCCAAACCCAGCACCCAGCCACCTGCACCCAGCCCAGCACCCAGCCACCTGCACCCAGCCCAGCACCCACCTCTGGCTTGGCGCCCATGGCGGCAAAGATGGCGGGGCAGAAGTTGTACAGCAGCCCAAACATGCACAGGCCGATGACGCTGGCCAGCCACAGGCCCTGCAGGTGGAGGCAGGCACAGCACAGCAGGTGGGTGCGTTAGTAGGCGGGCAGGCAGAGAGGAGCGGGCAGCGGTGCAACTGGTCAGAGCAGCAGCCCAGGCTTGCCGAAAACCCACCTAGCCGTGGCAGGCAACCAGCAGCAGCACCTTGCAGAGGTTACAGTGTTGATTCCTGTTGCAAGCAGCACAAATCCCCAAACTCTTGCGCTCACCTGGCTAGTGATCTTTGACGCGCCCTCTGTGTCGCCCTTGGCAGCGGCCGACGCGATGCGCGGGGTGGTAGTGTACAGGAGGAAGTTCCAGATGAAGTTGCTGAAGTTGAACACAATCTGCAGGAGGGCGGACAGAAAGGGACGGATCAGATTGGGCGGCCACAGCAACGGCGGCTGCTCGTCTTCCAACCCATCCCGAAACGCAGACAGAGAGTTGCCGACTGCCCTGGCGCCTTGCACAAGCAAGCAAGCAAGCAACAACGCGAACAACGCCAGCCGCCCACCCACCGTGCAGAGGCCCACGGCTGCCAGAGGGGCGGTGCCCAGCCGCGAGCCGATGATGGCTGTGCTGACCATGCCCATGATTGGGTCTGCACCAAATGGTGGGGGAGGCAACACGTGCAGAGCACTCGGCGGTTGATTTGCAGCAAGCGACACACCCAGTAGTCCCTTGTAGTGCAGCTCAAAGCAAGCACGGCCGCTGCTGTTCATCCCAAACACGCAGCGCGGCGAGCGGCGCCGTGCAGCCAACCACCGCCAACCGCCCGCAGTTGGTTGGCAGCGCACCCAGGAGCACGGAGAACAGGGCTGGGATGGCCAGGAGGAAGATCTCCTTGTCGTACGGGCTGGCCAGGGAGTGCCACCAGGAGGAAGCAGCTTGCGCCACATCAGCCACGGTGTCCCCTCCCTCGTCATCATCGGCAGCCAGCCCGCGGGCGAGGTCTGCAGCACGCTGCCGCTGCCGCCGAGGCGGCGGCGCCGCGGGCTGCTGCCGCGCCAGGCGCCCCCGCCGCGCTAGGCCGCTGCCGCTGCCAACGGAGCTGCTGCGTGCCAGGAGGGGCTGCTGCTGCGGGAGCCGGCCGCCAGCTGGCCGGGGCTGCTGGGCCGAAGGCGGGCCGCTGTGCCGCAAGCTGGCGGCGGCCACTGCGGGCTGCCGCGCGCCATGCCTGCCTGCCCAGCTGTGCCGTTGCCGCATCCGTGGTGATGCTGCCACTGCTGCTGCTGCAGGTGCGCTAGGCACCAGGGAGTAGCTCGTGCTAGCGGCGCCCATGGCGCGTGCAGGCAGCGCCATCGGCGGCTGCGCCGCCGCCATCAACGCCCCCATGCGCGCGGAGGCTGTGGGTGGGGCCGAGGCTGCACGGTGGGCGTGCTGGAGTGATCCAGGCACCGATCAAGCCGCCGGAGCAGGCGGGCAGGGAGCGGGCGGGGCAGCTGCCGTTTAAGCGGAGCGCAAGCCTATCGTGCCCAGGAGGAAAGGGTGAGCAACTGGGAATGCGCTCGGGCAGTGATCGGGTCGCCGCCCGCCCGCTTAGCGATGCTCATGCTGAGCCCAGCACGGCCATTGCATCTGGGCGCGCTCCTCACGCCCTACTGAGCGCAGCATCCGGTTTACATCTCGTAGGGCCAGCCTGCAAGCCGCAGGAGGCTGCCCAGCCTCCGAGCCTGCCCTCCTCTGAGCCTTTGCAAGCCCTTCCAGGCCGACGTGGGTGCGCCCAGACCGCTGAGATCGTGACATCGACGATTGCAGCGCTGCAAAGCGGTCCGGCATTGCTGCCGCCACTGCCGCCACTGCCGCCAGGCCTGTGCCGCCGCCACGAGCGGCTGTGAGGTGCCATGGCGGGCCTCAAGTCCTTCAAGGGAGCTCTGTCGCAGCTTTATGGTGTGTGCATGGGTGCTTGAGGCACAGCTGTGCTCTGGCTGCCTTGGCCAGCTTGCCGCCGCCGTGCCGTGCTGCCGCACCGCCTCCCCCTCTTCGTGCTGCCCTCCCACTTTCCATCGCTCCATCCCCCATGCCCTTTCCTCTCCGCCTCCTCCTGATCCCGCGCCTCTAAGCTGCCACATTGTGTCTGCTGCACCTCGCAGGCGAGCAGCGCGCACAGGTGAAGGGCATCAAGGAGCGGTCGCTGGTGAACAAGGCCAAGAATGAGGCCAAGCGGGAGCTGGAGGAGGCGCAGGTGGGTGCGGGTTCAGGCCTAGTCACTGCGGGAAGGATTGCGGCAAGCTGGCAACGGCAACAGTTTTGATTGAAAGATAGGCATGAGGAGGTTGGAGGAAGCGCAGGCATGGGCTAGCTCCCTGCAGCTTGGCCTAGGTTTTGCTGATTTGAAGCGCCCGACAAGCTGAGTCGATTACTGTATTTCGTGATCTGTGCAGCCCACCTCCACCTCATTCTGTAAATGTATTTGTCTTGCCCCATTCTGTAAATCCCTCCGCAGAGCGACCAGCCGGTGCACTTCCTGCGCATCGACGGCCGCGCCGCTCGGCTCGTGAAGAACGACACGCAGTTCTACGCGCAGCAGCAGGTGCGACAGCAACGCATTGGGGTAGAGGCGAGGCTGGCGCAGACACGCGCTGCATAGGCACCTCGTGCTCAGTAAGCATTTGGATGGACGGAGTATCTGCGCGCTCGCCCCTTTGTCCTGCAGAACGAGGGCCTGGCACCTCTGCATCCCGCTGCTGCACATGCATGTGCTCATTCTGCTGCCGAAACATTTTGTATCCGTCCCTGTCCTACAGAACGAGGGCCTGGTGCCCTGGAGCGCCAAGCCAGACGTGCTAATAGACCGGGATTATGTGCGCAGCCTGCTGGACATCTACGTGGCGCCCGACCCCCAGTGCGTTCCCGCAGCTGCCTGGTGCTGCCTTGTACTGCTTCTGCCCGAGCTTGGGATGGGTACCGGTCGGAGCAGGGTGTCGCACTTGTCCCCCTCCTGCTCCACTCGCCAGCTGCCTGCGCAGCTCTCCCTGCAGCATTTCTGGTCTCTTTTTGCTCCTAAATGCTCCACCTTGTTGTTCCTCACGCAGGGTGCTGGCCCGCCGCCAGCGCAGCACCAAGGAGCTGGAGCTGGAGGAGCAGCTGCGCTTCGAGGCGTACCGGTGAGCAGAATGGGGTTGTCTCGTTTGGCGCCAAGTAGCAGCAGCTGCTGTTAGCTGTGCGCTGAGCTGCGCTGCTTGGGGCGTGAACGGGTTGTGGTGCGACGGTGTAGAAGCAGCTGCGGCTGCAGGTGTGCAGAGTGTGGCGTGTGTGCAAGGGGACAGCTTGCTGCTGAAGCTGCATGGGGCCTAAAAAGCCGTGCACAGCTGATGGCAGCACTGTTTGCAACGCATGTTGATCTGCAACGCGGTTCATTGCCTGCTGCAGAGACCTGGTCCGCCTCAAGTGCCTGGGCCTGTCGGGTGCGCTGTGCTGCGCGCTGCGCTGCGCCGCGCTGTGCGCCCTGCTGCTGGGCTGCCTTGCACGCTGGCAGATGAGGCCGACACAAGCTGGCTGCATGGCGCAGTTTTTCTGCACGTGGCGGCTCACAGCAGATCGGATTTGCTCCTTCTCACACCTGCGCTGTGTACCGCTGCCCCCCCGCTTGCCTTGACTCCCTGCCTGCAGAGCGCCAGGGCATCGCGCACGCGGAGCAGGAGAACGTGGCCATCCGCGCCGCCTCTCGCGCCGCGGCTGTGGCCGCGCTCGAGGCGGCCAAGGGCCCCAAGCCGCTGCCCTCGCAGAGCTCGCTATTCGCTGGTTCGGGCGCCAACACAACCCCAGCTGGCACCGGCCAGTTTGCGGCGGTGGGGTTCAGCTATGGCGGCAGCGAGGGCGGCGGCGGCGGCGAGGAGGAGGAGGAGGAAGAGGAGGAGTATGAGTCAGAAGAGGAGGACGTGCCTGCCACTGCTGGTGCGTCGGTGGACTAAGGGGGGGGAGCCTAGCTGGCAGTGGGCGCTACGCCGCAGTGTCGCGCCACGCTGGGCTGTGTCTGCCTGCCTGCAGCGGGTGCCGCCGGCAGCGACGAGGCCAGCGGGCATGGCGTGTTGTGTTCCAATGTTCCAACCTGTAAAAGGATGGACTGCTGCGCGTTCCAAGTGCCTAATTCGAAAGCAGACCCCTATAACCTTTCTTGTCTTCCCTCACCCACCTGCTGCAGAGGACGCGGACATGGACCGCTCCGCGCTCAAGGAGTTTGGGCTGGAGGACTTTTCTTCAATGCTGCGCTGGGCGATGCGGGAGGAGGCGGAGGAGGCGGCGGCGGTGCGGCGGCGCAAGCGCTACACGGGGTGGGGGCGCAAGAAGGCCAGCATACGGTGAGCAGGGTGGTGTGGAGGGAGGGAGTAGGGCAGGCAGGCGGTGGCCAATGCTAGCTGCAAGTCGGTTGCAAGACACAAAGCGCATCCATGATTTCTTCTGCCTCTCCCAACTATGCGACCACCACGGCCTGCAAACCCAGCTAATACTCACGCACATGTCGTCTCCCTCATTTGGCTTTCGCAGGGCCAAGCGGCTCGTAGGCCAGGGCCTGGACCCCACCGAGTTTGCCAAGCGCCCGCCCGCGCACTACGGCGGCGCGGCGGCGCACCAGCCCACCGACATCTCCTGGATCCCGGAGCGCAAGGCGGAGGACCTGGCGCAGATGTGAGGCCTTCTTTTTGCTTTTTGAGGGCTTCCTTTTGACGCAGTGTGTGTTTGTGAGGATTTGCTTTTCCAACAACAAAGAATGTGGCGCAAGGCGGAGAACCTGGCGCAGATGTGAGGACCTGACCCGCTGCTGCCATTCGTTGTCGCAGTACAGCGTGCTTACATGTTGTGAATAAAAATGACTGGCGACTTTGCAAGCAACCTCCCACAACAGCCCTCCCTACCCTCGCCACCGCCCTGCAGGTTTGACCGTCGGAACAGCCCCGAGTATGATGGAGAGGGCGGCCGCCGCCGCTCGCGCTCCCCCGGCAGCCGGCGCCCGCAGACCGAATACATCACCAGCTTCGGTGGCAGCGGGGAGCAGGCGCCGGGGCAAAGCCAGGGGCCGCGGCAGCACCAGCGTCAGGAGGAGGGCACAGCTGTGCGGGATGCGGTGCCGGGAGCAGCCGACCCTGCACTGGAAGGGCCGCACATGCTGCCGGCGGAAGCCATCAAGCTGCACGGCGTGCGGCCGGAGGAGCGGGGGCGTGACCGCTACGGCAGCATTAGTGGCAGGGTGAGGCGGGGTTGGCGGCAGGCTGTTGACATGGGGGCGGTGGCAGAGTGAATATCTCGCTTTGCTGCATGCGCTCGTGTTCCATTAAAATCAAGCCGGTCTGCATGCATCCCCCAACCGCCTCATGGCCTGCCCCATTCTGTTCCCGCAGGATTACAGCAAGGCCAAAACGGCGGCAGCGGCGGCTCCCAGGGTCGTGAAAGCCATAGACAAGAGCAAGGAGACGCCCCAGGTACACTGATTGGACCCCAACCCCGTTTGTTGGCCATGTGTTGCCCACCAAAAGGTGCTTGTACGCTTGAGCAGGAGGTGCAACTTCGACAGCGGCAACAAGAGCAATGCCTGCCTCCTGTCCCCCTTGCAGGAGCGCCTGAAGCGCTTGATGGCAGCACAGCTGAACAAGAAGATCCAATCCGACACCATCACTGCCACCCAGGCAAGCGGATGGGGGCGGCTGCATTGCTTGGGTGATGGAGCGCTCCGGACTGTGCAGGCTGCGGGCATGCAGCACTGTGGCGTAGGCCAGATCAAGATGCCGGCAGGTCGTGGCTTGCAGCTGAGTGGCAGCAACCCTGCTCCTCCCTCTATTAATGTACCCGCAGAAGAAGCAGCAGGAGGATGCTGAGCGACGGGCGCGCATGGCTAACGAGGCAGCTGCACAAGAGGCGGAGCGACGAGACCGCGAACGCGAGCGTGCTCGGCGGCGCAGCCGCAGCCGCAGCCCCGGCGGCGACCGCGGGCGGCGGCGCGCCGAGCGCAGCCGCAGCCGGGAGCGGGATCGTGACAGCCGGCGGCGCAGCAGGTCACGCTCGCGCAGCAGGGATCGGCAGCACCGCAGGTACTGGCTGGCTTGCCTGCTGGCCTGAGCCGCATGGCGAGGGGTCTGTGCGCCGGTGGGGCCTGAGCGGCACAGGGGCTGAAAGAGGAGGAGGCACGGCGTCTCTTGGCTCTCGTCCGCGGCTGCTTGTATCGTTCTCCTGGTCCACTCGCTGCTGCCATGGTTTGCCTTCGACCCTGCCCGTCCTGCCTGGCTGCCTGGGCCCACCCGCCGCCTGCCTGCGCACCTGGCTGCTGCTCACATCCCTTCTTCCCACCTTGCAGGCGCAGCCCAAGCCCCTACCGTGGCTACCGGCGGTAAGTTCAGGGCCGCCAAAACGCTTGGTAGGGCGCAAAGTCACCTCACCCTGCCATGCCGTGGCAACGCGTTACATTTCATGCTGTGCTGAGCTGGCCGTCGACTTGCGGCTGTGCAGTGCTGTGTGTCCTGCACGTGCATGCTCTGGCTTGTTTAGCTGCCCGCCAGCAACTGTAACATAATTCACCACAAGCTACAGGCTCAAGCAGAAACATGGGACTGGCTCATTCTTATCCAACTATGGCTCTGGCCGATCAAGCCAGCGCCGGCCCAAAGTGCAGCTGCAGCACCGCGTCTGCCTCTTCCTCCGCCTCCCGCGCCTCAGCAAGGTGTTGCTCCGCCGCTGCTGCCCCGCCGCTGCCTCCAGCCGCAGCTGCTGCCGCCGCCAGCCGCAGCATCTGCGCCAGCTGCCGCTGCTGAAAAGCAACTGCCGTGCTGCCGGCAGGGTAGGCGTGGCGCAAGATGGCTAGGCTGTGCCTCAAGTGCTGCGCAGCGGCCTCCTCACCACCTGCCAGGTGCCAGGCGTGCGCTAGAGCATCGTGTGTTGCACCCAGTAGCAAGTTGTGAGGGTGCAGGTGCGCCTGCCGCTGCCGCAGCACCTGCCGCAGGCTGCGCACCGCCTGCTGCGCCGCGGCGGCCGCCGCAGGCGGTGCAGGGGGCGCACCCGCCTGCCCTGCCTGCTGTGCACGCTGTGCCTCTCGCTCCTGCCGCTCCAGCAGGGCCGCAGCTGCTGCATGTGCCTCTGCCGCTGCCTGCAGCTCAGGGACAATCTGCTCCTCCCACTGCTGGCGGCTGAGAGTGGCGCCGCAGGCACAGCAGGCACCGCTGCTTGCCGGCAGTGGGTAGCTGTGCAGTACACCGGCGGGCACGGGGCAGGGCGGCAGCACAGCGCCGTCGCAGCGAGCGCCGCTGCCGCTGCTCCCGCTGCCAGCCGGGCACCTGAGCCCCGCCGGTGCTGTGTCGGACAGGCTGCCAGCTGCGGAGCTGCAGGCGCGGCAGCGGCACAGGAAATGGTACTGCTGCTGCAGCAGCGCCTGCCGCTGCGCTGTGGTCATCTCGCCCAACTGCGGGCCTGCACAGGCACACAGGTGTGGCAGGGCTAGTTTGAGCAAGTGTCGTGGCGCTCTGAAGTTTGTGCGGCAAGCATATGCTGCGGAAACGCAACAGCTGCCAACCACTGCATGCCGCAAGAAGCTTGCATTCAGAAGTTGAACCTTGTCACAGCTTATTTATCCACCCACCCACCGTAGCAGTGCAGCAGCGGCTCTCCCGCTGCAACCGGCTCCAAAGTGCGCACCACCAGAGTGGACCCCTGCAGGAGTGGTGCAGCAAGCAAGGCTGGGAGCTCAGTTAGGCTGCAACGGCGACAGGGGCTGTGCTCAGGGGGCAGCTTACAGACAAGTGCAGTCTATTCAGATTGCATCTCAACAAGGCTGATAAGGCAGAGCGTCCCACCACCCTCGTGCTTCCTGCGCACCTCAAAACGGACCGCCACATTTGGCTGGCAGCTGTGGTTCATCAGGCTGCCCACCTGCGGCAGGATACCAGGACCGCAGCGCTCACACACCGGTGAAGTTTCTGGGCATGAAGCCAGCAGGCGGGTTGGCAGGCACATGCACCTGCCTGGCAACCATGCATTCATGCCAGATGTTCCACCAACACAACCCACCGGGTACAGCGCAAGGGCCAGGCGGTCGCTGCTGCCGCGCCGCTCCGGCGGCACCACGGCGAGGCCATTGATCTGCAGGCGGCACAGCGCCTCCAGCACGTCCGCTATGCTGACACTGCTCTCTGCTTCCGCACCGGCGCTGCTGCCGCCACCGCCGCCTGCTGCCAGGCCCGCCTCGGCGGCTGCTTGCTGCCAGGTGGCATGCGCCACGGCAGCCAGCGCCGCCAGCTGGGCAGCCTCTTCTGCATCCATCTCTTCCAAGTGAGTGCCCAGCGACGCCACCTGCGCAGCAGCAGCTGACTGCCCGTCCCTGCTGCTGTCGCTGCCCTGCTGCAGGCTGCCCTGGGCCGGCGCCTCGCCGCCGCCCTGCTCCCGCCGCAGCCGCCGCGCCAGGCGCAGCGCAGCCAGTGCCTCGACAGGAAGCAGCACGGTCCAGGGCCGGCCACACTCGGGCCCACTCGGGCGGTGAAAGCTGTCCGCCTCCCGGCAGGCGGCCGAGCAGTAGGCGGGTAGTGGGCAGCGGGGGCAGTAGCAGGGGGCTGGCACCTCTGCCAGTGACCCCATGCAGGTGGCACACACCTGCGAGGCAGGCAGTGAGGAGTGGGTGTGTTGCTTTAGGCAGCAGGCAAGCGCTGCACAAGGCACCCACCTAGCACGGCTGAGCGAATGAGGCCCTTCGAGCTGCTAAGCATCACAACCAGCAAGATGCGCTCCAAAATCCACCTACCGAGCGGCGGCCAGCCTTGGTGAGGGCATGGGCAAATGGCACCTCCTGAAGCACATCAGCGGCCGCCGGCAGCGCGGCCGCCGCCACGAGGCAGCGCCCTGCATCCTCAGTCTGCTGCACAGCCAGCTGTGGGCCCGCCAGGCGCACCAGGCTGTCCAGATCTCCTGCTGCTCCTGCTGCTGCTCCTGCTGCTGCTGGCGCTGCCACAATGCCGTTGGCGGGGCTGCCTGCCACAACAGCATGCCCAACAGCCTCATCTGCGGCTGCCGCTGCCTCCAGCTCTGCGACTAACGCAGCCGCCTCCGCCGCCTCGCCGCTGCCGCCCGCCTGCTTCTGCTGTAGTAGCTCCACAGCGTGCCTCGCATCTGGCAGCGCCGCTACGCCGCGCCCCAGTGCACGCAGCACCCACGCCCGCCGGTAGTGTGCCTTGGCAAAAGACGGGTCGCACGCAATAGCAGCGCTACTGTCCTGCAGCGCGGCCTCTAGCAGCGTGCTGCTGCTGCTGCTGCTGCTGCTGCTGCTGCTGCTGCTGCTGGCTTCAGCATGCATCTTGGTTAGGGCCAGGGCGCGGTTGCAGTAGAGGCGGGCCGCCAGCGGGGCGCCCCCGGCCGAAGCTTTGTCGCAGTAGCGCAGCGCCTCGCTGAACAGCCGCACCTGCGATTCCAGAGATTGAGTAGATTGAGAGAGACAGCGTGTTTCAGCTGTAGTGTTGGAGACATCAGGTAGCTTGTTCTTTCAGACTTCGAGATGCATCACGGCATAGCCAGCTGACCAGCGGAAGAGCATCAGCAGTGCCCCTGCTTGCAACCGCATGACCCGGCGCACCGCTTGGCGGAACTGGCCGCGGCGGAAGGCTGCCGCGCCCCTGTCCTTGCATGATGCCACGTGATCTGCATCTGGCACACAGCCCTGCAAAAGAGACAATGAATGGTAAATGGCAGCGTGGGTGATGTGGTACAGTGCCCAGCAGGCGGGCAGAGGCGGCACGTCGGCGGCGAGCGGTGGTGGCCGCACCTGCACCCCGGGCTGCAGGAGGATTTCCAGCACGGCCGCAGCGCTTGGTGCGCCAAGCAGGGAACGTCCAGCCGCCTGGGCGAGCTCGTCAAACTCCGGCGTGTCAGCCAACTGCGTCTCCACCTCCCGCAGCAGCGCTTGAAGCGGAGATTCCATGTTCACAGGCGATCTTCAGGTGCGGGAGCTGCCGATCGCTGCTTGCCATGCCTTGCGACAGGCAGGCGGGCGGCAGCGCGGCGGCAGCACAGCACCTCCTGTGAAGAACACGCCTGAAGGCCTGATGTCGTGCTCGCTTTGTTGTCCACACATCAGTGGTCACATGAGATTGGAAACATACAAAATTCTACAATGGCACTCATCGCAAAAATCGACAGTGCGGACAGTCAGCACATGACAGGAGCAGACACGCCAGCCTATGCCGCCGCAGCGCCCACGACAATAGCCACTGCGGCCGCCACCCATGCCCAGGTGCTCCTCATGGCAAAGCGGCGTGCGCCAGAAGGCGGTGCAGTGGGTGTTGCGGGGGGAGCGAGCTCCCCAAGCACGTGGGCTTCGTAGACAGGCCCCAGCCATTCGCCCATGCCAGACCACTCCTGCACAGGGCAGGTGTGCCGGCGCCCAGGAACAATGCATCAACTGACGCCAGCGGCGCTTGCGCATCAAAGTGCAACCCCGAGCAGCAAACGTGTTGTGCTCGTTTGCCCCTGCTCACCTGAGCCCAGTGATTCGCGAAGGCATACATCGCGGCCGTGAGGTTGCCATCAAACAGGCTGCACAGGGTGGGTAGGTAGGGGACCCTCCATGATGGGCCCACGCATTGTGGAGAGTGTCCCTGTGCAGATGTGTGCAGAACCTTCAGCTCGTGCGCCGGAGTGGTGGGGCCATGTGCAGCAGCGTGCAGGCTGGCAGCAGCTGGCAATGTGAAGCAAGGAGCGCCCTCACCCATCCAGCATCGCCACGCGCACGATATCGTTGGCCACCCCAAGCAGCTCCGGATTCTCTGTCTCGAACTTGTCAATCTCTCCAGGCTGCAGGGTGGTCGCAAGGAATGGGTCCTTTGCTATGCCGCCCTCCAGCCCACACGGTGACATGACAGGCAGGTGCGTCGCAGTCTTCCACTTCCCCCGCCTCATACGGCGGCATTGCCAGGCAGCTGCACAGCATTGCACATCGTGCACAGCGCACCTGCATGACGCCCACCAGGCGCTCCGCCCGCAGCACCAGCCCCTCCTCCGTCTCCTGCCAGCTCAGCTTGGTCGTGGTGGTGTTGCGCTGGCCAAACGGCTGCGGCAGCAGGCGGCCCGAGGACCAGTAGATGCCGCCCTGCCCAAACTCATCCACAGTCAGCGTGCTGTTGTACTGCGGGCAGCAGGGGGGTCTAACAATTGTTTATCCCACAGCAGTCGGCACAGACGGTTGGTTGTCACACAGCAGCTCCCAGCATGGGCGCACCGTGTCCCCTTCCTGCAGGCCACTGCAACTCAGAGCACTGAAGCAGCCGGCCCTGCCGCCAAATTCTGCCTCCAGCTGCGCACCTGCTGATGGGCGTTGAACTCTTCCGGCGGGGTTGCGGGGCGGGTGAAGCCCTGCCTGTCCGGCGGGCACACCCACGGCAGGTCGGCACTCTCAATGTCCCACGTGCAGCCTGGGGAACAGATGCGGTGCAGGCAGCGCAGGGGCGCACGGCGTCAGGCACCATTGACGGCCATCCAGTGGGGCAAGCTTGCACCGTAAGCGACTGTCCGCTGCAATATGCTATTGCTGCTGCAATCAAGAAGTGCCACTCAGCAGCGAAAGAGGGTCAACTACCTAGCCGCCACTGCACACCCACCTGTGTTGGGCGTCTCTTGGAAAGTGATCTTGCTGCCGGGCTCCAGGGGCACCGGGTTGGCCAGGAAGCGGATGTGATCCACCTGCCAGAGGGATGAGGGAGGCAGCAGAAAAGCAGACCGAGCTTGAGCTGGGTACGCATGGGGAGGCAGGCGGGGCACCACCAGCAGTGGGTCAGCCATGCAACGTGCGCCCGCCCCACCCCAAGCCACCCTGCGCAATGCTTCAGCAGCTGGTACCCTAACATCACATAAGGCTCACAGGATGCAGGATGGTGTATGTGGCATAGCTCTCTCCGTCAAAGGGCAGGGTCACGTTTTCGTCGGCCAGGTGGTTGAACAACCACACCACCTGCACGCCGCATTACAAGGCAGGGCGGTGACGGCAGCACGCAGGTGGCACTTGAGCACCAGTGAGAGATCGGGTGCTGAACCTCAGGTTTGGCATGCACAACACGTCCATGCATATCCTTCTTCATGAGCAACCTGTGACATCACTGCTATACAAAGGCGGCCTGCCTGGTGCCCGCCCGGCAAACCAGCAAGCCGCCTGCTGCTCCTTGCCTGCTCCGACGTGAGGTTCAGCGGCTTGAACACGAGCGTGAGGTTCACCAAGCCGGCCTCCAGCCCACCATCCGCAGTCTGCAGGCTCAGGTAATCCAGCACCGAGAAGTTGCTGCTCCACCAGTTCCTGAGAGGTGAAGGAAAGGCAGCAGGCGGGGGTGCATTGCTAGCGGCATCACGTGGCGGGAAGGCGGCGGTCGGCGGTGGCAGCGGTACCGCGGGTTTGATTGGAAAGGCTGCTTAATGGGGCTGATCAAGCGCTCATCTGCATCGTTCCCTTGGCACTGACCTGCCAAGCTGGGCCATGGAGTCCAGGAGCGGCCGAGCAGTGACGAGTACAGAATAATCGAGGTGCGGCCTCCCAGTGGCATTCTGGGCTGCGTAGTAAGCATCATACGCGGCTTGCAAGTCGTCGGACTCGACAGCCTGCGCCGCGGCGGCTGCACAAAGCAGCACGGCTCCCGCCAACGCGCAGGCCAAGCGGGACATGGCTGGAGGGCTTCGATCTCAATCCAGGACGTGGCAAAGAACTGGCATGCAAGGGGAACGCGATCACGCCCCCATGGAATCGGCCACTGCATGGCACCCAGCGGCGGCACCGCGCATGGCGCGCCGTGGTGGCCCACTAGGCACCCTCTGCTGCAAGGGTATGTCCATCTGCCCTGGATCTTGGCCCGGCTGCTGTGAGTCATTGGGTTTGCATGGTGATCGCCACACTCTGCCTGCCTGCCTGCCCTCAGTGCGGCAGTGCTCGTTGTTCGCCGAGGCAAGTGGCGGGAGTGCTGCCTAACTCAGTCGGAAGATATCCAGCAGTTGGCACTGAGTCCGGAGCATCACATCGGTGCCCTGGACACATACCAAGCAACACCACCCATGCAGTGTGGCAAGGATCGCCTGGTTTCACGCCGTGCATGGGCGTCCGAGCAGCGCCGGCGCCGAAACCCGGCGCGCTGGCCAAGGCTTGCTTGCCACCAACTTTTAGCCTTGTCCCCCTTGCAAGAGCCCTGCGGACGTGTCTGGCAACCAAAAACAGTGATTGCGAGCTCGTGGAGCACACCAGCATCGCCAGTGCCCAACTCCTGCATTCTTTTGGGCAGCAGTTCCCACTTGCAAGGCGTTCAGCACGCGCTGCTTGACGTGTGCTCGGGTGCGGTCGGCTCGAAATGGCCTGCAAGCAGTCGCGACCGCCGCCGCCGCCGCTGCCGCTGCTCACCGCACGCCACTTCCGCTTGCCCGCTTTGCCTGCAGGTCGCTGCAGACTGCCTGCAGAATGCTGCAACACAAGAGATCACTGGCCTCTTCATTAGTCTTTGCACTGGCGCTGACCACAGTCTGCTGCAGCGCTGCCGCCCCGGGACCCAACGAGGCGGCTGCTCCACAGGCCTGGACGTGCGACGGATTTGGGCAGCCTACTTGCGACCTGCCTCCCGGAGCCACCAACCTGCTATTGGAGGGAATACGCAACAGTACGATGCTTCCCTGCGATGTCTCCCAAGCCATACCCCTGGCGGCTTGCTCGCAAGTGAGCCCCGCACGCTGATCATCGCATGCTGCAGGTGGTTGAGCTAACCAGAGGGCCTTTTTAACTGGGACGGCACACATTCCCTGTCACCACCCTGTCCCCATCGTGCCACTGGCAGTACTCTGGCATGAAGAACTGCTACCAAAACATCCGGGTGCTGGTGGAAGCCTCCTGCCCTGCGGATCCGCCAGCGGTGAAGGCAGCCGGCGGTGGCAGCAGCGGCGAGCAGCGGCCGCCAGCTGCGCGCCTGCTGGTGGCCAGCTTCCGTTCCGCACTGGTCCCGCAACTTTGTGGCTGGGGCACAAACGAAGTGAGCGGGGGGGATGTGGACGCCCTGGCGTCTGGGCTGCAGTGCCGAGTACGCCCTCTGTTGCACCGTTGCTCGCCAAGCAGCAATGCCTCCCCTGATTGTGTCCCACTCTCTTCAGATCGACATTGAGCCCTACGCTGATGATGGCGGCACACAAGCCTTCCCTGGCTGCATAGACCTGCCAGATGCCTCGGCGCTGCCTGTTGCAAATGCCAGCCTGGGCCCCTGGGTGCCCGCCTGCTCCAGCACACAGCCGCCTGCCCATGACCTGCTCAACGCCACACTGGACATTGCAAAGGAGCTGTTTTCGGTGCCGGCAACACCACCTCCCCGGAGTGCGCCGGCCTGGAGATAATGAATCTGGAATCGACATGTGCACAGGTGTGCATTGGTTACTGCCAACTCACATGCATGGATGCCAAGCAGCCCAGCCGCTGCGCAAGCTTCGCTCTTTGGTCCAGGCATGCAGCCAGCATTGCCCAACCTCGACGACCTGCCTGCCCTCCTGCTGCGCAGGATGTGACCGACGACCAGGGATCCAAAGTGGGCACGGTGCTGCAGCTGCGGGTCTTGATCACATGCTCGAACCAGTATGTTAACTGCTGCGCCGACAGCTTTTATGGCGCACACGCACGAATAACCTTCTTTGTGCCGGCCGGTGGTGGCGCCGACCAGGCGGAGGCCGTGGATTTCGAAGTGTAGCACGCGTACATGCCCGTCTGGCTGCTGTACCAGCTGTGGTCGTTTACCTGAAATGCACCCAGTTTTGACTAGTCATGCAGCTGCCGCATGCTGCTGCGCCCTACCTAACAAACTGCCGCAGCGCGCGATGTCAACCTTCACACCGATTTACAAGTTGACGTGCAGCGGCACTCCTCATTCAACCTTCCGCCCATTCACGCCTCTGCACCGCCCGCCGCCTCTGCTGCCACCGGCTCCGCTGCCGCCACCGCAGCCTCAGCCTGGCCGCCCACGCGCTTGCCGCACAGCCAGGAGCCGTCTGCCCCGGGGAACACCCAGGACCCGCACTCCAGCTCTTGCACGCACGTGGTGTAGGGCGGCGGGTAGTCCAGCTGTGGCAGGGGATGTGAGTGCAGGGAGGGAGGGGACGTGAGGCACCGCAGCTGTGTGTGTTAGCAGGCAAGCACAGCTGGCCAGCCTCGTGCTTCCATCCCTGCTTCGCGTTGCGCTGCACCAGCGCTTGCTCGCTGATCCCAGCACCTGGCAGCATCCGCCCCTCACCGCCACTGCACCACTGCACCCCGCACCTGCAGCCCGGTGGGCGCAAAGTGGTACTTGAGCTGGTGCCGCTGCTTCCACTTGAGGAAGTATTTTGGGGCCAGCAGCTGCAGAGGGGTGGAGCGGGCAGGAGCAGGGGAACAAAGCCTGGGTCAGCGCCGGAGCGAGGCATTGCAGGGGGCGTGCAGGAAGGCAGATAGACGCATTGCCCAGCACATGCAGGCTCCAACGCTGCACATGTGCTCTCGCATCAAGGCCGCAGCCGGCGCGCATGCACGCAGCTGCGGTGCGGCAACAGCCAGCACCCAACTCAGCAGCGCAGCAATGGAGAGGCGGTACCGCCGTGCCTGGAAGATGTGGTCCCGCATCTCGTCGTTGCTGACCAGCAGGCCCTGGCGCCCAGCCGTCACCGCCGCATAGATCCAGTACCTGTCAAAGAGAGCGAGGCAGGGTGGGGTGGACGTCGAAGGGAGAGAAGGGGGTTGCAGTTGGAGCGGCAAAGCTCCCACACCACCCACTAGCTTCACTGCACCACGTTGGCTGCCGAGCCACATAGTTTCAAAGCGCTGCTCACAGGTTCCTTAATACCCTCACCAGTCATCGTTGGAGCCGGCCGGCGTGACGTAGAAGCTCTTGGCCTCACCCAGCTGCTTCAGCAGGGCCGCGGATTCGGGCTGGCGCGCCTGGGGTGCGTGGCGCGGCAGGGCAGCGCCCGTCAGGCAAACTGGGGCCGCTGATGCAAGCCTGGAAAGCCAACACACGCTGCTCTTGCAAGAGCTGGCAAGCCCAGAATAGCACCAGCCTTGTTTGCAAGCAACGTTGTTTGCAAGGCTGGACGGCCGTACCCACCTGGGGCGACTTGGTGCGCCCAATGTGCAGCAGCAGCAGCGGCTTCAGGTCGGGGTGCCGGCTGGCCAGGTGGTTGGTCACCGCCCTGCGGCGGGCAGCAGCAGTAGGAGGGGACATGTGTACCATTGGGCGGCAGCGCGGCCATGTCAAGCGCCAATCCAGCGCTGTTGGGCATGCCTGGAAGCCGCATTCACAGGCCGCCGGCCGCTCACCGAATCTGCTTGAAGTTGAAGCCGCCCTTCTCAAAGTTTTGGCCGTACAGCGCGACATTGGCGCCGTCCACGACAGCGCCAAAGGGGCCGTGCTTCTCCAGCCACGCCTTGAACTGCAGGGCAGCGGCCCGCGGGTGGTGACATGTGGTTGGCAGCAGGCAGGGCCGGCGGTCCCAACCACTTTTGAGTTTGGCATGGGAGGCCACACAGAACCAGGCCAGCAGCCCAGCAAGCAAGCCAGGCAACCAGCTCGGTTGTTACCACAGCCTGCCCGCCCACCTGCTGGAAGTCGTTTGGCCGCCGCTCCTGCTTCTCGGCGATGGCGGCCACGCCCTGGGCAAACATGGCGAACTCCTCGTCCGATAGATCAGACGCTGCCAGCTGGCCGCCGCAGCTGGCGCACTGGCCAGTGGGCGAAACAGTGGTGGGGCCCACCTCCCAGCTGCCGCCGCTTGCACTGCCAGCGGCGCCCGGTGCCGCCGCGAATGCGGCAGCTGCGGCGGGCGAGGCAAACAGTTCGCGCACACGCCGTAGCGTGGTGGGGCTCAGCACGGTGAGCTCTGAGCCGATGCGGCGCAGCACGCCTTGGGCGCGCTCCCAGCTGCTGCCCGCCGCCGCCGCCTGCAGCAGCCGCGCAAACTCGGCTTCCGTCAGGTCCAGCTGCTGCGCCGTGATGGCCTCGTCGACTGCACAGAGGGGTGGGGGCAGCATGGTTTGCAGTGTGGTGGAGTTGACAGCTGTGGGCATGATACAAGCTGAGCATGCAGCAAGCTGCCGCCACAACACCATGCAGGTGTCATTGTCCGCATGCGCTGCACAGCCCAGGAGACGCCCACTCTGCACACCCTCCCACCTTCAAACGCCTTGTCACAATCGCCGCGCTCAGCATAGGCAACCAGGGCGGGCACGTAGCTGCGCAGCTTAGCGGGGATACCCGCTGCCACCATGCCCTGCAAAGCAGTGAGGCCCACGCCGGAGCACGGCATTTGCAACTACTGCAAGACTGCGCAGCTGGTCAAGCTGTCTGCCAAGGCAACGGGCAGCATACTGCCTGGCCACATTTGGAATGTTCAGGAGCTACAGGCAGCTGGCAAACCAGACCCACACCATGCAGCCGCCCCAGCTAAACGGCCACCCCAGGCACAAGCTGCAGCACGGCCGCACACCTGCACGAGCGCAAAAGCGCGGTCGGCGTCTCCCTGCAGCGCGGCCAGGCGCGCCATGGCTGTGTAGCACATCTCGTTCATGGGCAGCTTGCCCCCCGACTGCTCCATCTCTGCAAACAGCTCCGCCGCACGGCGTGCCACCTCCTCTGGTGGCGGTTGCTCCACGGCAGGAGCTGCCGCGGCCGGCACGGCGCCTTCCTCGCCTGCCGCCGCGCTGCCATTCTCCCCTGCTGCCGCCGCCGCCTCCTGCTGATCGCCAGCTGCTGCAGCTGGTGTAGTGCCATTCGCAGCTGCTGCTGCGCTTTCTGCTGCCTCGCCGCCTGCTGCCTCCGCTGCTGCACCAGCAGCCGCCGCCTGCTCCTGCTGCTGCTCGTCCTCGCCAGCCGACGACAGCTGTCGCTCCCAGGTGTCTCCTCCGGAGCACAGGTACATCAGGGTGATGTACATGTCTGGGGAGATGCGGATGCCCTCACTCTTGGCCCGGTCGAACACAGCCAGCGCGGTCGCCACATCATTCTCCTTCGCGGCTGACTGAATCTCCATGCGCACCTGCAGCGGTTTGGGGTGGCAGGGTGGAAGAGTGCAGGGGTGGGCAGAGTGGGGGCGAATGCGCTGCCCAGGTGGACACTGCTGCAGCCTGCCAGGGGTGCATGCTGAAGCCTCCCCTCCCTGCCCCCGCTTTGTGCAGCAAGCACCAGCCATGCACACATGAACGCACCGCAACTTCGGGCGTGGGCACCTTCTTGCGCTTGCCCTGCTGCTGCTGCTGCTGCTGCTGCTGCTTCTGGTGCTGGCCCTGCTGGCCGTCCAGCCGCTGCTTCTTGGCTGCCGGCTCCATGCCTGCCTGCTGCTCCTGCTCCGGCTCTATGGCTGCTGCTGCTGCGGCGACGCGAGGTCGAGCAGAGGGTCGTTGGCTGAGCAGTTGTGACCACTGGCCCTGGGCAGGCGCCCGACCAGCTTTTCGGGATGTGTTGGCTGCAGTGGGCCTGGCAGTGCCAGCAACCGCTCTGCACAGGGCAGCAGGGTCGCTGGTGACAAGCGGTGGTGGCAGCAGTGGGCGGTGGCAGCGGCGGCAGAACAAGTAGGGCGCGGACCGCCGCGCCTCTCACCTCACAGGCGCCTTGGTGCAGTAGCGAGCAGATGCAGCGGGTGGTGCGGTGCAAGGTGCCGCCGCGAGCGAGAAGCGCATGAAATAACGCCGCAGAAGCGGCAGCAGCATCTGCTGGTTGCTGCGACGCGCTCCTACTGCTGCGAATGAGGCATGCAGTGCGCCACATGCAGCCCATGTGCCTCGCCAGCCGCGCGCTGCGCGCTGGCGGCGGCCGCACTCGCAGCACGGCTGTCGGCGGCGGCGCTCCCATGCTGCAGATTGTCATTCCGTGCCAGTCTGATGATCAGCTTCACAGCTGTGTGGTGTCCTACCAAGACCTCTATGCCCATGTGGTGCTGCGAAACTTCAGCTGCAGTGGAACGGCAAGCCAAAGTCACACTGGCGCATCTTGCGCGTTGAGCAATGGCGGCGCTCGTGCTGCTAGTGTGTGTGCGCTGTTATCTTCAGACCACATGTCAGAGCCATGCATATGTTGCTGTGCGCCGACACTGAGACTCAGCATGTTGCAGGCCACGCTAAGCGCCGCTCTTGCGCAACAGCGCTGCAGCCTCGGTTCGACAGCCTGTAATAAACGCATTGCTTTGCTGAGGCCAGGCTGCGCTGCTGAACAGACCATGAGTTTTCAACACGACGCTGCTGCGATGCATTGACGTGCGATGGCCACGCAAGACGTGCTGCTAGGCCGGCCAGCACTTTGGGCTGAGTGAAGGCAACTCACCGCCGCCCGAAGCTCCCGCGCCCATTGCACACAGCCAGGGCCGCTTCTCGACGGCCTGCACCAACGATCTGACCACCCATTGCCGAATGCCGATCGAAACGAGGCCCGAGCGGCCCCAGAACGCCGTCCAGGCGCGGACCCCACGGCCAGCTTGAGCCCAGCTCCGCGGGGCGCATTCCATCGGTTGCTTGATGTCCTCCATCGGTCAATTGAGGCGCTGCGGTGGCCAGGGGCGCGCCTGCATGGCCAGCCGCCGGCATGCGACGCCAGGGAGGAAGGCGCAGCAGGGCGCGCACTTGGGGTGGGCTGTCACCATCCAGGGCCCTTTTGGCAGGAGTCCCCTGTAGTGGAGCAGCCCGCCTTCAGCCATGGGTGAGTGCAGGGATGCGAGCATTGCGCGGCGGGGCGCCTGGGGGCCCTCCGGGGCGCCCGGCCGCTTCTTGCAGGCGCACCCATGCCCCAGCAGCGGCGCGGGGGCCGCCCGGGGCCCGGGGGCGCCCTCCCGCACTGACCTGCATGTTGCCGCCCCGCAGGTAAGACTCGCGGTATGGGAGCTGGCCGCAAGCTGCGGCTGCACCGCAAGGACGAGCGCTGGGCGGACAAGGACTACAAGAAGTCGCACCTGGGCTCCGAGTGGAAGAAGCCCTTCGCCGGCGCTTCCCACGCCAAGGGCATCGTGCTGGAGAAGATGTGAGCGGCGCTGGGGGCGGCGCGGGGGGCGCCTGGGGTGCTGGGGCTCTGGCGCCGCTGCCGCCGGCCCGCAGGCCGCACGGCTGCGAGCGCTGCAGCCGGAGCCGGGCGAGCATGATAGCTGCGACACCAAGCTTGGATCGGACCAGCCTGGCATGTGCTACAGCGGCAGGCAGCTGGTGCTTAAATCACGTGCAGCGCTCCCGGCAGCTGAACAAGCCGACCTGCACAAACTGGTCCATTACACCCGCTGCTGCTGCTGCCCGGGGCCCCCCTCTGAATGCCCGTGCTGCTGCCCTTGCCCCATGCGCAGCGGCATTGAGGCCAAGCAGCCCAACTCCGCTATCCGCAAGTGCGCGCGTGTGCAGCTGATCAAGAACGGTGAGCACCGCGAAATGGCATGCTGGAGTCGGCTGCTTGCGGCTGGGCAGTCTTTGTCATGCTTCCATCCCAGGAGCCAAGAGCTGCCTGTGCCATGCGGCCGTTCAGATTTTGCGCTGTTGCTGAGTTCAACGGCCACACCCAGCCTGCTTGCTCACCGCGCCCCGCTGGCCGCTTTCGCAGGCAAGAAGATTGCGGCGTTCGTGCCCAACGACGGCTGCCTCAACTTCATCGAGGAGAACGTGAGGCGGAGATGGGGGCAGTGGTTGTATGCCTCAACGTGCTGCCTGGGTGTGCCGCACGCTGCTGTGGGGGGCATGCATGTGCCGCACGCTGCGGGTGGCAGCTGGCGCTCAGCATGGATGCTTGGCATGACGGCTGAGCCAGCACAGCAACAGCAGGCAGCCTGCGGCAAGCAACTCTCGTCAGCAGCCGCAGCAGCTGGAAGTATGGCGCAGCGAGCGGTGCTCAGGCAGCAGTGTGGTGCGACATGTGCAGAGGCGGTTGGACAGCCAGCAGTGGTGCTCAGCGGCAGCAGGGGCAGCCAGCACGACCTCAGAGCGGCATGGCATGTGCCGCCCATTTTGCGGCCATGGCAGCGTGCAGCGTGCAGCGACATGCAGCAGGGAGGGCGGCTACAGTTTGTGAGCCTGCCCACGCGCCGGCCGGCGCCTCCCTGGCCTCCAGCTTGGGGCGCTGAAGTGGGCTTCAATACCAATCACTTGGTGTGCAGTGGACTGAAATGGATCAATTGTCCCCACTCCCTCTCTACAGGACGAGGTGCTCATCGCCGGTTTCGGCCGCCGCGGCCACGCCGTGGGTGATATCCCCGGCGTGCGCTTCAAGGTGGTGAAGGTGTCTGGTGTGTCCCTGCTGGCGCTCTTCCGCGGCAAGAAGGAGAAGGTGCGCCCTGCCTGCCTGCTTCTGGGTGCTGCCGGTGATGCCAAATGGCATGTCAGTGTCTGCTGACGGACAGTGGTTAGATGGCATGGGCTGCGCAGGGCAGCAGTGGGCAGATGCCAGGCATGCCGGCCTTTGGGTCAGCGCGGCCGTCATGCGTGCAAGCATGCTGTCGGCGGTGCACCTGCCAAACATTGTTGCTTGGAAATGCAGCTGATTGAAACCGTTGCTCCTGTGCCCTTCTGGTGCCGCAGCCCCGGAACTAAACGTCCCGCGCCCAGCAGCGGCAGCAGCGGCGCGCCTCGGCAACGGGGCGATGCCGCGTCCGCCAGCACTGCACCTGCCTGGCGGCGGCTTGGGAGGGCGTGCGGCGCATGCAGCGTGCACCGCCGCGGCCCTCCCGATAGTTTAGGACCCCACAACCAGCTCCCTCTGCTCCCACTACTGATGTAACACGCAACTGCCCGCGGGAGACAAAGTGCAGGGCGCACATGTGGCAGGGGCACGGTGTGTTGAACACAGAAACAGCGCGGTATATGGCGCCAGCCTCTGGTGGGCTCTACACCGCTGCTGCCACTGCTCCCTCCCCGCCGGCGCTGATAAGGCCAGCCCCCGCCGCAGCCACCACATCCTCGCCCCCAGCTGCGGGCTGGTCCCCTGCCGCCTGGCCGCCTTGCTCCGCAGCTGCCTCCCCTGCTGCCGCCTGCTCCCCTGCCGCCATCTCTGCCGCTGCCGTCTGCTCCGCAGCAGCTGTGGGCTTCTTCTTTTTCTTGGCGGCTGCCTTTGCGGCCGCCTCTGCCGCGCGCGCCTGCTCCTCATTGTGCTTGGCCCTGGATGGGCAGCAGGAGAGAGGCACAGCGGCTGGTTGAGGGTGGGTGGGTGCAGGAAGGCTGCTCTTGCGCACGATGTGCATGACTTGCATTGCATAACACCCGTGCACCAGGCCCCAAAAGCCAGCCACTCAAGCCAGCTTGCCAGGCATCGTCCAGCGCCTGCTGCTCCCGCCGCCGGGCATCAATGTCGAGCCGCAGCTGCTCCGCCGGCGCACAGGGCTTGAGGCTGGGGTGGGGCGGTGTGGGCGGGTGGGCAGTTGTACGGGAGGGTCATGATGACGGAAGAAGCAGGCATGAACATAGGCTGTGGACCCCTGGGTTGCAAGCCCTCGCAGCGTATCTGAGCGCGTCACAGCACAAAACCTTCTCTCCTGCTATTGTTCTTTACCTAGCCATGTCCAGCGGCGCGTCCTGGCCGCTGGCGTAGCGTACCCATAGCTGGCCGCCCTCCGCCGAGGCCTTGAGCCCCAGCACGCTGGCGGTGCAGCCCAGCTGAGTCTTCACCAGCTGCCCAGCCTGCACTGGCAGTGGGGATGTGTCGGGTGAAAGGGTGGAGCTCTGGCCAGGCAGGCAATTCCAGGGCGGCAGCGGCAGGAGTGCGGCGGCCACTGCAAGGTGATGTCCTCTTCCCGTGCACCTGCACGCCAAACGGCTGCAGGCTGGCCGCATCCGTCAGGTAGGCGGGCGCCTTGGGCTTGGCCTTCTTCTTCTGCAGGCCGGCAGGGGGCGGCAGTGGCGGCAGTGGCGGCGGCGGCGGGTGGGTCAGGCGGGCGGCTGCGCTACGGCCCTTGCAAACGCCAGTACGCGCCTTCTTGTCCTTGGGCGGCATGGCTGGCGTCCAGCAGAGCGGGGGAAAGAACGGCAAACAACAGCCGGCGCCCACCATCTCGTTTCATGCAGCCGCCCTGCTGGGCCTTTCATCTGGCTTGCAGGCCAATCTCATCACCAATTTTGACCCAACCGCCCGATGTTCAACATGGAGCCGGGCCCCAACAGGTGGCGGGCGGTGCAGGAGCCCCCTCGGCGCACCGCGACCTCTTCTCGCCCGCCCCCAGACGCACACGAGGTGCAGCGCAGCATCGCCGGCCGTCCAAGGCGAGGAGGGGCCGTGCGAGAGGGCCCGCCTAGACGGCGGGCGCTTCTTCCGGGACAATTGGGCTCGCTGACACGCGCTACGCTTAGCATAAACCGAATAGCGGCGAGACAAGCCACGCCTGTGCCGCCGCCCGACCGCCGCCACCGACCGCCGCCGCCCCCTTCTCTGCCCATCCTTGCCTGCAGCCCGTGGCTCAACACCGACCCACGCCTGGCCCCAGACCGCACAGGGCTGTACTGGGAGGCCAAGCAGCCAGGCGGCCGCGCACGCCCCGCCAGCGCCGGCGCGCCGTCCAACCAGCACCGCCTGGGCGCCACCGTTGCTGGCGGTGAGCACGGCGCTTGAGCTGCTGCCCGCTGCATGTCTAGCACCTCCAGCGTGCCGGCAAGCCTTCTGTATCACCCACCACTCTACCCCTTGCTGCCCTGCCCACTCCCTCCAGGCTACGGCCGGGCACCCACAGCCACAGTGTACACGTCGGCCGGCACCACCCTGCCCACCACCGCTCTGCAGTCGCCGCAGGCCATGCGTGACGGCGGCCGCGGCCGCCTGCAGGCCTTTGCCTTCTCGCCTGGCGGCTTCCTGGGGCGCGGCTCCTTCCTGGGAGCCAGCGCTTCGGCCAGCGCGCCCACCTCGCCGCTCGACCGCCGCACGCTGCTGTACACCCGCACCGCGGCCGGCGGCACAGCCAGCCAGGCGGTGGCGGCAGGCGGCTGGGGCGCGGCGCAGCGGCGGCAGCACGAGGAGCCGCAGGGGGCAGTGCCGCAGCATCACCTACCAGCCACAGACTTGCTGGACCGGCTGGCACTGCTGCGCCGCCTGGCGCCCGCCACCGACCCCGTGCCGCGGCCGCCCCAGCTGCAGGACGGCGTGGCGCAGCATGGTATGGCAGCTCAGCGTCCCTGCGCGCATGCTGCGGCTGCTGCGGCCCAGCCTCAGCAGCCCGCCCCCGCTGGCATCAAGCGGTGGGCCTGGGACGACAGCCTGATGACTGCCGGTAGGCCGCTGACGGCGGGGCCTGCCCCCGGCTGGCGCTTCTGTGGCGAGGTGGAGGAGCCGCTGCCTGGGGAGGGCCCAGCCACCACCACAGCAGCGGCTGTGCTCAGCGCAGGCGGCGGCCAGGCGGCCCTGCTGGTGGTGCACAGCCCGCAGCAGCACCGCCTGTGCCTGGGGGAGGAGCAGGAAGGAGAGGAGGAGGCACGCTGGCTCGCGGCAGACCGCACAGCTGGCGACCATGGCCGGCGCGCAGCCTTCCGGCCGCCAGGCCCGCTCAAGCACAAGTTCGGCAACAAGCCGCAGCCGCGCCCACGCTCAGCGCCTGGCGGAGGGGACAAGGCACGGGTGGCAGGCCTGCGTGAGTGCGGCTGCCCCAAGTCGCCCCGTGCCTCGGGAGTGATTGCAGCAGGGACGGCCCGCCACGGATGCAGCAGCGTCACCAGCAGGCCACAGCCGACAGCAGGTAGCCGCCGGCACCTGTCCTGGGCGGATGCAGATCCTGAGGTGCCTGCAGCTGCAGCGCCCGCGCGGCCCCGCTCCGCCGGCCTCGCCGTCACGACCGCCGCGCCGCCACGCCCAGCCCTGCGCCAGCGACTGCCTGACGGCAGCACTGAGACGGAGCCTGCCATTCCAAAGCCAGCCAGCCCCCGGCTGACGAGCGGCGGCGGCAAGGGGCACAACAGCAGGGATGGCGCCTGCCGCTGGGCAGCGGACGCAGACGTCACGACGGTTGAGGTGACCACGGGCGATGGGACGACAGATGTGGTGGTTGTGTCCTCGCCCCGGCCTGCTTCTGGCCTGGATGAGGATGAGCAGGATGTGGTGGCTG
>VFQQ010000642.1_pt1 | contig 63787 bp, 119 predicted proteins | sample 3512341 | NCBI WGS metagenome assembly VFQQ01 (sample SAMN10412373, study PRJNA504923) | tailings metagenome | isolation source: Relicate 2 Philex TSF1 revegetated site | place: Philippines: Tuba, Benguet | collected 2017-08-29 | reverse complement strand
CAGACAAGCCTGCAGAGCAGGCGCAGGCAGTACCCGCTGCGGCCCTGCAGCCCGTGGTGTTCCCACTTGCGTATTATGAGCGGCTGCACGGGCAGCTGCAGCATTTTGGGCGGCAGAGCGGCATCTGCCTGCTCTCGGTGTCGGGCATGATCCCCCAGCCCACCCTCAAGTCTGCCAGGTGGGGGTTGTTAGCTGTGAGATGTGTGCTGCGGCTCGGGGATCGCCCTTGCATGCGCAACAGTCGCTGTGTCTGCTCGCATACCTATCAAACAACATGCCCCATCCTGATGCGCTGGCCTTGCAGGGGCATGGTGCGTGCTCTGCCCTCCCCCGACCAGGCAGCCGCGCTCTACTCCAAGATGCCACTGTTCCTGGAGCGGGCGCTGCTGCCCTTCCAGCGGGAGGGTGTGCGCTTTGGGCTGGCCCACGGTGGCCGGTGCCTCATCGCAGGTGTGCTGGCGGATGGTGCAGGGCACCGGACGGAAGTCTGCAGGCTGTGCGTTTGCACGTTGCTCATGGCATGCAAACTGTTCCACTGCACTTCACCCCTGGGACTAAGCTGTTCACATGTGCCTGACGCTGCAGACGAGATGGGCGTGGGCAAGACGGTGCAGGCCATTGCGCTGGCCAGCTGCTTTGAGGTGAGGTTGCTGGCCGCCTGCCGACCTGAAGGGTTGGTGCAACCGGCTTTTCTGCAACTTGCAGAAGGTTGGCATGCATGCTGGCTGAACCTGTGCAAAGAATCGCAATGCGCCCGTACTGTGCCTCCCAGGATGAATGGCCACTGCTGGTGATTGTGCCCGCCAGCCTGCGGCTGGTGTGGGCGGAGGAGCTTGAGAAGTGGCTGCCCCACCTGCGCCCCAGCTGCATCCACGTCATTGAGGGCAAGGAGGACCGTGTGGGCCAGGTAGGAAGGCATGATCGGGGCATTGGGGCTGGTCGGTCGTACCGCAGCACGGTCGGTACCACACAAGGGGGCGGGAGAGTTGCAGCACTGAGGTTGCGCGCCTTCGTCCATCCACCAAGCTGCTGGCTCACTGTCTACGCTGCCTCCGCTGCATTTGTGCAGGGCTCGCTGCCCCATGTGGTCATCACTTCCTACGAGATGATGCAGCGCCTGACCTGCGACGCCTGCAAGGGGCGGGGCGGCCAGCAGGCCTCGGTCGTCTCTGGCACGCGGCCGCCGTGCCGAGACACACAAAACTGCATGGCCTCGCAGCGCTGGCGCGTGCTCATTGTGGATGGTGAGCAACATCAAGCAGGTTATAGGAGAACCACGGCTGCTGCGTGTGGGCTGGTCTGGCTGGCATTTAGCAAATACAACACAGCAGTTGTACCCCTTGCCTGTACCTGCCCTCCTGTTCAACACCAGCCTCCACCAACCCACACCTCCCTGCGCAGAGAGCCACACACTGCGCACCTCCAACAAGCCACCCGATGCGCTGCACACTGAGGCGGTGGTGGCGGCCGTCAAAGCGGCACGCCGCGCCATCCTGCTCACCGGCACACCCTCCCTCAGCCGCCCCTTTGACCTGTTCCGCCAGGTGGGTCACGGCAGCAGCCAGTGCAAGGACACGTTGAGACACGCCAGACCTGCTGTTTTTTGGCTGCCAAACTGAGCGAGTGATCCAAGTCCCCCTTGTGTCCATGGAGCCCGCCAGCAGGACATTAGAGCTTCATCCATGTTTGCCCTCCACTCCAATGCCCTGCAGGTTGACGCGCTGGTGCCTGGCCTCCTGGGTGGCAACCGCACAGTGTTTGCCTCTGCCTACTGCAACCGCCGCGAGGTGCCCAGGCCAGGCAAGCGGTGGCACAGGTGTTGTCTGCCCACGGGCAGTGAGCAGGAATAACTACCCTCAGGGGTCTGTTTAACACCCAGCCATTGATTGTCACACCCATCTGCCCATCTCCTGGCTGTGCACTGCCCAGCAGGCTTTCACAACGGCGGCGAGCGGCGCGTGCGCTACGACGTGAGCGGGCTGTCGCGTGGCGCCGAGCTGCACGACATGCTCAAGGCGGAGGTTATGCTGCGCCGCCTGAAGCGGGACGTGCTGTCGCAGGTGGGCTGGGTGCAAGCGACATTGTGGGGTCACAACGTTGGCAGGCGTCACGCTGCTTGAAGCATGTTAACCAGGCAATCCTCTGTTGCAAACTTATGCCAAGTGGCTGGAAAGCTTTGAGGGAGCGTGGTACACACTAATGAAGCAGCTTGCCCTCTTCAATCTGTGCAGCTGCCGCCCAAGCGGCGCCAGGTCATCCGCCTGCCCAAGCCGCCGGCCTCGGAGTGGCCCAAGGCGCCGCGAGGCGCCAAGCGGCAGCAGGCGGCGGCCAGCAAGGCAGAGGAGGACTCGTGCAGCGAACAGGAGGAGGATGGGGGTGACAGCGACGGGGAGGGTGCTGAAACCAATGCCGACGGCACCTTGAAAGCCATGAGCGCCGCCCACCGCACCGGGCTGGCAAAGGCTTCCAGTGTCATCGAGTGGCTGATGACCGCGCTGGGCGTGCGCAGCGGCGGGCGCGGTGGCGGCACGCGGCAGGCGCAGCAGGTGGGAGGCGGGAGTGTGGGTGGGTGATGTCACAAGAGCGCTGCAAGGACATGCCCACTAGCTTATTCGATCGACGACATTTGCCTGGATCACCCTTCTCCTCTTGCGCAGGGCGGCGACGATGATGGCGATGAGGGCAGCAGCAGTGGCAGCGCCTCCACCAGCGATGCGCCCAAGTTTCTGGTGTTTGCGCACCACAAGACGGTGATGAACCGGCTGGCGGCTGCCCTGGAGGGCGCCACCGGCTATGCACCGGTGGGCTATGTGCGCATCGATGGCGGCACCGACTCGGAGGACAGGTGCGTTGGTGTGTCGCTGCTGGCTGAGGGTATTTGGTAGTGGCAGGGATCATGCATTCGTGTGTGCCGGCAGCAGAGAACAACGGCAGTCCCTGCCTGGGCTCGCAATATGCAGACCAGGGAGAGCTTTGGTCAGTGGCCGCTGCTTTTCTCCATGCCACCCATGCTCATGCCACCTCGCCCCCTGTTTGCTCCCTCCTGCTGCAGGCGCGCTGCCGTCCGCCGCTTTGCCTCGGACGCCGCGGTGCGCGTGGCGCTGCTGTCGGTGACGGCCGCTGGCGTGGGGCTGGACTTCAGCTCAGCCAGTGTGGTCGTGTTTGCAGGTGGGCATGCAATCGGGTGTGGTTGGCTTGGCACTTCGGTGGGCAGGCCCATTCCGGCAAGCTTTGGGTCTGGCGCAGGGACTGTGTAATTCAACATGGCGGCACCAGGAATGCATCCTGTGCTAGTCCTTTGCGCACGCGCCATTCACCAGCTTCCTGCTCGCCCCACCGTCCCTACCCTCCCTTCCAGAGCTGCCGGACGAGGTGGCGCATGTGCGGCAGGCCGAGGACAGGGCCCACCGGCAGGGCCAGCGACACCCCGTCAACATCTACTTCCTGTGTGCCAAGGGCACCACCGACGACCGGCGCTGGCAGCACCTCAACCGCAGCCTGGCGCGCGTCGCGGCGGTGCATGATGGCGCCGGGCTGGCGCCGGCGGGTGGCAAGGCAGAAGCGGCGGGTGGGGCAGAGGCCGACGGTGGTGCTGATGCAGCAGGAGGCAACAGCGGTGGGCAGGAAGCTGCGGCAGCTGTGGCGGCTCAGGCTGGGCTGCTGGTGGAGCAGGTGTATGATGCTGACGTGGCAGGCCTCACGCAGGCGGCTGCCAAGGCAGGCTGGGCAGCGGGCCTGGCAGCAACGCCACCTGGTCCAGCAGCAGGCAGCTGTGCAGCAGATGGCAGCCCAGGTGGCATCCTACCTGGCGCAGCAGCAACACCTACGGAGCCAGCAGGGGCAGCAGCCATGCCGATGGAGCACGAGGCGGTGGAGGAGGTTCTGTCCGGCCTGGTGGCGGCTGTGACGACAGCCGAGCGTGGGGCGGGGCCGGGTGAGCCTCCTTGCAGCGAAGCAGCGGCGCAGCAGGAAGCAGCCGGCAGCAGCCCAGCAGGCAGGTCGCCAAAAGCAGCCGCTGGCTCGCCAGCAGCAGGGAGGGGGCGGCCTGCAGGAGCAGCAGGTCAGCCTGCTGTGGCGCCGTTCACGGTGCAAGCCGCTGAGAATGTGGCTGCAGGCATGCCGGCCCAGGCCACTGAGCCTGTGGAGGTGAGATGGCACCTGCAGGCATGCATTTGATGGAGCTTGTTTGCCCTCACACAGGCTTCAAATGTGCCTTGATTTCTGTGCGTGCCATCATGCCATGCATGTGTGCTTGACTGCAAAGCCGACAAACAGTGGTATCCATCACTTCCTGTTTGCCATCCGCGCGCAGGTCTGGTTTGAGGTGAGCGGCAACACCGGGCGCATCCACTTCCATGCCGCCCCAGACGGCAGCGCGCCGCTGCGCCTCAGCCTGCCAATCGACGCTCTGCTGGCCGGCGATTCGCCGCCGCTGGACGAACTGATGGATGCAGTGCGCCTGCCCGGCTGGGAGGCGCCTCAGCAGCAGCAGCAGCCACAGCAGCAGCAGCAGCAGCAGGCGGTGGCGATGGACTTGGATGCACCCCATGATGCCGTCCTGCCAGCAGAGGCAGCAGCAACACCCGTTCCCCAGCAGCAGCATGGCGAGCCGCAGCGGCCCGCGGTAGTGGGCGGGGTGGGTGTGCTGGCGCTGGACAGCCAGATCAGCCCTGCCAGGCTGGCGGCCATGCTGGCTGAGGCGCGGGAGTTTGCTGCAGAGTGGCGCGAGCTTCGGGGCCTGCACCAGACCCGGCTGCAGGGCCGGGTGCTGCGCGTGCCGTTGGACAAGGTGGGTGGGGCTGGGCTGGATGGAAGTTGACATGGATCAGGGTTGCTAGATAGCGGGCTGTCCTGCATGTTCCCGGGGGCCAAGGTTGTAAAGCTGAGGGGACATCAGAGGCGCGCACGTTGGCCGCTTTCAACCCATCCCCTACTCGATCACTCACTCTCCCCGCAGGCAGCTGAGGAGGTGGACCGCGCAGCAGCTGCCGCTGGCAAGCTGGGCGTGTCCACCAACCGCTTTGTGGATGAGCAGCGCAGTGACCTGGCATTGCCGCCTGGGGCTGAGTGGAAGCCAGTGCGCGTGGCGTTCAAGCGGTGCGTGGGCGGCTTTCGTGGAAGACTGTTGCACGCTCATGTTGGGGACGTGGCGTGCTGATAATCTCGCATCGCGCAAGAGCCTTGTTGGTTTACTTCCGCTTGCTTATCCAGCTGCAACTGCTGCCCCCTTGCCTCCACCTGCAGCTACAACCGTGATAACACCTACCAGCAGCCTTTCCTGCCCGACAGCGCCCGCCTGTGCATCAACTGCGCCAAGCGGGTGCCCGGCGCGGCGGCGGCCCAGCCTCCTGAGGCGCTGCTAGATGGCATGACAAACCTGTTCTGCAGGTGGGCGCGTGTTTGTTGGTGTGACCATTGCAGCTGATGCTGCAATGCTGCGCAGCATGGCCACCCTGGACTGCATTTGTTCAGCAGCTGTGTGGGCCCCAGTGCAATCCGCTTGGGCATTTGCCGGTGGGCACGTGGTCTGGGCCATGCACCCTCCCATGCCCACCCTGTCTCTGACTCATCCAAGCCATACCAAACCATGCCTTCCCCTTCCCTCCGCACCAGCGGCGAGTGCGAGGGCCGGTTTGCGCTCAAGTCCAACGGCTCCGCCTACCGCCGCGCGCTGTTCAAGCTGGAGCGAGGCATCTGCGTGTCCTGCCGCCTGGACTGCCACACCCTGGTCAAACGCCTGCAGGTAGGCTGGGGTCCAGGGGTGGGAGGCTGGGTGTGCGGAACTGGTTGTGCAGGAAATGGCTGCACCAACTATTTGCACAATATGCAATGGATATCTTGGGGCCGGCTTGCAAACATGCACGCCTTTCCAGGCCTGCAAGTATACCATGCTGGGTCCTGCTGCCTCCCTCCTGAGTTGCAGGCGGTTGAGAAGGGCAGCCGCGGCTGGGAGGAGCAGCGGCGCCGCATCATCGCCGCACGTGCGCCACGGCTTATGGTGCGTGGCACTCGAAGTTGGAAACCATGGCTGAACGTGACAGCATTGCCTTGGCACCTAGAAGCCAGCTGCGTTGCAAGTGCTGGCCGACTGTCCACCCACCCACACTCTGTTGATGCTGTCACAGAGCTGGGCGCCTGTTTGTGCAGTGATCCATTTTAGCCTGCACCTACTCCCGCTGCCCCTCTGCCCTGTTCCCCCAGGCACGCGGCTACAAGGCGTACCTGGATGTCCTGGTGAAGCGGGCGGTGGAGGGCAACGCCTGGCAGGCTGACCACATCCTGCCCGTGTACAAGGTGGGTACCATATTGCCTTGCCTTGGTTTGTTGCCGCCGCTGCCCATGGCGCTTATGTCGGATCAGTTCCTGCGGTGCTGTGATTTTGAGAGAGTCCACTGCCATCCAGTATAGCTCATGAGCTCTGAACCCTCCCCTGCCGAACCCCTTTGGGCAGGGTGGCGGGCTGTGTGACGTGGACAACCTGCGCACGCTGTGCGTGGCGTGCCACGCGGACGTGACCAAAGCGCAGACCAAGGAGCGGGCGGCGGCGCGGCAGCAGGAGAAGGCGGCACGCGGCGGCGGCGGCTTCGGAGGGTCAGTCGGCTGGGGCGATGTGGAGCTTGAATACCAGGCTGGCGGCAGCGAGGACGGCGGTGAGGGGCGGCCAGTGGTGCGGCGGCGGGCGCGGGCGGGCAAGCTGTATGTTGAGGATTCCGATGATGGCAGCAAGGGCAGCAGTGGTGACGAGAGGGACAGCAGAGGCGGTCAGGGTGCTGGAAAGCGCCAGGCCGCTGCGGGTGCTGCGGCGCGCCAGCCTGTGCAGCGGCGGCGGGCACGGCTCAAACCGCTGATGGTTGAGTCAGAGGACGGAGAGGTGGGTGAGGCAGCCGAGGCTGACCCCACATCTGCGCACCCTGGTCCTGGCAGCACGGTAACAGCAGCAGCAGCAGCAGCAGCAGGGGCGGGCAGCCGGCCTTTGCAGCGCCGGCGGCGCAAGCTGGTTCCGCTGTTTGGCGACTCTGAAGAGGGTGAGGCAGACTGGTGTAGTAAACCAGAGGAGGCAGCACCAGCGACAGACGCCCAACCAGCAGCGGCTGGGCAGCCAGCAGCAGCCGCACCGCAGCCTGCGGCAGCCAGAGGAGAGCCAGCTGTAGCACCAGCGCAGCCTGTGGGCCAGCTGCACCGCCTGGCACGCAGCAGCACGGCTGAGGAGGCAGGCCCTGTGGCAGCCAAGGCAGGAGCAGCTGGTGCAGCGACGGCAGCGGCAGCAGCTGGGGAAGAGCTACCGCTGACGAGCGGCGGTGCCAATGTGCTGCAAGGCGGTGCCCAGAAGCGTCCACGAGTGACCGCTGCAGCAAAAGGAGGTGCTGTGGAGGCCAGCACCCTTGACGCAGCCGAGCCTGCTTGCAGGCCTGCCAAAGGCCGCGCCGTGCTTGATGCTGATGACTGCCTCTAGGTGTTCCCGGCCTTTCCATTTGCCTGCCTTGCCACGTTGATTACATTTTACATGCGTGGCTTGTCTTCTGGCAAGATAAAATCAAGTATAGTCGAGCCAGCTCGCGATGCATATCACCCGCCCCTCAGCTGCGGTTCAAGACGACCAGACAATGGCAGGAGTCCTGTGTGCTCACGCTGTGCCGGCGCCCAGGCTGCCCCGCTCAAACATGCTGCCAAACACAGCAGCCTCCTTGCGCTTGTCCACCTGCCGTGCTCGCTCCAGTGCCACCGCCTGCTCTGCAGCCTCTATGCTGTATGGGTCAGCCGCCCGGAGGGCCGCCAAGTCTGCCTCTGCTGCTGCGTAGTCGTGCCGCCCGGTGTGGGCGCGGCAGCGGCGCAGCAGCGCCTTGGGGTTGCCCGGCTGCAGCTCCAGCGCCTTGTCGCAGAATGTAACAGCGGCGCCAAACTCCTGTGCGTGGTGCTAGGACGGGAGCATTGGCCATTAGTGCGGTGATTTGCCCAGGAAGGGTGCAAGCCCTGCAACCAGCTCCGGCATGCAGCAGGTGCATGAGCTTCACACCAACTGTTGTGCAGCTGCCTGCGCCCGCTGCACTCCTGCGCTTCCCCCTCACCTTTTGTGCCATGTGCACGGCCGCCAGGTTGAGGTACACCGCCAGCCTATTGACGTCCACCTCAGCCTGATCGGCTCGGCTCAGACCCTGTGCCACAGGCAGGGCAGGTGGGGCTGAAGTCAACAGCTGATGGGCACACAGTGGCCGGGTGTCCATACGCCTTTCAGCCCATCTCCCCCAAGCTATCCTGCTGCATCGTTGCCCTGCCCGCACCTGCACCAGCTCCACCACAGATTGCGCCCGCTCGTAGTGGTGCAGCGCCTTGGCATAATCGCCGCTGCGGTAGGCATCGTTGCCCTTTCGCCGCTCCGTCAGCTGGGCAGGAAGGGTAAGAGATGCCTCGGCACAGAGTCAGGCCTAGCGGTGCTCGAGCACTGTGGGCGACAGGCAGACTTACGAGCTAAACGATCTTCGACATGCAGCGCATGTGTGTGGCACCCTACTGCACTGTGCCACCCAGCCCTTTTCAGCTTCTCACGTGTTCATTGAGCGCCCCCACTAGCTGGTCGGTGGGCAGGCGCACCACCTGCATTTGGGTGCAACAGTGCAGAGGGCTCGGTTTGAATGGCATCCAATGTGCGCCCAACCGAGCGGCTTCAGCGCGTGAGCTCCAGCGTGCATGCGCACGCTTCCCCGCTGCCCATGCTGCACCCCCTAACCTGCTTTGTCTTGCGCTTGAAGTCTTCGTATGCCTCGTGCTTGGGGTCCTGCAGCTGCTTGATCATGAACTGCTCCACCTCGTCCTCGACCAGGTACCTGCAGGGCAGCAGCAGGGAACAGTGAGTGCGGTGGTGTACATGTGGGGGGGCATGAGGGTGGCAGTAGTGGGGCAGCATGACCTGAAGTTTGTAAGAGGAGGGCATTGCTGCCGCAGAACCAAACTGTAGGCACATGAGCAGGCAGCGGTGACCAGCATTATTTGAGAAGCGACCACCACCGCCTCAGCAGACCCCTGCCAAACAGCCGCCCATGCAACAGCGGCTCACCCCTCGTCCATCAACCGCTTGGCCTCCCGCAGCATCTCGATCACCCGAGGGTTCTGTGCCCACTTGCCAAAGTCGCCCGAGGGGTCGTTGGTGAAGGTCTGCGTGTGCAGACTAGTTGAAGAGCGGCTGTTGGTTAGCGCGTGCATGAGACCTTGCTACTCCGCCCTGCCCTCTGCTCTCCCCACCCCATTTCAAGCTGATTGAGAGTGCGCTACTTGATCATTTGCAGTGCTGCAGCCTTGCCTGCACAATGCGGCGCAGCACGCGGTTCTCCAGGAACGGAGCGATGTTCTTCTGCGCATCGTACTCGGCCTCCAGCACCTGGGTGGCGGGAGGCGGGGGGGGCTGATGGATGCCGCTTAGTGCAAGCAACTGCGATCGGCACATGTTCCTGTTGTTGCATGTCATCAGCAGCCCAGCATGCCACAGCGCTGGCCCTGCAGCATCAATGCTCGATGCATCATACCCTTGCACCTCCAAGCCCCAGTAGTTGTTGCACTCAGCAGCTCGCAGCCCCGCACCTTCTCGCGGAAGTGCAGCGCCCGCACTTTCTCCTGCAGCTGCACCGCCTGCTTCGCCTCCTTGCGCTGCTGCGCCTCCACCAGCGCCGCGTTCTCGGGGCGGGCCAGAAACTCCTTGAAGCTGGCCTCCTGCGGCAGGGAGTGAAATATGCCAATGAAATTGAGCAAGGGCAGGGGCTTGAGCAATGCCGTGGCGGGCAGCGGCGGCGGCGGCGGCAGAGTTGGCTGCAGGCAAGCTGCGGCGAGCTTTCGCGTGCTTACCATGGCTTTCCCCTGGTCCATGCCAAACGCATTTCCGATGTCTCCGCCCCCAAACATGGCTGCTGGCGCGGAAGACGAAGGGCCCGGCTTGCGGAGCGAGTGTGAGCGGTCTACAAGTAACGCGACAAGCTTCGATCGCTGTGCCGACCTCAGGAAGCGAAGGGGCTCGCCGCTCAGCGGCCCGCGCAGTACTGTACCGCCTGGGAACTCGAGCAGCCGCTCGGCCTTGTAGCCCCCGGCTAGCAGCCCGCATCCTCACATCTTTAAGATCCGTTTGGAAGCACTTGCAAAGAGGATCCGACGGGCCCCGCCGCTGCTTGGCTCGCAGTCAACCCTCTGCAAGGCTCTCTTTACCTTCAGGTGCGCTGCAGGAGCTACGCGCGATGCGCCAGTGCTGTAGATCGCCCTGCAGCTGCCCGGCAGTCGTCCGCTGCCGAGCACTGGCGCCGCCCCACCCGCCCGCCTCCCGCCGCTGCCGGCCGCCGGCCCACCCTGTGCATCTTGCCCTCTTTGCCCGCCCAGGCGCGGCGCGCGGGTAGTAACAAACAGCTGCCACCATGGAGGAGATTATGAAGAAGCGCCAGAAGGAGATTGAGCAGAAGTATGAGGAGCAGTGGGACGGCGGCAAGGGCAGCCACCACCCCGACTACGACCCAGAGGCGGTGAGAGCGAGCAGGCTGAGCTGTATGAGAGCAGGCTGGGAGTCTGTTGCAAGTTTAGTTAGCGTCGAATGCCGCTGGGCTGCAGTTTATTGCATTCAGCTTGTGTGCCGCATGATTGCCGCCCCCCGGTGGCGCTGCCCAGCCCCGCTACTCGTCCACAAATTGGTGCCATGCTGCTGTTCCTCCTCTGGGTGTGCAGCACGGCGACGATGTGATCAAGGCGTCCCGTGAGACGGAGGAGCTGTACAACGCCATCGTCAAGGTGAAAATATTGATGCAGGGCAACTAGCAGTGTATGTACATCTGAATCAAACACGTATGTGCAGCAGGCATGCGTCGGCGGCATATGGTCGCACGGCACTAAACTAATGTACGCCTGCTGCGCCGGCTACGCCCAGCGACACAGCTGTGTGGCAGCCAGCCTGTGCAGTGCCTTGCAGAACTTGATGGAAGCCCACTGGCTGCTCACCGCAGAATGACATCAAGCTGGTGTACAAGAAGATTGAGGAGGGGGCGGACGTGAACTTTGTGTTTGGTGAGCAGCGAGCGCTGAAGTGGGTGGGTGCACCGAGAGTGCTGGTCGGCAACGATTGCCTCACCATTTTTTCTCCAGCCCGTTGACTGAAACATGACTTGGAACCTTTGTGACCCGCAGGCCGCGCCTACCGGTGCCCCGAGGGCTACACACCTCTTATGGTGGCCTGCCACCGCGGCAGGTGCGGCCGGGGGTTCAATCAAGCTGCAAACAGCGTAGAGCGCCTGTACAGGCCACTGTACAGGCCACATGTGCCACTGTTGAAAAGTGTCTTCCTGCGGATGTTTTGTTGGTGTCGTGAATAGGCTACACTATCCGGTCTTGCTAGCCACCAGTCATGTGCCCACCCACCCGCCTGCCTTGCTTTTCAACCCCGCTTCAGGCTTGAGTGCGCCAAGGCGCTGCTGCGCGCCGGCGCCGACCCTAACTACATGAACGGGGCTGGGGACCTGACCCTCTTCTGGGCCATCGATGGCGGTGAGCTTGGTTTGGTTAGAAGTGGTCAAGCAGCATTCAGTTCAACCGCTTGGCCCACAGCTACTGGTCAGCCGGGGGCAGGAGGAGCTCTGCCAAATGATAGCCTGCCTGCACATCACCAACCGTCGGTCGCACCAGCCATGAAGGGGCTGCTCATCTTCCACATCCCGCCTACGCTGCACAACTCCTATCCCCGCAGGCGTGGAGCTGATCAAGCTGATGCACGAGTACGGCGTTGACCTGGACGCCACCACCCCCAAGAACTGGACGCCGCTGTCGTACTGCAAGGTGGGCGGGGCGCATGCACGATGGCATGTGAGCCACAGTGATACCACGCAGCCAGGACCAACGAGCTGTTGGCTGGCAGCTGGCCATGCCATGTTTGTGCGCTTCGCACGTAAGCTGGGGGTGACCGCCGACCGTTGCTTCCGCTGCCCTGCTCCTCCTTGAGTCAGGCCAAGGGCAAGTATGGCGCGACCGAGGAGAAGGGCATCTACCCAGAGGTCAGTGCCGTCACAGTGACAACACAAGCATGCGAAAACAGCTCCTGCATGGGGGGCCAGAGCAGCTCCTGCATGGGTGCACGGCTGTGCGGCAGCGGCAACCGGTTGACCACCAGTCGCCCGCAGGCCACGCCCTGCCACGCTCGGTGACCCACATCTAGCTGCATGCCTGCTCAAGTTTTCGCTTCTGTTGCATCTCACACACCCGCAATCCTCATCCAATCGCCATTCTTCCCCACAATATATAAATCGATGCAGGATGTGCTCAAGTACTACGGCGCCTCCAAGTACGGCAGCGGCCCGCCGGCCCTGGGCTCGCGCTCGCCCCGCGAGAGCTTCAACCCCGAGGCCGACGCCTTCCTGCGCGAGCGTGGATCCTACCAGGCCGAGATGTCACACCCCTAAGCGGCAGCTGGAGCGCCGCATGCAGCGGCGGCCGTCGTGCCACGCGGCCACGGAGCGGCAGTGGGCGGCAGCGGGCGCCGCGGCCTCCATGTCAATGCCTGCCGTCGCTCACGGCTGCAACCCTGTCGCCTTTGCATTTGGATTTCGATTCTAGTTGCCCGCGCCCCGCCAGTCCTAGTTGCCAAAGTTTCAGAGACTCGAACCGAGCGCGCCCTGTAACACCCTGCAAGCCGCTCAGTGAAGCCGCGGTGCGCTGTAGATATCCAGTGTTGCGCGTGATGGCGGTGAGCAGCGGCGCACAGGCCGACCGCCGGGCGGCATCAGCGGCGGCGGGGCAGCAGCGGCCACAGCCGCAGCCCTGGCAGCTGCTGCTGGGCGGCCTGCAGCGCAACTGCCAGCAGTTTGCGGCCAACCTGTCCCGGGTGCAGCAGCAAGTGTGTGGGCAAATGCAAGTGCGGCGGGCCCCCAGGCAGGCAGCGGCGGCAGCCCTGCCAATGGCAAGCCTCAGCCAGGCTGTGGCGTCTCCTGCAGACTGGACCGGCGGCAGTGGCAGCAGCGCGGCAGGCAGCGCAGGCAGCAGCAGTGCAGTGACGCGGGAGGAGGTGGGGCGTGCCACCTGGACGTTCCTGCACACCCTGGCGGCTCAGTATCCCGAGAAGCCCACACGGCAGCAGCAGCGCGATGCGCGCAACCTGGTGAGGGCAGCGGTTGGTGGGCTGGAGACCTGAGGGATGCAGGGGTTGTCGGTGCAACCGGTGCCTCGGCGCTGCTGCCGTGTGCAACCGCCACTGCCAGCTCTACAGTATCCATCCTGCGCACCCCCACTCACCCCAGCCCTGCGTTAACCTGTCTCACCCAACCTCTGCCCGCCCCTCCTTCCAGATCGACATCCTCACCCGCATGTACCCTTGCGGCGAGTGCGCCGCCCACTTCCGAGAGCTGGTGTCTGCCTCGCCGCCAGCGGTCGCCTCCCGCCGCGATTTCTCACTGTGGATGTGCGAGGCGCACAACACGGTGAACCGGCGGCTGGGCAAGCCCTCCTTCAACTGCGCGCTGGTGGAGGCGCGCTGGGCGGGGCTGGGATGCGAGGACGAGGCGGGCGGGCACGACGCGTGCAGCCTGGATTTTGGGCGCCGGCGGTGAAGGCGCCAGACGGTGGATGCCCCTCCCAACAGGGGTGGCTGCAACTCTTAGCAGCGCTGGCTGTGGGTGCTTTCTAGCCTCGACATCTCCTGGTACATCTTCATTAGCATGCATGCATGCGTCTCATATGCGAACCACGCTTCTCATGTACCCGCTGTTGACACTGCGAGCCAACCTTCAAATCCTTCTCACTTCATTCGTCACATTTATGAGTTGTGGAGATGTCAAGTAGCGAGCGGCATGGGCTGTGCTGAGGGCAAGTGGTGAGGCGGGGGTACAGGAAGGCGAGGAGCGTCAAACGCAAATGAGAGCAGCAGAGCAAAGCAGGAAGGGAGCAGCAGAGCCAGGAGGGGGTAGGAAAACAAGCAAGAACAGGTGCGGCTAGTGGGCTTGAGCAACCGCAAGCAGCACGAATGAAACCTTGCTGCACGGCATGCCAGCCGCTTGTACGAGGCAAGCCTGGCTAACATGGCGCAAAGTCGCCATGCTGCCGCTCAGTAGTCGTCTCGTGTCTTTGGCTGTGGCCCTGCGTGGCGCGGCGGCGGCGGTCGGTGCTGCTCGCCCACTGGCCGCTGCACATACCGCCTCTCCGAGTCCGACTCCTTCATCTTGGGGGGCTGCAGGGGTAGAGGAGTTGTGAGTCGAGTGGTCAGGTTGGCTGGCGCAACAGCTGTGGATGAATGCCCAACATTGAAAGCCTGTGTGCAGCAAGCAACTGCACCAGAGCCGCCACACCTTCAGGCCCAACTGCCTCCAGGCGCAGCAGCAGGCACCTGCCAGCCCTCCTGCAACCACATGCCGCACCTTCAGGCCGCCCGTCTTCTGCTTCTTGGCTGCCTTGCCCGACACAAAGTCGCGCCACGACCCCACACGCTCGTCCCGCGTCTTCTCCCACTTCTTCTCGTGCTTGGCCTGCGCCTTGGCCGCCTCCCGCTCCTCCTTGTACTCGGCCTTGGCACGAGTCTCCTCCTCCTCTATCTGTGGAGGGGGACGAGGAGAGAAAGCAAGCAATTGAGGGGGCTACGCGCAACGGACACGTTCATGCCGTATCACGCTCTGGATAGGCAAGGCACCAACTTGGTACAGCAGCCAAGATCAAGCAGGGCGGTGCTGCCAACAAAACCCTGCCATCATCAGGCAAGGTCACATGGCAGCCATGCATGCCATACCAAGCCACAGGCAGGCCGGCTCAGCAGCAGCACGCACCCGCTTGGTCAGCTTGCGGCGCCGCCACTCGGCACGGGCCAGCACGTCGCGCGCCTTGAGCCTCCAGGCCTCGTGGAACTCCTCCGTCTGCAGGTCGGGGAAGTTGAGCTGGTTGTATGCTTGGCAGTTTAAAGACTTACAAAGCAGCCCTGCTGCTGACACATCTGACGACCGGAGCAGCTGCAGGCAGCAAAGTACCACCATAAGCTGCAGCCTCAGGTGCAGCAGCAGCACAGCGTTCTCACACCCACCTGCTCGTAGGCCGCCTCCACGCCCTGCTTGCCCTCCTCGTTCATGAGGGCCGCCAAGCGCGTGGCTGCATCACCCTTGGCCGCCTTCTTCCACTCCTTCTTCACCTCCTCTGCAGCACACACACAGCGAAATCAGGGTCATCAGTTGGTTAGCAGTGAAGGCCGCAACACAATGCGCACACCCATGCCAAGCGGAGAAACCAGCTGCCTTTGATTGCTGCAGAGTGCAGGCAGCAGGGCAGCGGTTGCACATGCCGATGCAAGCAGATGCAAGCAAGCAAGCAACCAGCATTATGCCGCCAGGCCACCCACCCACCCTTGGCGTGGTCCAGCAGGAAGGCCAGCTTGGCGCGCTGCTCCTCATCCAGGATCGCCTTCTGCGCCGCGCCAATCACCTGCATGACAGAGGAGCCAGTGCGTGGGACAGCATAATGCCAATGTCGTCAGGAGTCAGACACGACCAAGGAGTGGCATGCATGGAGCGTGACCCACTGCGCAGGCTTGACCACAGCCTCAGACAGCGGCTTCGTGCAAGTCCAGCCCAAGCGCTAGGGGTCAAAACTGCTGCGCATCTGCGGCGGGGCAACGCACCTCAAAGGCGTCCTTGGCCCGCGGGTGCTTGCACTTGTCAGGGTGCACCATCAGCGAGATCTGCACAGGTTGGGGTATACAAGTGGGTGAGGGGGTATAGGGTCCAGGCTCAAGCATGAAAGGACAGGCGAGCAAGGTAGGGTCCATGCTGCAGCATCAACGGCATGCAGCCACCAGCAGCAGCAGCCGCGGCAGCGTAACCGCAGCAGCGCTGCAGCATTCGGTTGCGCAAACAGCAGCCCTCAACCGGAACCAGCATACAGTGTCACAGCAAGCTCCATTGAAAACAATTCTGATCCCAAAGCGCCCCCCACCTTGCGGTACTGGCGCCGCACTTCCTCGGGCGTGGCGTCGTTGTGCAGGTTCATCTGCTCAAACGGGTTGAGCTTGAAGGCGCTGAGGATGCGGTTCACCTCGCCCTCGCGCTCCGCGTCCTTGAGGTCCGTGTAAAACTCCTGGCGGGGGCGGGGCGCAGGGCAGGGCAGGGCAGGAAATGAATGGTGCTCTCTCGCTCTAAAGCACCGCTGCAGGCACTGCCCGGCAGCCGGCAACGTGTGCACTGAACTGCAGCCAAGCACTGACCCAGACTGGCCAGCCGGCGGCACCCAGCTGGCGCTACACAAGCAGCACCCACCTTGAGCGCGTCCTCGTCATAAGGCGGGATCTCAGGTGCCGCTTGCTTGGCGCGCTCCGCCGCCTCCCGCTCTCGCTGCGCCACAACCAGCGGGTCCTCCTCCTCTTCATCGTCAGCCGGCAGCGGTGCCTCCGACGTCGAGGCTGGCCCGGCTCCATCGTCGGGCGCTGGCGGAGGCGGCTGCGCTGCTGCTGCTGCTGCTGCGTCGTCTGCGAGCGGCGCGCCGGCGGCGTCTGGCGGCAGCGGCGGCGCCTCCCCGGGCAGCGGCGGCGGCCCGTCGGCGGCTGCCGAGGGGCCAGCGTCGGCCATGGAGACTAGGTTTTAGGGTACGCGGGCTGCCCTGGGGCTGCGAGCGAGCTGCGGAACCGGCGCGCTGCTGCTTGGGGCCCTAATACGCGTTCAGGCGGGAACTGATGGGTAGGCAGAAGGCCAAGTGTGTGCACAGACCAGCGCGGAGGGTGGAGTGCGGCCTGCGCAGCATGAAACGACATGGACGGCTGCCGCCAGCTGCAGCTGGCAGCTGCAGCGTCCTTATCACGCTGATATCGAGCAGATCTTGAGATCAGGACAGGGCACTCGCCCTGCGCCAGCAGCCGCTTTCGCTGCCGCCAGCTGCGGTCTGCCGCCATTGCCGTCCAGAGTCGATGAGAGCCGCGGAGGGCAGTTGCTGGCTCGACGATCCAACTGCCTGAGGCAACACCCGGCAGTGCGCTGAGCATTGGGTGTAATGTGTTGAGCACCACAACCTGCCATCGCCTGCTTGTGCGGCGGCCCTGTTTTTGAGATGTTTTTGAGCGGCACGCAAACGCAGGTCATGCACCGCCGATGGCCTCTCAATCTAGAGCGATAAGGATCCTGCCCACAGGGCCCTAAGGTGAAGCAGCCAGCTGCGACGCCAACCTGCTGGGGCTTTGCAGAACTCCCACACCCCCTGCCTCTCTTCTTACTTCCTGGACAAGAAGCAGAATGTCTGCTGCTCTTCTGCCGACTCAGGGAACACGTGCCTGCCTGCCGTAGAATTCCGCACTGGCTGGTTGGCGTTTCAACTGCTATCTTGACTCTTGTGCAGTGTGTTCCTAGAAGTGTGGCTGAGGGTCCCAGCTGCACCCTGGCGCCGTGGCAGTGGGCGGCGCAAAACATCGTGCAACTGGCAGCACGTCCCCCGCTCTCACCACAAGCGTCCATGCGCCACCTTCACCATGTGAGGTCCTGCTGTATTGCGGTGCCCCTGCAGGCCCCTTGCGCAACCCATTCCTGCTGCAGAGGGCGCAGAACCGACGGCGCCTCGCCCTCTGCAGGCGCCGGCGGGGATGCCGCGGACAGCTACATGCATGGGTGCTGGTGCGCCGCTGCTTGCAACTGTGGGCTTATCACTGCATTCTCACACAAGTTACCAGCACCTCTAGAAGCCGCGCCGCCGCTAGCCGCGACACCTTGTGCTTGGTGTGCAGCCTGGAGCGCACAGCGGCAGTTTTCTGAGCAGTGCGCCGCCAGCATGTCCGGCCTGCGCGCTGCCGGCGGCATTGCGAAGAAGACGGGCAAGGCCAAGGCGGCTGGCTTCTCAGGTGCGCCTGCAAGCACGGCGCTGCTGAATTCACATCATCATATGCTGAATTGAGGTTCAGGATACTCGCCGCCGCGCCAAGCTGCACTCGGCTGCCGCTGCCGCCGCCGGCTCAGGTCGCTGCCACCCGCCGCCGCTCAGCGTCCCCCTGCTCCTTGTGCGTACATCTGCGCTGCCGCAGGCATTGAGTTCCACAAGTCCAAGGGCCAGCATATCCTGAAGAACCCGCTGGTGGTGCAGTCGATTGTGGACAAGGCGGGCGTGAAGAGCACGGATGTGGTGCTGGAGATTGGCCCGGGTGCGCTGCACTGCTGGTTTGGGGGCAATGGATGCTTTGAACAATGGCTGTGCGGGATCTTGAAGTGTGAGCGCTTGCTAGCTCATGTAGCTGGCGCCCACGGTGGCGCCCGGCTCGCTTCCCCGCACGATGGCTGCTGCACTTGCCGCTGAGCGCCCCTGCTGCCCTCCCCGCCGCAGGTACTGGTAACCTGACCATGAAGCTGCTGGAGCGGGCGAAGAAGGTCATTGCTGTGGAGCTGGACCCTCGAATGGTGCTCGAGCTGCAGCGCCGCGTGCAGGTGGGCGGAGGCCTGCATTGTTGGATTGTAGGAAGGCTGAGGAGGGTGGTTGCGACAGGTGGCGCCCACCCTGGCACTGCTCTTGCTGCTGTGCTGCTGAAAGGATGCTGCTGCTGCCGCCCCGCCGTGCCCGCTGCCCAATCGCATTTGTGGACAGCAATGTGCGATTGTGGCTGTGGAGCTGCTGCCGCTACCATCCATCACAGACGCACGCCGCCTCTCAGCACAATGGCCTGCCTGCCTGCCCGCCCTCCTGCAGGGCACGCCCTACCAGAACCAGCTGCAGATCATCCATTGCGACGTGATGAAGGCACAGGTGCGGCAGTCCTGGCCTAGGCTCTGCTACCGACCAGCTGACGCCGCGGATGGGCAGGCACTTTGGCCTTGGTCGGTCCACTCTGCTCACCAGGCTTCACGCCTCGCCTCAGCTCATCAGTGGCACACCTGCTTGCGCCTGCCTCATCTGACTGCTGGCTGCACGCTGCCCCTGATCTTCGCTCCCCTGCTCTTCCTCCCCGCAGCTGCCCTACTTTGACATCTGCGTGGCCAACATCCCGTACAACATCTCCTCGCCCCTCACCTTCAAGCTGCTGGCGCACAGGTGGGGGCGGCCAGCGCAAGCGGAGTGGCTGGCTGCCACTGCCTGCTTGGCAGGCAGCTGCCGCACAGCAGCATGTCTGCAGTGCCTGCCGCGCCGCGTAACTGGAGAGCCCTCACTTGCACTCTTCCCACTGTCTTGGGCCCACCCGCTGCCACCGCAGGCCCGCCTTCCGCGCCGCCGTCATCATGTACCAGCACGAGTTTGCGATGCGGCTGGTGGCCAAGCCCAGCGACCCCCTCTACTCCCGCCTCTCCGTCAACACGCAGCTGCTGTCGCGGTGAGCAGCTGGGCGGCGTGGCGGGCAGGGTCGCAGGCATGGTCGTGCATGGGCGGCGTGCACGCAGCCGCTGCGGTCCGATGAGTGCTGACTCCAACTACACAACTTGGCTTGCGTTTCATGCCACAGGGTGCACCACCTGCTCAAGGTCGGCAAGAACAACTTCCGGCCGCCGCCCAAGGTGGACAGCAGCGTGGTGCGTGTGGCACAGCTGCTGGGGGCGGCTGGGTTATACGGTTGGGCGGCTGCTCAGGATGGTGGCAGCAGGGCCTCCTGCGTAGGAGCTGCAAAAAATGGCAGCGCTGCTTGCTGCTGTGCTGCAGAAAAGCACATCCCAGCAGCTGCTTGGCAATCGCCCGGTGCTGCTGCTCTGCTCCTGCTCTGCACGTTGTCTCATCCTGCTGCCGCCCTTGCGCTCTTCACAGGTGCGCATCGAGCCGCGCAACCCGCCGCCGCCCATCAACTTCCTGGAGTGGGACGGCCTTGTGCGCCTGTGCTTTGGAAGGTGCGCAGGCAGGGGGCAGCGAGTGCTGGTGAAGGCATCGGGACAACCAAGCTGTGGCGTCTCAGCGTGCCATGTGGCTGCTTTTTGCTGGTGACCAGTGAGCCAATGCTCGCTGTGGCCACCAGTGTCGCCCACAGTCTCCTCCTCGCTCGCATCATTCAGTGTCGGTATCTCTCGCCCTCACCGCAGGAAGAACAAGACGCTGGGCGCCATCTTCCGGCAGGGCAACACGCTGGCGCTGCTGGAGCAGAACTATGCGGTCTGGCAGGTGGGGGGCGGGGCGAACGCGGGGGAACTCTGGATGGTTTCTTGGGGAGTCGATGTGTGCTTGCTTGGAACAGCGCGGCTGGAGCAGAACTATGCGGTCTGGCAGGTGGGGGCCAAGCTGGAGAAACCGAGTCGCATTTAGGGTTGAAGAAATGCAGGCGGGGCTCCGGTTCGCGCCTGGCGGGCCTTGGCTCAGCATGTCTGAAAACAAGATCCACGCCTGTGTTGGCAACACACCTGCTTACTGCATCTGCCCCCCACCACCCACCCACCACACACCACACCGCAGGCGCTGCACAAGGCGACGGACGGAGCGGAGGTGGACCTAGTGGCGGCAGTGAACCGCATGGCCATGGATGCGGACAAAGCGGAGACGGCAGCCGCAGGTGGGCTGGGTGTTGGGTGAGCACTTGGTGTGGCGCTCTGCCAGTGGGCCTTGTGGTGTGCATTTACATTTACATGATACACCCTGAGAGTTCCTGCTGTGCAAATGCCTGCTGCAGAGGGCGGCAGCGACGATGAGATGTCGGAAGACGAGGAAGCGGACGCGGCAGCGGCGGGCAGCGGCGGCGGCAGCGCGCGGCGGCGGCGAGGCAAGGCCAGCGAAGGCTTCAAGGAGCAGGTGGGCATGGCATCATGTCTTGCTGAATCGGGATCAGGCCGGCTCTGCACGGCGCATCCTCTGCCCTGCAACACTGCTCTCCAGTGCCGGTCTCAACATGTCAACCACAATCTCAGCGCACTCACCGCCACCCAAACCCGTCCCCTGCCCCCCTGCCCCCTACCCCCGCCTCAGGTGCTGGAGGTGCTGCAGCGGCACGGCTTCCTGGAGCGGCGCGCCGCCAAGATGAGCCAGGACGACTTCCTGGGGCTGCTGGCGGCCTTCAACCAGGCGGGCATCCACTTCACGTCCTAACTTGAGACCGGCCACTGTCTGGCAACCAGCACGGTCTGATCAATGCAATGTACACACCATGCTTGGCATCCTGAGGCGACCCCACGTGCCTCGACACTGTAACGCATTTGGTGCCAACGCAGCATACAGACTGCCTTTCACGGGGGTGAGGGATGTGTGGTGGCTTTTGACCACCCGCGTCTAGCACCTCAATCTGCTGCCCACTGCGACTGGCGTATGCACTGCATGCTCTGCAGGCAGGGAAGCACCGTTACTCGTCTGTGGGGCTTGTTTTTGTTTGACAGCCCAGCGCAAGTTTGGCTTGCGGCTCTGCGGGCGCCCCCTCCAGTTCTGGCCCCCTGGCTCAGCTCTCCAGTCACACCACGGGTCACAGGGTCACACTCAGTGCCATGTTGGCACACTCGAGAACATTGATGGCTGGCGGGCGTTGTTGGGCGCGAGAAATGAAAGACAAGGACGCAAGGAAGTGCTGAGTGGATGAGGGGAGACTGGCATTCAGGCAGAATGCGAAGAGCAGTGTTCATTAACGCACATGCATTGGGCCCCTACTTAGAGCGGGTGCTGCAAATGAAGCATATGACGAGCATAAGGGGTGCACAGCAGAGGCAGGAAGGATGAGCCGGGAGTGGCACAAGATACGGATTACCCAGGACCGGGATGATGAAGGAGGATGGAGGGATGGAGCGCAAAATTTATGCAGGCAACGGACCCAGAATTTATGCAGAGGAGGTGGGCTGGTTGGGCGGGCCGCAGCGGGGCAGTCAGTCAAGCAAATCACAAGCAAGCAAGTCGGCTCGTGGCAAGCAAAGCAAAGGTGCAGTAGTCTTGCACTCACTAGCACGAGCAAGGTTCGCACACCTGCTGGCATGCGAGCACAAACTGGGAAAAAAATGGGTTGGAACAACTCCAAAATAATAGCACTAACCAGAGCGTTCATGGCTGAGATGCAGGCCGCCACAAGGCAGCCGTCATAAATTCGTTGCAGACACGGTCCTTGCCAGGCGTTGCTCAGGCAAGGGAAGGGGAGGCTCATGCCTGCCTGGGAGGGGGGGGTGCAGTGCCAGACCCTGCCACCATGCCGAGCAGGGCTGCAAGCAGCAGCGAGGCAGTGGCGGCATCGTTGCCCTCACTCCCGCCCTGCTCCTGCTTCACTGCATTGCCAGGAGGCAAGGCGCCTGGAGGTGCTGCTGCAAACGCGCCGCCACCGGGCACTGGCTGGGGCAGGGGTGGGGGTGCATACTGCTGCTGTGCTGCCTGCTGCAGCGCTGCTGCAAACCCGCCACCACCAGGCACTGGCTGTGCCAGGGATGGCGCTGCGTGCTGCTGCTGTGGATGCTGAGGCCTGTCGGCCGCCAGCCGCTCCAGTAGCGCGATCAGCTGCTGCTCGCTTGACTGCTCGGCCGTCAGCGCTGCCGGTCTCATAGGCAGCGCGGGCGCGGCCAGGTTTGGCTGCATTGGCAAGGGCTGGGCTGTAGGCACCGCCTGCTGCTGCTGAGCGCCGCTGCTACCGTGGGCAGCCGCTTGTGCAGGTTCGCCTCCTGCTGCAGCCCCCAGCCGGGTTTGCAGCAGGTGGATCAGCTGTGCCGCAGGAGCCGGCGCGGCAGCGGCAGCTGCCTCTGGCACGATGCCATGCGGTAGGCCGCCGGCTGGAGCTGGCGGCATGGCGGCAGATGGGGCCGGTGCTGCTTGTGCCAACAGCTGCAGGAGCTGCAGAAGCGGGCTCTGCTGCTGTGGCTGCGGCGGCGGCGGCGGCAGCGGCGGCGGCGGTGGGTACAGGTTCTGCTGCTGCTGCTGCTGCTGCTGCTGCTGGGGCGGCTGCTGATGGGCCAGCTGTGGCAGCCCCATCCGTGGGTTTGCACCAGCAGCAACCAGTGGGGCAGGCGGCACAAGCGGCGACTGCTGCTGCAGCAACACGTGCATGCCGCTGCTCAACAGGCCCGACTGGTGCTGTGGGCTGGCGCCCTGTGAGCGCATGGGCCATGGCTGCTGCAGAGACAAGCCTTCAGAGCGGAGCTGCGTCAGGCTGCTGCTGCCCGTGGCTGTGTGGGCTTGTGGCGGAGCCTGCCCTGCTGCTGCTGCTGCTGCAGGCATGCCATGCAGCAGCTGCGACTCCCGCTGTCCACTCTGCGGCTCGCTTGCTGCTGAGGAGCCACTGATTGTGGCACCGCTGCTGCCTAGCCCAGCCGCCAGCTGCTGTAGTGCTGGGCTGCCGGCGCCCGCGAACGCTGGCAAAGAACCCTGCTGCTGCTGCTGCTGCTGGGCATGCGCTGCCGCGTCCTGTGGCGGGGCCTGATTGCCATGGCCGCGTCGACGGCCCTTGCCCGTGCTGCTGCGGAAGGGCCACCGCATGATGCCATGCTTGCGGCAGATCTGCAAGGGAAGCAGCAGCCAGCATGCGGTAAGTTATGTATAATGGGCTCGCATTGGGTACTGCTGGCTTCCACGAGGGGCTGGCATAGCGTGCCAGAGCTGCACAGCATCGTGGATCATCCAGGGTTGCCGAACAGCCTGGCATGCAAGGCAGTTTGCCTGCTGCAGCACTCGCTTTTTTAAATGTGGTTACACACGTCCCGACCTCTGCCGCCGCGAGCTCGATGGGGAGGTGCTGCACACGCGCCAGTAGGGGGGCAAGACGACAATTTCGGTTGGCAATGCTCACTTCCTAGGCTAGGCTGCCTGCTTGGCTATTATGGGACATGGGAACAGCGACCGCTGCACATGCACGGCAGCCAGAATACTGAAGGGGCACTCCCAAAGTATCATGCACGGGACTTGGCACCGCCCCGCCGAAGTCCGGGACTTAGCAGTGCCAACCCTGGCTGGCTGCGTACCTGGAGCGACAGCACCTCGGTCAGCGTGATGGTGCTGGCCAGACGGCCCGACTTGCAGACCTAAGGGCAAGACGGGGGAGGCACGGCGTTGAGGGGGGCCATGGGCATGCAAGCGAACGGCCCCGCAAGGCGGCAAGCGGCCGCGCACGTCGCGACGATCGAAGCGGCCGGCGGCGCTGGCCTGTGGCCCTGCCCGCCAACCCGCGCTGGCTGTTGCACCCATCTCACCTTGCGCCGCGTTTGGCTGCTCATTAGGGCGGCCGGCCCGCAAAGGTGAGGGAGAGCGCCCCGAGTCTGAACCCAGGCAGTGCTCTGCGCTTGCCAGTGCCTGCTGTGGCGCCCACTGGCGCACTGAGGCGCTCTTTGGAAGCGAGGAATAGAGTGCGGTGCGCTGCTGCGTGGCCTGGTGGCGTGGCGCTAGCGTGACGCCGTCTTTACCCGCGTCGTGCTGTAGCCCGCTTCGGCCTGCCTAGGCGTCTGAAGGGGTGTTCGGTCCAGACCACGGGCAGCCGCGCGACCAGCTGCAGGCCAACCGGCGGGGAGCGGACTTGGGACTTGGCTGGGCCCACAGCAAACGGTCTGTGCGGGTGATCGGCCCTGCTAAATAGGTTACACGAAGCAGAGGTGTGCAGGAGGCAGCAAGGGCCCTGCCCTGCTCGTCCCGCCACACCCATTGCAGGCGCATGATGCAAGCCCTCTGCGATGTGGATCCTTGCATATCACTGGAATTGAAGCCGCCTTGCTAATTGACTGGGCTCGGCACTGCGTCCCCCTTTGGTTTGGCTGGCATACTGCCACAAGAAGGTGCTGCTAGCGGGGTGGCCGACGACACAGCAGTCCCGCCCAGCTGCGGCAGGGCGCGCGCATCGATGCGATATCCTCGCCCTATGGTGGGGCGCACGGGCCAAGCCGCAACCATCAACTACACAAGCAGGTGGGCCGCACTTGCAACAAAACTACATGTCCGCAACGTGGTGGGAACAGGGGGTAAGAATGTGCAGCGCTATTTGTGACGCGGGTACATGTGGGCATGCGCAGTGTCCCGCCGCATGCCCAAGCTCGCATTCGAAATTGCAAGCTGCAGGTGGACTGCAACCAGGATGTTACAGCAGCTCCACGTCATTCAACACCACTGTGGGACCACGAGAGCTCAACCACTCCCAGCTGCTGAGAACTGCAACATAGTCGAGAAGAGGCGCGGCGCAGCATCGGGCCCCCACCCTGAAGGCAGCATGCCCAGCAGGGCCGCATGCCTGACCACCACAATTGTCCCCAGCTGGCTGCTCAAGCACATTGAGCACTGCTGCAGCCGCTGATCGCTCTACAGCCGAGCGCCAGAGGGCACACCATGAGCTGCGCTATTGCCAGCTGCGCTCCTTCCCGGGCTGTCTTCCGGCGCCCGAGCAGCAGGGCTGGCAGGTCTCAGCGCGCGGCACCAGTGTGCGCGCAGCATGAGCAAGCCTCCGCCGCCGCCACCGACCGCCGCTCCCTGCTGCTGGGCCTAGCGGGTGCGTGGTTTCGCTGCTGCGCGCATTCTCTCACAGGCAACTGTGACTGACAGCACTGCATCTGCCCCGCATGATCCTAAAGCAGCATTCAGCTAATTAAGTCGCACGCTCCATGTGCTGCTGCCCCTGGCAGGCGCCGCCGTTGCGGCACCGTTGGTGGGTGCTGCGCCCGCCGAAGCCAAGATCACGATGCTGCCGGTGTCCAGCCTGACCATTGGCCAGCGCACCGACATCATCAAAGAGCTGCAGGTGGGGATCCGCAGACGGTGGCATGGTTTGCCTGCTGCTGGATGGCGGCTGCTGCTGCTGCTGCTGCTGCTGCTGCTGCTGCTGCTGCTGCTGCTGCTGCTGCCGCTGCTGCCGCCTGTGCTCCGTTGTTGGTTGCCCACGGACGGCTCCACCGTGGCGTCGAACGGCTGCTTGTTGCTTGAGTACCTGCTGTGACGGCATCCCAGCCATAGCATGCAGCAGGCGCCTGCCGTAGGTACATACTGACGCCTTCTGCCTCACTGCCGCCATTGTGCACTCCGCTCGCCGTGCAGAAGCGCTCTGGCGAGGAGTTCAAAAAGGTGCTGACCGCGGCAGACGCGCCGGCGGCCATGAAGCTACTGCTGCACGACGCGGGCACATACGACAAGGCCACGGGCACTGGCGGCTGTGATGGCAGCATTGTCATCTTCCCGTGAGTGCGCCGTGAGCGTGTGCACCGGCTGGAGGGTTGGTGCTGGGGCTGGAGGGTTGGTGCCGGCTGGCTTTGCCGCGCTGCAATCCATTTGGCTGGCCTTTACAGGCTGCCACTGGATGCCGCTGTCGAGGACATGCAGTGGGAAGCACTTTCACCGCATGCTCTCTTGGTGTGTGTGTCTCCTCTGCTGTTCCAGCTCGCGAGCCCAGTGCAATGCCTGGCGGACTGTGCAGTGCCGTGCTTACCCTCTGCTTCTGCTGCCGCGGCTGTGCCTTGCAGGGAGGAGCTGGACCGTCCTGAGAACCGGGACCTCAAGCCCTATGTGGAGAAGCTGAAGCAGGTGCGGCTCTGCTCCTGCCTCCATTCTGACCGGAGCATGCAGTGCGGCAGGAGTGCTGCCAGGTTTGCGGCGGAGGTGCAGGCAGCAGTTGGCTGATGCAGCAATCGCGCGGCCATCAGAGGCGGTGGCAACACTTGATGCGGAGGTTGGATGGATAGCAGCCCGCCAGCTTGCTCATCTGCAGCTCCCCTCTGATGGCCAATCAACTGCAGGCCAAGGCAGCCATCGATGCGGGGCAGCAGCAGGGCCAGGCGCCGCTGTCCTGGGCGGACACTATTGTGCTGGCTGCCAAGGTGAGCCTGGCTTGCAGTATTGAAGCAGCTGCACTGACACTTGCGCCTCGCTTGTGCTAGCGCTAATTGTATGGTTGCGCGGCACAGTTGCCTGCCCGCACTGCATTTGCTGCCATCTTACCTGCCATTGATTACGCAAGCAGTCACAGACTCTGCCATTCATAGACTCTGAAAGCTGTGGATTATTGCAACGTCCGGCCTGCAGACCACCCAGGAGCTGGCGTGGCGTGAGGACAAGATCAGCAAGGCAGCCGACCGTGAGTTGGGGCATGTACCATGCCTGCCTGGCTGCACGCCGCTGATGCAAACAAGCTGCTGCTGCCACGCGTAGCCCAGCTGTTGCAAGCGCATCTGCCTTCACCAGCAGGGCACCCATTTGCTCAACAGGTTCCCGGCCTGCCCCGCCCCACCTGCAGCCGCCAAGGGCGCCCTGATTGCAGACGGCTTTGGCAACGCCATCCGCGTGCGCATCGGGCGGGTGGACGCCACGGAGCCCGCCCCCGCGGGCCGCATCCCCGCCGATGGCGCCTCGCTGGAGGAGGTGCAGGTGGGCAGGGGGAGAGGGAGGTGACTAAGAAGCGGCAGGGCATGAGCGAGGCTTGTGCTTGCTTGTGCTGGACCGAGGTGATGCATGCGCTGTTGTGGAGAGCTCACAGGAGTTGCCATGTGCTGGAAGGCCACCATGTCGCTGGCTGAGCCGCTGCTTGGGGCTAGGCTGCTGCCGCCGGCATGCCTCCCCACATACCAAAGTGCTCTGAGCAGTCAATCTTAGCTCCGCTCCCTGGCTGCGCTCTCCGTTTGCCCCCAGGCCTGGTTCAACCAGCTGGGCGCCAAGCCCGGCAAGCGGCCGCCCCTGTGGGAGCGCCAGCAATACCTCATCTGGCCCGCCACCCAGGCCGACCAGACGGCCGCTGAGGAGGCGATGGCCGCCTACTCCAACGAGTATGGTGCGCTGGGCTGGGGGCTATGTAAGGGGGCCTGTCTGCCTGTTGATCTGACAGTGTTGTTGTGTTGTTCGTGCGGTTGATGTTTGTGCGTGTGTGCCTGTGGATGCGTGCCATGGCTTCTCCATGCGCTGCCCAGGTGGGTGGAAGGCCGCGAAAGCCTGCGTGTGCACATTTGGCAAGCAGGCCTGTGATCCTTGTGTGATCTACACCCGCCCTGCAGCCAAGTGGAAGAAGCAGTACGACATCAGCAAGACGACCGTGACGCGCACCAGGTGGGCCTGCGGCAGGGGCTGCTTTGTTCTGGCCAGAACCAAACCTGCCTTTGAGCCTGCCCTGCCGCTGCTGGACCTGGCAAGATGGCCCTGCTCTCCCTTGCTGACTGCTGCCTGCACCGTTCTCGAACCTCAACACGGCTGACCTCCCCTTTTGGCTGCAGCTACGAGGAGGATCTGGGCGCCGCGCTGGCCATCCTGGCTGACCAGGGCGCCAAGTTTGACAAGGCAAGTGGGGCCTGGTGGCCATGACCTGTGCAGGGCGTGCCTGTGGGCTAGCAATAGCTGCGATGGCGCGGGCTGCGCATCCGGGAGTGCCGCCAATGCTTGGCTTCACAGGTTGTGCAGCAGTGGCACCCATTTAGGGTGGCATACCAAAGCTCAGCCATCCATCTGCACATGCCAGCTCTCACTCCTTCCTGCTCCTGCCTGCCCCACGGTGGCTGCAGGATGCGTACATGTGAGTTGGAGAAAAGGGACAATTGTGCTACCGCCCTGCCTGGCCGCAGCCAGCACGGATCGGATCAGCTCAGCAGGAGTGCTGGAGTGCGGGGCTGCAGCTGCATGTGCAGAACGGGTGCCGACCTGCTGTTTTTCGCTACAGGTGGACCTGCCTGTTTTGACCTTGAATGCACTTGCCTCCCGCTTGCCTGCAGGTGCCCCATTGCCATGCTGGTGCCGGACCGGCTGTGAGGTTGCCGCTAGCGGCAGGCAGCAACGCGCGAACACAGGCAGCAACGCCTGCTTCTTTAATGCACCACTTGCCAGCACCAACTCTGCAAGGCTGGCACACCCACTTTTGAACGCACACCCCCCATTTTCCCTTCAGTCTGGCCTCGGCGCACTGTCCAGTGTATGTAGCATTGCCATGTGTCAAGTCAGGAGTGGCAAAGGCCTCAGATCAGATAGCAGTGGGCCAATAGTGATGAGCGGCAGCAGCGGGCAGCGGTGGAGAGGGGGAAGCAGGAGTGCAGAGAAGCAGAGCAAAACAGCAAGATGCAACTAAGACGGAAGATGCGGCTCCAAAGCTCAGGGGAGAAAAGCCGGTGCTCCGTGATCTTTGTGACCGCACAGCAACCCTGCTAATGATGCGACTGGCGCCTTGTCCAGGTGCACAGCAGCTCACGCCTTGGGCTTGATGGTGTCGGTGGCGATGAACGGCCGCAGCTGCACAAGGTTGTTGGGCGGCAGCAACGCCAGTGAGCTTCAGCGATACACGAAGCAGCATTTTGAGCGAATGGTGAAGCTGCATGGTCCCGCCAGCGCCCAGCACGGCATGTTTGTGCCTGCCGGGCAGGCAACGGGAGCAGCAGCAAAAGGAGGTCCACCCGGCCTGTGCAGGCAGCGAGCTGGTGATGTTTCATCACGCACCTTGAAGCCACTGAGGTCGGGCACAATGAAGCGCGGCAGCTTGTGCTCCGAGATGGCGTAGCCGCCTGCAGACGGAGCGAGGAGGCAGGCGCCCATGGGCAGACTTGAGTGCACCCGTTTCTGCAGATGCGGGCTAGAACGACAACTGAGATGGCTGCTCTGCCGCCCAACCCGGCCCAAGCCTCGCACCCTTGCTGGTGTGGTGGCCCGTGGACGCGGCGCCCTTGCCCTTGTAGTACGTGCGGGGCCCCTGCTTGCTGGTGAGGCGCGTGAAGCCGACGCGAGGGACGCGCCGGGCGCGGCCCAGCGCCGCCGCCAGCGCCCCCAGCACCGACATCCTGGCGGGTCGGCGGCGGCTGCCTGGTGCTCCTGGGTGCTGCCGGTGGCTGGGGAGGCGCCTGGGAGGCGGGGAGGAGCGGGCCGGGCGAGCGAGCGCGGGGAGCAAACCCAAAGCCCGCGGGTGGATGGCGGGGAGGCTGTGCGGCGTGCGATGGTCACTGCGCAGCGGCGAACGCTGTGAATGCTGCTGTCTGCCCGGCCGCAGCAGGGGCATGCTGTGACGTGGCACCCTGAGGCGGCGGAGGCTGTGGGAGGGCCCGGCGCCGCGGCGCCGCATTCCCACCGACCTGCCGAGGGCCCCGGAGCCTCTCTGGCGCTCCAGCTTGGAGCTGCGCGCACCTCTCCCGCCTGCAGCCGAGCACTTGTCTTACCGCAGGCTTTCAAGCGAACAGCGGCCACCCAGCAATCCCGCGATAGCCGCCACCTTTTGGAGCGGGCAGCGGGCCCAGCAGCTGCGGCAGGCGGCAGCGAGCCAACCCACATGGCTGTAGAGCGGTGCAGCCGCTGTTGCTGACACCCCCAGCGCACGGGCATAGGCCTGTCAGCGCCAGGAGGCGCCGTCGACGGCCGCAAGTCGAGCGGGCAGCGGAGGCAGACCAGCCGAGCAGCCCCCATGGAGCAGAACGGCGGCGAGCTCGGGGCGGCTGTCGAGCCCCCCGACGAGGGAGACAACGGCGGCCTGCACTTCACGCAGACCGACCCCAGCGGCCGGTTTGGGCGGGTGAGCGCGGGTTTGAGCGCCGCTTTCGCGCAGCCCGCTGCCCCCTTGTGATCCACATCCACCCCGCAGACGTTGGGCCGCCCCGCGGCGGCCGGGCGGAACGCGCTGGCCCCGCCGCCAGCCGCCGCCCGCGCAGGGGCCGCTCGCCGCGCGCCTCAAGCCGCCCGTCCCGCCCCTTTCCCTGCCCGCCCGCAGTTTGACCACGTCCTGGGCCGCGGCGCGTTCAAGGTGGTGTACAAGGCGTTCGACACGCAGGAGGGTGCGTCCCGGGCCGCCCGCAAGGCCGCGCAGCGCTGGCCGACTCGCGCCGCCGCCGCACGGCTTCTGCTTGCTAGCACGGACGCCCGTGCCGCGCTGCTTGTGCCGCAAACACCGCTTCACTTCCACTGTCCTGCCCCTACACAACCCGCAGGCACGGAGGTGGCCTGGAACCAGGTGCGGGTGAGCGAGGTGATGAGCGCCAAGGATGCGGAGAACAAGGAGGAGCGCGACCGCCTGTTTGCGGAGATCCGGGTGCTCAAGGCGCTCAAGCACAAGAACATCATGTCGTTCTACGACTCGTGGTACGACCCCAAGACCTACACCGTCAACTTCATCACCGAGCTCTTCACCTCGGGCACGCTGCGCCAGTGAGTGGCGGGGGCCGCCGCCCGCCGCCGCAACGGCCGCCGCGCCACCTGGCAGCTGCGTGCGGCTGCCGCGCTGCAGGGACCTGCACTCTCAGCCAGCTGCCTGCTGCTTCACATGCACCCCATGCTGGGCCTGCAGGAGGCAGCAGCCGCAGCGAGCTGCTTTGTGCCCAGCCCTGCTTGGCAGCCCGTACTACACCAGACCCCCCGCCGCACTGCCCCTGCCGCACTCTGCCCAGGCAGCCCCTCACCCGCCTCCCCTTGCCACGCCTGCCCCGCAGGTACCGCAAGCGGCACAAGCACATTGATGAGGAGGTGGTGAAGCGGTGGGCCTACCAGATTTTGTGCGGCCTGGTGTACCTGCACGGCCACAACCCGCCCATCATCCACCGCGACCTCAAGTGCGACAACATCTTCATCAACGGCTCAGGTGAGAGAGCTGGGCTGCCAGGCTGAGCTGCAAGGTGCAGGCTGTGCTGTTGGGGGAGCTGCGTAGCCGTGCTGTGCAGCAGCTGCAGCTGTTTGCTGACCAGCATGTGGCTGCAAAGCGCGTAGTGGAGCAGTTGTGCTGTGCACTTGTGCCGTGCCTGCCTCCTGCCTGCTTGCGCAACACTGCCCACCTCTTCCTGCCCCCGCAGCTCACCCCTGCTTGCCTGCCCCACCCCTGCTGCCTCCCGCAGACGGCGTGGTGAAGATTGGCGACCTGGGGCTGGCCACCATGCTGCGCTCGCGCACAGCGCCGCAGAGCGTGCTGGGCACACCCGAGTTCATGGCGCCCGAGCTGTACGAGGAGGAGTACGATGACAGGGTGGATGTGTACAGGTGTGTTTGCAGACGATCTGGAAGCATGTGAGGCTGTGTTTGAGCTGCGGGGCTGCAGGCCTGTGCGTGCGTGGTGAGTGGAGGGAGTTGGGTGGCTGCCGACACGCTTGTGCGTGGTAGGGTGCGCCGCCTCCAATCTGTGCTGGACTCCTGTTTGGAGTGCAGTCACACCCCATCTCTGCTGCTGTTTCTGCCTGGCACTGCCTTAGCCGTGAATGCTGCGCTCTTATTACCCACCGTCTTGCCTGCGCACTCATGCCGCTGGCGCTCGTCGTCCCGCCCCTCCTGCTTCTACCTGCAGCTTTGGCATGTGCCTGCTTGAGCTGTCCACCATGGAGTACCCCTACTCGGAGTGCAAGAACGCCGCGCAGATCTACCGCAAGGTCTCGCTGGTGAGGCGGGGAGCCTGCATGGTGGGGCGGATGTGCTTGGAAGGGCAGGTTGTTGGGGCGGCAAAAGCATGCAGTACACCGGCAGCCGGCATTTACACTGAGCACCCAAGCCTGCCTGTATGCCAGCCCTGCTGCACTCAGCTTCTGCCTGCCCCCTGCCTGTATGCCGTTGCTGCTGCCACCTCACCCGCCTTGCCTCCTCCCCACCTCTGCTGCAGGGTGTGCGCCCAGCTGGCCTGCAGAAGGTGGCGTCTGGCGAGCTGGCGGAGTTCATCAACGTCTGCATCAGCCCGCGGGAGAGCCGGCCGCGCGCGCGCCAGCTGCTGAAGCACTCCTACTTTGACAGCATTCGGCGCGACAAGGCGCTGGCCTCCAGCCGCAGCGAGGCGGCGCTGGCGGCGGCGGCCGGCAGCGGCGGCGCTGGCGGTGGCGATGGCGGCTCTGACTATGGCTCTGCCACCTCGGGGCCTGTCTCGCGCACTGCCTCGTCCCTGGCAGAGATGATGGCGGCAGTGGGCAGTGCCCCCGGCATCTCGCGCGGAACCAGCGACGTGTCAGCCGCAGCGCAGCTGCCGCCGGGCGTGGTGCTGCCGCCTGGCGGTGTGCCGGCCGTGTCCGGCCCGCCCTCGGTCAGCAGCTCCTCGGCGCACCCGCTGTCGCGCACGGTGTCTGCTGAGGCGCACAGCGAGCGGGCGGGCAGCGACAGCGCCAGCGTGCGCTCCCAGCGCTCCAACGCCTCGGAGCTGGCCATGGCGGTGCTGGAGAACATTGCTGAGGAGGGTGAGGGCACAGGTGCGCTGCACTGCAGGCTGCAGGCTGCGAGTGTTGTGCCCTGCATGATGGCTGTGGTCTGCTATGCTGTGCATATCTGCTGGTGTTCGACTTGCAGCAGCCAATTTGGCAGAATGGGATGGCCCCACCCTGACTGCCTTGCAGCACGGTTGGACAGCGTGCTGCTTTCTGTGCTGCCTGCCTCAACTGCTCTAACTCTGCTGCCACTCTCCCCACCTGCACCGCTTGCAGACAACGGCGAGGACGCTGTGGCAGCGGCCAGCGGCCTGGCCAGCCCTGCAGCGGCGACCGGCAGCCGGCAGGCATCTCAGGGTGGCACGCCGCAGGGCTCCCCCCGCCTGGCGCCCTCCTCCCCAGCCAAGCCCGGCAGCCCCACCAGCAGCGACGGCTGCCGGTGCGACGCCACCGAGCGCCGCTTTGTGGTCAAGGGCGACTGGCTGGACCTGGACAAGCGGGTGCAGCTGCGCCTGCGCATCTGCGAGCCCTCGGGTGCGCTGCCGGGCTGGTGGGAGAGCGGTGTGCAGTGGTGGCTGCCTGCCTGCAGGTGCTGCTAGAAATGCACCCAAGCACAGAGCTACGCTTCAGTGGGTTGTGGTGCGCTTCCCTTTGCTCAGCCTGCCGTTGTCTGCAGCCTTAGCTCACCTTGCTCTGCTCTGCACTCTGCCCTGCGCAGGCACCTCCCGCACCGTGGAGTTTGAGTTTGACCTGCTGGTGGACACGGCAACCAACGTGGCGGCAGAGATGGTGAGCTTGCAGGGCTGGGGCAGCAAAGACTGCTGCTGTGCACCTTGCTGCTGTCAGCAGTGCCATCACCTTTGGGGAGCAGCTCCAGCAGACAGCAGCGCGCTTGTGTATGTGACCCCACACTGCCTGCTCACCATGCTTTGGTTCTCGCATCCTGTTGTCCTGTGCAGGTGTCTGACCTGGAGCTCACTCCAGACGATGCCGCGGTGATTGCCTCCACCATCCGCGCTGAGCTCGCTCGCCTGTCGGCGCTGCCCGAGGTGCGCACCCCGGTCTCCTTTGCAATCCAGCTGTGCTTGTGCACTGCTTGCGTTTGCACTGCCTGCTTTTGCACTGCGGCCTGTCGCTTGGTGATGCCCGCCTGCCTGCATTGCAGTTTTGGGTTGCCTGCAACCGATTCCAGCCGATGCAGCTGATGTCTGGCGTCTTCTGAGCCCCCTCACTCATCCGCCTCTCTCCCCTCTTCCCTCCTCCCCCCTGCAGATCCACCCGCACGCCTCCATCTCCCTGGCCCAGGCGGCGCAGGCCTTTGAGCGGGAGCTGACGGTGAACGCTCTGGAGCAGGCGCACAACAGCACCGGCAGCGCAGGCGGCCCGCACCACGAGCGCAACGGCAGCTTTGGCTTCCAGCTGCACCAGCACGGCCGCTTTGCGGATGTGGACACCCTGGGCGAGCATCACCCCGCCGCCCTGGCAGCCGCAGCGGCAGCAGCAGCAGCAGCGGTGGCGGCCGACGTGCCGCCGCCGGCTCGCAGCCCCTCGCCGCTGCCCCTGCCAGCGGCGGTTGCAGCGGCGCAGGGCGTGCCGCGCCCCGCCTCCTTTGAGGTGCTGTCCTCCAGCTCCACCGGCTCGCGGCGGCCCTCCCTGGAAGAGCAGCGGCAGATGGTGCGGCGTCCCGAGGGCAGCTCAGCCAGCCTGGCCTCCCTCTCCTCGGCGTCCTCCATCCCACTCAGCGTGGGCAGCCAGCCGGCGTCCGAGCCGGGGCATGCGCTGGGCGCGCCGCCCTCCCTGGCCCGCGCCTCGCCGCCGCCCCGCCCCGCCTCCACGCCTGCGGCAGTGCCAGCGGCTGCGGCGCCGCCGGCGCCGCTGGTGGCGCCCGCCCCCAGCACCACCAGCAGCGGAGCGGAGGGACCGCCCACTCGCGGCCTGGCGCCGCCGCCCCGGCCCATGTCGCCGCTGTCCTCCAGCAGCAGCGGGCCGTCGCTGGCGAGCCAGAGCGTGCCTGTGGACATGCCCTCACCCTCGCAGCGCGTCGTGCGCTCCAACTCAGTGGATGCCATGTCCCTGCTCACCCGCACCTCGTCCATGCCGGCAGGTGCGCGGTGGTACTGGCTGTTGAGCGGTGCTCTGGTGGTTTGCACAGGCATTGCATGTTGCTGTCTGCACAGCAGGATCACAGCAGTGCAGTGGAGCAGCCATCGTTCTGGGAAAGATCGGGCTGATGCAGTATTGCTCAGTTTGGTTTGCATCCTTGGCAGGCCTTAGCTCAACTCTGTGCCTCACTCTGCTGCTCTGGGCTGCTTACCCTGCCTGCCGCAGGGCGTGAGGCGGCCGCCTCGCCTCTGGGCATCGGCAGTGGCGCGCTGTCCCCCAGCAGCACTGGCACCGGCATCCTGTCGCCCTCGGTTGGCGTGCACGAGAAGCGCATCCCGCTGCACCAGCTGTTTGCCAACCTGGAGGACTTGAAGGCCAGCCGGGCCGACACGTCCAGCCCTGGCCTTGAGGCAGCCATGGCAGCAGCAGCTGCGGCAGCAGCCGGGCCGACGCCCACGCTGGCGCCGCCCAGCCTGCCGCCGCTGCCGCAGCCGACGGGCGCGCGCGGCATACCAGCCAGCAGCAGCGGCTCGGCGCTGGAGGGCGGCGGCGGCAGTGCAGACTTGGGGCTGCTGCGCCCGCGCTCAGAGGCCTGCCTGACCATGCTGCCTCGCCAGGCATACGGGGCCGCGCCCTCGCTGTCGGCACCTACCAGTGCCGGTGCCCTGGCGGCCGCGGTGGCACTGGCAGAGTCCACCTGCCCCGGCTCTGTGGCCTCACCCAGCTCCACATGCAGCAGCGCGGTGTCGCCCCGCTTTGCGCCCGGCGCTGTGGCCGCCGCGGCCGCCTCAGCAGCAGCCGCAGCAGATGCCATCCAGCGCCTGGACCTGCAGTCTTCTGTGCCAGTGCCTGGCGCTGGCCTGCCAGTGCCTGGCGCCGCCAAGGCGGCTGCGCTGGCGCGCCGCAGTGCGCAGGTGCTGTCGGCGCCGCCCAGCAAGCAGCCGTCCCGCGATGTGTCGCCTGCGCGTGAGGGCTCGCTGTCGCCCACCCGCATCCCAGCGGGCGTAGCGGGCGATGCAACAGCGCACCTCAATGGCAAGCGCCCACCGATCAAGGGTGAGCACTGTGCAGAGTGGCCGGTTTGTTGCCTGCATGGGCGGCTTCCAGCAGCTCACAGGACTCGTGCAGGCTCCCAGCATGGCTGCTGTCTCCCAGCATGGCTGCTTTTCTGCTGTGCACCGCTGTGCCCCTCTCCAGCCAGCACACCCACCCTGCAAGCAACTGCACCACCACCCTACTACCTGCAGACAAGGAGGCGCTGCGCCGGCAGGCCGCCGACGCGATGAAGGCGGTGGAGCTGCGCTCGCTCAACCTGCTGGAGGGCGGGCTGCTGGGCAAGGGCAAGGACAGCCGCGGCGTGCCCATGGCAGCCACCGGCAAGGTCGGCAGCATGGGTGGCATGGCGTCGCAGGCGGCAGCCGCCGCCGCAGCGGCCGCTGTCGCCGCCGTGGCGGGCCCTCCGCCGCCGGGCGGCATGGGTGCGCCCATGGTGCCGCCGCCGCCCAAACCGCAGCAGTCGGTGGCCGCGCCGCCGCCGCAAATGGGCGCAGCCGCACCACACCCAGCGATGCCGCCGCAGCAGCCGCAGCAGGCACCCCAGCAGCCAGCGCCGGCGGCGCCGATTGTGCAGCCGCTGCAGCCGCAGGCCAACGGCCAGGCGGCGCCGGCTCCTGCCGCTGCTGCTCCTGCATCGGCCCCGCAGATACCCAAGCCGGCAGTGCCCAAGCTGGCGCCCCCGCCGGGGCAGCCGGCCATGGTGCTGCCGCCCCCTCCCCCCACCTCCTAAGGCCAGCCAGCCAGCCGGTCCCAGGCAGCTCGCAGCTAGCAGCAGTTTCTCCCCCGCTCCCCTTCCCTGCTCTCATTCAGTGTACCTTTGTTCCAGCAGCACTGACTTCCTGTGCCCTCGAGACGCCAGGTAGCGCCCCTCTACCTGCCCTGTAGGCTTTTTAGGTGACCCGCCCACACGCCAGCTCCCCCGTATTTAGGGCCCCAACCAACCCGACCTCCAACCCCCCGCATTCGCTTTACACCCTAGGTACTGCCCCTGCTCAGATTCCGTTCCCCAGCGGGGCCGGCGGCTGCCCGCCGTCGGGCGGGCCCGCCGCCCCGATGCGTCCCCTCGCTACCCACCTTTTGCTTTTTTTGACATGCCATGACAGTTTTGCGCCACCCCTTTCATGCACAGAATCCCTTGGGCGCCGGCAGCGCCTGCAGCCGCGGCACCTGGGCCGCGCTTGCGCCTCGCGCCCTGCCGCCGCTGCAGCGCGCCGCCGCCCTCCGCCGCCGCCCCTGCGGCGGCCGCCCTGACGCGGCAGCAAACTGAAACGAACAACGCTGACACGGGCTTTGACATGCTTGCATCCTCTCTTTTCATTTCGTGGGCAAATACTCCCCGCGGCCCGGCGGCCGGCCGGGCCTCTGCCCTTGCCTACTCCTGTCTGACTCTCGGACGTGCCATGACACAGTAAGAACGACAATTCAGGCAGACATTCAGACTGAAGCAGGCAGGGCTGGGCAGGCCGGTGCAGCAGCAGGGATTGGTCACTTTGCAATTGTGGGGCTGAGCAGCGTGGCCTGCAGCACGCCGCAGCGCAGTTCCATCTGCGCCAGCTCGCCACGCAGTGCCTGGCAGGCGGCGGCCAGGCGCGCTACCGGCCGCGTGTCGCTCATGCTCTCCCCCTGCTCCGCCAGCTCGCGCTGCCGCTCCTCCAGGTCCTGCAAAGCGGTGGGGAGGAGGGGATGTGAGATGGTGTGAAGGAGGCTGGTGGAGGAAGGGGCTTGGTGCTGGGAGCCCGAGAGCCACCTGTGCGCAGCTGTGCGTCCTGCCTCTCAAGAAGCCTGCCCCACCTTGTTCAGGAACGCCAGCTCCGCCTGCAGCTGGCCCACGTAGTCCTGCCGCGCATCCACTTCACGCTGCAGCACCGTCACCGCCTCCTGCGCCGCCTTGTGCTCTGCACGCAGCCCCGCCAGCTGGGCGCCCGCCGCCGCCTCGCCGGCAGCCAGCGCCTCCAGCTGGGAGGTGAGGCGGCCGGCAGAGGCAGCGCTGGCGGCCTGGGCTGCCGGTGCTGCCGCCTGCAGGCTGCCCAGCGCCGCCAGGGCGCGCTCCAGCAGCGGCCGCCAGTCGCGGCTGTCGGCGCCGGCGTCTGCGGGCACAGCGATCGTCAGCTGCGGCGCCGCTCGCTCGCACTCAGCCCGCCATGCCGCCGCATCGTCCAGCGGCGCCTGAGGGATGGAGAGGGTGTGTGCAGGTGCTGACCCGTGCAACATACCAAGCAATTTTTGAATTTTGTTTTGAATCCCTACTTGACCGTAGCACAAAAATGAGCGCACCTCGTCCCTACGCTTGCCGGTGCCCGTCCCCGCCGGCGCCGCCCGCGGCGCCGTGGCGGCTCCCCCGGGCCTGGCGCCGGGCGGCCCGAAGCGCAGTGAGGCTGGCAGGCCCGACATCGATGCAGCCTGGGCGAGGGGTGAGCGGGACTTGGCCAACAACCGGTCAACGAATCGTGCTTTCACTATCTGCTGTGCGGAGCCAAACTGATGGCTGTTGTCGATGCCGCTGAGCGTGAATTCGTGCAGACTGGCCTCACCAGCTCCACTGCTGACTGCAATGCGCGACCCATGCAGAGTCTCTCTCATCAAGCCCAGCGCCTGTGCCGCTCGATCCACCAATGCATGCAACCTTGCAAAGTAGTTTGCGTGGGCAGAGGGCCCCTCCCACCCCCTACCATATGCGGGGTTTATTGGCCCACCTGCGCCAATTGGGCAGCTGCCGCAGCCTCGTCCCCAATCTAGGGATCCACAGCAGGCCATCGGCATCGCAATTCCGGCGTTGGGAGCCCGCCCTGCTACACACCGCCGCTATGCTGCAGAAGGCGAGGCAAGGGGCTGTGCGCCGATGCTCGTGGTCGCGCATGATCAGCGCAGCAGTAGCACCGTGCCGGGCGCTCGGGCAGGCACGATGGATGTTGCCGCCAGCCGCCGTCGCTGGCTTGCCCGCTCCCAACCATGGCGCTCCCTCCTTCCTCCTTCCCTCGTCGCATGCAGGCCATAGTGCGCTCCCTGCCGGGCGAGCCCAACCTCAGCATCACGCTGACGGTGGGCGGCAAGCAGCGCAACCTGGACAGGTGGGCTCGGTGCGGCCTGCCGTGGCGGCCCTGTGCATGGCAGCCAGTCCCAACGGGTGCACGTCTCCAGTCTGTGCTTGGGTGTGAATCAGGTGCCCCAGCCTGCCTGCTGAAGCCCAAGAACCTGCTGATGGACACCGCACTTTGTTCATCGCAACAGGCCCAAGGACGAGTTGCTGGAGAAGCCGCTGGGGCGGCTGCAGAAGAGCGCGGCGCCGCAGCCCGACCGCCAGCAGAAGCGGGCCAAGCAGAAGGCCGGTGCAGATGCCAACGGCGCATCTGATTCCACTGCCGCCGCCGCAGCAGCAGGCCAGCCAGGCCCGCTGTTTGTGGGCCTGTACGCCGGCCCCTCTGATGACCACCCGGTGCTGGATGCGGCGGCAGTCACCAACGAGGAGGCATGGCGGCACGGCCGCCTGCTGCGCATTGGGGAGGCAGCATATCGTGTGGAGCTGAACCCGCCCTTTGTGGACCGAGTGGAGCTGCATGCCCGCGCCTTTGTGGGCATCCCGCTGGTGCCGGCGGTGCAGGTGGGCAGCTGCGCAGTGCTGGGGTGGGAGCAGAGCAGGGTGTGAGATTGCGAATTAAGGGACGGTGGCACGAATGCTGGATTGGTTGTCCTTGCTGCCAAGCCGCCGGTCAAAGTGCAAGGCAAACCTTGCTGATGGGCAGGCAGCAAGTTTGCAGCCAGCCGCCCTTTGCCACTGCCTCTCCTCTCAGCCTGGCCGACCCACACCCTCCTTCTGTTCCTGCGTCCCTGTGCCCCCTATGCCTGCAGCTGCACTTTGCTGATGAGATGGCGTGCCGGTGGCAGTGGTCCCGCCAGCGGCCGGGCAGCAGCACCTGGGAGCCGGTGGCAGGTGCCACCTCTCGCCGCTACTGGCCCACAGCTGAGGACGTGGGCTGCCGCCTGCGGGTGGAGTGCACCCCCGCTCGCTGGTCGGCGCTGGAGAGCAGCAATGGCAGCAGCAACGGCAGCAGCAACGGCGCTGGCAGCCAGGCAGAGCTTGTGATGGGCGTGCCTCTGGCGGGCGAATGCGGCCCAGTGGAGCTGCCCCCAAGCCCGCCGGCCTGCGAGGCGCGGCATGCGCTCACCCAGCAGCCCACCGCCTCGCCAGACCTGCGGGTGGTGACCTACAACATCCTGGCTGACCAGTACGCGGGTACGGACCAAGCCATGGACGTCATCTTTGCACACTGCCCCAACGAGTGAGGCTGCTGCAGGGCGGCCGCTTTGGGTGCCGTGGGCTTGCCCCGTACCAGTGTTGTGGTGGGCATCGGGCTTCAGGCAGTGAGCGCAACCACTGCTGGTCGTCACGACTAGGTCTCCGTTCTTGTGGCACCTCAACCCTACCCTGCACCACTCCCCTGCTGCTCTCAGGTACCTGGACCCCACATACCGGCGGCCACTGGTGCTGCAAGACATCCTGGGCTTCAACGCCGACATCGTGTGCCTGCAGGTGCGGCGCTTGTGGCGGGCAGCAATAAGGTTGTGGTATCCACTTATGCTGCAATGCTGCCTACGCCGTCTGACAGCACCTGGCATTTGCCTGGAGGATGGTGCAGGTGCAATGTGCAGTGGGGTTGAGCTGTGCAGCTGGCCAGTGCACCTGTCCCATCTCAATCCTGTGCTGCAATCTACTTTGTGGGCTGCAGGAGGTGGATGAGAGGATGTTCAGCGCGTATTTGGAGCCGCAGCTGGGGGTGGAGGGTGAGCCTAGGGCCTAGCTGTGGTGGTTGGTCGTTGGGTGGGTCATTGTGAGGATGTCAGCATGCAATTGATGCAGGTTCAGGCTGCCCTGATGAGCCAGCCCTGTCCCCAGCTTTGCACGCAGTGCATTGCATGGCAGGCTGCAAGCTCGCAAATCGGCCATCACCTAAACTGCGTGCCTTTGTGTGCACCGCCTGTGCTCAACCGCCTGCAGGCTTCCAGCGCCTATACACCAAATAAGCTCTATGCATGTATCCGCGGCTTGTGCTGACTGCTGCAGGCTTCCAGGGCGTATACACCAACAAGGCGGGCAAGTCGGGGCTGAGTGTGCGCGAGGGGCAGGCCACCTTCTTCCGCTCCTCACGCTTTCAGCTGGCGGCCCGCAAGGACCTCACGCTCAAGCACCTGTTCCCTGCCAAGGTGGGCGCAAGAGCATGCATGAAAGCTGGAACCTTGCTTTGTGAACAGTTTTGTACTGCCATGCTCTCTGAACAGCTGGCACGAGCAATTGCAGGCCAGACGCTGAGGGGACACATGGCAGCTAGAGTGCAGGGTCGCCGGTCATGCATGCACCTTGCAAGACGTCAAATGCACGAACATGTCCCACCACCAGCCCAACTGCACCCCACGCGCCACTTGCTGTTTACCCCCATGCCCTCTTTCCATCTGCCCCCACCCACAGCCTGGCGAGCAAGCCAAGTACGGCAGCGTGTTTGAAGGCATGCTGCGCAGCTCGTCGGCGCTGCAGGCCGCGCTGCAGCGCGTGGCCACCGTGGCGCAGCTGAGGTGCGGGCTGCAGCGGGCGGTGCTGGGCCTAGACACATCAGATCGATGCGTGCTGGCCTTGCATGATGTCCAATGACAGTGGCTGGTTTGTTTCAAGTGGCAGTGTGCTCGTGTGCTGCACAGCATCTCACCACACTGCCCTGCTGCTGCCTCTGCGCCCCCACCCCACCCCACCCCGCCCTTTCCTTGACCCCCGCAGCCTGCTGGCGCCGATCCAGCCGGGCGACCGGCCGCTGTGCGTGCTCAACACACACCTGTTCTTCCACTACATGGCGCCCCACATCCGCACCATGCATGTGTGGGCCATGGTGCAGGCAAGCGCGGTGCCTTGCTGGCTGCTGCTGCTGGGCTTGCTCAGGGCCGGTGGTATGCGTGCTGGGGAACCGTCCTGGCACGTTTCGGTTCGGATGGGCGCTGTACCAGCCTAATTGTGAGCACCTGCATAGCTGCTCATGCCGCCGCTCAGTCACCGACGGCTGTTTGCCTGCCCTGCCGTACCCGCAGGAGGCGCACGCCTTCATTGAGGAGGCGCTGGCGGATGCCGAGCTGGCGGCGGGCCCGCTGCGCGGCCAGCGCCCCGCCCTGCTGTTCTGCGGAGACCTCAACTCAGGTGGGACAAGGCACAGCTGCACGTGCCAGCTGATGGATGGCATGTGGGGCAGCAACACACCTGCCGCCTGGAAGGATGGGCCCTTTACTCATATACCTGGCCCCGCTCTGATTTGCTTTGCCGCCTGCCCCTGATCCTGCCCTTGTTCCAGACCTGAACGACGGCATCCCAGGCGCCATTGAGCTGCTTGCCAAGGGATCCGTGCATGCCGACTTCTGGGATTGGTGGTGAGGGCCCCTTCGCTTTTTGCTGTGCTGCAGATGCCCCGTCGCCCTGGTGCTGCGTGCAGCCTGCGCCGGCCCTGCATGCAGTTGAGCCCATGGGCATGCAACGTGCTCTCTCGCCTTGTCCCCATGCTGCTGACTGGCACCTCTGCTGGACTCGCGAGCATTCACCTGCCTCCTGCAGGTATGGAGTGGCTTTCAAGTGGGAGAAGGGGGAGGACGGCCAAGATGAGGGCACCGGCGCGGCCGACTGCGCTGCCGCTGCACAGAAGCACTTGGCAGCTGTGACCACAGGTGTGCCGACGTCGTGCGCTTGTTTTGGGGGCTTCAGCTTGCAGCTGTGCGGCGCGAAGTGTGGGACTGCAAGCTAACTCTACCTGCTGCGCACTGATGTGCACTTCAATTTGGCTCCTGCTTTAAACGCATGTGTGCAGGCGCGGGCAGCAACGGGGAGGCTTCAGTTGATGACGAGTACGGAGAGGTGCAGAAGCAGGTGCGATTGCTCAGCAGCTTTGCTGCACACAGCGCTAGCCCTAGCTTGCCTGCCAGCTGTAGACGTCCGGCTGCAGACGCTCAGCTGCAAATGGTTGCTCTGCTCTGCCCAACCAACCCTGACTGTGCCCGCTGCGCTCCCCAGCACTGTACCCGCTGCATCGGCCACCCCGCCAGCCGCAGCCGCTGCAGTCAGCTGACTCAAAATGTTTCCAAAATTTCCGGTGGACACCAACCCAAACAACCCAATTACCTGCCACAGGTGCACTCTGCTGTGGAGCATGCGACCGTCCCGGGCTCCCCCACCGCGCACAGCACGCCGGGCGCAGGCAACCAGCAGCAGTTTGTGGCGGGTGTGGACCTGGAGATTCCATTCAAGTGAGTGGGCGTTGAGTGAATGGGCGGCTTGTGCTGCTGGCTGGCGCCGACCTGCGATGCCCTCGCAGCATGCTGGTTGCTGGGCTGGCGCTGCATCAAGAGCGGTCAGCCTGCAGCCTGCGTCTTGCCAATTGGCCTCGCTCCCCAACCATAATCCCAAGCCCCACCATTATCCCAAGCCCCGACTCTGGCTCTCATGCCGCAGGCTGCGGTCCGCGGACGAGCTGCGCACGCCCTTCACCAACCATGTGCAGGGCTACCAGGGCCTGCTGGACTACATCTGGTGAGGCGCCTGCTGGCGTGTGTGTGTGGTTATAGGTCTGTTTGGCTCTGTTGGTTTGGCCACATTTCTGGACTCCTTGACATGGGGGTCAAAAGGGCACCAGCCGGGAGGGCAGCGGTCGGGGTCCCACGCCGCTCTTCACCCAACCCTCAGCAGCCGCCTCTCACCTGCTCCTTGCTGCGCCTGCCCTGCCTGCCTGGCCCCTCCGCAGGTACGAGCCTTCGGCGCTGGAGGTGGCGCGCGAGGTGCCGCTGCCTTCTCTGGAGGAGCTGGGCGGGTACCTGCCCTCCCAGCGCTTCCCCTCTGACCACCTGCCTGTTGTCTTTGACCTGCGCTTCCGGCCAGAGGGCGCCAGCACTGATGGCGCCAGCAGCAGCAGCAGCAGCGGGGCAGGCGCCGGCAGCGGCAGCGGCGCCGCAGCAGGCGGCGGGGAGGCGGCGCCACCACAGGGTGCCGGCAACCTGCTGCCTGCGGCGCTGTACAATGTGGGCACAGCAGCGGATGCGCTGCAGCGAGATGAGGTGATTGCGGTGCCCACAGACACGCTGTACGGCCTGGCGGCCTGCGCCAACAGCAGCCGGGCGGTGCGCCACATCTACGCCACCAAGCGGCGGCAGGACCACAAGCCGCTGGCCATTGCGGTGGCTGACGTGGCAGATGTGCCGCGCTACGGCGACACGCAGGTGGGGGCAGGGTTGGGCCGGGGGCCGGCACATGAGGGCGCAGGCAAAGTGGTGTGCAGGCAACTGGCCTTGTGGCTGGGTGGATAGAAAATGCCTGATGAGTCCCTCAGCCTCTGCCCTGCAATTTTTGACCACATCGGCTAGCCCAGCTGAGCATCCACCACCCACCTTCCCCGCCCGCCCCTGCACCCGCCCCTGCTGCGCAGCACCTGCCGGCGGGCCTGCTGGAGGACCTCCTGCCAGGGCCCTACACCCTGCTGCTCACCCGCCTGCCAGATGCTCCGCTGGCCGCGGAGCTCAACCCGGGGGTGGCAGCCATCGGCATTCGGGTGCCGGACGCGCGCTTCATCCGTGCGGTGGCTCGGCAGCACCGCTCCGCGCTGGCGCTGACCAGCGCCAACGTGAGCGGCGGGCAGTCGAGCGTGGCGGTGCAGGAGTTTAGGGTGAGCTGCGGGGGAAGTTTGGTGGCTCGTGCAGGAGGGGGGGTGAGGATGACGGGGTGCGGTGTGATGTGGGGCATGTCTCCTTGCGCCGCAGCTGCCTGACGTCGCCCTGCTGCTGGCATCACAAAGCAAAACACGAGCTTCAGTTCGCCCCCTCCCCCCATCCTGCACCCCCGCAGGAGCTGTGGCCCTCCTGCTCCCTCGTCTTCGACGGCGGCCAGCTGGCGGCGGGCCGCGCGGGCAGCACGGTGATCGACCTCACGCGGCCGGGCCGCTTCATCATCCAGCGCCGCGGCTCCGGCTTTGCGCACGTCATGCAGCTGCTGCAGGAGAAGTACGAGCTGCGGCACCTGCTGGGCAGCCACCCCATCTAAGGGGCATCCTTTCTGGACATCCTTTTCCTGATGGGGTGTGCAACAGTGCGCCTGCCTGCAACAGCATGAGCTGCGGCACCTGCTGGGCAGCCGCCCCATTTGATAGGCGTGTGCACCATGTGGGTAGATAGTAGCTGCTGCGCCCCACCTGCTGCACCATGCAGCTGCTTCCTCGAGAGATCCGACTCTATTTCTTTTCGGCAGCCACCCATTGAGCGCCCACCCCACATTAGGCCGCACACCACCCAGCCTGCACAGTTCTGTCATGTTGAAAGCGTGCTTGTGAGCCTACCTCTCTATCGAACATATTCCTTGTGCATCCCGCCCACCTGTTTCCAGTTGTGACGCCCCGCCCCTGGTACTGATCTACCTTCCATTTACCTGTCCAGTGTCTTTCCTGTTCGCCACTACCACGGGCTTTGTAGCTACACAGCTCCAGTTTAACCCGTCTCTGCATGCCTGCTGCGAGGAGGCAGAACAGCGGTGGTTCGTAGGGGCGCACTTGCGGCTCGTAGTCGCGCATATCTCTGCCTGGTGGGTTGCAGCGAGCACAACTGGCTGTTTACACCCTTGCAGACATCAGGTTGTACAACTACAATGCAGCTTATATACATTGCACAGCATAGGCTCAGCACAGGCCGTTACTGCTGCATGGGCACAGGCACTGCCGCCGCGCCTCCACCCAGTGCCATGAAGGTCTGCAGGCGCTGCGCATGCCGTTGTGTGGCCGCTGCCGCCTGCGCCTTCTTGTGCCTTCGCACCGCCGCCCAGTGCAGCTTGTGGTGCCGCATCAGCGCATCTATCGCGGGTGGCTCAGCGCCGCCGCCCTCTGCTGCTGCTGCTGCCGCTGCCTCACCTGCTGCCGTTCCCGCAGCAGCTGCGCTCCCCTCCCCTGACTGTCCAGCTGCGCTGCCTGGCAGCGGCGCTTCGAGCGGTGCAGGCTGCTGCAGTGTCGCCGCCGCCTCATCTGACCGGGGCGCAAGCGGTGGCAGCTTGGAGGTGGGGAGCGGCTGCATGGTCAGGGGAGCAAGGTGGTGCACCTGGTCAGTGATGCATCCAAGGTATAAACAAGCAAGCACGCAGGAGGATGGCACCGCCGCTTGATTCCGCTGGGACAGGCGAGGAGAAGCCGCAAACGCAGCAGGCAACGCAAGGGTGGCGACCAGCCTGGCACTGCAAGAGCAGGCGCAGCGGCCAGCAGCAGCAGCGTCATCACGTTCAGCATGAGGCATGTGCATTGAGCCAGGCAAGCACAGCGGCTCACGTCTGCCAACGGCTGTGGGAGGTCTGGGTCGTTCTGCACCCACTGGCGGCACAGGCGGTACAGCGAGGGCTGCTGCTCCTCTGGGGCCCCCGCCGGCCCCAGCCGCACTCGCCGGTCGTTCACCGTGGCAATGATGCCGTCGGCTGGCGGGGCCGGCACCGACGCGGCCGCCAGCCAGGCGATGGGCAGGGCACCCGTTGCTGCAGGGGTGGCCTTCTGGCCGCTGCAGGGAGTGAGAAGGGGGATTGCAGTGATTGCAGCAGGGGCGTGGAGAGCAGCGCACGTTCAAGCGGGCGGCGGCGGCGGTGCAGGAGCAGTGCACGGCAGGAGGGCTGTTCAGCGCACCTGCCGCCTCCCTGTGCATCTGCTGCTGACGACCCTGGCACGAGCGGAGGAGCCGAGGCCACCAGGGGCGTCGCGGAGGTGGCAGCGAGCGCGGCCAGCGCACTGGGGTCGACCAGCGGCAGTTCCATTGCGTACAATGGTGTCTCGTTGCGATGCAGCGGCGTGCAGACCTTTTTGGTCGCAAGTACTAAAGCGCTGCATTCTGCATGGTGGCCGCTGGTCTTGCAATTGCAGGCATCGGTCAGCCCAAGGAGCTAATCAACACTCAATTGTTCGCAAGAGATGCAGGCTGCCGCCTCTCGCTCCCTGCTTCTCCCAAGGTGAGCTCTTTCTTCCTCTACAGGGCTGCCCGTGCGCCTCCATTTCCTACATAAGCAGCATCAGTCGTATCGATCGCCATGGGATGACCGCAATGACTGCCCGCAACCTCCTGCCGCCGCAGGCGCCCTGCTGCTGCCGCTGCCGCTCGCCGCCCCACACGAGTGCTTGCCATGGCGGCCCAGGTGAAGAGCGGCATCACCCTGAACAGCAGCCCCTCGGAGCAGGAGCTCAAGGTGTGTGGATGGGTTTGATTGGTGGAGCATGGGAACACAGCACGGAGGGCCCCGGCACCGTGCATGGGAGACACGTGAGGAAGCAACAAGGTCGGTCGCTTGTGCGCATGTCAAGCCGCTGCCCATGCCATGTCGCTGTTGACTGCAGCACTGTGAACCATGGTTTGTCTGTTTTGCGCGCAGGCGCTTGGAGTGCGCAGCTGGCCCACCTGGGGCTGTGAAGCCTCCAAGTTCCCCTGGAGCTACGACAGCGCTGGTGGGTGGGCCTGCCATGTGGTGTGGTGTCACCACCACAGGCTGGGAATGTGCAGCTATATCACCCCCATGCTTGCCAGCGGTGCACCAGAGGGCGGGTTTGTGTGAAGCAGGCCCAGCGTGTGCGACCGATGGCATCCTGGAGCCTCCACCGGCAGCTGAGCCCGCCCTCCTGCAGAGACGGCATATGTGCTGCGGGGGCGGGTGATTGTCACTCCAGATGGCGGCGAGCCCGTGGAGGTCAAGGCAAGGCCCAGATGTCTGGTTGGCGACTGGTTTGAACAGACCCGGTTATAGGCAGCTGATGCTTCCCTGCTGCCGCCTCGCTGTATCCCTGCTTGCGGCACATTTGTGGCGGCCCTCTTGTCTGGTCCACCCTCCTACCTTCTTGCTTTCCTGCTACCTGCATCGGCAGGCGGGCGATCTGGTGACCTTCCCCAAGGGCATGAGCTGCACCTGGGACGTGAAGGAGGTACGGCCCCTGCCTTTCGACCCTTTCCTGGTGCCTGTATGCCTATGCCGGCTGTGCTTGCAGTGCAGGCACCCTGCGGGGTTTCGCCGCCCTGTCCAGAGCCTGCCTTGCTCTTATGTGAACTTGCGATTGGGCGGCCAGCCTGGTACACTGGCGCATGGCTGTGCAACACTCCCACCACTTGTGTCTCCTATGTTGCCTCTTGCTGCAGGCCATCCACAAGCACTACAACTTCTCGTGAAACTAACCAGCAGCCGCGGCGCACCAAGCCCCGTCTGGAAATGGCTCTATTTGATCTGATTTGATGCTGCACTGAACTGGGCACTGTAAATGTGACTGAAGCCACCATGGCATGCAAAGAAATGATGCTGGCCTCTGCATGGCACGAAGCGAAACATGTCGCATGTGGCGGGAGAGTTGCAGCTAACGGTGCACTTGTAGAGACTGACCGCGTGCGTCTGTTCCAGCAACCATTTCCTACATGCTGCGTCATGGCGCTTGTGCATGCCCAGGTTTGTTGCAGTAGTGTGAGAAAGGGGCAGAATGCGCAACCGTGCGCACCGCCGCCCTCGTCGAGCGCAGCGGACTCGGCGGCGGCGGGCATGTGGGAAGCCCTTGACACAGTTGCACCCATTAAACCGCCGGCAGAAATCACGATCTCTTTCACAAACGCCGCAGTGGCGATGCCTGTTGGCTGTGCGGCTCGAGCCGTGCCGGCTCTTTCAGCTGGGCCGGCGCGCCGGCCCGCAGCTCCTGTCGCCGCAGCCTTGACGCGCATTGCTTCGTATCAACGCTGCGGCGGACGGCAATGTGAGCGGCAGCAGGACAGCCCCACCGCCACGGCCCCAAGGCGGCAGCGGCGAGCACGAAGCAGGTTGATTGCAGCCCAGGCCAGCAGCAACGGTGGCAGCAGTGCAGCAGGCGATGAAGTGGTGGATGTGGTGGTTATCGGATCGGGCATTGGCGGCCTGAGCTGCGCTGGCTGGCTAGCAAAGTACGGTCTCAAGGTGCGGTGCAATACGCATGCGGCAAAATGCCACGAGATGTCCAACAACACAGCACCTCACATGGATGAAGTTGCGCACCTGCTCGTTGTACAGCGGGTGCAGGTGCAGCAGTTTCTTGAGCGTATGTTGCCCACCCATGGTGCTCACTGCTGCCACTGTGGCATTCCAAGTGCAGGTGGTGGTGTGTGAGAGCCATGACACTCCCGGCGGCGCCGCCCACGCGTGGACCGTGCGAGCGCCGGCTGGCGGCCTGTATCACTTCGAGTCGGGTCCCAGTCTGTATTCGGGTGGGTTGTCCAGCTGCTTTGGTTGCTGTACTTGCTGTCGGCATCTGACTGTCTTGCCACGCCTGTTGCAGCTGCTTGCCCATGTCGATCCTGCTTCCGCCAGACTGTGCTGACCAACCACCTTTCCATGCCCCCAAATGTTGCCGCGCAGACATGGCGGGGCGGGGACGGGGAGCCAACCCTCTGGCGCACGTGCTGCAGGCCCTTGGGGAGGATCTAGACCTGCTGACCTACAAGAACTGGAACGTGCTGCTGCCAGAGGGCACCTTTCTGACCCAAGTAGGGGCCGACCAGTTCGTCGACGTGCTGCAGCAAGTGCGGGGACCAGAGGCCGTGGCCGAGTGGCGCCGCCTGCAGGTGCGGGTGGGGGAATGTTCAGCAGCTGTGCTTTGTCGAGAAGCAAAAAGGGCTCATTTAGCACACGTGCAGCATGAGATGAGTTGTGCACGCCGCTGAATACCTCTGGCTGCTCAAGGTTTCAGTTGGGCGGCTTGCAATGCTAGTGGACATGCGCGGGCAGCCTGCCCGCCTCCTAATAATTGATCACCCCAGTCTGCACGTGCGTCATTGAGCTGCTGCAGGAGCACATGAAGCCGCTGGCCGGTGCCTCATACCAATCCATTACCCCATTTGCACGTGTGCCGTTGAACTGCTGCAGGAGTACATGAAGCCGCTGGCTGCTGCCGCCACCGCCCTGCCGCCCGTGGCGTTCCGACAAGACGCGGGAGCAGCAATTACGGCCCTGCTGCGGTATGCGCCGCACCTGCTGTCGGGCGGCGCGGCGACGCTGCAGCTCACGGGGCCCTTCTCCAAGGCAAACCGTTTCGCAACAGGGCTGGGGTCCGGGACCAAGCAGCCTGCATCAATTAGCAGTGTTGGCTTTTCTGCAGGCTGGCTGCCGAGTGGATGGGCTATCCACAAGCAAAAGGCCGCAAGCCATTGTTGAAACCCGCAGCTCGTTGCCTGCCCTCATCGCTTGCCCAGGTGCTGGATGCGGCGGGGGTGCAGGACAAGTTCATCCGCAACTGGCTGGACCTGCTGTCCTTCCTGCTGTCCGGCCTGCCCGCCGACGGCACCATCGCAGGTGGGCTGCCCACCCAAAGTTTCGCAGTAACTTTGCGAGCATGGCAGCAGTGCCTGCAAGGATGTGGGCTGCGACCTGCTCCTATGATTGCTCCGCCTGCCTCTGTCCCTTGCAAGCTCCTTCCTTTTGCTTCGTTGACCGTGAGTTGATCCCTGCCACGCCACCTCCACCCTCTGCTGCAGCCGAGGTGGCTTTCATGTTCAACCAGGCACGTTAACGAAGGGGCAGCTGGCACGCAGGAGGGTTCGACTCTGAGATGCACAGGCCAGCGAAGCGCAGTGCCCTGCCCAATGTGAAGTGTGCATGCGCAGCCACCACCGTGCACCAGTTCACTGCCCAGTCACATCCCCTCTCGTCACTCACCGCACTCCACCGCTCCATTGCCTCCACCTCCCCGCCCCCCTGCAGTGGTACCGGCCAGACTGTGTGCTGGAGTTCCCGCGCGGCGGCAGCCAGGCCATGGTGGATGCCCTGGTGCGAGGGATGGAGCGGCACGGCGGCCGCCTGCTGCTGCGGTCGCACGTGGAGGAGGTTCTGGTGGAGGGCGGGCGGGCTGCAGGTGAGACGAGGGCTGTATGAGGCGTGCATGCGTGCAGCAGCACGCTGTGCATGCCCCGTGATGCCAGTGCTTGTGCGCATTGAGCTGAGCTGCACCAGCTGGGGTGCTTTGCTTTCAGACACAGTTCGGGTTTGTTACGCCATCTCGGCCTACCTGACACCCGTCGCCCCTCCAACACCCCGCCCAGGCGTGCGGCTGCGGGGCGGGCGCACGATCCGCGCCTCGCACGCTGTGGTCTCCAACGCCTCAGCGCCCGACACGCTGCGCCTGCTGCCGCGGGAGGCGGTACCGGACAGCTGGCGTGCCAGCGTGGCGGCCACCCCTCTCAACCCCTCCTTCATGCGGGCTGCGGGGGTGGGGGGAGGCAAAGTCGCTGCGCCACGGGAGGCCGCGCCTCGCTCGCATGCCGCGCGCCGCCGCCACCTCCACCTGGGCTTTGACGCCACGGGTGAGTGGACAGTGCTCGCTGCTGCTTTGAGCTGCCTGCTGTCTTTTCCGCCTGCTCCTGGCCGCCTTGGTGGCCACAAGGCAGGCAGGGCCACAGCTGACTGTTGGTGTGCTTTCAGCCAGAGCTGCCAACTGTTTTTGTGCATTCAGCCATGCCACGCTTTGTCAATGCTGCAGGCCTGGAGGACCTGGAGCTGCACCACATTGTTGTGAACGACTGGGGGCCAGGCGTGGATGCGCAGCAGAACGTGGTGCTCGTCTCGATTGCTTCGGGTGAGGCCTGGTGCCATGGAGTTTTGGTCAGGCAGAAACCGGCTTCCGCCTGGCCAGATGTGCTCGTTCAGAGCCTGGTGAAACGGCCAAGCCCTGCACATTGGGTGACAGCCCTGCTTTCTGGCAAGCACCGCCCATTCTCACCACCACCCACCCTCCCTCCACCCCTGCCCAGTGATCGACCCCTCGCTGGCCCCGCCTGGCAAGCACTGCCTGCACGCCTACCTGCCCGCCACAGAGCCCTACGAGCTGTGGGAGAGCCTGGACAGGCGCAGCCCCGAGTATGCAGCCCTCAAGGAGCAGCGCAGCCGCGTGCTGTGGGATGGTGGGTGGGCGGGGGAGGCGGGTGAAGGGTGGGGCTGGGCGGGGAGCAGAGGGTGGTGGGGCAGTGAATGAATGCCTGCCTGCTGCTGGCCAGTGGCAGCAGCTGCTCCCTCGCAAAACACTTTCCCACTCACCCTGTAAGGCCTTCCATTCACCACTCCGCCGAACCTTCTGAACGAGCGCCTTGTTTCGCTCCCTGCGTCCCGCAGCCGTGCGGCGCCTCATCCCCGACATCGACCAGCGGGTGGAGGTGTCGCTGGTGGGCACGCCGCTCACCCACGAGCGCTTCCTGCGCCGCCACCGTGGTACCTATGGTGAGAGACGGCCAGATGACTTGTTGTGCTTGCTGGCTGCTAGCGCTGTCTTGATGCATGCATTGGAGGTCCGTGCGGCAGAAGAGCCCTGCGTCCTCACCCCCGTTTCCACGAGCCCATCCTGCTGTTTGCAGGCCCCGGCATCCGCGCAGGCGAAGGCCTGTTCCCCTGGCCCGCCACCCCCGTCAACCGGCTGTACAACTGCGGCGACTTCAGCTTCCCAGGTGGGTGGGCTTGCTGGGGAGCCCGTGCACGCTGCTGGTGTGGCAAGCACGACGGCCAGCCGGTGTGCCCGCCCAGCTTCCCAGCCCTCCCGCCGCTGCTTCGACCCCTGCTTGGCTGCGCCCCTCCCCCGCCTGTACAGGCATCGGCCTGCCTGCGGTGGCTGCCAGCGGCGCAGTCACTGCCAACAGCTTGGTGTCAGTGGGCCAGCACACCGCCCTGCTGAAGGAGTTGGGGCTGTGAGCGAGGGTGGCTGCAACAATGCAGCACACGCCTCTGCGGCGCGTGAGGAGTGCCGTTTGCACCTGCCATATACTATTTTATTTGATTCAGCACGTTTCATTTGTACTGTCCATTCAGAGTCCTGTGGTTTAAAGCGATGATGTCCTGTGTAATGAAATCGCTCACAACCGACGCATGCAGACGCTGCGTCGCAGCTCGGGCGGCGTCGGCGGAGGTGGGAGTGGACCCTGATCGTCGCCTCTGTGTGCTGCAACTTACTCTGGGCACTGACCTGCTGCCCTTGTCACCTGGCAGAAGAGAGGGACGCTGTTGCCCCCCGCCACGGCTGCCCCGATCGCCTGCTCGCCTCACAAGCTCCAGCACAGGCGCCCATGTCCGCCACCTCGCTGCCCCAGCGCCCCGTTGACCTCCGCCTCCTCGCTGCCGCCAAGGCCGGCGCCGCCGCCGAGGCGGCGGCACAGCTGGCGGCTGGGGCGCAACCGGCATGCCTCGACTCAGCCAACGGCCGCACCCCGCTGCATGAGGCACGTGTTTGGGTCATGGCGTCATGCCCCTGCATCCCGTGATTTGTGTGCCCTCATTTGCCCTACAATACCACCCTGAGGCGGATTAGACGATGTCTGGCTGCTGTCCTGCTGAGCTTGATTGCTGCCTTTCAGCCCCATCTGCTCGTCTACAGGCAGCTTTCGAGGGCCATGTAGAGGTCGTCAACCTGCTGCTGCAGGCAGGCGCGCCAGGTGGGTTGGTACGCACCTGTGCTCATGCCCGTGCAAGTGCTTTTTGCCTTAGCATAACTTCCCTGCAACCCAGCGCCTGCTGCTGACAAGCTGCTGCGCTGACGGCAGCCTCGGCAGTGCATGCAGCTGACTGCGCGCTCCTTCAGCAGCGCATGGATTAATTAGCATCATGCACTCATCATGAACCAGAGTCTTGCCATTGAAGCCACCAGCTTTCCTGCCACTTCCCTGCAAGTTGCAGTCAATGCCCCTGGCAGGGACCAGCTGACCCCGCTGATGCTGGCTGTGCTGAACAGCAAGGAACAGGTGGTGCCCGCCCTGCTAGCGGCAGGCGCTGACCCAAACACCGCGGAACAGGTAAATGCATCAATTTGGGCTGCGGCACAGATGGATGGAGGATTCACATGTTTGCGCGCTAGGCATGGGTCAACACACGGTGCTTCTTTGTGGCACACGCCGGTGCTCTGTTGAGCATCTCTGCTGCTGGTTCAACCCGGCCACTGCTTGCCCCACCGCAGGGAGGCTCCACAGCCCTGTTCTATGCCTCTGGGCAAGAGGAGGTGGGCATCGTGCACAGCCTACTGCAAGCTGGTGCCTCCTGCTCCCTGGCCAATCCCAACGGCCAGCTGCCGGTGCACTTTGCCTGCCAGATTGGCAGCCTGCCGGTGCTGCAGGCGCTGGCTGCACACGGCTCTTCAGTTGTGGCGGCAGATGCCTCGGGTGCGTGGATGACACCAGGTCGGGGTGTGCTGGTGTGCATCACGGCGGGCTTGTGAACCAAATTTTGTGTAAGCAGCGTGCTTCATGAACGAGCAATCACAATACTCGCTGCACTCTCTGCCTGCCTCCCCACTCCCACCACGCTCAGGCTACACGCCGCTGCACTACGCCTGCAAGTTTGGCCGGCAGGAGGTGGCCCGATGGCTGCTGGCCAGCGGTGCTCGCTCCATCCTGGAGGCGCGTGCTGAGGGCGGGGTCACCCCGCTGCTCCAATCAGCCGAGGAGAAGCAGTTCCACCTCATCCCCATGCTGCTGGAGGAAGGGGCCAACCCAGCCGCCATGGACACAACTTTTTGGCAGGTGGGGCTGCAGGGCGGCCAGGTGTGGGCCAGCCAGCATGGAGCTGCACACGTGTGCGACTGCCTCTGCAAGTGGTAGTGAAGGTGTTAATACCAAGAGGGGCCAGTATGCCGCAACCTGTTGTACCCTCAACGAGCCTTTGCATGCCCCTCCCACTTGCTCCTGCAGCCCCTGCATTATGTGGCGCTGTCCTCAGATCCGGGAGCAGTAGAGGCTGCCAAAGCGCTACTGCAAGTGAGGGGCCATGCTGCTGCCTGCTTATGTTGTTGCGGCTTTGCACGCGTATTACTGCTGCTTCTCATTGGCCTCAACTGCCTGCTTGGCGGCGCTCGAATGGTGGCACTTGAATGACAAACTCTGATTGACAGCGGCCCTCCCTTGCCATGCTTGTGTGTGTGCAGGCAGGCGCTCCCATCAATCATCAGAATCAGCAGGTGGGGCGGGAGTCAGCACACGTGTCACATCCAACCGGCCAGGCTTGTGGCCCAGCACTAAACGGGGCAGCTGCAGGAACGGGCGGCATTCTTACCTACTAGCCTCCTGCTCCCCTCACATCGTGTCCAGGGCCGCTCGCCGCTGCTGGTGGCTGTCAACGAGGGCACGCTGCCTATCATTGAAGTACTGCTGGACAGCGGAGCCAACCTGGAGCTGGCGGATGACCAACGCTCCACTGCCCTCCTGGCCGCTCTGCACCATGGGCGCAGCAACATTGCCAGCCTGCTGCTCAACCGAGGCGCAAACTGCATGGCCCGGACGCAGTACGGCAGCACCGCACTGCTGTTTGGGTGCATCGAGGACATTCTGGTCCCGGAGCTGCTGAGCAGGGGCATGGCGGCCCACATCAACACCCCAGACATCACAGGCCTGACGCCTCTCATTGCAGCCGCCAGCAAGCAGCCACACCTGGTGCCGCTGCTGCTGCAGCATGGTGCAGATCCAGGCGCAACAGATGGGCAGTGGGGCCGCACAGCACTCTATCTGGCCGCCGGCAGCAGCGACCCGGCAGCGGTGGACGCTGTGCGCCGCCTGCTGGACCAGGGCGCGCAAATTGACTGCCGAAATCTGTTGGGCCAAACACCGTTGCATATTGCCTCAGAGGTGAGCGCCGTGCAGCTGGCTGGAAGGTAGTGCTAGCAGGCCAGGCATGATCCCCGGCCCCTCAGAAGCGGGCAGATAGACACTTGGCAAACTGCAGCTGGCGAAGGGGCAGGTGTGGCATGCTGTGCTGGTGCCGCTAGATAGCCAGGCCTGCACTGCGCCCTGTCCCACATGGCTCTGTCCTCTATCTCCCTTCGCCTCTTATGCCCACCCATCCACCCGCAGTTTGGCAACATTGCCGTGGTGCGCCTGCTCCTGGAGCGCGGCCACCCTGTCAATGTCTTTGCCCATGAGGAGCCGCGCACACCCTTGCACATGGCCGTGCTCGAGGGGCACACTGAAGTGGTGGACTTGCTGCTGCAGCATGGCGCAAGCTTTGCTGGCGCGCCCCTGGTGCACGTGGCAGCTGAAGTGGGAGACCCTGCCCTGGTGCGCAGCCTCCTGGCGGCGCCGGAGGGGTGCGGGCAGGTGGCGGCTTTGGACCAGTTGCATGCCTGCCCCCTGCACTGGGCGGCCAAGCACGGGCACCTGGAGGTAGCTCAAGCGCTGGTGCAGGCTGACCCAGCGGCCGCGGCCACAAGCTGGTGGGTGGGCCTGGTTGCTTGGGATGGGCATGAACTGGTGGCGATGCAAGGGCGGGCAGAGGAGTTGTTGCAGTGCTTTAGCCCGTGTGCGCCTGCCTGATCAGCTGGATATGCCGCAGTGTGTCGCACGATGACGATTGGGAGAATTTTTGAACAGGGCGGAGGCCTCGGAGTCACATATTGAGTCTGCCACCACATCCCCTGCCCTGTGCAGCGACGTGCACGGCTTTGCCGACAGGTTTGGCTTCGACCAGCTGACCCCCATTGACTGGGCGCTCACCAACGCCGACTGGCCCATGGCGCGCCTGCTCATCCGCACAGGCGGCGGCAGCAGCGGGGAGGTGCTGCAAGCCCTGCACACCGCCTTTGCTTTGGCCACAGATGAGGCTGAGCGGGTCGAAGTCGAAGCCCTGTTTACTGATGTGGTCGCCAGTCGGCCGCTGAGTGAGGAGGAGTGGGCCTCCGTGCCCAACCAGGTGCCAGGCCTGGACTCCGCTCTGCCTGCTGTGCTGGCGCGCAGCCGCACGGAGGCGGCCCATCTTGTGCGCCGCCTGCAGCAGGTAAGGTCTCAGTGGCTGGTCATGGGAGATATGCGCCGGGTGGCATCCGGATGGCTGTGTGATTGCAGCATTGAGCCGCTCCTGGTCTGCCTGCTGTTTCTTTCCAGGTGCCTCATCCACTGCCCCCTCCACCACCCTGCTGAACGGCCACCCGCCCCACATGCCTGCAGGAGGAGCAGGAGCTGCTGCAGGCCACCGTGCTCTCTCTGTCCCATGCCTGCCGGCGGGCAAAAGTTGAGCTGCCCTTTGATGTGCTGCCCACCTTGCTGGCGGCTGTGTTTGGCACTGTGTGAGGCCAGGGCAGCAAACATTAGTAACCTGCCAGCATAGCCTTCCTGCACCCAACTGTTTGCCGCACCCATCATTTTGCATGATGTCTAGTTTGTTTCAGACAGGACCCCGCGCTGTCGTGCTAGCACAATGCTCCACTGTTTGTTTCCGCGCTTGCCGCCATGCCCTGCTACGCCCTGCCTTGCCCTGCCTTGCCTGTTCACCGAGTCAGCCACATTGTACAGCTTACACTGACACATTCGCACGCAAGACTGTGCAGTGGGTTGTCAAAGATTGGTGCATGCCAGAAGACCGGATGTGCAGAAGGGGCTGCTTCATTTGCGAAGAGAGGGGCATACATGAGGGCAGAGGGGCGTACTTGAGGGGCAGAGCATATTAAGCGTGTCAGGATTGGTTTGTGCAGTGGTACAGAGCACATTCATGCAGGTAGCTCACTCCCACTGTATCAAGAGAACGACGCGGAGCAGCCGCAACCGGGGCAAGCCCTGGGAAACGGGCAGTGAGTCGTCAACAGCTGGGCGGCTCAGCGAGCTGGGGTCGACCAGGACTGGCTGCACTGAAGCGCTGCTACCGCTATCCAGCGCGCCGCCTACGCCAGGCTGCTGGACTGCTGCGCCTCCAAAGGCGGCCACCTCGCCGTGCACTGCCAGCCCTGCACGCGGCTCAGTCAGCTTGCGGTGCGCCGCATCGCTGTGCGCGGCATGCAGCAGCAGCACTGCGAAGGCCAGCGCCGCAATGACGGCCAGCAGCCTGCCAAACGTAGCTTTGCTGGGACGGGCGGCTGCGCTGGCCATGCTGCTGCCGGTCAGCAGGGATGCGGAGGCAGCACCCCCAGGGGCGCCAGCGGCTGCCAGCTCTTCGTCCCAGCCAGGCGACAGCAGGCGGTGCAGCAGCTCCGGCTGCCGCTGCTCAGCTGAGTGCCAGGCATGCCGGCGCCAGCTGCGGGGGTCAGAGATTGTGGCAAGTTGAGGTATTCAGATGATAGCTAACCTACGATACTCTTGAGCAATTATCTGCATACATCGCGCCCCCAAAGCAACTCAGCACACCCTGATGGCAGCCAGGCCCGGCTCTCACCTCAGCAGCGCGGCCTGCTCCTGCTGAAGCAGCGGGTCGGGAGTGCAGCCTGCTGCCTCAGCTGCCGGCAGATGCTTGGCAGCTGCAGCTGCCCCAGGCTCTGCTTCTGCCTGCAGCATGAGCAGATTGAGCAGCCGGCTGCTGCTGCTGCCCTTGCTGCTGCCGCTGTTCTGGCCGGCGCCACAGCTGGGCCCTTCCCGCGGCCACGAGCAGCTGTTCCCCCTGCTGTGCACTGGACTGCTGCCGCTGCTGCCTGCATTCGAGGTGCTGCAGATGCTGATGCCGCTGCACAGGCTGCTTCCAGCATGTGAGGGCGGCTGCAGCCCCCACGCAGGTTGCGCTTGCAGCCACGTGCCGACGCTGGCTTCGCCCAGCGATGTGCTGCCCTGCCGACTTGCGCCTGCTGCACCGTTGGGGCAGCCGGCTGCCCCAGCTGGGTGCACAGCGCTGCAGAGCGGGTTGTCGACTGTGCGATAATCATCGCTGGGCGGCAGGGAGACAATGGGGATGGGCGTGAGGGCAGCCCAGGCGCTGGCGCCTGCGGGTGGAGGCGCCGCCGCGGCTCGGCGCCAGGCGCCGCTGCGGCCCAGCAGCCGCGCCAATCGCCCCGCACGCCGCTGTGGCTGCTGCTGCGGCTCGCTGGCCAGCTCGTCAACGTCTATCAGCTGGAACTGCGGGGGGATTGGGGTGGCGAGAGCTCAGCGCTGCGGGTGTCAAAGCACTTGCTTGCTTTGGGGCGTACAGCCATGCTACGATACGAGCAAGTTGAAATGCAGGCGTTGCAAGCACGCTCGGCGCACCTCCTCACTGCCCGAAGAACCCCAACGCTGCCGGTGTCCCTCACGGCTCCCCATTGGCGCGTACATGCCACGTGAGCTGCTAGTAGCCAATTGCAAGTGTCCAGAGAGCTTGCGCCACACCCCACCAGAGGCGGCACGCTGCCGCTGCACAGCGCCTGCTGCCGCCCGAGCTCATCAGAGCACTGCGGGCTGCATTGCAGCAGCATATGCAAGCCTTCACCTGCATGTAAACTGGGGAGTGCGGTGCATGGAAAGCATTGTTCAACTGCAGGCGGCCAGGTGGCATACTGCGAGTCGAGGTCTGCTGGGGGGCGGCGGCGGCGGCAGCAGCGGCGCATCTTGAGTGGCTTGCCGAGCATCAGCCACCACGCTGCTCAGCTGGCAGACTAGATCTCATTATCCTCCGCCGGCAGGAATTGCTGTACACAAATAATGGCCAGTCCAAAGTATCGATTGGGTGTAGTGGCAGGAACGCCGCGGCCTAGCACGACGCAGCGACAGCCTGGCAAAGGTGCTTCTGTGCGTGCAAATCCGGACACCGCTCTTCTGCGCAATGATCGGCATCGCCACCGGTTTCATCGTTTCATAGTTGCGTCTAGCTTTCTTTCCTGGCCCGGCCTTTGGGGTTCTCTGCGCCCCGCTCTTGCCAGCGCCACGCTCTACAGGCGCTCCACCTGGGCTGCTCAGCGTAACCCAGCACTGAAAATGCGTTTGCTCATCGTCCTGGCGGTCCTGGTGTGCGGCACCGCTGTCCCCGCCACCAGCGCCGCCCGCCTGTCCAGGCCGCCCCCGACGACTTGCCTCACCAGCCAGCATGGGGCCGTTCCCAGCACCAGCGACTACCAGACTGCAGCGCTGCAGGCCGCCATTGACGCCTGCAGTGACCGGTGAGCAGCGCAGCAGAGCCCGCAGGGGATCTGGCTCGTGCCTCTGCTTTCCCGCACTGCCGCCGCTGCCGCCGTGCGGCAGGGCTCGCGGCCTGCTGCCACCTGCTGCCTGAAACATGTTCCCTTGCTTTCTCATCACCTCAAACCTGCCCCCCAGCACCGCATCATGCTCCTTTGCAGGTGTGGCACCGTGGTTGTGGACCTGCCAGGTGCATACCTGACCGCCGCCCTGCGCCTCACCGACTGCGTGCACCTGCAGCTGCCGGCGGGCGTCACACTGCTGGCCGGCGACAAGGTGCGCTCTTGCGGCTGCTCTAAGGAGCAAGTTTTACCCAGGCTGAGCCTGGCTGCACTCCCTGGGCGCTTCTGTCAGGGTTGAGCATGCGACGTGCAATACCCGCAGGGTTGCAGCATGTGGGGTGCAGCCTGGCAGACATCACCACACAGCGACCTATGTCGCCTGCCTGCCTGGGACTGCCTGCAGCGTGAGGATTACCCTGGGCCCCAGTCCGAGTGGTACCTCCTGCAGTTTGTCAAGTAAGTCCAGTGGGACCAAGAAGCGGAGTGGGTTGGAACAGACGGCAGCCGCATCGCATGCTTGTAAGCATGTGGAAAACCGTGCCAAGCGCGGCTGATTCGGTGTCCATGCCCGCGCTGCTCTTGTGTTGGTGCACAGAAGATGTGTGGCATCACACTCCGCTGCCTGCGCCCACCGCTAATCTACCGCAGGTGCGACAAGTGCAGCCTGAGCGGCGAGGGCGCCATCGACGGCCGTGCCCGCCACTGGCTGGCCGCCGCCCCTTCAGAGGGTAACTCAGGACGGCAGATCCAGGCAGCTAAGGCGCTTGAGGGGCAGGCCAGCTTGAGCGTGCTGCAGGGGGAGGGGCAGCGCGAGGCTCTGCAGGCCTCTGGCGATGACCCGCCCCGCAAAAAGGTGCACAACTGGCAGGACGCCTCGTGCCCCAATTCCGACGAGTGCCGGTGCGGCGAGAGGCTGTCATGTGGGGTACGAAAGTGCCATCTTCGGTTGGCTGAAACCTAGCCTGGGAACTTGGCCCGGGAACTGCAAGGGTTTACTGGCGCAGTCAGGACGCCCTATCTGCCCATGGCTGCCTGCTCACCAGCGCCACCCGCTCCGTGTTTCCCCTTTCTGTTCATCAATGCAGTCCCCGCCTGCTGGGCGTCCTGGACTCTGGAGACGTCAAGATCAGCGGCATCACGCTGACAGACCCGGTGTACTGGGCGCTGCATGTCTGGCGCGGTGTGAGGGTCGTCATCGATGCCGTCACCATCCGGGGCGACCGCGGCATCCCCAACACGGACGGTGGGTGCTGGTCAGGGGTGCTGAACAGCGATCAGTTGAGCAGCCGGTTGCATGCCAGGGTTCGATTGTCTGCGAGTGCTGGCTGCCGTACACAGCGCAATAGACGTTTGCTAGAGTTGCCAGCTGGCGGGCGGTTTCGGCAAAGACACAACCAAACTGAACTTCTTGCAGGCATTGACGTGGACGGCAGCCGCTACGTGACCATTCGCAACGTGGACATTGACACCGCCGATGACGCCATTGCAGTCAAGGCCACGGGCAAGTGGCCCACCTCGCACGTCACTGTCACCGGCAGCAAGTGAGTGGCCTGTTGCCTAGAGGCGACGAGCTGGCTCGTCAGCACACAGGCCGCTGCTCTGGCCAGTACTGCGTTTACAGCTGTATACTCTGCGATTGTCATGCACCGCTGGTGGGCTCCCATCACACTGTACTAAGGTCACACAACCCTTTTCTTTCACCTCCTCGGCTCTTCCCTTTTGCCCCACGCCCCGCTGCCCTTCTGCCCCCCAAACCCCACAGGCTGCGCTCCCGCTCTGCCGGCATCAAGGTGGGCAGCGAGACGCGGGCAGACATCTCCTTCCTCTCCTTCTCCGGCCTGACCGTGGAAGCCAACCGCGGCTTGGCGCTGCAGCTGCGGTGAGCAGGGCATGGGGCTCAGCTGGGTGTGCGCAGCGTGCGCCGGGGGAGGTTAATGTGCACTGCGCCTAAGGGCGACAGACTGCCAGCAGAAGGCCCTGCGCCGTATTGGTGCAAGTATGCCTGTCCATGCTGTGACAACTTGGCATGCCTCTGTGCCTGCGCTGCAGGGATGGCGGCGACGTGTCGCACGTCGTCTTCTCCAACATTGCTGTGAGCACGCGCTACACGGACAGCAGCTGGTGGGGCGCGGCAGAGCCCATCTACATCACAGCCGTGCCCCGCACCGCCGGCACCAAGGTGCGCGCTGCGCGGGCAGGGAGGCAGTGGGAGCAGCAGGCAGGTACCATATGCTCTGCTGGCCGGAAGCTTGCAGGGAGGAACAGTAACACAAGATGCATGATTGCTCGAGTGCTGCACCATGCCCTGCCAGGTTGGCAAGGCCAGCGATATTGCATTCCGCGACATTACGATCACCGCGGAGAACGGCCTGTTCATCCAGGTGCGGCCAAATGCAGATGGCAATGCATAATACATAATATGCAACTGCATACTGCAGGTAGAGGTTCAAGGTTGAGTGGCCGGCCGCACTGCACTAGTAATCAAACAATGGGCAGGGAGCCCTTATGGCGTGCTCACTGAGGTGTGAAACTGGGTGCAGGGCAGCGGCAGCACACCCGCCGCACCTAAAACGTCCCAGCCTGCTTCCCTGCTCACCCCACAGGGCGGCCCCCTGGGCGGCGGCCCCGGCCACCTGCTGCACACGCCCTTCTCGCTGTACGGCCTGGTGCTGCAGCGCATCCGCATCACTCAGGAGAAGCGGTCCAACTATGCGGGTGAGGGGCGAGGGTGTCATCAGTGCAGAGTGCTGTTGCCAGCCGTGCATGCATCCCGCGATATTGGAGGCCGCTGCGGTGGCGCACAGCTGCCATGGACGCTGCTGCTGTAATGCTGCCCTGGTGGCTGATATCCGGATGTGCGACGAGCATTGTTCATACATCTGCTGTTCAAGCTGGCCGACCCCCTTGCACCCCGCCACACCGCCCTCAGGCGGCTGCCAGGACCTGCGCCCAAGCTCCAACGGCACCGAACCACACGCCGCTTCTGCGACACCTGGTGCCAACCTGGCAGCCGCTGATGCTGAGGTCGGTTGGTGGCCTGCGGGCCTGGACTGCGCCAGCGGCACCACAGCGCCCATCTGGCTGTCTGGAGCTGAGCGGGTGGAGCTAACAGACGTTTATGTGGAGCGCAAGGAGCCATGGCGGCACGACTGGCGCCGCGGCGCGTGGCTGGATTCATACAACCTGCGGGCTGTCAAGCAGACGCGGGTGACGGTGGTGTGAGGCCGGCCACAGCTGGTCAGCTGATGATTGGATGGAAGGAATGAGGGAACGGCGGCCTGCAGGCCACGTGCAGTGGGTGTGCGTCCCCACGTGAACTTAGCTGCTTCAATTTTGTCCCGCTCACTTGGTTGATTGGTGTTTCTCAAGACCAGCTTTTGCCCAGCGTTCTAGCGTGACAGAGTGCCCAAACACATTGTTGCAGCACTGCGACAACAAAATGCACCAACCCCCCTTGCCGTCTTCACCCAAGCCTGTAGCATTCTACTCATCCACACTCCCGCGTTCTTTTAGCTGGCGCGGCTGAAGGTTTTCATATTGCAGTGCTCAGCATCGTGCAAAGTGGCCGGTGGTACAGAAGCACAGGAACTCGGAAGGGAGAGAGAGGAGGGGTAGACGTGCTGGGCAGCGAGAAAAGGCAAAAACAGCCACAGCCAGTTGGTGCAGTCGGGGGCAGCAGGAAGAGGGAGCAGAGGGCACAGCGACATGGGGATGAGTCACACACATAATACGCCGCTTCTCAGCAAGCTTTGCTCAGGCATTGCAGCCGGGAGCGGGCCCTTGGATTTGGCGCCGCAGCTGGGAGGTCATCACACCTTGAAGCTGGCACACTGCCTCACACCTTGAAGCTGCCCAGCACCTTGCGCAGCGTGGCCTGGGAGGCGC
>VFQQ010000641.1_pt1 | contig 63863 bp, 61 predicted proteins | sample 3512341 | NCBI WGS metagenome assembly VFQQ01 (sample SAMN10412373, study PRJNA504923) | tailings metagenome | isolation source: Relicate 2 Philex TSF1 revegetated site | place: Philippines: Tuba, Benguet | collected 2017-08-29 | reverse complement strand
CTGATGATGGAGAATATCAAGGATCCCTATCATCCCGGCCTGCTGCATACCTGGTTCGTCACTTTCGGCCTGTGGCGCGCCGACCAGCGTTCACGCATGGTGATGGATGCCGAGGGCCGCCATGCGGTGATGATTTCGCAGCGTAATCAGGGCGGTGCCGGCAGCGTCACCGAGGGCGTGACCAGCTTCAAGGCCGATATGGTGCTGAATGATGCGCGCCTGCTGGATGTGGTGCCGGAGCCATGGTGGAACGGCCCCAGCGTCACCATGATCACGCTGTTTCCCAGCCTGATCATCCAGCAGCAGGTCAATTCGCTCTCCACCCGGCATATCACGCCGGCCGGGCCGGATAGTTTCGATTTCACCTGGACGCATTTCGGCTTCACCGACGATAGCGAAGAAATGACCCGGCGCCGGCTGCGCCAGGCCAATCTGTTCGGCCCGGCCGGTTTCGTCTCGGCCGATGATGGCGAGGTGATCGAATTCAGCCAGGCCGGGTTCCAGCAATTCGGCGCCGAGGCCGCCACCTTGTGCGAACTCGGCGGCCGCGATGTGGCGCCCACCGAGCATATGGTGACCGAGACGCTGATTCGCGGCATGTATGGCTATTGGCGGCGGGAGCTAGGCCTGTGACACCAGAGGAATTGCTGCTGCTGGCCGAGATCAACGGCTTCAACGCCGATTATGGCGCGCGGCTGGATGCCGGCGATTTCGCCGCCTGGCCGGATTTTTTTGCGCCGGAGGGGCTGTATCGCATCATCGGGCGCGAGAATTTCGACGCCGGCCGGCCGCTCTGCATCATGCAACTGGAAGGCCAGGGCATGATGCGCGACCGGGTATATGGCATCAATAACACGCTGTTCCATGCACCGTATTTCCAGCGCCATGTCATCGGCATGGCGCGGCTGCTGGCGCCGCCGGCAGAGGACGGCATCGCCGCCGAAGCCAGCTACGCGGTGTTTCGCACCCGGCCGGCCAGCAACATGGCCGGCGGCGGTGTGTCGGAAGTGTTCAATGTCGGGCGCTATCTCGATCTTTTCCGCCGCCAGCCCGATGGCCGCCTGCGGCTGCTGCGGCGTGATTGCGTGTTCGACAGCGAACTGATCCTGAATTCGCTGATCTACCCGATCTAGCGCCTGCTCTGGCGTTATCGGCGCCAGCCGGCTAATCTCCGCCCGGTTTTTGATCCGGAGGTGTGATCATGGTGGGCGGCGCCGAGCCGAGTGGCATGGAGACGGGCCGTAGCCTTGCCGCGTCACGGCCGGGGCGCCGCATCCGCCTGCTGGTGATCACCAATAGCCTGGATGTGGGCGGCACCGAGCGGCATCTGCTGCATATCCTGCCTGGCCTCGATCCGGCGCGGTTTGAGATCAAGCTGCTGCTGCTGCGCCGTGGCGGTGCGCTGGAACAGCCAATGGCGGCGGCCGGCATCGCGCTGCATGGCAGCCCGTTCCGGCGTTTCCCACTGCGGCCTTTGCTGGGGTTTTTTAATGCCGCCCGGCTGATCCGGCAATGGCAGCCCGATCTGGTGCATTGTTTCCTGCCGGAATCCTATCTGGTTGGCGGTGGTGCCGCCTGGCTCTCTGGCGCGGCACCGCGCCTGATGAGCCGGCGCAGCCTGAATGACTATCAGCGCAAGCACCCGCTGGCCGGCTGGCTGGAACGCCGGCTGCATCGCCGTATGACGCTGCTGCTCGGCAATGCCGGCGCCGTGGTGCAGCAATTGATCGCGGAAGGTATGCCGGCGGCGCGGGTTGGCCTGATCCATAATGGCGTCAGTCTGGCGGCACCGAGCCGGGAGCGGGCCGCATTACGCCAGGCGCTTGGCATCGGCGCGGAGACGCTGGTGTTTCTGCTATCCGCCAGCCTGATTCCCTATAAGGGCCATGCCGATCTGATCGAGGCCCTGGCCCAGGCCGCGCCGCATTTGCCATCTGATCACGTCGTGCTCTGCGCCGGGGCGGATCGCCAGGGCTGGGGCGCCGGTCTGCGTGCGCTGGCCAAGGCGCATGGCGTGGCCGAACGCCTGATATGGCTCGGCGAGATCGCACGGCCGGAAGATATGGCGGCCTTGCTCGGCTGCGCCGATGCCGGCCTGCTCTGCTCGCATGAGGAAGGCTTTTCCAATGCCGTGCTGGAAGGCATGGCGGCCGGGTTGCCGATGCTGGTGACCAATGTCGGTGGCAATGCCGAGGCGGTGGGCGAGGCCGGCCTGGTGGTGCCGGCGCGCGATCCGGCGGCGTTGGCTCAGGGCCTGGTGGCGCTGGCCGATCCGGCGCGGCGCGCGGCTTTGGGCATGGCGGCCCGGCAGCGCGCGGCGCGTCATTTCACCCTGCCGGCCTGCCTGGCACAGTATGATGCGCTCTACACCGCCCTGGCGGCCGGCCAGCCGGCGGAACAGGCGCTGGCGGCGCTGCAACCCGTGCCGAGCCAGGGATGATGGGAGAGGTGATGAAGCGCGTTCTGGTGACGGGCGGTGCCGGTTATATTGGCGCTCATGTCTGCAAGGCATTGGCCGGCAGGGGCTACCTCCCGGTGGTGCTGGATGACCTGTCGCATGGCCATCGCGACGCCGTGCGCTGGGGGCCGCTGCATGTCGGCAATATTCTTGATGACGCCGCGTTGAACCATGTTTTTGCTGAAGCACCTTTGGCCGGCGTGATCCATCTGGCCGGCAAGATCAGCGTGGCTGAATCGGTCCAGCGGCCCGATCTCTATTATCAGGTCAATGTCGAGGGCAGCCTGGCCTTGTTTCGCGCCATGCTGCGCCATGGCGTGCGCCGGGTGATCTTTTCAAGTTCGGCGGCGATCTATGGTACGGCAGAGGCAGCGGCGCTGATTGAGGATACCCCGGCAGCACCGGAAAACCCCTATGGCCGCAGCAAGCTGTTTGTGGAACAGATGCTGGCCGACATGGCGGCGGCGCATGGTCTGGCCTCGGTCAGTCTGCGCTATTTCAACGCGGCTGGTGCCGATCCGGAGGGCGAAATCGGCGAGCGGCACGACCCGGAAACCCATCTGGTTCCGCTTGCCATCGAGGCAGCTCTGGGGCGGCGACCGGATATCAAGCTGTTTGGCGACGACTTCGCCACACCGGACGGCACCTGTATCCGCGACTATGTGCATGTTGCGGACCTGGCATCGGCCCATGTCAGTGCCTTGGAATTTCTGCCCGAACAGGCGATGGCGGCAGCGATCAATATCGGCAATGGCCAGGGTTACAGCGTGCGCGAGGTGTTGCAGGCGGTGGCTCGTATCGTCGGCCGGGATTTCCCGGTGGTGGTGATGCCGCGCCGCAGCGGTGATGTCGCCAGACTGGTGGCGGATACTGCAAAAGCCCGGCGGGTGCTGAATTTCCAGCCCCGCCTGTCAGCTCTCGATACCATCATCGATACGGCGCATCGCTGGCACGCCCGAATCTAGCCTGGGTTACACCCGGGTATCGAGGCTGCGGCCGGTCTCGATATGCTTCATCTGCGGCACCAGGCGGGCGATTTCCAGCACCAGTGCGGCTTTTTCCGGCGCCGTGTCGGCGGTCATGGTTGCCTCAAGCCAGTTCTGGAAATGGCTCAGGGCGCCGGAAGCTGCCGGCAGATAAGGCACGCCGCGCAGGCTGGCGAGATTGTCCAGATCGGCCACGCTTTCGCCGGCGCCGACAAACTCCTCATAAGGTTTTTCGCCGCTGGTATCGAGCGGCGTGAGCAGCAGCGGATAGCGCCGTTGCGCCAGTTCCTGGGCCACATTGGCCACGGCGGCGGCCTCGTCATCGTAATGAACCGGGGTCAGGCCCTGATGTTCCAGCAGCCGTTCGGCCACGCTGGAGATATCGATCAGGTCGCGGGCAGGGTCCAGCGCCGGCACGGCGATCATGCCGCTCGGCATGGCAAAACCGGCCAGCATGCAGATTTCACCGGACTCTTTCGGTGAGACGAAATAGCGCTTGGTGGCGCGCGGCGCTGCCAGCGGCTGGCGCCGCTGCAAGCGGATCAGGAAAGCCTGCAGCAGACTGCCATTGGAGAAGGCGACATTGGCAAACCGGGCGGAGCGGACTGCCATGCCGGGCAAGGCATCGCCATCGGCCATGGCGCCGGCGAACATGGTGTGCTCCATGATCCGTTTGCTGGCGCCCATCAGCGAGGTGGGATTCGCTGCCTTGTCGGTGGAAACCGAGAAAAAGGCGCGGTCATGTCCAAATTCCCGCAGCCAGCCGAGGAAACGGCGCAGCTTCAGCACGTTGGTTTCCAGAATGCGCAGCAGGGAATAGCTGTCTTTCTCCGAGCGGACATGTTTCATGGCCGAGAAATTTAACACGCCATCATAGGGCGGCTGGGAGGCCAGAAATTGCCGCATGATCGTGCCGCCGTAATCCAGCGGCAAGGTGCGGAAATCGCCCACGCTCAGCCGTTCCTGGCGGCTGCGCAGATGACGCACCAGTTCGGCCAGGCCATTTTCGTCCTGATCGACCACATGCAGGGTGGCCGGACCAAAATCGGCTAGGCGGGCCAGGGTGGCAGAGCCGATGCTGCCGGCCCCGCCGATTACCAAAAAGCGCCGCCCGGCAATGCTGTCATGCAGCTTTGCCCGGTTATTATCCATATCGGCGCTGAAATACGAATCGCGCCGGCCGGTTGCCAGCTCCGCCCAGGTATCGCCATCAAACATCGGCCATCAATCCTTCATTCCGGGGCCGAGCCAGCCCGCGATGTCTCGGTCATGCCGTTGCCAAGCAGCAGGTCGGCCAGCCGCAGATGCCATTCCGTGTCGATATCCAGCGACCGTTCCTCCGGCATCACATAAGCCAGCGGATTTTCCGGCACAATATCGGGCCGGCGATATAATCCCTCTGGTTTGGCCAGATAGAGCGCGCCATTGATGACATAGGCCGGCGGCATATCCTGGCTGCGCGTATATTCGGCCAGGCGTGGCAGGAAGCCCTGGAGCCGGCCATTGTTTTCCATGCGGAAGGTGAGCAGCGGATGCGCCGGGGCCGGGCAGACCGATACCACCATATCGGCATCCCGGGAGACCGCCAATTCGGCGGCGGCGTCGATATCGGCTGCGGTGCGCAATGGCGTGGTCGGCTGCAGCAGCAGCAGATAATCCGGCAATTGCCCCTCATCCTGCCGCAGCCAATCCAGCGCATGCAGGATGACACCGGTATGAGAGCTGCGGTCGCCGGCCAGTTCCGCCGGGCGCATGAACGGAATCTCGGCGCCACCGGCACGGCAGATATCGGCGATCTCGGGCGCGTCGGTGGAAACAATGACGCGGGCAAGGCTGCGGGCGGCCAGCGCGGCCTCCACCGTCCACAGGATCAGTGGCTTGCCGCCGACCGGGCGAATATTCTTTCCCGGCACCCGCTTCGAACCGCCCCGCGCAGTGATGAGGGCCACAATTCTGATTGTCATATTACCAAATCCACCATGACGCCAAGCGGCAGACTATCCACGGAAATGGATGGTTTTCCAATTCAAAACGTAGCAAGCGGGCCTTGTTTGGTTGCCACGCTATCCCTAATCTCATGCGCCACGCCATAAGTGCCGCGACGCCGCAAACAGGGCTGGCGGGCAAGGCCTGGAAATACAGTGTGGAGAGGGCGTCAAGATGCAGGTTCAGCCGTTCAAGCTTGGTGATCGGGAAATTGGCCCGGATGCCCCCCCGTTGGTGCTGGTGGAAATCGGCATCAATCACGAGGGGAGTTTTGAAAAGGCTGTGCAGCTTGTGGATGCTGCTGTGGCGGCCGGCGCCGAAGTGGTGAAATTCCAGTGCCACATCACCGAAAAGGAAATGACCCCGACCGACATGACGCCGGGTGAGATTTCCAGCGAAAAACTCTGGGACATCATCAAGCGCTGCGAACTCAACGCTGACGAGGAGCGCCAGCTCAAGGCTTATTGCGAAGCCAAGAATGTGATGTATCTCAGCACCCCGTTCAGCCGCGAGGCGGCCGACCGATTGATGGAAATGGGTGTGCCGGGCTTCAAGATCGGCTCCGGCGAATGCAACAACCTGCCGCTGCTGGATCACATTGCGCGCTTTGGCAAGCCGATCATCCTGTCCACCGGCATGAATGACCTCGCCTCGGTGCGCCGTTCCGTTGCCACCATCCGGCAGCATGATGTGCCGCTGGCGCTGTTGCATTGCACCAGCATGTATCCGACCCCGTATGAGAATGTGCGGCTCGGCGGCATTGCCGATTTGCGGCAGGCATTTCCGGATCTGCCGGTGGGGTTGTCGGACCACAGCCTGAATATCTGGACCTGCCTTGGGGCCGTGGCGCTGGGCGCCAGCATTCTGGAAAAGCATTTCACCGTCTCGCGCGGCTGGCCGGGCCCGGATACCGGTATCTCCATCGAGCCGAATGAACTGGCCGATATGATCACCGGCTCGAAGGCGATCTGGCAGGCGCGTGGCGGCAGCAAGACCATCCTGCCGGAAGAGCAGCCCGTGATCGACTTTGCCTATGCCTCGGTGGTCACGGTCAAGCCGGTCAAGGCGGGCGAGACGCTGTCGCGTGACAATATCTGGGTCAAGCGGCCGGGTACCGGCCCGATCCTGGCGCCGGATTTCGAGCGTGTGCTGGGCAAGGTGGCCGCGCGGGATATCGCGGTGGATCAGCAACTCGCGCCCGGCGACATCCAGGGCTATTGAGGCTGCGTTCCGCTGTCATGGAGCCAGGCCAGGAAGCCGTCGCCCTGTCGTCGATTTTTGTAACCGGCGCCTCCGGCTTCATCGGCAGGAGGCTTTGTCTGGAACTGGCTGCGCGCGGGCTGCCGGTGGTGGCGGTTGCGCGGCGGCAACTCGACCTGCCGCCAGGGCTGCGGCAATGCCGGGTGGCGGACTATGCCGATCTGAAACTGCCAGCAGATTGCGGTGTGATCCATCTGGCCGAAGCCGCGATTGCCGATGGCGGGGTCGGTGGCCTGCGGGCGCAGTCATTGCGGGTGCTGGAGCCCCTCTTGGCGCAGCAGCCAAAGCACCTGATCTACGCCTCATCCGCCCTGGTGTTCCGGGCTGACCGGCAGCAGCCACGCCGGATTGACGAAATACCCGATGGCGAGGGCGCATATGCCGAAGCCAAGCAGGCCTGCGAGGCCCGGGTGCTGCGATCGGGCTATTGTGTCGTCCGGCTCGGCAACGTGTTCGGACCTGCCATGCAGAACCGCATCGTGCTGCATGATATCATCGACCAACTTGGGCAATCGGGCCCGATGCGGCTGCGCAACGGCCTGTCAGCCCGTGATTTCGTCAGCGTTGCGGCGGTTGTCCGCGGATTTGCGGAACTGGCCCGGCGCCGGCTGGCTGGCGTCTTTCATCTCTCCAGCGGACATGCTATCAGTGTCGAAATTCTAGCCCGCCTATGCATGAAGGTGGCAGGCGAGGCCGAGCGGCCGGTGCTGTCCGCTATTCCCCAGGCCTCATGGCTGGCCCTGGATCCGAGTGAAGCCGCGCGCAGGATAGGCTGGCGGCCGGATTCGGATATCAGCCCGGCCCTGGCCGAGATGATTGAAGCAACGCGATGACCAAGCGAATTATTGGCGTTTTTACGGGAAACCGGGCTGAATACGGCCTGCAATACCCCATCCTCAAAGCGATTGCCGCCGATCCGCGGCTGGATTACCGGCTGGTGGTTTCCGGCGCGCATCTCGATCCGCGCTTCGGCCGCACGCTGGAGGAGATCGAGGCCGACGGCTTCACGGTTCATGCCGAAGCCAAGATCGACATGCCTGATGATCCGCGCGTCGCCACCCCGATGGCGATCGGCTCCGGCATTCTGGATATCACCCGCATCCTGACGGATCTGCAGCCGGATATCTGGCTGGTCTATGCCGACCGCTTTGAAGGTTTTGCGGCGGTGATTGCCGCCACCCAGATGAATATTCCCACTGGTCATATCGAAGGCGGCGATCTTACCGAAGGTGGCGCGCTGGATGATTCGGTGCGCCATGCGATGACAAAACTGTCGCATCTGCATTTCACCACCAATGACCAGGCCAGCGCCCGTCTGCTTGGCATGGGCGAGGAGCCGTGGCGTGTCCATACCGTCGGATTTCCGGCGATAGATTTGATCCAGCTTGGCTCGTTCGCCAAGCCGGCGGAGTTGCAGCAGGCATTTGGCCTCGACTTCTCGCGCCCGGTGATTATCTTCACGCAGCACTCGATCACCACACAGGTCGAAAAAGCGCGCGAACAATTGTTGCCGACGATCGCGGCATTGCGCCGGCTGGCTGAGGAAGGTGTGCAGATTCTTGCCACCTATCCCAATAATGATGCCGGCAGCCTGGCAATTATCGAGGAATTGCAGCGTTTGTCGCAGGCCGGTGTTGGCAATATCCAGGTACATCGTTCCGTCGGGCGATACCGCTATCACGGCATTCTGGCGCTGGCGCGCGATCCGGCGATGCGCGTGGCCTGTGTCGGTAATTCCTCCTCCGGCATCAAGGAAACACCGGCTTTCGGCTGCCCGGCGGTGAATATCGGCTCGCGCCAGGATGGCCGCCTGCGGGCCGAGAACGTGATCGACGCCGCCTATGATGCCGATGCCATCCATGGCGCCGTGCGCAAGGCGCTGGATGATGACGATTTCCGCCGTCTTTGTGCGGAATGCAGCAACCCCTATGGCGTTGGCGATGCCGGCAGGAAGATTGCCGATGTGGTGGCGGCGGTGGATCTGGGCGAAAAACTGCTGCGCAAGCGCATGACATTGCTTGGCGAAACCCGGCCGGATGGCTGGTTCCGCTAAGGCATATTGGGAGACGGGAATGACCCTGGAGGAGTTCGCCGAAGACGGCAAGCGCCTGGTTCGAGACGAGGCTGGCGACGTTGCCGAAGTGAAATACGGTTTGCCGGCAAAGGTGCAGTATTGCACCCGCTGCGTCATCTCCAACCAGCGGCCGTCTTCGGTGGTGGAGTTTCTCAACAAGGCTGGCCAGCCCAAGCCGACAATCGCCTTCGATGAGGAGGGCGTGTGCAGTGCCTGCCGCTATGCCGATATCAAGCATAGGGAAATCGACTGGGAGAAGCGTGAGCGCGAGTTGCTGGAACTGTGTGAGAAGTTCCGCAGCCGCAACGGCGCCTATGACTGCATCATTCCCGGCAGCGGCGGCAAGGATAGCTGCTTCACGGCGCATGTGCTGAAATTCAAGTATGGCATGAACCCGCTCACGGTCACCTGGGCGCCGCATAAATACACGGAAGTTGGCTGGCGCAATTTCCAGAGCTGGATCCACAGCGGTTTGGACAATGCGCTGGTGACGCCGAACGGCCATGTCCACCGGCTGCTGACCCGGCTGGCCTTCGAGCGCCTGCTGCATCCCTTCCAGCCATTCATCATCGGCCAGCGCATGGTTGGGCCGCGCTACGCCACGCTCTACAATGTGCCGCTGGTATTCTACGGCGAGAACCAGGCCGAATACGGCAACAACATCGCCGAGAATTTCAAGCCGCAAATGGATATGAGTTTCTTCAAAGCGGCTTACGATCCGGATGCCTATATGCTGGGCGGCGTTCGCGTTGACGAACTGATCCGTGATTTCGGGGTCGATCGGCGCGATCTCAATCCATACCTGCCGGTCGATGCGCAGCGCATCGAAGCGGTGGGCGTGGAGGTGCATTACCTGGGCTATTACCTGAAATGGGATCCGCAGGAAGTGTATTATTATGCCGCCGAGCATTGCGGCTTTGAAACCAACGTCGAGCGCACCGAAGGGTCATATTCCAAATACAGCTCGATCGACGACAAGATCGACCCGCTGCATTATTTCACCACGCTGGTGAAATTCGGCATCGGCCGGGCCACTTACGATGCAGCGCAGGAAATCCGCAACGGCAAGATCACGCGCGAGGAAGGCGTGGCGCTGGTGCGGCGCTTCGATGCCGAATTTCCGTCCAAGTTCTTCAAGGAAATCCTTGAATACATGGAGATCGGCGAGGAACGTTTCTGGGAATGTATCGAACAGTTCCGCTCGCCGCACCTGTGGCGCAACGACAATGGCGTGTGGCGCCTGCGCTATCCGGTGGAATGATCTGACGGCATCTGACCCGGCGGCTGAGTTGCGACTCAGCCGGCACCCAGCAGCAATGCAAGCTGGCGGTATATCCTGAGGCCGGCGGGACCGCTGCGTTCGGGGTGGAATTGCATCCCGATCAGGTTGTGGTGGCGGATCGCGGCGCAATAGCGATGCCGGCCATAATCCGACTCTGCCAGCCAATGCGATGGCTGGTCCGGCACTACCTGATAGGAATGCACAAAATAGAATAGCTCATCCTGCGCCGTATCGGCCAGCGGTGTGTCAAGCCAATCCGCATTGGCCGCCCGCCGCACCGGCTGCCACCCGATGGTCGGGATTTTCAACCGCTGCCCCCGTTCATCCTGCTGGCCCGCAGGCAATTTCCGCACCGTGCCGGGGATCAGGCCCAGACCCGCGCAATGGCCCATTTCATCGCTGCTATCCATCAATAGCTGCATGCCCAGGCAGATGCCCACCAAGGGCCGGCCGGACTCGGCATGCTGTTTCAGCGCCCGCACCATGCCGCGCTGATGCAGCACGCGCATCGCGCTCATGAATGCGCCAACACCGGGCAGGATCACCAGGGGGGCATCTGCAATATCCGCCGGATCAGCACTGATACGCGCCGGCAGCCCGACAAGGCGCAAGGCCTGCTGCACGCTGAACAGGTTGCCGAGATCGAAATTGACGATGATGGCGTCACGGGGCATTTTTCGCCGCTCTTTCACTCGCAGCCAGATCGTTTACCTGACGCATCGGCAGGCCGCGATCCGAGAGAAAACGCTTCAGCGCCGGCAATGCCACATCCTTGATCCGGCTGTTGCCCTGATTGCGGCGGTTGCGCAGGTAATCCGTGCTATTGTCCTGGTTCAGGCCGGCATCCAGCGGCAATGTCCGGATTGCGTTGTAATGCAGCAGCGAGGCGAGCGCGACGGCATCGGCATGTCCGGTCTCGAAGGCGAGCGCCACATCTGTGGCTGAACCGGCGCCGCCATGTCCGATCACCGGAATTGATACGGCATCGGATACCTTGCGGAGCAATTCCAGATCAAAGCCCTTGCCGGTACCTTCACGATCTACCGAGGTCACGGTAATTTCGCCCGCACCGAGCGCCTCGGCCTGCTGTGCCCAGGCGACAGCTTCCAGTCCGGTTGCCTCCCGGCCGCAATCGGTGAAGCAGCGATGGCTGCCGTCTGGCTGCCGGATGGCCTCGATTGTCACCACGATGGTGGAGGCGCCAAAAGCATTCGCGGCGTCGGTGATCAAGTCGGGTCGTGCGATGGCGGCCGTGTTGAGCGAAACCTTGTCGGCGCCGGCGAGCAATACCTTGCGGATGTCATCAATGCCGCGCAGGCCGCCGCCAACACAAAGCGGGATCAGGATTTGCTCTGACGTCCGCTGCACCACATCGAGCAGGCTGTTGCGGTTATAGAGGCTGGCAACTGCATCCATGTAGAGGATTTCATCGGCACCCTGGTGATAGTAATGCTCTGCAAACTGCGCCGGCTGCCCAAGAACACGCAGACCTTCGAGGTGAATGCCCTTGACCAGGCTGGGGCCCTTGATATCCAGCCGTGCAATGATTCTTTTGGTCACGCCTGCCTGCCATCGTCAGGGGGGAGAAACTGAGCCGCTTCCTCGCGGGCGCGCTGGTAATCCTCCGGGCGGCCGATATCAAGCCAGTATTCATGGATCGGAAACGGCGCCACGCGCTGCTGGCGGCTCAGCAGATCATTGATCAGATCCGTCATATCGTAGCGCTGGCCGCGCGGAATGAGCGACAGCACCGAGGGGTTGATCACGTAAATGCCGGCATTCACGATGTAGTTCTCGATCGGCTTTTCGTCCAGCGCCGTGATCAGGCCATCAGCCTCGCGGATAACACCGTAGGGAATCCGCACTTCGTAGCGCCGGGTCGCCACCGTCATCACCGCTTGCTGCAACTGATGGTAATCCAGCATGGCGCGGAAATTCAGATTGGTAACGATGTCGCTGTTCACCACCACCAGCGGCATGTCGCCGTCCTGATCCAGCATCGAGAGGGCGCCGGCGGTGCCGAGCGGGTTGGTCTCCTCATGGAAGCGGACCTGGGTGCCCATTTTCGAACCATCACCGACATGCTCGATGATCTGTTCCTTGAGATAATGCGTGGTGATATCGATCTGCCGGACGCCGGAAGCGCTGAGTTGCCGCAGCAGGCGCTCGATCAGGGGCTGCCCGGCCACTTCCAGCATCGGTTTGGGCCGATCCAGGGTAATCGGATGCAGGCGTTTGCCGAAGCCGCCCGCCATCACCACAGCCCGGCCAGCCGGCGGCGGGGCAAAGGCCAGGTCGCTCAGCAAGGCCATGCCGCTGGCGATACCTTCTGCGTTCACCAGCGGAACATGCCGAACTTTTTCACGTCGCATCAAATCCAGCAATTCCTGGCTGCTGGCGGTTTCCGGGGCAACAATCGGCGCCAGCCCGGCATCGTTGCTACCTCGGCGCAGGCGCAGCAGGTCGCCGACCAGATTGTCCATATTGAGACCGGCGAGAAAACCGCGGCGAATATCGCCATCCGTAATCGTCGCCAGCGGTCGGCCGGCAGCATCCGACACAATGCCGATACCAGCCTGCTCCCGGTCAACAAGGGAGATAAGATCACGGAGGCTGGCGCCTTCCGGAATCATAAACCGGGCAATGTCTGATCTATCAATAGCCATATGCGCGCCGAAACTTTCACTGAGCGCCACATCGCTCATGAAATGATGCCGGTCCAAATTACCATGTTGCCAGGAGTGGTACTATACCCTGGATCTTGGCGCGAGACGAATGCGGCACCGTCGCGCCTGCCCCTCTCGGCCATTGCCGCCTAGTCGCGTCCAGTGCAGCGACGGCATCCTGGCGCGCGGTATTTCGGGCAGCCGGTAATACACGAGGCACGGTCCGCTGTATATCCCCGCCTGCCGCTGGCTTATTGCGGCGCTGGCTGGAAATATGTATAGCTGCACAGGGTGTCTGAGCTTCGCGGAAACGGGCTTGGCCGGCCTGGGTTTTCCGGCTGGGCGTGTGCTTGACGGCCTGCGGGCCAGCGTGTTAACTGAAACATAGGCGCGTAAGGCCTTAAGCTACAACAAGCACGGGGCGCAGCGATGTCGCCGACGTGAGTGACTACCGGCCAAACTGGGGCAATTCCAGCCTCACCCAATTCCAGCCCTCGCCTAGGGTGGCCATGCTGCCATGGTTGATCAGTTGCGGTAGATTTGGATGCCTTTGTGCGCAACTCCAGATGATGGTGCGCGTGTGACTCCACGAGTCAGCGTCATAATGCCGGCATATAACGCCGAACAATACGTTGTGGCGGCGATCACGAGCATTCTGACGCAAACTTTCACTAATTTTGAATTGTTGGTGATAGACGACGGGTCAACCGACAAAACCCAGGCATTGGTCGCGGGGATCGGCGATCCGAGGCTGCACTACTACAGGAATGATCGGAATTTGCAGCTCTCTGCCACTCTGAATCGTGGCCTGGCATTGGCAAGGGGCGACTATATTGCGCGCATGGACGCCGATGACTTGGCGCTGCCGCACCGCCTCGCCGTGCAGGCCGACTATCTCGACCGCAGGCCGGAAGTTGACCTGATTGGCAGCGGCATGTTGCGCTTTGGCGACCGGCGGCGCGGCATCGTTGCTTCCAGGCCGGTGACAGATCCGCATTTGCTGCGTTGGCGGCAGCATTTCTCGAATCAGATATTCCATCCGACGGTGATGTTTCGCCGCCATGCGCTGGAGCGTCATGGCTTGCAATACGGCGTGATCCCGGACTGGGCGATGCCGGTACATCGCGCACCTGGCGGCGTTGGGCATCTTTCGGAAGACTACCTGTTGTTCGGCCTGATGGCGCTGCGCTGCAATGTGGCCAATCTGCCCGATGCCTTGCTGCATTATCGCGTGCATGAAAAAAGTGTCTCCACCAGTCAGGCCGCAGCGCAACTGGATGTGGCGCGCCAGGTCAGCCGGTTGTTGTTTGAACAGGTGCTGGGCGCGCCGGTTGAGCCGGAAACCGTAGCGGCCTGCTATTTCACCCGCCCGCTGGCATTGTCGGGTGCCGTGCTGGCGGATGCCTGTCGATTGATCGACCGGGCAGTGGCGGCCCATATTGCGCGCTATGCCATGCCGGCGGCATCCGAGGCACGCATCAGGCGCGACGCCGCCCTGCGCAAACAGGTTCTGCAGCGCGGCAATCGTTCTGCATGGGCGGCATTGCGGAGTTTTCTGGCCGCTCCCACGATGCCGCGTGATGCTGAGGAATGGCGCCTGGCCCTGCGCATATGCCTGGGGGAAGGCGGTGTCAGCGAGCTAAAATCCGTCCGTGCCTTTGTGCTTGGACGATAGGAAACCGATGGATCGGGATACCCAAGACACATGCCGCTGCCTATTGTGAAAAAGCAGTCCCTGCTGTTGCGCCTGATCCATGCCGTCTTGCTGCGTGTCAGCCCGTATGCGCTGATTTCCTGGTATGTCCAAGTGTCGGATATGTTTCTGTCACTGGCAAACCTCCTGATCACGCGGCAGCACAAGGGCGTGCATCCCAAGCACCGCATCATGCGGTATGAGGAGTTTTTCCTGCGCTATGTCTCCGAACAGACAAGCGTTCTCGATGTTGGTTCCGGTCCGGGCGTGGTTGCTGGCAAGCTGGCGGCCAAGGCCCGCCATGTCACCGGCCTGGAAATAGATCCGGGTGTCTGCGAATTCGCCCGGCGCAACAACAAGGCGGAAAATCTAATCTTCATCCAGGGGGATGCCACGCGCTTCAAGCCGGCAGAAAATTTCGATGTCGCCGTGCTTTCCAATGTGCTTGAGCATGTCGATGATCGGGTTGGCCTGTTGCGCGCCCTGCGCGGTTATTGCCGGATGTTGCTGGTTCGCGTGCCGGCGCTGGATCGTGACTGGTGGCCGATGTACCGCCGTGAACTCGGCGTGGAATGGCGCAGTGACCCGACCCATTACACCGAGCATACCGAAAGTGAATTGCGCGACGAATTGCAGGCGGCAGGCTGGCATGTCGAATGCCTTGAGCGCCGTTGGGGCGAGTATTATGTCAAATGCCAGGTTGAGCCGCCGGCACTGGCCCGGGTAGGACTGGATCATGCGCCGCCTGCGTGAAGCATTGCGGCCATTGCTGTTTACGCCCAGCTTCGGTTTACCGTGCCGGAAGCGCGGCGATACCGTACCCCGCCCCTTCTGGGGCTTTGTGCGAGGCGCCGTTGGCGGGCCCAATATCCGTACCGGCCGCATGATCCAGGCTTTTGGCAATTTCCCGTTTTCACCAAACGTTGTTTACGCGCAATCGGGCTGGAATAGTGCGGCACTCGCCGCCGCCGGCAGCTACCGCCAGCGCACGGGCCTTCCGCTGGTATTCAACCAGAATGGCTGGTATTTCCCGGCCTGGTTTGGCGGCGACGCAGAAGCGGCCAATGGTCGGCTCGCAGCGGTTCAGGCTGTTGCAGACCATGTGATCTATCAGTCGCGGTTTTGCCTGGAGGCAGGACGCCGGTTGACCGGTTTTGTGCCGGCCAGCCATGAAATTCTGCATAATGCCGTGCCGATGCATGATGTGTTGCAGAGCCCCGGTGGCGATGGCCGCACATGCTGGCTTTCCGCGGTATTCACCTCCGATGCGGCACATATCCTGCGTCCGGCCTTGCAGGCATTTCGCATCCTGCTGCGCCGGCATGGCACGCGGCTGGCACCGCGCCTTCTGCTGGCCGGCCATATCAGCGCCGAAACCCGTCAGGCCGAATGGTTCAATGCCTGCAAAAAAGATCTGGCGGAGTTGGAAGCGGCCGGCATATGCCAGTGGCTCGGCCGTTATAAAATGGGTGATCTGCCGGGGCTGATGCAGCGCGTCGATCTGGCCCTGCATCTGAAATACAAGGATCCATGCCCGAATGCCGTCGTGGAGCGGCTGCATTTCGGCATTCCGCATGTATATTCCGCCTCTGGCGGCACACCGGAATTGATTGGGGAAGCGGGGCTGCCGCTTGCGGTTGAGGATCGCTGGGATCTGGCGATCGAAGTGGATGCAGTGATGCTTGCCGATGCTGTCGAAGCCGCATTGGCGGACCGCCGCCGATTGTCGGAAGCGGCATGCGAGCGCAGCAAATTGTTTTCCTGGTCAAACTATCTGGAGCGCCACAAGTTGATCTTTGAACGGCTGCTGGCCGTATAGCGTGGGGATGCAGGAGTGGTTCAACATCTACACGTTTTCCCGGCTTATGAGAAACTGATCAACGGTGCATCGCGGCCCTGGCGGCAGCGATTGAAGGCGCTGATGCTGAAAGGCGTGGCGTGGCGAATTTCCACGACCATTCGCCGGCTATCGGCGCAGCCTGGTCATACATTCATGCTGAGCGATGGCTTGGTCGATGAGCTGGATGCCGCCAGCCTTTCCGCGGCAGAAGTGATATCGCTCGATACAGAAAGTGTAACCGCAGTCGAGACGCTCGATCCGGGCTTCGTTCATGCGTTTTGGCGCGAGTGCTATCACCTGACGCGGGAATTCTCGTGGCACGGCGTCTCGCTTCTCGAAATTTGCGGCCTCCGTTGGCAGGCCCATGCATTGGAGGAATTCGGCCTTGCTCTCGCGGTGCGGCGGCAGCAGTTGATGCGCAAGGACTGCATGTTGCAGCTTCATGGTATAGGGAATGCCGGCCTGGCGCTCTTGCTGCCGGGTGTAGGTGCCGACGCCTGGCGGCAATGGCTGGGGCGCGGCATTGAGCGGATCAAGACCGCGCAATTCAAAGCCTTTCTCGGCCGGATCGCAAAGCTCAATCGCCAGACCACAACCGGTGCGGATCGAAGCGCCATGGCGCACCAGCGGGGCAAAACATTGCTCGTGGTGTCCAATTTTGATCGCACGCTGGAACGCCTGCTGCAGATTCTGCCGGATATCCAGGCGCGCTTTGGCTGCCATATCCATGTTCTTCGTGCAAAGCCAAGCGCTGCCTATGGCTCGGATGCGCGTTTTGATGCGCTGGAATTCAGCTACCTTGCCGATTGGATCGAGGCGGATGAGTTGGCCGCAGACCATGCCGCCCTGCGTCGGCAGGGACAGAATCTACGCCGTCGCCTTGATGCCGTTGCCCATCAGTTGCGGCATCACGCCCTGGATGGCGTCGCTTTTTTCGATGCCAGCCGAAGCCGGATAGATGCCGTATTGCAGGATGGCGGTGAGGCCGGATTGATGGCAATGCAGGCGGCTGCAAGGGCGATTGATGTCCTGAAGCCGTTCATGGTGCTGAATTTCGAGGATTGGGAACTGAACCGTGCGGCCACCATCTTTGCACAGCGCCGCAACATCCCCACCCTGGCCTATTATTGCCTGACCCCGAGCTGGCATTCAGACGTTCTGTTTCCGCGCAGCCAGGAAAACATGGCCGTTGTCGGCGCGCAACTTGAAATGATTTTCTCACGCCAATATGCCGCCAGCCATCTCAGGGTGGTTGGAGATCCAGTCTCAGATGCCTTGATGGATGAGGGGCAGCGTCTGGAATTGCGCCAGAAGGTGAGGCAGAAATTTGGCGTCAAACCGGGCGAGAAGCTGATTCTGCTGCTGGCGAATTACGCTTTCCCCGGCTTCTCCAAGTCAAACCTGATAACGGTTTTCCGCAAGACCGCCGAATGCGTCAACAGCCTGCCGGCTACCCGGTTGCTGGTGAAGGCGCATCCGGCCCAGTCGATCGTGCAGTTGAAGGATTGGCTGCTCCAGGCCGGGGTTGATGCGGATGTGGTGCAGGAAGGCAATGTCTTCGACTATTGTTGCGCTGCCGATCTGATCAGCGCAACAATATCCAGTTCCACCACCCAGGCATTGCTGGCCCGGGTACCGGTTGTGTGTTTTGTCAGCCGCCGTGCCCTCGAACTTTATGAGTTGCGCGGCAATGACTATCTGGCGGGTGGTGGCGTCAGGTGTCTCGATGGCGAAGCCGACTATGTTGCCCAGGTAAAGACCTTGCTTGCCGACACGGCCGAACGAGAGCAGCAAATAGAAAACGGTATGCGCTATGCGGCCAGGCATGTCGGCGGCGCAGAGCGCAAATCCGGCACCGCGCTGGTCGATTTCATGGCGGATATTGTTGGCGACACGCAATCAGAGCCAAAGCGCATGGTCAACACAGATCGTTTCGGAGCACGCTGACTGCAATGACGGACCTGGTGAAACAGAAGAAGCCATTGCTGCGGTCTCTCGCCGGCCTGCTGCTCGGTGCCGCCAAGGAGCGGGTTTGTCTGCTGATTGTCCGCTTCTTCTATAAATACTGGCTGCTGGTGATTGCGCTGGTCGGCTTGAGTTTCGTCTCCTCGACATTGACCAGCGTGACACCGCTTTTTCTCGCGCCGGTGCTGGAAATTGGCGCTCAGTTGGGCGCCGTGGCTCCGGCAGCCAGCCTGTCGACCCTGAACTTGAACAATGTCGGCGCCACCATCCTGAATTTGTTCTGCGCCAATTGCGCCGGGGATGCCGTCAGTTTTGTCACCATGGTGGCGCTGCTTTTTGTTGTTGCCTCGATCCTGGCGGCATTGACCGATTTCGCAACGCATCTGATGTCGAACTGGCTTTCCAGCCTGACGGCACGGGATGTTCAGAGTGCGATGTATCATCAGTTGCTCAGCCTGGACTTGACTTATTTCTCGCGCAACAAGGTTGGTGAATTGGCAGGCCGTTTCGTCGCCGATGTCGGCGAGGCAACCAATGCCTTCGATCTCATCATCCGCCATGTTCTGCAATCGCTGATTCAGCTTTCCATATATGGCTGGCTGCTGTTCAGCACATCGCCGCGCCTGGCCAGTATCACCATGATGGTCGGGCTGATCCATGTTGCGATCAACAAGCTGATCGGCCGCAGGCTGCGCCAGTCCAGCGTCGAACGCTTCAGCCAGCAGGGAAATATCGGCGCCGCCATCGGTGATGGGTTGACCAATATCCGCACCATCAAATCATTCGGCTCCGAGCATTTCGAACACGAAAAATTCGTTGCCGTGGCACAGCGCGTGCTGCAAAGCACATTGCGCTACTTTTTCCACAAACATGTGGAAACACCGCTGCGCCGCATTGGTGATGCCGTTGCCATCGGCGTTGTCCTGGTTGTGGCCTACATGGATATGCGCGCGGGCAATATCACCTTGCCGGGTTTTTTGCTGTTCATCGTCATCGCCCGCATTGCGATCATACCGGTATCCACATTGGCGCAGGCATTGACGCGCATTGACGGTGCCGCTGGCCCCTCCGAACGCATATTGCAGGTGCTGGAGGCGACGAGCCGGATTGAAAGCGGCAAACAGTTATGCACGGGCTTCGCGCAGGATTTGCGTTTTGAGCATGTAACCTTCGCCTATGACGGAGGCGAGGCGGTATTGCGCGAGGTCAGTTTCGGCCTCAGGAAAGGCGAGATCGTGGCCGTGGTTGGCCCAAGCGGCGCCGGCAAGTCGAGTTTGCTCGATCTGGTGATGCGGATTCACGATCCCGACAAGGGCGCGATTCTGCTTGATGGCATGAATATTCGTACCTTCGAGACCGCCAGCTACCGCAAGCTATTCGGCGTTGTGTCACAGGACAATATTCTGTTTCACGACACGGTCCGCGAGAATATTCTATGCGGCCGTCGCGGTATTGCCGAGGCAGACATCGTGAGGGCGGCCCAGGCGGCCAGGATACATGATTTTATCATGTCGCTGCCAGACAGGTACGACACCATTGTCGGTGAACGTGGCACCCGCCTGTCGGGCGGGCAGCGTCAGCGTATCGCCCTGGCGCGGGCATTTTGTGGCAATCCATCCATCCTGTTGCTGGATGAGGCGACCAGCGCGCTGGATCCGGAATCGGAGCGACAGGTGCAGGAGGCGATCGATGCCGCCATCACCGGCGCTTCCGCCCTTGTGGTGGCGCATCGCCTTTCCACCATCCAGCGGGCCAATCGCATCATCGTGATGGAGCAGGGACGGGTGCGCTCGATTGGCAGCCATGATGAGTTGATGTCCCGGGATGCGCTGTATCGGAAATTATACGAACTGCAATTCCGCCAGGCTTCGGGCGCGGGCGCAGCAGAAGGCGATGCGCCGGCTTAGGGGCCGGATTCTCCAGTAATCGGTCCGGCCCCTAAGCCGGCGGCCCGACAGGCCGGGCCTTGTCCCAGGGCGCAGCTTTGCCGGGTTGAGGTAATTTCCCTGTTGCCGGGTTAGTGGTAATAGAGATTGCTTGGGCAGGATATGGTGCGCCCTGCCCATCAGGCGGGGGATCCTGCCCCGGTTGATTCGTGTGCTGGCCGCCATCGTGGCCGATGTCATCATCTTGCGGCGTGAGAAGGTTATGAAATTGCTACGAGATTTGGTGTTTCTGCTGCGTACGGTTCGGCTCCTGATGCCGAATAACCGGTATCGCCGCCTGCGCCGCCACTACGATCCGGGCTATAATCACGAGCGTGACAAGCACCCGGTGCGGCACAAGCATTTTGGCGAAGCCGGCTGGGCCGAGACGGTTGGCGAAGGCGGCTTCCTCTACCGTGACTACGCATCCTATGAAGAATATGTCGAGCATCAGAAGCAGAAGATCATCGAGATCATGAAGGTCTATGGTGGCTTCAGCCTGAGGGTTCTGCTGCGCCAGCGCTTCGATTTCTGGCAACGTTTTCGGGTTCTCGAACTGCCGCACGATGCCCGTATCCTGTGCCTGGGGGCGCGTTTCGGCACCGAGGTCGAGGTGCTGCGTGATCTCGGTTATCGCAATGCCCTGGGGACCGATCTGGAGCCCGGGCCGGACAACCCCTATGTGGTGGTTGGCGATTTCATGCATGTGGATGCCGCTGACGGCAGTATCGACATGGTCTACAGCAATGCCGTGGACCATGCCTTCAATCTGCCCGATTTCTTCAAGGAGCATGCCCGCATTCTGAAGCCGGACGGCCTGGCCGTGTACGATATCGCGATGACGGCGCCGGGTGCATTTGAAGCGGTGCATTGGGGCGATGAACGTAATCTTTTCACCTTGATGCTGGAGCATTTCCGGACTGTGGACAGGCTGACCATTGATCGGTTCTGGAAGACCACGCATCTCCGTGGCACGCGCCGTGATACCGCCGCGGCTGTAAGCCAGGTCGGGAGCTCGGCATGACAATCGATAAACTCAAGTTGAGGATATTCAAATCGCGCCTGCTGCAGCGGCTGTTCGGCGCGAAAGTGGATGTCCGCGCCAGTTGGGCCGATACACCGAAAGACTACCAGGATATGGTGGAATTTCTGGATTGGTTCGATCGCACCGACTCCATCGCTTCAACGGTGGAACGTGCCGCCACGGACTGGAAACTACGTTTCGCCCAGTCCGCCGCTTACCGCGACCTGGCAAAACAGGTTGCGCTGGAGATTGGTTTCGGCGGCGGCCGCCTGCTGATGCAGGCGGCGCAGGATTTCAAGCAGGTTATCGGTATCGATATCCATGCCAATTTCGCCATGACGGAGCGTTTTCTGGCGCAGCAGGGCGTGGCGAATTATCAATTGTTGCATCGCGACGATTTTGCCAAGGTGCCGGACGCCTCGGTGGATTTTGTCTACAGCTTCATCGTGTTCCAGCATTTCGACGGCATGGCGGAGGTGGACTATTACCTTTCGCATATCGACCGCGTGCTGCGGCCTGAGGGCGTGGCGCAGATCTATTACGGCAAGAACCAGGGCGATGGTGTCGCCCTCACCACGGCATCGGATTTCCGACTCCGCGATTGCAGCCTGTTCATCTCGCCGACAACCATGCGCGGCATTGTTTCGGAGCGCTTCGACCTGCTGGAATACAGCGACAAGCTGCCGCGTGATGCGGTGAACAATTCGGGTGAATCGGTTCAGGCCATGGTGCTGTTCCGCCGGAAATCCGGCTGAAATGCCGTTTCGGCTGATGGGGACGAGATGATATTGCGTCGTCTGCTGCTTAAATTTTTCTCCGGTCCCGATTTCAACGCCCGGGCCTGGTCGAACCAGGTGCTGCGAGACTTGGCACCGCATCTTGCCGGCAAGGTGGTCAATGTCAGCGGCGGCGGCGATCAGGACAAAGAGGGCCGGCGCTATCGGGATTATTTTTCGAGTGCGGAAAGCTATTCGGTTAGCAATTTCGGTGCCTTGAGCGGTCTTGAGAACGAATTTCCGCTCGATCTTGAGACCGCCGAACTGCCGTCGCATCTGCATGGCGGTTTCGATGTTGTGCTGACCCATACCGTGCTGGAACATGTCTACGATCTGCGGCAGGCGCTCGGCAATCTGGCCGCGATGAGCCGGGACGTGATCGTTTCGGTGGTGCCTTTTCTGCAAAGTTATCATCATGGCGCCTGGTATGATGATTACTGGCGTTTCACACCCACCGTGATGGACCGGTTGCTGCGCGATCAGGGGTTTCAGACGATCTATCTCGACTGGAATGACGATCCGCTCGGCAATCTCTACATCGTGCATGTGGCGGCGCGCGATCCGCAGCGTCATCCGGCTATCGTGGCCAGGCAGAAGCACCTGCCGGTTGGCCCTGGTCATGGGCGGAGCCGCATCATTTACGGTTCAGCCGGCCTGGAGCATGCCGGTATTGAACTGACCCGTCGCCGCGATGGCGGTCAGTCTATCTGAAGCGAGGACAGCGACATGGCGGTGATCTGCAATGCGTAAGGACTACATCATCAGCGAACATACGGCGGAGGACGAAACGGCTTTCGTTGAACGCTACTGGACCGAGATGTGGGATCAGGCTGCGGATCGTGGCCAGAATGCGCGCAAGATCGAGCTGACCGAGGAATACCGCGCCATCGAGCCTTTTATCCGGCAATTGCCGCCGGGAGCGACATTGTTTGATGGCGGCTGTGGCCTGGGTGATTTTGTCGTGTATTTCCATCAGCGCGGCTATAAATCCATCGGTTACGATATCAGCCGCAAGACCATTGCGCTGCTCCGCGAGAAATTTCCTGGCGTGTCGTTCCATGACGGCGATATCCGGCAGACCGGTTTGCCAAGCGGCGATATCGACGCCTATTATTCCTGGGGCGTGTTCGAGCATTTCGAGAATGGCATGCGTGACTGCCTGCTGGAGGCCTATCGTGTGCTCCGGCCGGGTGGCCTGCTATTCATCACCGTCCCGTTTGACAATCTGCGCCAATCACTGCGCGGGGCTTTCGAGGCGCCGAAGCCGCTGGGACCGCGGGCCCGTTTCTACCAGTGGCGTTTCACCCGTGCCGAACTGGCGCGTGAGGTCGAAGCTGCCGGTTTCCAGGTCGAGCAACTCACGCCGCTATACAAGCGGGAAGGCCTGCTGCGCCTGCTCATGCACGATCTGCGGCTACCGGGCCATTGGTTGCTCACCCGTGGTGCCAGCCGCGCCTTGTCGCCGCTGCTCCCCGGCGTGGTGATTGGTCATATGGTGCTGGCGGTTGCCCGCAAGCCTGCCGAATAGGAGGGCAGGGGCCATTATGTCGAGCAGCCATCGCATCTATCTGGATGGTTTCCTGCAGCGCGGGGCTGTCCGGCTTCGCGGCGATGTGCTGGATGCCGGTGGGCGCCGGGGCAATCGGAAAGGTGATTTCCGCATACCCGATCAGGGCATCGCCAGTTGGCGCTATCTCAATATAGATGCTGATGCCCAGCCCGACATTCTCTGCAATGCAGAAAACATTCCGTTGCCGGCAGAAAGTGTCGATGGTTTCATGCTCAGCGAGGTGCTGGAGCACCGGGATATGGTGTTGCGGCTTGATCGCAAACTGCCCGACGCTTGGTCGCATATCACAAGTGGCTGGGGCAGTGTGGTGCGAAAGCCTTTAGAAACCGAACCGGCAGAGTGATGGGCAACATGGAAAGAATCAAGCTCCATCTCACCGGTGGTGATGGGTTTGGCTGGGCGCTGGATGAAGATTTGCGGGTGATGCGCGACGCGCTGCCGGCTCATGTCGATCTGGCCGAACTCAAGGATGCTGATGTTGTCTATGCGCCCTGGTGGGAAGGCCTGATGCAATGCGGCTTGCCGGCGCTCGTCGGCAAACGTGTGCTGTGTGGGCTGGATAATCCGATCTTCCACTGGATCACAAGGCCGCGTTTCCGTGCCGTGAAGGATATGGTCGGGCTGTGGGTGGGGCATAGCAGCCAGGCATTGGCCCAGGCGGCTGCGGTCGGCCTGCCGGCCAGACTGGTGCCGTATGGTTTTCAGCCATCGGTATTTCATCCTGCCAATGCGCAGCAGCCGGATCGCGCTGCGTTGCGCCGTCAACTCGGCTTGCCGGAACATGCGTATATCATCGGCAATTTTCAGCGCGATACGGAAGGCGGTGATCTGCGTCGCCTGAAGGTGCAGAAGGCGCCCGACGTTTTCGCCGAGGTGATGCGGGTGCTGCATGGTCGCGGCCTGCCGGTGCATGTGCTGCTCGCCGGCCCGCGCCGCCATTGGCTGCGTCAGAAGCTTGAAGAATATGGGGTGCCGTACAGTTATGTCGGCCGTGTTGCTGCCGGCGACGATATCAAGCTGAATCTGCTGCCACGCGAGGAATTGGGACGGCTGTATCGCGCCATCGATCTCTATCTGCTGACCAGCCGCTGGGAAGGCGGCCCCTATGCATTGCTGGAAGCCGCGAGCACTGGCTGCAAGATCGTCAGCACCCGGGTTGGCCTGGCCGAGGATCTGCTGGAACCGGCCAGCCTGTGCGACGATCTGGATCAGATGGCGGCGGTGATCGCGGCCGATATCCAGGACAATCATTTGGCTGCCGCTGCCGGCATTCAGTATCGTCGAGCGCTGGACGATTTCACCAACGATGGCATCAAGCCACATGTCGCCGCATTATTTGCGGCATTGCATGAAGTGCCGGTGTTTCGGGAACCGCCTGCTGCAGTTCAATCCAATCTGCCGGCGCCACCACCGTCATCCCTGGCAGGCCGGGCACTGCGGTTCGCGCGACGTTTGCTGCTGCCGCCTCGTCCCGCCGGCAGCGGTGTGACGGTCTCGATTTTCCGTGAATATGTGAAGCCGCCCTATGGCGGCGGCAATCAGTTCATGCTCGCGCTGCGCAAGGAATTGCAGGCCATGGATGTGCGGGTGCTGAACAATTCCGTGGGCGAGCATATCGACGGTTACATCTTCGATTCGCTGTGGTTTGACATGAAGCTGCTCGACAAGCTGGCGCGACTGAACCAGCCCCGCGTGGTGCACCGGATTGATGGACCAATTCATCTTTATCGTGGCAAAGACAAAGAACTTGATGATCGCATTTTTGAGATCAATCGGGATTTTGCCACCGCCACCGTGGTGCAGTCGCTGTTTACCTGGCGCAATATCCTGAATACCGGCTATCGGCCAATCAATCCGGTGGTGATCCGCAATGCCCCGGATCCGGCGATTTTCAATCGCGACGGCAAAATGCCCTTTGATCCGGCGCGCAGGATAAGGCTGATTTCCTCAAGCTGGTCAAACAATCCGCGCAAGGGCGGCGATGCTTATAGCTGGCTGGACAACAATCTCGATTGGAACAAATACGAATACCGTTTCATCGGCAACAGCTCGGCCAGTTTCAAGGCGATCAGACGTTTTGATGCCGTGCCATCAGCCCAATTGGCGCAGCACCTGCGTGAATGCGACATATATATCACCGCCAGCCAGAACGACCCTTGCTCCAACGCGCTGATCGAGGCGCTGAATTGTGGCCTGCCGGCGATTTATCTGAAATCAGGCGGCCATCCGGAACTGGTCGGGACCGGCGGGCTGGGCTTTGACGACCCGGCTGAAATTCCTGCATTGCTGGAGCGATTGACGGCGCATTATGCCGGCTTCCAGGCTTGCATCCCGACCCATTCCATTCGTCAGGTGGCAGAGAATTACCTGGCGTGTATTACTGGGGAATAGCCCAGTCGATCTGTGAAAGGACCGGTCGCCATGGCCGGCCGACTAGGAGGCGATCATGTGTGGCCTGGCCGGCATCTGGCGCCCGGGCGGCGCGGCGGAGCGGGAATTGCGCGCTGCTGCTGCCGCCATGACCCGGGCCATCGCGCATCGCGGGCCGGATGGCGAGGGATTGTGGTGCGATGCGGCGGCCGGCATTGCGCTGGGCCATCGCCGGCTGGCGATCATCGATCTGAGCCAGGAAGGCGCCCAGCCGATGGTGTCGGCCTCGGGCCGCTATCACATCGCCTATAACGGCGAAATCTATAATTATCAGGCAATACGCGCGCGCCTGGAGGCCGAGGCACCACGCCATTGGCGCGGCGGTTCCGATACTGAAGTGTTGCTGGCCGCCATCGAGGCCTGGGGCCTGGAGGCGGCCCTGGCCGCTGCCAATGGCATGTTCGCCATCGCATTGTGGGATACGCGGGAACGCTGCCTGATTCTGGCGCGTGATCGTTTTGGCCAGAAGCCGTTGCTCTATGGCTGGAATGGAGCGGATTTCCTGTTCGGCTCGGAATTGTCGGCGCTGGCGGCTGCGCCGGGTTTTGCCGCCGGGCTGGAGCCGCGCGCCGTCAATCTGCTGCTGCGTTATGGCCATGTGCCGGCGCCCTGGACGATCCGTGCCGGCATCCACAAATTGCCGCCCGGCTGTCTGCTGCGGCTGACGGCGGCGGCGGCGGAGGCTGTGCCGGGCCGCTTGCCGGAACCGCAGGCCTGGTGGTCGGCAGTGGCGGCAGCCCAGGCCGGCCTGGCCGCGCCCTATCGCGGCAGCCTGGAAGATGCCACCCGGGAGTTGGATCAGTTGCTGCATGACGCCGTGCGGCTCTGCATGGTCTCCGATGTGCCGCTGGGGGCGTTTCTTTCCGGCGGCATCGATTCCTCGCTGGTGGTGGCGCAGATGCAGGCGGTGGCGCGCGCCGGCAATGGTGCGCCGGCGCGCAGTTTCAGCATCGGCTTTCGTGATGCGCAATTCAATGAAGCCCCGCATGCCCGCGCCGTGGCGGCGCAGCTTGGCACCGAACATACCGAATATTATGTCGGCGAGGCCGAGGCGCTGGCGGTAGTGCCGCAGCTTGGCGCCATGTTCGATGAACCCTTCGCCGATTCCTCGCAGATCCCGACCTATCTGGTCTCGCGGCTGGCGCGTGGGGCGGTCACCGTCAGCCTGTCGGGCGATGCCGGTGATGAATTGTTTGGCGGCTATGCCCGCTATGGCCTGGCGCATAAGCTCGGCCGCTCTGCTGCTGCGGTGCCGGCGCCGCTGCGGCGGCTGGGCCTGGCGGCGGTGGAAAAACTGCCGCCGGGCTGGCTCAATGCCATCCGACCGCAATTGGGCGACCGGCTGCATCGCCTGGCCGCCACGCTGCGCCCGGGCGACAGGCGCGGCATCTATCGGCAGCTTTTGCTGCAATCGCCCTATGACGATCCGGCCAGTGACGATCTGCGCGACCAGCCGGCCGCCTGGCCGGCCCTGGACGATCCGCGCCAGATGATGATGCTGCTGGATACCCGCAGTTACCTGCCGGATGCCATCCTGGTGAAGCTGGATCGCGCCAGCATGGCGGTGGCGCTGGAATCACGTGTGCCATTGCTGGATCACCGGATTTACGATTTTGCCTGGCGCCTGCCGCCGGCCTGGAAATTTGGCGAGGCCGGCGCGTTGCCGGCGGGCGGCAAATCGATCCTGCGCCGGGTGCTGCATCGCCATGTGCCGGCAGCGATGGTGGAGCGGCCCAAAATGGGCTTCGGTGTGCCGCTGGATCGCTGGCTGGCCGGGCCGTTGCGCGATTGGGCCGAAAGCCTGCTCAGCCCGGCAGCCTTGCAGGCCAGTGGCCTGCTGGATGTGCCACGAATCCGCCGCCAGTGGCAGCAACAACTCGCCGGCGAGCGGCGCTGGCCACATGCCCTGTGGGCCGTGCTGATGTTTCAGGCCTGGCTACAGGCAGACCGGCCGGCGGCGCAGCGCCTGGGCTAATCCCGGCCTTCGCGGCCGAAGGCGCGCACCGCCACGATCAGCAGCGCGGCGCTGCAGGCCAGCATGCCGGCCCACCAGCTATGCCATGAATTGAACGACACCAGGAAATAGCCGACCATGGTGGCATAGGCGGCGGCGGCGGCGGCGCGGCCCAGCCGGCTCAGGCCGGGCAGGCTGAGGGCATGCCAGATCGCCCATTGCGCCAGCGCCAGCAGCAGGCCGCCCAGCATGCCGAGTTCGAGCCAATATTGCAGGATGCCGTTATGCGGGTGGCTCGGCAGCAAATCGCCGCTGGCCGGCATGCTGACTGTGCCGCCGGGCAGCCGCATATCGCCGCCGGGCATGATGCGCGCAGCATCGATGCCCCAGCCGAGCCAGGGGCGTTCGGCATAGCGTTGCACCACGAATTCCCAGATATGCAGGCGATGCTTGGCCGAGTAATGCAGCTCGGGATAGGCGGCAATGATCTGATCGGGATGCAGCCAAAGCTGCAGGGCGAAGGGCAAAATAAACACCGCCAGGATGGCCAGCATGCCGAGCAGCCAGGTGGCGGCGCGGCCGCCGAGCCAGACCAGCAGGAACACGATACAGCCGCTGGCCAGGGCCAGTTTGGCGGTGACCTGCGGTGAGGCATAGGAGGCGCTGGCGCCGAGCACAAATAGCAGCAATGGCAGCCAGGGCCGCCAGGTCAGCCAATAGGCCGCCAGCAGGGCGGGCCAGATCAGCAGGGTGACAAACACACCGCTGCGGATGCTGCGATTCGGCGCCCATTCATAATCGCCACCCTTGGTCAGGCCGATGAGCCAGGCCTGCAGGCCGCCGCGCGCAACAATTTCCGATAGCAGCATGATCGCCAGCAGCAGGAAACTCAGCAGCAAGGCCAGGGCATAGCGGCGGCGCCAGTTGACCGGCCGCACCGCATCGCCGTTATGGGCCGCCGTCAGTTGTGCCAGGCCGAGCAGGCCGGCACTGGCGATCAGCATCAGGCTGAACCCCTGCATGGTATCCAGCGTATTGCCGGGATCGATCGACCACAGCGCCGAAAGCAGCCCGGCGCCGAGCAGGCCCAGCGGCAGCAGGGTGGAATTCATGCCCAGCACATAGCCGAGCCAGCCCTGGCGCCAGATCAGCAGCCAGCCGAGCAGGCCGGCCAGCACGCCCACCAGGGCAAAACCCTTGGCAGCGAACAGCGCGATCAGCACCGCCACCGGCGCCAGAATGGTAAAGAGGGCAAGGGGCGGCATGGCTTGGTTTCAGCGGCTCGGGACTATGGTCAGGAGAATGGGTTCAGGGGATGGGTTCGGGGGAGTGGAGCGGGTGAGGGGAATCGAACCCCCGTCGTAAGCTTGGGAAGATAGATCACTGCTGAAGCCACCGATACGGTCCATATATTTCAAAGGCTTGCTCGGCGAAGAAATCTAGGACGTGGCTCATTTGGGATCGATCTGTGGCGCGACCTTACCGCGCTTTGGCAATGGGTGGCAACAGCCCCTGCCGTTGTGGCGAACCGCATGGTGATGCTGAAGCAGCGATCGGCCGCGAGTGATGACGGGAGAGTGATGGCCCCGGGGCTCCGGCGCCGAAATACTCCCACACACGGCCCTGCTACGAAGAATGTCGCTTTCCGCTCTATCGTGAAAATCGTGAAATCCGCCCTGATTTGCCACAGCCCGAGACGGCGAAACGCCGACGCTGTCGCTGGTGAACAAGGTTTGATTGTATATATAAATTGGTGTATTTTGTCTTGCCGGCAAGAATTGCAGGCAGCAGAGGAGAAGCCCATCATGAGCACTGCGATCTCAATCGGCTCGGCTAGCCAGCAAGCGGCGGCCATGCTCAGCCAACACACCATGTCCGCAGGGGAAGATAAGGCTGCGCCGCAGGCCGTGGCCAAGGCGGAAGCCAGTCAGGCTTCCGCCGCCGCCAACGGTGCCGGTGATCGTGTGGAAATCAGCGCGGAGGCCTGGAGTAAATTCAGGCAGGAAAATGCCCAGCGGGTGTTTGAGGTCGCTGCCGAGTTTGAGAAAACCGGCGATATGGCGGCCCGACTTGACGGCCTACGTCAGCTAGCAAAAGAGCGTGCTGAATTTAAAGCCATCCACGGTGAGGCGCCGAAGGCCGAATGGCAGCTCAAGCGCGAAGAAGATGATCGGGCGCGGGAAACTATTTATCGGCAGACGAGTGTGTTGCGGCAGCAGATGGATGCGCTTATCGACCAGGAATTCCGCAACAGCGAGAAAATCCCGGCCTATGCCTTAATCAAGGATGGTCAGGGTAGGGAGGTTGGCCGCATCCGCCAGGATGGTGCCTTGATCCTGCAAAACCAAGCACTGGGCCTCGCTGGTGGCTCCAGTGCGGCGGAGAGGATAGGGCAATTGACAGCAGGACTGTCAAATCCTGCCGAAGCACGGTTTCAGGCACTTCTGACTAACCTGGGCGGCAACGCCACGATTGAGCGGACCGGCGTGGAATTCAAACCCTATCAGCCGCTCTACCAAGACAGGATACGCCAATTGCAGGCGCAGATCGCGGCGCTTGCCGAGAGCCTACCCTGACGCCGAAGAAGCGCCATACAGGACACTGGTGTGGAGAATATTTCATTCTACTTTATCGTGAAAATCGTGAAATCCGCCCCTGATTTGCCAAAACCCGACACTGCGAAACGCCGACGCTGCCGCTGATGAACAAGGTTTGTTTATAAAAACTAATTGGTGCATTTTGTCTCGTCGGCAAGAATTGCGGGCGGCAAAGGAGAAACCTATCATGAGCACCACGATCCCTACCGGCTCAGCCAGTCAACAAGCTGCGGCCATGCTCAGCCAACAGACCACGCCTGTGACGGAAAATAAGGCCGCGCCGAAGGGTGTGGCCAAGGCGGAAGCCAGCCCGGCATCCGGTGCTGCCATTGGTGCCGGCGATCGTGTGGAGATCAGCGCGGAAGCCTGGAATAGATTCAAGCAGGAAAGCGCCAGCCGCGTGCTTGATCTGAATGAAGAGTTCCGCAGAACAGGCGATAAAGCAGCCTTTAATGATGGCCTTCGCCAGTTGGCAATAGAACGCGATGAATTCAAAGCCATCCACGGCGAGGTGCCGAAGGATGCACGCCAGATACAGTTGGAAAAGTATAAGGCGGAGAGCGAAAGGTATGCTCGAGAGGTTCAGATTATGTCGGAGCAGATTCGCGCATTGGCTCGTGAAGACGCGAAGCGGGCGGAGGCAATGCCCGATTATGCCGTGATAAAGGATCAGAACGGCAAGGCGCTGGGGCGCATTCGTCAGGATGGCTCGATCATTATCGATAAGAATGAATCTGTCGGCCGCTTCGGCGGCCTTGCGGGTTTGCAGCGTATCGCGCTGCAAACCGAACATGCCGAGAATCCTGCCGAGGCACGCTTTCAGACTTTGGCCCTGACATTTGGTGGCCTTGGCAGTATCGAACGCACCGGCATCGCATATCGCCCCTTTGATGCGCGCAACGGCGCGAAGATTGATGAATTGATGAACGAACTCGGGCTGATACAGCAGCGGTATTTTGAACGATGGCAGGCGATTGCGTAGTGAACAACTCCTGCCATTGCGTCATCCGACGTTAATGGCCGCCAGCGAATAGCTGGTGCTGCGTCCGCCACCGGCCTCTCTGACCAGGATGCCGCGCTCCAGCAGGTCGTTGATGTCGCGCAAGGCCGTGTCGGGCGAGCATTTCTCGATCTTCGCCCATTTCGAGGAAGTCAGCTTGCCATCGAAGCCACTGAGCAGGCGGTTGATGATGGCGCGTTGCCGGTCGTTGAAGGGCGCGCCAGCATGCTGCTCCCAGAACCGTGCCTTGCGCAACACGCCGGCCAGGATCGTTTCGGCGCCATCGAAGGCGCGGTCGAGGCAGCCAAGAAACCATTCCAGCCAGGCGGTGATGTCGAGATCGCCTTTCTGCGTCCGCTCCAGGATGTCGTAATAGGCATTGCGCTCGCGCCGTATCTGGGCCGACATGCTGTAGAAGCGTTGCGGGCTCTGCTCCGAGCGCGCCAGGGTCATATCGGCAATCGCCCGCGCAATGCGGCCGTTGCCATCCTCGAACGGGTGGATGGTAACAAACCAGAGATGCGCGATGCCGGCTTTCAGCACTGGATCGGTGGTGGCTTTGCCGTTGAACCAGGCGAGGAAGGTTTTCATCTCGGCGGCAAGCCGTTTCGCCTCGGGCGCTTCGTAGTGCACCCGCTCGCGGCCGATAGCGCCCGACACCACCTGCATCGGCCCGGCATTACCATCGCGCCAGGCGCCGACCTTGATGCGCGCCATGCCGCTCCAGCCGGTCGGGAACAAGGCGGCATGCCAGCCGAATAGACGTTCTTTGTTCAAGGGGGCGTCGAATTTCTGGGTGGCATCCAGCACCATTTCAACCACGCCATCGACATGGCGATCAGCGGGCGCGAGGGCACCGATATCCAGGCCGAGGCGGCGGGCGATGGATGAGCGGACCTGCTCCTTGTCGAGGATTTCACCTTCAATCTCGCTGGATTTCAGTACATCCTCGGTCAGGGTTTGCAGGATGGCCTCGCTGCGTAGTGGGAAGCCCAGGCTTTCCATCCGGCCGATCAGGCGGCCCTGGCGGTGACGCACGGCAGCAAGCTGCCCGGCGAGCTTTTCCTGGCCCCACCGGAACTGCGGCCATCCTTCCAGGCTATGGATATATCGCATCATAATCACCGCATCGTATGCGGAGATTATGGTCGCTATTCACCGCAATCTCAATCGGATTTACGGGCTGGCAAGTAGCCTTGGTGACGGCAATTTCCAGATCGGCCTCCGGCAGAGGTGACCATTTTTCTTGCCTTCCTTATCACGGGTTAGCTCCAGCGGCGCTTGCCGGTGGATAGGCTGCATTTTTCTCTTGGTGGGGATTTCCCCACAACCATTATTGGTTTGCTGGCGATTTGCGCTGGTTTCAACATCGGAGGCCAACATGGCAAAAGGAAAAGGCGGTAGTGGGAGGATGACGGTTGCTGCTGCGGCCCGGATCCAAAGTGCAACCGCAAAAACGAACGGGGGCAAGGTTGTGGCGGACAGCTTTGCTGCGCGCGCCCAAAGCGGTGCCGCCGCGAATGCCGCGCAAGGAAAGCAGAAGTGAGTAACCAAAGGGGCCGGGATATTCCGGCCCCAGCGCATCGAGGGCAGCAATGAAGAGAGAAGACCCAAATTCGTTTCGGTCAAGGACAACGGCGGCTATTCACGCCGCAGGCATTAATCTGCGCACCGACGACCAGGAGAAGCTAATCACCTGGATCAAAGACGTTTTTAGAAAAGCTGATGGGGAACTTAAGCATCTGCAAGCCAAAGCTACCAATAAGCTATTAAGGAACCTTGTGATCCTCTGGTATTTCCGTTTCACCACGGCCGATGCCCGGGGGTTGCTCAAAGAGGGCCATCAGGGGGCGAGCCGTATCATTTCTCTGCGTCGGCAGGAAGTTATGTGGTTAGCAGCCCAGTATCAGCAAGCCAGCCTGAATTTCGATGCCCTCGAGGATGCCTTGCTCTCCACGCCCTCATTGTCGGAATGCGATCTTTCCGGGGTGACCGTGATGTCTGCCAAGCGAATGTTCTCGCCTTCAATGGCAACTCCTTTAAAAATTGTCCGTTTCATAGAAGACATAAGGGAGAGCGAGGAGTTCCAAGAGGGATCACCGGACGCCATCTGCAAGCTGGTTGAGCGCTATATCGATGTTGGAGCGCTCAAAATCGCCAATGACCTTCTCCGGCAGGCCTTTTCGCAGACCGACCAGCATGCTGGCTTGTGGTTCCAGAAGGCGCGCCTGCTTTTGGCTCAATCCGAACGTCAGATGAAATCGGCGTCCCATTATCGGCTTCTGGAAGCTGAAAGCGAAGCCCTCAGTGCCGCCGAAGGCCACTGGGGTAGTGTGGCCGAGCAGGACGAGGGGCAGGCCGTTGCTTTCCGCATCCAGGTTTTCGACACCAGTCTGGAGGCGCTACGTCGCCTGCCCGACAGGAAGCTATACGAGGCCTCAGGGCGGCAATGGTCGGACTCTACCAGGGAACTTCGCACGAAGATCCTCGCCCATGTGGTCCAGGAAGCCGGGTTGCGGGCAGACCCCTATCGCCCCTTCGGCGGGATTGAGGACAGGGTAAGGGCTCGCCTGGGCCCTCTGTCTCGGTGGCAGCCCGGGGTGGGGTATGTCGTCGATGAGGCGGAATGTAGCCGTTTGGTCTCTGCCCCCTTGTTCTCTGAGGTCAAGGACGCGGCCTTGATTGCGGCTTATGACGAGTTGATGGCCGACACCCTACTCTCTATTCATGGGAAAAGGGCGGATCTGAGGCTGCTGGCCCTGAATTTCATTCGTTTCATCGCGCCCGACCGCTACCCAAACGAGGTTACAGGTTTTGTCGATGATCTCCGAGGCTTGTCGGGGGAGGAAGGTTGCCGGTTCCTGGGGCATTTCAATGCTGTCCCCGTTGTGGGTTGCGAACATTGGCGCCAAGTGATGGCCGAGCATCTTGATGCAGTGCTGGATCGTTCCGCCCAAAGAGAGTTGGCCATCGAACTTCATCGGAAGTGGGTGATCTGGGTTGAGGAGATGCAGTCCAAAACACTGGCGTCCATGTTCATTGACGAGGTCCGCATCCACTTCGTTGCCGGACGCCGGGGGGATGCCTATCGGGTAGCCCGTGAGGGGGAGGAGAAAGGGTGCCTCAAACGCACTGACGGTTTGGCTGCATTCGTTCTCTGGCGGACAGCGCTCGCCGCGGCGAAGACAGCCCGCGACGCCGGAGACGACGAGGCAGTGGAGGCGATCATCGCCTTCCACCTGAGCGACAAGGCGATGGTTGAACTCGCCAAGGGCCATTGTCAGGCGGCTTACGAGGACGAGGACCACATCCTGATGCCCACTCCATTCGATGGAGAGGGCTTGGACGAGTTCGCATTGGAGGTTCAGTGATCAAGGTTGCAGCATGGGGCAGCCGGCATTCTGTGTCATTTCGTCCGTGGCAATGTGGGGCGAATCTGGAACGGGATGTTCGTGGCGCCGAGGTATTTGGCACCATATGGCAACAAAGCGCCATTCGAGGCGGCGCACTTGCTCTCTCGGAATTGATATAAGTATTTGATCTGAAGGAGAAAGTTTACTGGAGCGGGTGAGGGGAATCGAACCCCCGTCGTAAGCTTGGGAAGCGGTCGAGGCGGGTTTTGCAACGTCTTGAAAAATCTCTAATATTATTTCTATATCAATAAGTTATGCGAAAAATTGACCTCCCGCGATTCCCCGCTTTTACCCCCCTTTTCTGGCCCTCACTGTCCCAAATTTGTCCCAAAAAATGCCGGGTGAAAGCCGATGGATTTTGGGTAAAGTTTACCATGTATGTAAATGTGAGAAGTGATATAAGGTAAACCAATTCATCCCTGGAGGTCATGATGGTGACGGCAAGGACAGATGCGCGTCAATCCCCTCGGCGGGCACCCGCGCCCAAAGCGACCGGCGGGGAGCCGGCCTTCTGGCGCCTGCGTGTGGGCGGCGACGATATCACCATCCCGAAATCGGCCGGCCCCGGCGCCGCCCTGCTGATGCGCACCCTGCGCGCCTTCGGCCGGGTGATCGAGGACAATCCCCGCCTGGTCGATAGCGCCCTGCAGGCGCCAACCGATGCGGGCGGTCTGGCCGTGTTGGCCTCGGCGGCGGCGGCCCTGCCGGCGGTGGAAGAACTGGACCCGGCGGCGCGGCTGCTGGCCGAGGGGGCACAGTACAAGACCGAGTTGCTGACCAGGGCCGGCGGCAGCATCGGTGTGGGCGAGGTTGCCGAACTGTTGGGGATCAGCCGGCAGGGGGTCGACAAGCAGCGCAAGGCCGGCAAGTTGATCGCTCTCCCGGCCGGCAGCGACCTGCGCTATCCCTCCTGCCAGTTCACCAGTCGCGGTCTTGTGGCCGGGTTACAGCAGGTCTTGAAGGCGCTGCCGATCCAGGATGGCTGGATGCGCCTGGAATGGTTGTTGACGGAGGATGATGCCCTCCAGGGACAAAGCCCATTGCAGGCATTGCAGGCCGGCCAGGACGCCGCGGTGATGGACTTGGCGGCCGGGCATGGCGGTCAGTAAAGGCAGATCGGCCGGCGGTGGCCACCCATTTGGGCCGCCAGCCGATCTCGCCAAGAGGGAGTTGCCGCTGGTGTTATGGCCAGCAGCCGCGCCACTCTATCGGGTTCATCCGGCAAACCGCGACCCGATCTATTACGGCCCGCGCAAGCCACCGTCGCAACGGTTCGACGATCCCGATAGCCGTTTCGGCACCATCTATGTCGGGACCAATCTCGAAATCGCCTTCGTCGAAACCCTGCTGCGCAATCCGCAATTGCGTATGGTCGCTATGTCGGAAGTGGCGTCACGCCGCTGGTCGATCCTGCAGTCTACATCTGTCATGCGGCTGGTGGATTTCGCCGGTGCGGGGCTGAATGCCCTTGGCACGGATAACGGCGTGAATACCGGCCCCTACATGATTTCCCGCGCCTGGGCGGCAGCCTTGCACGCCCATCCATCCAAGCCCGATGGCATTATCTATGTCTCGCGCCACAATCCGGCGCATCGCTGCATCGCCGTATTCGGCAAACAGATTGAGATGGCGGTGGTCGCACCGCCAGCCCATTTCGAGGCCGACTGGTTGTGGTCGACCTTGAAGCAGTATCACAAACTGCTCACTGATTAGCCTGCCTTCAACTCCGGAAACAGCTTAACCAGCTTCAAAAGCGAAGCATCGCTTATAGCCCGGAAGCTGTAATATTCAATCCGGTCGTTTGATCTCTTCCGGCGCCCAAGAGCGACTAGCCATTTGTCCCGGTCGATGTTCAAGCCAGAGCCATCGCTCGTCTTTTTGACACCTCTTTTTTGAAGAGCTTGTTTGAGGTTGGTCGCCGCTTTCGTGGTCTTGGCGCTTTTCGCTTCGGATTCCGCAGTGCCCTTGAGGGCATCGACATACCCGGTATATCCGCCCCGCTTTTCCATGTCGGCATAGAACTGCTTCGGCGTAAATTTCTTGTCCCGGGAAAATTTTAGGGCACAGCCGAGCCGATATTCGGTGGGGCCTGATTGCGCCGGAAATAATAGCCGGATGAAGGTGACATGCGGAACGGCATTCTCGCGAACACCATATTCGGCATCCCGCGTCTTCTTCTCAAGGGCGGATCGTAGCCGCTTGTCCTTATAAGCGCGATTGAGGAAGTCGAGCGCCGTCACCAAGGCGCGCTTTTTGTATTCCTTGCTGCCCCGGCGGCTACGAGATTCTCGTGGCGCCCACTTCCAATCAAAGTGATCCGTTTGCCCAGCAAGAATCTTTTCAATCTGGTTTTTCGTTTCGGAAATTTCTTTCTCAGATTCTTTATTGTCCATTTCTGTGCATCTTTCATTGTGAGGTTCTGACAGGGTAATTCCACGCATAATATTTTTCAATATGAAAGATGTGGGGCAATGTTTGGCCTTAAAACGATGAATTCTTGAATTTGTAAAGGGTTGTCGTCATCAACAGATAGGTGTCGACATGACGACAAAACCATCGATGTATTCCACTTTGAAAGCGGACGATTCGCCGATTCAAACCCATGCAACACTATCTTCGAGCGGAGTAAATCTACCTGCCCGCTTCGATGAAAAGATGCTTTCAGAATGGTGGGGTGTTTCGGTCAAGACTCTCCAGAACTGGCGCTCCATGGGTGAGGGACCAAAGTATATCAAGTTTCGAAATGGAATTGTCCGGTATCGTCGAGAAGAGATTCTTGCATATGAATCCGGCTTCCTCCGCGATCCACACAAAATCTAGAAAGTGAGGATAGCATGAGAGGCCAAGATCTGATCCTGCGCGGGCGCTATGGCGTCTGCCTGAACACAAAGCACCTCGGGAAACAGCTTGAGAGATTCATTCTAGACCAGGACTACAAGCACTACACGGTACTTTGCTTCAATAGGCGCATGACTATGCCAATGGCTCGCCGGATTCTATCGATCTATGCGATGATGGTAGACAAGTACTGCCTGGGTGAATCATTCGCCAAAAGGTCTGATGAAAGGTACTCCTTCATTGCGGTGCCGGAACATGTCGATTCCAATTTTCACTGGAACCTCTATGGGTTGTTACCTCAAAAACTCAACGACATGAATGATAACAAGGCAGAGGTTATTCTGGCTGAGATGTTCCGCCGGACCAGCCAATCCGGCACGCTCTCTCATGAATGGGTCTATGACCACTTCAATTTGACAAGCTACATTTTGAAAGAAATCAGAATTGGCGGAGTGATGGATAATTTTGTGTTATCGACGGAGTTTCATAGGCAGAAATAGGCGCATGCGCTACCTCGTTTATCACTAATTGAGTTATGTAAAGTGACTATGCCAATGTCTTCGCCGGCGACGCCGGGAAAGCGCGGTGCTCTGGGATGGGGCCAATTGGTGCAACTGGCATTGAGCGTAAAGCATTCATCACCTTTCGATTTGAAAATTGAAGTTGTGAACCGAAGCCAGATAGAGATTAGCCATCTTCTAGAGGTGGAGCTTGATGGTTCAGTTCAAAGGTTGAGTGAACAAAGTGTGTTGAGTTCAGGGTGGTAGTGCTCATCGGTTAGTGGTGACGTTCCACGCCAGATTTTTTTAGGGATAGATTTCTGCTATCCCGGAAGGGGTTTGAAGGTGTGTTGCGAGCGAACCAAAGTTGAGGTTGCCAAACCTTAGAATCACGGAAAAAGGCCATAGTACATTTTACGCAATTTATACTCAGTGAGTTTTTTGAGTACTTACGGGTTATCTGAAATCTCGGCTCGGCGGTAAGTGGATGCTGACTTCACGCAACGGCATGCCGGCCTCTGACTGATGTTTCTGATGCAAGGGATGAATTCTAGGGCGATCGTGCGTAAGGCGATCCTTCGTCCACGGGCTTGATGCTTTCCCCGAACAGTAGCTGGCTTGCCTTGCCCATCACGGCATCGGACGTCTTTCCCAGATGCCGGTTATAGAATAGCTTTTTGCCGTACTCGGAAAAGACCATGAAGTTGTGTAGCGACTGCATGCGGTCGGGGTGAGCAACGTCGTAGGCGGCGAGCAAGCTGCATAGGCTGAAATGCTCGACGCTCGGTTCAAGCACTTCTAGATCTCCGACGGTCAGGATGATTAGCGGTGAGATGCGTGGTCGCTTGGCTTGTTTACCCAGCAACTTCTTGAGTTCATCGTTCAGGACCTTGGTAAACCCCGGTGTATCGAGACGGACGTCATGGGCCAGGAGCACTGGAAAGATGACGTCGACATCGGCCAGTTCTCCGTTCGCACCCAGCCATGCGCGACTTGCGATGGCGTTGGCAATCCTCGCCAGCTGCGCGACGCCCTTCGGACGGTCTTGCTTTTCTCCAACGCCATAGTGACGGAGGAGTTCGGCATTGAATTCCTCCGGGATCAGGGTGGCACTTTCGCGCATCCACGCCGCTTTGTGCTCGAAGATGGCGACCCGCTGCGTATTGTTCTCGATGTCGAGCAGGTAAGCGTCAACCTCGAATTCGCCCCTGGCAGCATCGCGACCGACAGTTCCAAATGCCACGCGTTCTGCCAGTCCCGGACGCGTGGGGTACATCCGACCCAGCGCCGCATTGGCGTAGTCTTCGAATGCCTCACCAAAAGCGCCAAATACTCGGTTGGAATTCTTGCGATCCAGCCCGGCGACAAGGAATAGCGGGCCAATAGATATCCGCTCTATATAAAAAATTGGGTCAACGATAACGGCAAGGTCATTGGACAGAGCGGCAATCGGTCGCTCTCGCAAGGCTTTGAAATCGTTCTTTTGGAAGTCGGTCCACAAGGCTTCAGTCATCTGACCGGGTGTCAGGGAATAAAGGTCAATATAGCGCATTAACTCGGCATTGAACTTCGACTGACTGCCGACTGTACCGCGGTTGAATACACCCGGTAGGTTCCCCTTGTAATTCATAGCATAGAGCGACAGGCCGATGGAGCAGGCCAGGTAGGTATCGAGCGACATGCTGGTGGATTTCTCGAAGTCCTTGAGGAAGTCCGGATATCGTTGGGGCATGTATCGGGTGAACAGTTCAGCGCCTCGACCGACCATGAACTCGAAGATTGGCGCATGTCCGTTGCCTTCCATGGTGCGCCGGAATTTTCCCAGGACCTCTTCGATTTTGGTGCCATCATGCAATGTGCCAAGTGTTCGCCTCGCCCAGATGTCGATGGCTATCAGGGCTGCCTTGACCAGCTGGTCTTTTGCGTCTTCGGTCCCGAAGTCTTCGGGACGCGCTGGGGCGTCGCTGCCATATCTTGCGGACCAACGGATTAGCTCCAGCAGTTGGCCGCGAGCGTAGACGTGAGGAAAGTAGTTGTCCCGGCGCCTTCGTCCGAATTCCATTATCCGTCCGAGCGTCTCTCTGGTGCAGGTATTCTCGACCATATACCTGTCCCGGGTGTCGGCATCGCCTTCGCCATATCCCGTCTGTATCCGGTTCAGAATGGCCCAATGGCAGATCAGGCCGTCGCGGCTGAAGCCGGAAAGCAGCTCAATCAATGCCTCTGCGGTTGCTTCCGTACCCGGGAAAGCCTCCTGAACGGGAACGTAGACTTGGATGGGGCTGGGCTCTTGCGGTTTGGAGGCGGCGGCAACTCGGCGCACTGGTCTGATTATGTGCCAGGGAGGTCTGAATGGGATTGGTACACGCATTGGATTGGATGGCTATCGGAATGTCTTGCCGTTCAGGAGCCGGGCTAGGTCCTGAGCGGACCGGATATCCAGCTCTTCAGGTGTAACCCCGAGCGCCTTGGCAATGTCAATAATCTTCAACCGCCTGATGCCTGCACCGGCCGTGTTCGTCAATTTTACTTTGTGTAGGCTGCGAATGAAGTAAAAGCGGTGCGGTCTAGAGCGCAGGTCGTGAATGTGCCGGACTGCTTTTTCGATATTCTGGATGCGTAAACGGTGCCGGGTTGGTGGTACACCGGTCTCGTGATCCACATCAGCCAGGTGCCCATTCCGGAAAGTCGCGATACTTGTTCCCGTGATCTCGCCGACAAACTTCACGGTCCAGTTATCGTATAGCCCTATGAAGCGGGAGGTCTGCAGCTTCCTGCCTTTGCCAAACGGCTCGTAATAGACCCTGTAGTGTCTATTGAAATTCAGTGAGTCCTCGCAGGCGAAGGCTGCCAATGCTCCCCGTTCCCGACGCTGCTGATTCAGAATGTCTGCGGCATCTGAGATATGTAGAAGCGAATTCTCGTTCGACTCTCCATACAGGGTCTGGCTGTATGCCTTGAGTAGCTCCTTGTCCACGTCGGGCAGGCCGAAGTAGCGCCCATTCAGAGTGACGCCTTGCTGGAGGTATCCAGTCATAACCTTCGAGCCGTTGATATTCAGCACCAGTGAGTTCGGGATAAAGGTCGCGCCCCAGACCTTGGGTCTGGCTTCATTTTTCAGGTCGCACTCGACAATCCACGAATCCTTTGGAACGGCCCAGTTCTCGAAATATTCGAGATCCTTGCCGCGGAAGACCCTGTCTCCAATTTTCTGCTTTCGCTCACGTCTCGCGCGGGCGTTACGGTGTTTCTTGACCGGGTCGGACAGTCCTTCATGGAAGAAGCCCAGATAGATGGGACTCTTGCGAAAAGCGTCGGGGTCTTTCATGGCCGTGGATATTAGGGATGAGCCGCGGGCGAGGTTGATCTTGCTCTGGCCTTTGCGCCCTTTGTATTTCGCTGCGGCTTCGGCCAGCAGAGTCGAGTCTATGTCTTCAGCTTCTTCCCACAGCCTGTCGAACCAGGCTTTGAGCTCGTTCAAGGTAGGTATGTCATTGACGATAATGTTGGCTTCGTGCCAGCCCTTCAGATCATCTCCGACCGGAACCAAGCCATTTGTCGATGCATTGGAGGATCCGACCACTGCTAGTTTCGGTGTCCAGTAAACCTTGCCGTGAAGCCGATCGTGACTTTTCACATCGAAGTCGGCCATGAGCGGTTCGATAATCTTCGGATTGCAGGCGCCCGATGGAAGATTACATAGTATTTTGGCACTCTTCAGACCTGCCAAGCCCAGCATTTCCGGCGCAGTGTTGCCCCAGAATGGGACGGCGATGCGGGCGTTGTTCTTTTCTTTGAATAGCTGTGTCAGGAATTCCGGTAGGCCTATCTGCGTTATAAGGCTGTGATCGCGTTTCTTCTGCATATTTGAGTCGAGTGTAATTGGTTGCTATTCTAAGAGACTATTTTTTCTTGACACCGATCTCTCGGCCCACCTGCCATGGGAGAGACTAGCAGTGCGGCATCGGATGGCAACAAGAATCTATGTCTGTGTGCCTAACGGAGTGGGTGATGGCATCGGGCTGAAATGCTATCCTTGTCCATTGGATGAGGAGGCAGTCAGATGGTGATCGAATACTTCAGCGATCAGGAGCGGGGAGTAGAACCCCGGGGGGCGAGGCAATCTCAAATCAGCTTTGGGCAGCAATTGTCTCACTGGTAATGCGCCGCGTAGTCGATGGCTCCTTTGGCAAGGAGTTTCCGGAGGTTTGCCCGGACGGCGGCACCATCGGTGCCAACCGCTCAGCGTTCGAGGCGGCGCTTTGCGGTGAAGTACCAAGGATCAGTCCGTATGTCCCTCTAATGCCTGGAATGCAGCCCGAGCCCTATGAAGTGTTCGACCTTCTACAGTTCTGTGCGCGCTACATCGCCCTGCCTGCAGAGGGGGCGTGGCACAAGTTTCCCCAGCACCATCACCTCAGATTCGACCGCAATGAAGGACTGCAAGGGTTCGTGAATGACGTGAATATGCTGTTCTGCCGTAATGCGATGGCATTTGAGATGACCTGGGGCGGCGCCATCAAGCGCCTCGGACCGCCCATGCTGCCAGAGTTGCTGCAGAAGCGGTTCAATACGGGTGATGTAGATACAGACCGGCTGCTGAAGCAGGCCTGTGAGAAAATCCTGCTGCCACAGCTGGATGACCGAATAAATGCACTGCAAGCAATCTGGGATGCGTTCGAACGCATCAAGACGCTCGACAGTGAGAACAAGAAGCAGGGCGCCACCTCAATGTTGAACAAGGCGGCGTCAGGGCAAGTCATGCGCGCTGCGCTAGAAAACGAAGCGAGAGAGCTAACTGATCTCGGTAACAACCTGCAAATAAGACATTTCGAAGTGACAAAAGAGCGCATCTCGGACGGTGCTCAGGTTGACCACCTGTTCCACCGGATGCTCAGCTTCATTACGCTGATGCTTCGAAAGAATGGCCGCCACGAGTAAGGGGCCTCCGCCTATATCCGGCGGTCTAGTTCGCGCAGCGACCGCTTCATATCGTAGATGCCAACCTCCATCAGCACCTCGAATAGCTCTGTTGATTTCAGCCGAGTGTCATCGAAACGCTGCAGCGTCAGCAAGATGTCGATAAGGTCACTGGCGTCGCCAGCCCAGCGCGTCCGGATATCGCCAAGCTCGCCATAGTTTTGCTCAATAATCAGTCTCGTGACCTTCAGGACGAGAGTAGCAGGTACACCTTCCCGCAAGCCTTCTTGCAGCCTCTTGATAATGTCGGAAACTGATCGCTTGAGCAGAGATGGATTAAGGCACAAGGCCTCCAATATGGCCTCGAAGTGCGCGTCGAAGATACTATTCTTGGATCCGCGGAAAATGGAGAAGACAGCTTTCCCGACTTCCTTCTCAGCGGAGGGCAGAATGGAGATAATCACACTAGCGCAGGCCGCTCTATATGCTGGTTCGTGCCATTGCTCAGCCGCCGTCAAGATGACGCCGAGCTTGAACTTAGATGATGACGTCGTATCCGCCCCCTTCGCGCTTGCTACCAATGTGGAGATTTTTTCATCGTCAGCCCGAACCATGCTGAGGAGCATTGCTAGTTCGCCGATTGCTTGTTCTCTGTAAGGCCATGACGAAGCGAGCACCTGGTCAATTGACCGGTGGGTGAATTCTGGCGGGAGCCAGCGGTAGTTCCATGCCAGAATTCGGAATCCATCAAGCGAAATCAGATATTCTGGATACTTTGCAACGAGCTTCTCAAAAAACGAAAGTGCTTTCGCGTGGTCGGCATATTCTAGGAACCGAAATTCGTCGGCCATGAACTGCCAAATCTTGAGATCCTCTGCCCGATCCAAGTGTCGAATCAGCAATGATAGCCATGCGTCGGCAGCCACTGGTTTACGCACTAGATATCCCAGGCGTAGCGTGTTTAGTGGGGTAAAATTACCGCGCGGAACAATTCTCAAGCCCGAGTGCCTCCATAGCACAGCCGTCTTCTCGACTTTCTCTGGCTCTTCGTACTCAGGCTTTGGATCAGGAGTAAGGTCTGGCACAGTCAGCCAGCTTTCGAGTAAAGCACAAGTTTCGTCATCTAGTCCGTCAGTCCGGAATGCCAACCTGTCAAGGCAGGTTGAGACTCCATAGCGGAAATCTTCACTATCAAATCCACGCGCGATATATCGCCGAATGGTGGCCAGAATAAAATCTGGATCCAAGGGGCTATCGCCAAACTCGCTGAATGCATATCCGACAGGTCTCTCATGGCTGCCGGGCTGCAGCTTGTCCATGATTCCAAGTGCTCGCTCGGGATTCTCCTTGGCAAGCTTCGCAAAGGAGCGAGCAAGCTCAAGCGAAGAGCCCCGATGTATGCTCCTCGGGTCGAATTGGACATGGTCCGGGAATTTCCCGAACATACCAAGTATTTGTTCGTCTGTAGCAAGCCTCAGCTTGTCGAGCGGCATTGGGGAGGGGATGGCGCCAAAGGTAGTGCCGCCTTCCTCGCGGTCGAAAACCTCATGACCTATTGCTCTCCCCTCTTCAGTAATCAACTTGGCTATTCTGGCCGACCGCACATTCTCGGGAATTGCACGAAGTAATCGCAGCCTATGTTCTCGGCTCCACCCCGCCCGTGCCCACCGCGTCTTCGCGTCCTCGTTCGGTAATGGCTCAGACGATCGAAATGCCAAGATGTAATCCTCAACTCGTGCCTTCTCGGCATCCGATAGAAATGGCATCAAGGCGCGGATTATTCCCCGAGTTATTCGGTAGGGATCAGGGTAGCCACCTAGAGCGAGCCTGCGCGTATCGCCTAGGAAGAAATCGAGCAGAACCTGCGGAGCTCGTGCAGCACTGGCAATCAAGCCGCGGGCAATCAGGCATTGCCCAAGCATGGAATCTATTGATGTTTTATCGCGGAAAAAAGGCGACTAGGCCGTCTGGATCCGATTTACTCCATCCGCTAATTGCCGTTTCAATGGCATGCAGCAATGGGAGGCGTTCAGAATCGCCGGCATCGCCTTCGTCATCGCGTCCATTCGAAACGCTATAAATGTGGTAAGTTTCCCTGAACCGGTTTTGGGTCGTATCCGTCGAAACAATATCCAGAATTTCTGCGTACCAAGACCACATCGTTTTTACAAATGCGGCAGAATCCTTGGCCGCGACCTCGTGGAGTTCATACCATTCGTTCCTGTCCTCAAATACTTTGACAACCGGCTGAGCGTTAAGGCGTTGGATGGTGTAACCCCAAAGTTCGACCGGTGGCGCGTCATCTGACGAGCGAGACATTTCTGGAAGTGGTGTTTGCTTCGCGGCGTCCAACTCTCGCTGCAAGCGGGCACGAAGTACCTGGAATGCTAGTTCGATATTGGATTTCGAAATGATGTCTACTATCCGGCGGACCGAAGCGTTATGGATATCGCCGATGCCAAGAAGAGTGTTCAAGACTTTAATTGACCGGTCATCCCATTCGGCTAGGCCATCGAGCACATGAAAAGCAATCGCCGACCTCTCCGGCCTCATCCAATGGTTCTCGATCATGCCCAGCACATAATTCGGTTCCGTTGTCAGTGCGGAGATGAGAATCCAGTGTGCCTGTAGCGCAGCTGAGTCATCGCCATCCATCCAGCCGGGCAGGAAAGCCTTCAGCCGAGGCAGCCAGCCCGTGTGATTCATCATTGTGAAGAGGGCCTGTCCCCGCACTGAAGGGTCTTCGAGTGCAGGGACTAGAATCTTCGCTTCCTCCAGGTCTGGAGCAGGCTGGCTGGACATAAGCTCGATGAGCATTTGCCGTACGTGCTTCCGGATGGCTGGATTGGTCCAGAGGGCCTGCAAGTCACGATGGTAGGCTGCCCGATCCATGTCGCGGAGATAGATCATGGTCGACCACAGCGTTGGGCGAACGTGCAAACTGTCCTGGCGCTCAAGAACGTATTGGCTCAGGCTCAGGCTGTCCCGGACAAACGCTCTAGCGCGAAGGAAATCGAATAGACTTTGATGCGCGAAGCCGACGCGTTGGCCGCCAGACTCCATTCTAAGGATGTCGGCTTCGCACAGCGTTTTTATGGCCTCTCCGTATTTCCCCTCTACTCGGACTATGGGAAGCCACAGTTCTTCCTCCTCGGTCATGTCCTTCGCAAGGTCCATAGCGGCAGTGACAACGGCCTGCCCATTCGGTACTTTGCGCAGGCGGAGGTCGAGCACAGCACCGAGCATGTCCTGATAATTCCGGAAGTGGACCGCTGTTGGATCACTAGCGAGATGTCGAATGAAGAGGCTCAAGTGCTGCGGAGTCCGCAGGATATCCCGAATGGATTGGGGCCAGCTAACAGAACCGAGGCCGTTACTGTTCAGGATGGGAAGGATTGCATCCCACGACGGGTCCGCCAGCGTAATTGATTCTGCGTGCAGGCTTGATAGGCGCGTGTCGTGATGAAACTCGAATTTCCTGCAGGATACCACGACCTTGACATTTGGTATCCGGCTGGCTGCATGGACAAGTGATAGGAGGGCCGAAAGTCTGTCGGTCTTGCGATCCATCAGGTCGCACAGAGCGTCCAGTTGGTCGACGAGAAGTACAGTCAGCCCATTCTTAGCTAATGATTCCAGGCACTCAACAACATGCTGAGGTGTTCCAAGCCACGCTCCCACCTCGGTCAGATTGCTGACCTTTGACGGAATCATATCGGCCTTCACCGCTAAGAGTTTGATATGTTTTTCGTTCAGAATTGCCCCAAGCCTGGCAAGGATTGCCGACTTTCCAGCGCCAGGACCGCCCAGAAGAACAGTCACCGGAGATTTCTTGTCGGTTATCTCCGCCTCAATATTTCCCAGAAGCTCATTTAACTCCGGGCGTTCGAGCCAAATTTCACCGATTTTCTGGGGCCACTGAAGCAGAGCCTGAGACGCGATGCCGAAGGCTGCGGTGACTGCGCTAGCTGTGGGAAGCGCCGGACGGGGCTCGATTGCGGCAAGCGGCGGTATTAGTACGGTGTGAATGTCACCGACCATACTCTGTATGTTGACGACCCGCCGCTGGGTAGCCAATTCATGGAAGTCTGGGTGGTCTTCGATGGCCGTCGAAAGCTCGCGGAGGAAGTCTTCGGCTTCCTTCTCGACATCTTCGATGCTTCTTGAGAATTGCGCCTGCCAGGCTTTGGACAATCGCCCGGCCGAAGGACGGCTTGTGGGATTTAGAAACTTAGCGACCTCTTCGGCAGCAGGTCCTTTCAGGAATGTCTCGTCGAAAAAAGTGGCGACCAAATCGGCATGTTTTTCGGAGAACGCATTCAGCGCAGCCTGCAATGCCTGTTCAAAGGCCTGCCTTTTACCTCTTTCTTTGAGCCAGGTTTCTAGACGCTTGCCCGCAAATTTCGAGATTACGACCGCGCCGAGCTTCTCTAGCAACCAACCAGCCGCTACGACAGTGGAAACGCCTTCCATTTTCCAATTGCCCCCAAGAATCAACCATCCGGTGACATCGTATCTGCGGAAAACGAGAATCTGAAGTATACTTGCCCAATTCTAGGAGCGACTCGGATGCCAAATGCTCGAACTCACACTCGCTTTGGAATGACCGTGGGCGGAGTAACCGCGTATGCAATGGTTCCTAAAGAGGCGCCAACCTACCAGCGTGCCATCGAGACTTTGGGTGGGCTGCTGGGCGGCTATTGGGGTGCAAGACTGCCTGACATCATTGATCCGGCCACGAGTCCTAATCATCGCGACATTGCGCACGGACTGGGGACAGCCCTAGTAATGGGCAAGCTCTATATGGACAGGTTGCCGGAATGGCAGGCTAGCTTTCGCGCGAAAGCCGAACACTACAAGGTTATGGCGGAAGCAGAGCAAGATGGCCTAAAGGCAGTCTTCTTAGCAATAGTTTCTGGTTTCTGCTTCGCCATCGCGGGCGCTCTGGCGGGGCTCAGCCTCGGCTTCGGCTCTCATCTTGTATTGGACTTTGCAACGCCCCGGTGTTTGCCGTTGGTATGTCGCGGTTTCTGAATTGCGACAAAATACAGGTAGCTAGCCCGCACTTACCCTAAAACGAAACAGCCTCCGCTAAGGGTGGAGGCGGCGGGGTTAGGTTTGACTACGTTGTCGCAAGACTTGGTAGATTTTATATGAAATCTCCTAAGTGGGTCTTTTGTGCAAAGACAATGGGGGGCATGCGGCCCGATTGCTGGCCATATCATCTCTCCGTCGACATTTGGGCCCCGTCAAAATCTCCCACATTCAATTTCTCTATTTTGTTGGCAAGACGATGAAACAACTGAGCCGTATTGGCCCTGCCGATGTCAGCAATCATTTGTGTCGCCATGTCCAGGATTAGCGGAAAATCGACCGTCACCCTGTTCGGCATTGGCGACTCCGGGTTTTGAAGGCTTCTCCCGGCGTTTGGCTGCCACCGGCGTTCGGCTTCAGTTACTGCCTGCTGCAAGCACCTTCTCGAAGAACGCCTTGGTCCTTTTGAACGCGTCTTCGGTTGCGGTCGGGTTGCCACCAATCTTGTGCTTCTTCACCCCGCCGCCAACGCTTCAGCCGTCTACCTCGGTGATACGCTCCGGCCGATCGAAGCTGTGATAGGCGCCAGGGTAGAAGACCATCTCGGTAGGGGCTGCGGACTTGAGGGCTTCATTTGCCTGGAGTTCGCGGCAGAGCGGGGCGGGTGTCCAGCTATCGTCGTCCCCGATGAGGATGAGCAGGGGGATGCTGATCTTTGTGTCCTGCTTCGGGTTGCAATAGGGGTAGTAGGCAACTGCTCCCCTGATGCCGAAAGCCTTCAACTGGTACCTATCCTGCACCGCCTTCATGATGGTCCAGCCACCATGGGAGAAGCCGACCAGCCCGATCTTGTCCTTGGCCACATAGAGCAGGCTGGCGAGATACTCCGCGCCGCCGATGACGTCGGAAACCCGCATCTCAGGCGTCACAACGGTGGTCTGGGTACAGATGCTCTTGTGGCCGCGCGACATGAAGCTATCGGGGACCAAGGCCACATAACCCCAGGACACTAGGCGCTCGGCCCAGGCCTTGTGATGATAATCGGTGCCACCGCAACCATGCAGGACCATGACGGCTGGGAATGGGCCGTTCCCACGCGGCTTATAGATACCGGCATAGACCGTTACCGGGCCGCCTAGACCGGGGATTACCGCATTCGGGTAGGTAACATTCTCCTTGGATTGGGCGCGGGCCTGATTGATGCCGGCGCTGAAGGCGACAGTGGCCAGGAGTATGCACATCAGAATCTTGTTCATTGGATGCCTCTCGATGGTTCGACAGGGGTTAACTCTTCGCAGTCGGTGGATTGGAAATGGATATGGGCTGAAAAGTGGCCCTAGAAGCGGGCCTCGATGTACCAGCGGCCCTTTGTCTGATCGACCCAGGAGATGCTGTAGAGCACAGTGCGCTTGCCGGCATTGGTGATCGTTTCCGCCTCGCAGAGATGGCTGACGACCTGGCCGCTCTGATCCTTCACGACGGCTTCGGCGCTATTCCAGGCCCAGGCATTCTTGGTCAGGGAGGCGCTTACCACTTCCTGTATCTCCAGCTTCATCCGGCGCCCCGCAGGAGAGTTCTTTACCGCCTCTTTCAAATGGCTCTGGGCGGTGCGGCTCTCGCAGGCTGGGAGTGAAGCGGTCATGCCGAGTTCACCACCGGCCCCCTGGCGCATGAGGTTCCAGCCCAAGGCAATGACCAGGATGATGCAGAAGGTGATCTTATCCCTGACCCGATGGACGACCACGGCGCCTTTCTTGCGCTTATAGACCGGTCCCATCCAGAGCAGGACCAGTCCAGGCAGCAGGAAGGCGAGGGAAGCCAGCACGTTCAGGAAGGCGACGGCCACGCCCAGCGCGTTGATGCTGCCGACCAGCCAGAGCTTGCGGTAGGCGGGGATAGTGGCCCATTCGGGCAAAGTGGGAGCGGTGACGGAATCGGGATTCGTCATTGAAGCCTCATGATCGGGAATTGGGTTGGCGGACGGGCGGCTTAAGGCTGCGCCCGGACGTGCCGTTCTATTGGGATGATTGTGTCTCCTGGCGGGCCTCGATTCGGAGGGAAATCCCGTTTTCTGAAACCTCCCGCCCAAGTAGTCGTAATTATCCTCGTAGTCGCGGTGCGGTCAAGCGACATTTCCGTATTCTCCTTCGGTGGTTAATGCATGTGCCCGGAACGACATTCGGGCATGGATAAGCGCAAGAAACTGACCCTGGCCGAGACTCGGCAACGGGCGCTTGGTCGGCGGATCAAGACGCTCCGCAAGGAGCGCAAACTCAGCCAGGAAGACCTCGCCGAATTGATCGGACGGAGTGTCGATACCGTTTCCAATATCGAGCGTGGGTTTTCCTCGACACGGATATCGACGGCGTTCGAGTTGGCGGACGCCCTGAAAGTGAGCTTTATCGACCTGTTCGACTGGGTGGAGACGGCGAAGCTGACCCCTTTGCAGAAATCCCGTGCTGAGCTTGTCGAGAAGTTCCGCGTTCTACTGGAAGGCGGCTCGGATGCGACGGTTGCCGATATCGCCGAACTGACCAAGGCGATTTCTGAAGCGGCTACCCGCAAGAAGTAATGCTCAGTATTCCTCAGCCAGCATCAGCGTCAGCACGCGGCTGGTAACCTTTGGATCGGTGGGATCGGGAGAGCCGTATTCCAGCCGCTTGTCGTAGGTATCGATCTTCCAGAAGAAGGTCTGGCCACGGTCCTTGATGCTGCCAAAGTCATGTTCGCCGTAGGGATCGTTATCCTCGGTAAAGGCCTCGAACTGAATGACCTGACGGCATAGCTCGGCGACGCGGATGGGGCCGAGGGCCTGTACGCCGGTGGTGATCATGAACCGTCCACTGAGGCCGCCGTTCTTGCGGAAGGCATCGTTGAGGGCGCGGATGCGCTGGGTTCTTTGGGTCGCATCCATTGGCGCGGCCTGCTTATGTGACATGGCAATAGCCTCCTGTGGCGCGGCTCCGGATGATCCAGGGCGGCGCGGTTGGGTTTGATGAGGTGGGGCTGTTAGGGACGGAAGGGCGGGCGGGAGAGCAGCCGTTGGCTGGAGACGGGAAGGCCTTCGGCTTCCAGCACCAGATAGAGGCGACTGGGGCGGTCGGACCGTCCGCGATGATTGGAGGTCCGGGTACTGATGACGTGGTAAGCCCGGTTCAATCCATCCAGAGCCAGCACGAGAACTTCCGCCTCGACCGGTATGCCTTCCAGGATATTGGCGAGGTCATACGCGTTCATGGCTGCCTCCTTGGTCACGGTGCTGGGGCGGCTGCGGTATAGGCTCCGGGCAACCTTGCCGGTATTCCGCAAGGGCCTGATCCAGGTGCCGAACCGCTTCTGCCAGATCGCCCACGGCCCACCGGTCGAGGACGGCTTGGGCGGCCTCAGCGAGGGTGACGATGGCATTCCGCTGCTGGCTCATGGCGAACCGCCTTCCACCACATCCGGCGTATCCGGCCCCGTACTGGTGGGCTTGCGTGGGCCAGTGGGCTTGTGTGGGCAGGTGGGCGGCTTCGGCCCTTCTGGTGCCGTTGTATTGGCCGGCACCCCATGGAACAGCTGATCCAGCACCAGATGGATGCTCTCCGCCCCCAACTCGCAGATTGGCCCGAGGGGGCAGACGACCAGCCCGGTACGCAGCAGCTTGAGTTGCCGGGCGCGATCAAGCCGGGCTTGCAGTTCATCCGCCTCATCCTGGGTGCCATCAAAGGCCAGGACGAAGAGGTCGGTATCCGGCCCCTGGAACAGCGCCAAGTACCGCTTCGGCACAATGTCATGCGTCATGCCGGGCCTCAATCGAAGCGCAGGGTGGCTTCATCGGCATCATGCAGTACTGGCTGCGGATGCCCGGCTTTGGCCCAATCCTGCCAGAAGTGCACAAAGGGCCGGTGATCCAGGGTGATGCGGGCAGGGCTGCCGTCATCGTCATACTGGCCCAGTAGCGAGACGACGCTGCCGTGATCGACAATGCGGCGGATATGAACGGGACGCTCGATCATGAAGAACCTCCATTGGGTGGGGTGATGAGCAAACGGATGCGTGGCGCCAGCCGGAGCGGGCGCGGGTAGATCGGATTGTCGGATGGGTGGGGTAGGGCTAGTTGGCGCCGAAGAGGCGCAGCAGGGCAGCCTGGCCGCCTGCTTCAATCGTCTTGGAGATCAGCGGCGCGGCACGATGCGGGCCACGCTTCGGCCCCTCAGCAATCACCGAGGCCGGAACATCGAAGGATGCCAGGGCAGATTGCTGAGCGCCTGGCAGCTTCTCCTCAAAATGCGCTGCACCGATGGCAAACCCGCCCTGCATCGAGGCGGACGCTACCGAAACCCCATGCCGCTGCCAGTAGCCATCGCGTCCGGGGCGTTTGAAGGCATGGATGGCAGCCAGCGCAACGGTCGGGCGCTGTTCCTCCAGCAGCATCTGCCATTCCCGCAAAACCTGCTCCCGCAGCGGCTTGAACCCCGGCTTCTCGACCCGGGGGCATTCGCCATTGGGCAGCCACAGATCCCGGATCGGCATGCCGCGCTTCCTGGTCATCTCGGCATCGCTGCAGATGCCGAACATGTCGAAGCAGGAGCAGAGTGCCGCCTTGTGGCCGCTCGGCAGGGCGACGAAGCGGTACGGTGAGGAATAGTCCGCCAAGACGGGGACATAGACCCGCTTGCAATGGATGGTGTCGGGATCGGCCGGGATGATCTTCCTCGCCAAGCCGACGATCCCGTTGGCGCCGGCTGCCAGGCAAAGCTGATCACCAAACTCCCAGCGCCGGGGAGAGGCGGAATCAGCACCGAACACGACCAGGCTGCCGGGCGAAGCCCCTGCCAGGATACTTACCGCCTCCCGCACGGAAGCCATGAAGCCCTCCTTGCCGAGCAGCCTGACCCGGGTGGGGTGTTTCTTGTCGCCGATATAGCCCGAGAGGCGGAAGAAGGCGCCGGGCAGCAGCAGGGCATCAAGGCCGTGCCATGCCGGGTCTTCGGCAATGGCCTGGGCTGCAGCCAGCAGCAGCTGACCCCGGGCCTTGTTGACACTTACCCGATGGGCACGCTTGCCCAGTACGCACAAAGCCGCGATCCGCGGCGACCGGTTCGGTCCACGCATGACATCACTCCAGATTGTTGGTTGGGGTTCGGGTTGCTGTATGAACTCGGCAGCACCGGGCCAACCCAAGCCGGTATGCCGTTTACGCCTGACCCAGCCAAACTCGCCGGTCAGGGACTCTGACTAGACCATCGCGACGAGGCGCCGCTTCACTAGGCTATCGCCGTCGATATACCGCTGGGTCTGCTCGATCGAGCGGTGACCGGCCAATTGCTGGACATCCCGCAGGCTGCCACCGGCCTTGAAGACCAGCCGAGCGGCCCGGGTGATGAAGGTGCGGCGGCCGGAATGGGAGGAGCAGCCGGCGAAGTCGAGGCGGGCATAGAAGGCCCTGAACCAGTTCACCACGCTGCTGGCCCGCATCCGGGCTCCACGCTCGGACTCGATGACATAGCCGCTCGATCCCCGTAGAGGCCTTAACCGCCCCAAGGCCAGCCGCAGGCTCGGGTGCAGCGGGATGCTGCGCCCGCTCTTCATCTTCGCCGCCCGGTCCTGCAGCTCGATGCGGTCGCTTAAGTAGCCCTCCGCCGTCTCGACCATGGCCCAGGTGAGCCCGGCGATCTCGCCAGCCCGCAGGCCAGCCTTGACCGAGAAAAGCAGCATGGCCTGATCGCGTCGGCCATGGCGGCCACGGCCTGCCTCGGCCAAGGCCAGCCGCAGCTGGCCGTTTGTTAACACTTTGGCTTGTTTGCCTGCCATTCTAGCCTCTTTTGGACATGAATACCCGTATAGGTAGTATATCGAATCGGGATAATTTGTCAATAGAAACAAATGGATAGGTCAAAATGGTTAATTCGCGACTTGAGTGGATTGTGGATTCTTTAACAATAAATCGCTTTTAAATGCAGCCACTGATTAGTCATGTTTATTCCCGCGAATGAACAATGACCGAGATATCCCATTTTTGTTCTTAATGATGGAAAAGGCACTACAAATTGTATTCTTCTTAATTCTTGGCGCCAGATTTAGTGTCTTTATGATAAAGATAATCGGCCTAAAAGGCGAGTGGACGCCAAATTGGCAGTTGGTGGAAGTGTTGGAAATCGCCTTTGAAACAAAATCGCTTCGGCAACTTTGCGAAACGAACCAGGTAGCTAGGCGAAAGCTTGGAGACAGCGTGGCCGTCAAGCTTCAATCGCGACTGGCTGATCTCGCCTCGGCTAATTCGATTGACGATGTGATCGCAGGTTACCCACGTCTTATCGATGAGGAGATTTATGTGCTGTCATTGAGCGACGAGTATCGGGTTGCTTTCATTCAGAATCATCCGAGTGCCCCGAGAAATGGCCAAGGCGCACTTGATTGGAAGCAAGTGCGACGGATCAAAATTATTGAGATAAAGAAATGCCAGTGAACGCAGACGACAGCTTTCGGCCAGATTGGATATCTCCACCGGGGAATACGATTAGCGATATCCTCGAAGAGCGTAAAATTGACAAAACTTTCTTCCGCAACTGCATAGGGCTTGGCAGCGAAGAGTTGGAAAAACTCCTTTCTGGCCAAGCCGAAATTACAAGCACCCTAGCCCAACGGTTGTCGCATTCAATCGGTGCCTCAGTTGGGTTCTGGATTGCTCGTGAACGAGAATATCGCGAAGGGCTGAAACTAGCCACCCAATCTCAAGCGGTCGATGACGTTGCTTGGCTACGAGAGCTTCCATACCAAGACATGGTAAAATTCGATTGGGTACCGAGAGCGAGTTCGTTAAAAGAAAAAATAGATAATTGTCTCAATTTTTTTAATGTTCAATCGATAGGGGCCTGGAGGGAACAGTACAAAGGGATTCTACAAGCTGCCGCGTTTAGGACTTCAATGACGTTTGAAGCAACGCCTGGCGCGGTCGCTACTTGGCTAAGGAAGGGAGAGATTGAGGCGGCATCAATAGATTGCAAGACGTGGAACAAAGAGTCTTTTTCCGCGGCTATGTCTGAAATCAGACCGCTCACACGTAAAAAGGATCCAGATCAATTTATCCCGCCGCTTCGTGCGATTTGTAAAGAGCATGGCGTTGCATTCGTCGTAGCGCGCGCGCCTATGGGCTGCCGGGCAAGCGGAGCAACCCGTTTCCTATCCCCCTCAAAAGCTCTGTTATTATTAAGCTTTAGATACCTTTCTGATGATCATTTTTGGTTCACTTTTTTCCATGAAGCCGGGCATTTAATTCTTCATAGTCAAAAAGCCCTATTTCTAGAAGGGGAGGGGATGGATGCGACACATGAGGAAGATGAAGCAAACGATTTTTCAGCTGATATTTTGATTCCGAAGGATAAAGAAGTCTATCTTATGCAAGATAGGTATACGGCTATGGAAATCATTCGCGTAGCACGAATTATAGGCGTTTCCCCAGGAGTTGTAGTCGGCCAACTGCAACATCGAGGGGTGCTTCGCCGGAATCAACTCAATTCCCTGAAGCGAAGATTTTCTTGGGATTAATAGCTAACTCCGAAATGGCTCAAAGCGGCCAGGGCTCTTTGCCCAATTGCAAAGCGCATCCTCAAGCACTTGAAAACCCACGTTCAGAGAGCCATTCAGCTCCGCTAATAGAGCATCTAACCTCTTGCGAGCCAATATAGAGTCTGAAACTTCACCGAAGAGAAGCTTCGCGCCAGCATATGGCCCCGTAGCTTCGACTAAGTAAGCAGAATCAGGCTCAATCGGAGCCAATTCCAGCTTCCCCAGCATAGCAAGGTAGTCGAATCTCGCTAAGCGGCCAAAACGACGGACTCTCTTCATTGAGCTATAGAGAAAATTGAATGCAGCTCCTCGGCTTCCGTCCGTTTGTTCTCGTGCTGTCTGAAACATTCGTTGATGCGAACCGAATGAGTTGATCCAATCAACATAGCTTTCAACAACTGAACCGGTTCCTGCAGCATTATTTGCGCCAAAGCTCTCATACTTGCGATGATTTCCAAAACCTGCACCTGGCCGCTTCAGCGTCGCCTGGTTTTGATCAAGCCATTGCCTGAAGCCTGCTACATCGGTGTGAATTTCCCGCCAACTCCAACGCGCGTTTCCACCAAGCCGACCGTAAACTTCTCTGGAGTATCGCCAGCCGCCGTTTTTGTGCTTACCGAAATGCACAAAAAGGAAAACAAGCCAGCAAGCTTCGTCAATGTCATTAACACCCTCGGCAATAATGGCTGCCTTGAGGGGGTGAAATAGATCGCTATTAGGATCAGCCCGAAGCGGACTAATGTGACGCTTCTTTATTGCCGAGATGAACCGCACGCGATGTACGCTCTCAACAAGTTGTTCTAAAAGGCACAACAAATGTGCTTGGTCGCTAATTCCAGGGAGAGGTCTGATGGTTTGGGCGTGCAGGAGGATGCTCTGGCGTAGTCCAAATTGAATTTCCTGGTCATGGATGCTCATCCAGCATGCCTTTCAATCATTTTAGAAAGCCAATTCCCAATGGATGTGCATACCTTTTTGGTGACCCCAAAGCTGCTTTGTATGTTGTGGTTGTAGCCCAGAACCACTATCTCGCGCCCTAGATCAACGCCATTCAGTTTTGAAACTCTCCCCGTAAATGCTCGCCCGGAGACGCCAGTATTGTTTGATCTTTTTAGTATCCAACTCGGCATCATGCGAGATTCAAATGTGGTATTCGCGGCAATTTGGAATTGTGTCACAACCGAACTGCCGTTCAGAATTAATGCTCTAATTTTTGAATCACGCAAAAGAATCCCGAGTGCTTCAGTTCCTTGCGTTATCAGCATGCGCCTTTGCCATCCCATTAATTCTGTCCACTTCCTCTCAGTCGCGAATGGAACTAAATCAAGATGACAAGCCGAGCCCTTATCAGAATAGTATGAGTAATCAAATTTATTAAGTAAGTAATCGAGCTGCCGAAACCATTGATCGTACGGATTAGAGTGAAAATAGCTTGTGCAAGTTTTCTCGATTTCTTCGATGTGGGAATTCGTGGCTTTGGACCACGAAGGAATGCGTAGAGATTTCAGTGTGTGAAATCTTCTGACTTCGCCATTTAATTCGTTGCCAAGTGTATCAACGAATTCCCGATTGCTAGGGTTAAGACCCAGTGTCGCAATCTTAGCAATGCCAATATTCCCAAATGAAGGTACTGGCGCGCCCCATCGAATGATCCCTGCTTCCTTTAGTTCAGGGACATCCATTCGAGATAAAAGATCTCCAATGACCTTTTTCATATTTTGATGAACTTTTCCAAAGTTAGCTGACGAGGTAATACCCCTGCCGATTTCTTTCTCTGCCGTTTGAGGACATGCGTAATATAATATTGCGAGTGCATTGCGCGCTTTAGATTGCGCAGCTTTGTTTTGTCACTTTTGCTCAATTTCTTTTTACGGAGGACAGAATGGATCAGTAGCAATCGGACAATGTCTAGCCAGTATGGGTCTAGCTTCAGGCTATTAAGGTCAACGTCCTTCCCATTCCGGATTTTTACTTCAATGTTTCTGAGGTGTGAAATAGGATCCCATGGATCCCCCATTGGCATAGGGGGCATTGCGGCGGTTTCCGATTTTGTCGATTGGTAACCTTCGCGCAGATATTGCTCAACGGCCGGCCTGTCATCATCATAAATATGCAGGCTGCCGACGGCATGGTTATAAGTTCCGAGTTCTACACCCAATGAACGCGCAACGATTTCCTGGAGCATCGTAAAGCTAAACAGGTCGTGCGGCAGGCCCTTATATGCATCATTCGAGCGCATCGAAACAAACATATGGAGTCTGTGGTGTTGGCGGTGTCTGCGAACTAGAAATTGGAGGGTGCATGTGCAGGGAATGTCTTTGGTCTTTTTCTGCACAAGATCGGATGCATCAAACAATTGAATTACAGCTTGGCGCGACTCTAGCCGGTCTTTTGTTTTCAGAAGTCGAATGATGTTGTCGACCTGGTTTATCGCGCCGCGCATTTTGAAGAGACGCGGACCATAGCCACCTTTCCCATCAGAAAATTTCGGGTATTGTGGGACGTAATATGAAATGAACTTGAGGTTGGTCGTCCCGGCCAAATACCAGAGTAGTTCGCCGAGACCAGAAAACAGTGTTCGTTTAGTTTCAGTTTGGCTCAACCGAAAGCGCGGGCGCGTCAACTTAAGGAGTGCGCCTGTAATTTCTGTCGTATTGCCCCGTTGATTGACGGTGAAGGTTTTGCTGCTCAGTGTTTTCTTAAACACCGATAGCAATAGGTCATCAATTGTTGAGGCGGATACAAGCATGTTGATGCATTGAAGCGATTTGGGAGCGCCCTGATCAATTCAGTAGTCCAAAGGCAACGCCGTCACCTACTCCTCCTTATGCACTCATTATTTGAGTTTTAATATTTTCCCCACTTATCGGTAGAGAAATGGCGAATCGCATCGTCAGATAGAAGAGTTTCACAATTTAATTTAATCTGAAAGTGGAAACAGATTTTTGCGGGGGCACAGTAGCTGTTGAGTTCAGCTCTATAGAGGTAAGTCTCGCCAAACCATGCGTCATCAATCCGCACATTGACCCGCAAGCCGCGCAGGTTGGCTCCCTCCTGGTTCGTGTCCATCAGCTCACCCCCGCAATTCCAAAGCCCGCATCGCCGATAGGTAGCTCAGTGGGCCACTTGGCAGCCCCGAAGCGCCTGGCGGCCCGACCGGGCAAGCCTACCTAGTGGCAACATGCGGCCGGCCAGGGCGGATAGCTTTCCTAAAGCCAATAAGCATCCGGCTATGGAGGTCCATCAGGGTAGCCATGGGCTCTCCTTTAGACATGCCGAGAACGCTGCCCAGTTCAATGAGGTGGGGATGGAAACTTTCCTGATTGATAGTTTTACGCCGCACAAGCTTTTACAAAGTTGGATATTGGCGGGAAATGAAGCCTTACCCCAACTCCTTCGCCAATTCCTCAGCCCGGATATGCGCATAGCGTTTCAGCATCTCCATTGAGCGGTGGCCGGTGATCATGGCGATCTGCATGTCACGGAGGCTGGTCTTCTCGAAGAAGCGGCTGGTGGCTTCGTGGCGCAGGTCGTGGAAATGCAGGTCGTGCAGCTTGGCCTTCCGGCATACGGCGAGGAAGGCGTGGCTCACGGCGCGGCCGACCTCTATGTCGAATAGTTTGCCTTTCCCGCCCGTCGTGGCCTGCCAGGTGCGCAGTACGTCGATGGCCCGGGATGATAGCGGCACGGTGCGGCTTGAGCCGTTCTTGGTTTCCCTGAGGAAGATGGTGCGGCGGTCGAGGTTCACGTCGTCCCAGGTCAGGCCGACGAACTCGCCCTGGCGCATGGCAGTCTCCAACGCGAGCCGGACCATCGTGCCGAGCCATCTGCTTTTCGAGGTGTCGCAAGCGGCGAGCAGGATGGTCTCTTCCTCCGGGGCCAGGCGCCGGTCCCGCCCTCTCGGCAGGGTGGGCTTCTTCACCTTGCTAACCGGGTTGACCAGGCTTTCCATGCCCCATTCGGAACTCGCCACGGTGAAGACGTTTGAGAGCAGGTTCAGGTAGTGGACGACGGTCTGCGGGCTGCGCTGCTTCAGGAACTGGTCGCGCCAGGCGGCGATCTCCGAGGCGCGGATCGAGGCCAGGGAGCGGGCGGCAAGGCCGGTGCCGAGCCAGTAGCGCAGGATGCCGGTAGTCTGTTTGATGCCCTTCTTGAGTGGCACCTTCTCCGACAGGTATCGCTCCAGGGCCTCCTTCAGCGTGGTCCGCTCGGCCTCGATCCGGCCAGGTTGAAACCGACCGGCGTCGATATCCGCCTCGATCTGCCGCGCCCAGGCTTCGGCTCGCGCCTTGGTCTCGAAAGTGTTGGCAGTAGTCACGCCCTTGCGGCGTATCTTCGCCTGCCATTGCCGCTCGCCGCGGCGGGAAATGGTTGCCATCGGTTGGACCAAAATTCAGAGGGTTGGCTTCCCCCTGACTGTCCCAAATTTGTCCCAAAATATCAAGCTGGGGATCGATGTGTGTATTAAGTTATTGATTTCTTTGGAGCGGGTGAGGGGAATCGAACCCCCGTCGTAAGCTTGGGAAGCTTCTGCTCTACCATTGAGCTACACCCGCCCGGGCCATCGGCCGCGTGGCGGCACCATAGCCAAGGCCCGGCGCTTGGGCAAGGCCGTGGCCGCAGGTTCACATCTGCAATGGGCAGATCAGGCTGGCAGCCAGCCTCAGGCCGGCAGCGGGAAGATCAGGCAGGTGGTGGTGCCATGGGCATAGAGTTTGCCCTCGGCATCATAGAGATGGCCTTCCGCTGTGCCGACCTGGCGGCCAACATTGACGGCGCGGCCTTCGCAGAAAACCGGGCCGGTGCGCTCGCTGATGGCGCGCACCAGATGCACCTTGAATTCCAGCGTGGTGTAACCGATGCCCTTTTTCAGCAGGGTATGCACGGCGCAGCTCATGGCGCTGTCCATGATGGTGCCGAAAAAGCCGCCATGCACGCTGCCGAGCGGATTGTAATGCCGGCGCAAAGGCCGCGAGGCAAACACCACCCGGCCCGGCTCCACCGCCTGAATCCACATATTCATGCCCTCGGCGATGGGTGCGCCAGGCAGCTCGCCGGTCATCACACCGCGAAACAGATCGATGCCATCCAGTTCGCGCAGCCGTTCCGGCGGCAGCACGCCATAATGCGGCTTGGCCGGCGGCTGCGCATCGGCGGGAAAGCGGCGCGGCTGGCCGGAAAGAGTGGCGGGCGCTGACATGACAGGTCTCCGGTTGGCAATAGGGAGAATTAAGTGTATATACACATGATATGCCGAATGCCCCTGAGCGCAAGCCTTCTGTGTGGTCGCCCCAAGCCGGTGTGTCGGGTGCGGCCGGTGCCGCCCCGGCACCTGCCCTGGCGCTTACCTTGGCGCCGGACGATCCATTGCTGTATGCGGTGCGGCCCGATAACCGGGAATTCTGTGCGGTGTTTGAATCGCGCCGGCTGGCACGGCGCATTGCCGGCTTCTATGCCCGCCATGTCGCGGCGCGGATCGCCTTGCCGGCGCTGGCGCAAGACCAGCTTGATCATGTGGCGGCAATGCCGCTCAGTCTGCAGCAATTCAGCCTGCTGGGTTTTGTGCTGGTGCGCCCCGGCCTGCCGGCGCAGGATTATGCCCGGCTGCTGGATGTGGATCGTAGCACAGTGACACGGAACCTGGCGCTGCTGGAGCGGCGCGGCCTGGTGCAGCAGCCGCCCGATCCGGCGGATCGCCGCCGCCGCCGCCCGCTGGCGACGCGCGACGGCCGTATGGCCTGGCGCGCCGGCCTGGCCGCCTGGCGCCGGGCGCAGGATTTGTTCAAGCGTGAAATCGGCGGCGCGGTGGCATTTGAGGCGCTGCTTGGCCTGCTGCGCCATACCGCAACGGCCCTGCCGCCGGCCGCTGACGGGCCGGATTGAGCCAGATTTCCCGCATCGCGACTGGCCATCCGGCTCAAAATGCCTTTCGGAATTGTGCTTTAGTCGAAAACCGCCTGCCTCGCGCTTGGCCTCTTGCCGGCTTTTGTGAATAATCCCCGATGGATCGCGCAGGCAGTTGCCGCGCCACGAAAATACCGTACTAGGGAGATACAGATGGCCGAGAATGAGCTGTTTCCGGTTTCCGACGCCTGGGCCGAGCGGGCCTGGATCGATGCCGACAAATACAAGGCCCTGTATGCCCAGTCGCTGGCCGATCCGGCCGCCTTCTGGGCCGAGCAGGGCAAGCGCGTCGACTGGATCAAGCCCTATACCCAGGTGAAGGATGTGTCCTTCGCCAAGGACGACCTGCATATCCGCTGGTTCCAGGATGGCATGCTGAATGTGTCGGCGAATTGTATCGACCGCCATCTGGCGCAGCGCGGCGAGCAGACCGCGATCATCTGGGAAGGCGACGATCCGGCGAAATCGGCGCATATCAGCTACCGGCAATTGCATGCCGAGGTCTGCCGCCTGGCCAATGTGATGAAGGCCAATGGCGTCAGGAAGGGTGACCGCGTCACCATCTATCTGCCGATGATCCCGGCCGCCGCCTATGCCATGCTGGCCTGCGCCCGCATCGGCGCCATCCATTCGGTGGTGTTCGGCGGCTTCTCGCCCGACAGCCTGGCCAACCGCATCCAGGATTGCGACAGCAAGTTCATCATCACCGCCGATGAGGGCCTGCGCGGCGGCCGTGGCGTGCCGCTCAAGGCCAATACCGATGCGGCGCTGAAAAGCTGCCCGAATGTGGAAAAGGTGCTGGTGGTGCAGCATACCGGCGGCAAGATCGACTGGCTGCCGGGCCGCGATATCTGGCTGCATGAGGAAGCCGCCAAGGTCTCGGCCGATTGCCCGCCGGAGCCGATGGGCGCCGAAGACCCGCTCTTCATCCTCTACACCTCGGGCTCCACCGGCAAGCCGAAGGGGGTGCTGCATACCTCGGGCGGCTATCTGGTCTATGCCGCGATGACGCATCAATATGTGTTCGATTATCACGATGGCGAGATCTACTGGTGTACTGCCGATGTCGGCTGGGTCACCGGCCATAGCTATATCCTCTATGGCCCGCTGGCCAATGGCGCCACCACGCTGATGTTTGAAGGCGTGCCGAATTACCCGGATGCCTCGCGTTTCTGGCAGGTGATCGACAAGCACAAGGTCAACATCTTCTACACCGCGCCGACCGCGATCCGCGCCCTGATGCGCGAAGGCGAGGCGCCGGTGCGCAAGACCAGCCGCGACAGCCTGCGCCTGCTCGGCTCGGTCGGCGAGCCGATCAATCCGGAAGCCTGGCTGTGGTATCACCGCGTGGTCGGCGATGGCCGCTGCCCGATCGTAGATACCTGGTGGCAGACCGAAACCGGCGGCATTCTGATCACGCCGCTGCCCGGCGCCATCGCGCAGAAGCCGGGCTCGGCCACGTTGCCCTTCTTCGGCGTCACACCGGAAATCGTCGATGGCGAAGGCAAGGTGCTGGAAGGCGCCACCGAGGGCAATCTCTGCATCTCGGATAGCTGGCCGGGCCAGATGCGCACCGTTTATGGCGATCACCAGCGCTTCATCGACACCTATTTCAGCACCTTCCCGGGCAAGTATTTCACCGGCGATGGCTGCCGCCGCGATGCTGATGGCTATTACTGGATCACCGGCCGCGTCGATGACGTGATCAATGTCTCCGGTCATCGCATGGGTACGGCGGAAGTGGAAAGCGCCCTGGTGGCGCATGCCAAGGTGGCCGAGGCCGCCGTGGTCGGCTATCCGCATGACATCAAGGGCCAGGGCATCTATGCCTATGTCACGCTCAAGGCCGGCATCACCGCGACCGATGAATTGCGCGGCGAACTGGTGAAGCATGTGCGCACGCTGATCGGCCCGATTGCCACGCCGGACCTGATCCAGTGGGCGCCGGGCCTGCCCAAGACCCGTTCGGGCAAGATCATGCGCCGCATTCTGCGCAAGATCGCCGAGAATGAATTCGGCGCGCTCGGTGATACGTCAACGCTGGCCGATCCGACCGTGGTCGACGATCTGATCAGCAACCGCCAGAACAAGGCCTGATCGGCTTTTGTTTTAGGTAATGCCTAAGCAAGCTGGACTAGATTTTTCCTGCTCTCGTCAGCCGGGGTAGCCTTCAAGAGCTTGATGATCAAGGGTTTCATATCTTCGTCCCGGTGATTG
>VFQQ010000640.1_pt1 | contig 63912 bp, 62 predicted proteins | sample 3512341 | NCBI WGS metagenome assembly VFQQ01 (sample SAMN10412373, study PRJNA504923) | tailings metagenome | isolation source: Relicate 2 Philex TSF1 revegetated site | place: Philippines: Tuba, Benguet | collected 2017-08-29 | reverse complement strand
CGAAGCGCCGAAGGCGCGCCACAGAGGGGGGAAGCCGCGCAGCGGCGCAGGGGGGTGTTCATTCATCGCGTCAAGATGACGACCTTGCCCTTGACGCGGCGCTCCATGACGTCGCGCAAGGCCTGGCCGGCTTCTTCCATTCGGTAGCTGCGCGTGACGGGCGGGCGCACCGCGCCGGAGGCGTGCAGTTCGAACAGGTCGCGCATGTGGGCGCGCGTCGTGTCGACGTCGCGCCGCAGGAAGTTGCCCCAGTACACGCCGACGATCGACGCGCCCTTGAGCAACGGGAGGTTGAGCGGCAGCCGGGGCACGTCACCAGCGGCGAACCCCACCACCAGATGCCGCCCTTCCCAGGCCATGCAGCGAAAGGCGGCTTCCGAGCGCTCGCCGCCGATCGGGTCGAAGACCACGTCGACGCCGTCGGGCGCCAGCGCTTTCACGCGCTTGCGCAAGTCTTCGGTGGCGTAGTTGATGGTGGCGTCTGCGCCGTGGGCCGTGCAGAGTTCGAGCTTGCCGGCATCCGACGCGGCCGCGATGACGCGCGCGCCCATGGCCTTGCCGATCTCGACCGCCGCGATACCGACCCCGCCGCCCGCGCCCAGCACCAGCAGGGTTTCGCCCGCGGCGAGCCGGCCCCGGTCTTTCAATGCGTGCAGGCTGGTGCCGTAGGCCAGCACGAAGGCAGCGGCTTCGGCGTAGTCCATGCCCTCGGGCATGGGCACCACGCGCTCGGCCGCGATCAGCGCTTCCTGGGCATAGCCGCCAAACGTGGCGCTGCCGACCACGCGGTCGCCCACGTTCCAGCCGCTGACGCCCGGCCCCACCGCCTTCACGCGGCCCGCCACCTCGCCACCGGGTGAGAACGGCAGTTCGGGCTGCACCTGGTACTTGCGCTGGATGATGAGGGTGTCGGGAAAGTTGACGCCTGCCGCGTGCACCTCGACCAGCACCTGCCCGGGCCCCGGCACGGGGGACACGACCTCGTCCACCACCAGGGATTCGGGCAATCCCCACTGCCTGCACACCACTGCTTTCATCGCCGCCTTTTTCATGGAAGTTGGCGGATCAGTATAGCCACGAGCCCCATTGCGCGCCACTGCCGACAGATTTATATTCTGCATAGCGAAACTAAGAAAGATGCCCTTGGGACGAACCGCCAAACCGATCAAGACACCCCGCAGCGAAGCCGAAGAGGACCGCCGTTTCGTGACCGCGCTGGCGCGCGGGCTGGACGTGCTGCGCTGCTTTCAGCGCTCCGAGCAGTGGCTGCCCAACCAGGAGATTGCGCGCCGCACCGGCCTGCCCAAGGCCACGGTGTCCCGCCTGGCCTACACGCTCACCACGCTGGGGTACCTGGAGCATTCGCCCGAGCGCGAGATGTATGCGCTGGGGTTGCCGGTGCTGGGCCTGGGCTTCAAGGTGCTGTCGCACTTCGAGCTGGGGCGCATCGTGCGGCCCTTCATGCAGGCCCTGGCAGACGAGGTCCAGGCCGCCGTCTCGCTGGCGGTGCGCAGCGGTGGCTGGGTGGTGTACGTCACGCACTGTCGTTCGGCCGCGCCGCTCACGCTGGGGCTGGACGTGGGGGCGCGCCTGTCGCTCACGCGCTCGGCCATCGGCCGCGCCGTGCTGTTCTCGCTGGACGAACCCACGCGAGACAAGGCGCTGGCCAGCCTCCGGGCCGAGGCGCCGCTGGAATGGGAGCAGGGGCAGGCTGGCCTCGAACATGCCTGGGATAGTTACCGGCGCCAGGGTGTGGTGCTGTCCATGCCGGGGGCCGACATCGGCGCTGCCGCGGTGACGCTGGATCCTGGTGACGGCCGCGAGCGCTTCGGGCTCAACTGCGGCGGGCCCGCCAGCCTCATGACGCCGCAGCGCCTGGCGCAGATCGCGCCGCGCCTGCTGGACACCGCCGCGCGCATGGAGCGGGCCATCCGTTCCGAAAACTGAAAACAAGGGGCAATGAACGGAATCTTTCGGGAGGCACAAAGGGCCCGGTTCGAGGCCCTACCCGGTTTACCGGGCGGGTTGGCGTCTGTAAACTGAATTTCAGGGTGCATCAAATTCCGCTGAGCGGAACCTAAGAAAGCATTCTGGGCACCAGGCTGTCACTGGTGTCCGGCCCCACTACCGGAGTCTTCCATGCGACGTCGTGAACTGCTTCTTGCCACCGGTGCCCTGGGCGCATTGCCCTTCGGTGCCGCAGCCCAGACCTTCCCGTCCAGGCCCATCACCCTCTACTGTCCGTTCCCGGCGGCCGGCCCCACCGACCTGATGTTCCGCGCCCTGGCCGAAGCGGCCGGCCGCGCGCTGGGCCAGTCTGTGGTGGTGGAGAACCGGCCCGGCGCGGCCGGCACCATGACCGCACCCACCATGCGCACGGCACGGCCCGACGGCTACACGCTCACGCAATGCCCCATGGGCATGTTCCGCGTGCCACACATGCAGCGCGTGCAGACCTTCGACCCGCTCAAGGACTTCACCTACATCATCAACCTCACCGGCTACACCTTCGGCATGGTGGTGCGCGCCGACTCGCCCTTCAAGAGCGTGCAGGACGTGGTGGCCTACGCCAAGGCCAACCCGGGCAAGCTCACCTACGGCTCCACCGGCATCGGCGCGGGCCCCCACCTGGCGATGGACGAGTTCGCCTCGCGCGCCGGCATTGACATCACCCATGTGCCCTACAAGGGCAGCGCCGACATGTTGCCTGCGCTGCTCGGCGGCCATGTGATGCTGGGCACCGACACCACCGGCTGGGCGCCGCACGTGGAGAGCGGCAAGATGCGCCTGCTCGTCACCTACGGCAGCCAGCGCACCAAGCGCTGGCCCCAGGTGCCCACGCTGCGGGAGCTGGGTTACGACATGGCCTCCGACTCGCCCTTCGGCATCGTCGGCCCGGCCGGCATGGACCCCGCGGTGGTCAAGATCCTGCACGACGGTTTCCGCACCGCGCTGGCCGATCCGAAGGTGGTCGAGATGATCGACCGCTACGACCAGCCCACGATCTACATGAACCCGGCCGACTACACGGCGTGGGCGAAGAAGACCTATGCCGAGGAGGCGCGCACCATCGAGCGCCTGGGCATGAAGAACTCGCTGTAGGAGGCGTTCGCATGAACAGCTTCCAGCAGCCGGCTTCGCTTGCGACGCCGAACGGGTTCTCGCACACCGCGCGCACCACGGGTGGCACCACCATCTACGTCTCCGGACAGGTGGCGTACGACAGCGCGGGCGCCGTGGTGGGCGAGGGCGACCTGGCCGCGCAGACGCGGCAGGTCTACCTCAACATCCAGCACGCGCTGCAGGCGCAGGGCGCGACCATGGCCGATCTGGTCAAGACGGTGCTCTTCGTGCGCGACCTGGACCCCGGCAAGGCCCGCGTCATCCGGGAAGCTCGCGCGCCTTTCCTGCGGCAGGACGGCCTGCCCGCCAGCACCATGGTGGGGGTGTCGTCCCTCGCCCGGCCCGAGCTGCTGCTCGAGGTCGAAGCGATCGCGGTGGTGCACTGACATGGCCGCACCCCACGAACAGCCCGGGCCCGCCGGCCTGACGCTCAATGCGCGCGCGTTCGCACCGGGTTCGGCGCGTGTCGCGGTGCTGGGCGCCGGCGTGATGGGGCCGGGCATCGCCCTGGTCTTCGCCGAGCACGGGTTCCAGGTCGACCTGTGTGAAGTGCGGCAGCCCGCGCTCGACGCCGGCATGGCCTCGCTGGCAGACGCGCTGGACCTCAAGGTGCAGGCGCAGGTGTGCGATGCCGCCTCGGCGCGCGCCACGCTCTCACGTGTGGCGCCCTGCATCGGCATCGACGAGGCCATCGCGCGTGCCGATCTCATCGTGGAGGCCGTGCCCGAGAACCGCGACATCAAGCGCGCCGTGTATGCGCAGGTTGCAGAAACCGCCCCCGCGCACGCCGTGGTCTGGAGCAACACCTCGACGCTCGACGTGTTCGCGCTGGCGCCTGCCGCGCTGGCGCCGCGGCTGCTGGTGGCCCACTGGTTCGCGCCGCCCCACATCCTGCCGCTGGTGGAGGTGGTCTGCCAGGCGCCCGCGCCCGCGTCGCTGTGCGAAGAGAGCGTGGCGCTGCTGCGCGCGCTGGGCAAGGCGCCGGTGGTGCTCGACAAATTCGTGCCGGGTTTCGTCATCAACCGGCTGCTGCGCGCGCTCGGGCGCGAGTCTTTCGACATGATCGAGTCGGGCGTGATCTCCATCGCCGAACTCGACGTGGCGGTGCGCACCAGCCTGGCGCCGCGCATGCAGGTGCTGGGTGTGATGCAGCGCTACGACTACACCGGGCTCAACCTGAGCCTGCGCAACCTGGCCGACCCCGACATCGTCGACGCCCCAGTCAACCGAAGCCCGGCCCTGCTGCAGGATCGCGTGGCCCGTGGCGAGCTGGGCGTGGGCAGCGGCAAGGGCTTCTACGACTACGCCGGCCGTTCCACGCTCGAGCTGCAACGCGAACGCGACCTGCGCCTGTGGCAGGTCATGCGCGGCCTGGCCGAGCTCGCGACCGATCCGAAGCCCATCTGAACCCGATCCCATGACATCTTCCGCATCCGAAGGGGCCGCACGCCTCCGGCCTCTGGTCGACCCGCGCTCGATCGCGATCTACGGCGCCTCGGCCGACCTCACCCGCCTGGGTGGCATGCCGGTGGCGCTGCTCACCGAGCGCGGCTTCCAGGGCGCCATCTACCCCATCAACCCCAAGTACACCGAGATCGCCGGGCTGCGCTGCTACCCCGACATCGCCTCGCTGCCCACGCCCGCCGACGTGATCGTGATCGCCGTCGCGGCGCCCGAGGTGGTGGGCGTGATGCGCCAGGCGGCCGCGCGCGGCATCCGTGCCGCGGTGGTGTTCGCCGCCGGTTTTGCCGAGGCGAGCGACAGCGAAGGACTGGCGCTGCAGGCCGAACTGGTGGAAGCCGCGCGCGAACTGGGCATGGTGGTGGCGGGCCCGAACTGCATGGGCTTCGGCAACCTCGACAGCCACGCCTACAGCACCTTCACCGCCATCTTCCGCACGGTCGAGCCGCCTGCTGCGCCGCGCGACACCGGGCTGGTCACGCAGAGCGGCAGCATCTGCTCGGCCATCTACGCCGCCGGCCGGGCACTGGGCGTGCGGTTCAACGTCGTGATCAATACCGGCAACGAGGCCTGCGTCGAGTTCTCCGAGTACCTCGAGTACCTGGCCGACCGGCCCGGCACCGAAACCCTCGTCGGCTACATCGAAGGCCTGCGCGACGGCGCGCGCTTCGAACGCGTGGCCACGCGCCTGCGCGACGAAGGCCGCCTGCTGACCCTGCTCAAGGCCGGTGAGACCGAGAAGGGCGCGCTCGCGGCCGCTTCGCACACCGCCGCGCTCGCGGGCTCCGGCGCGGTGTACCGCGCCATGTTCGAGCGGCTGTGCGTGGTGCCCGCGCACGACATCCTGCATGCCGCCGACATGGCCTACCTGGGCCGCTTCCGCCAACGCGCCAGTGGCCCGCGCGTGGCCGTGCTCACCATCTCCGGGGCCATCGGCGCCTTGCTGGCCGATGCGTTCACGCAAGCCGGCATCGACCTGCCCGAGCTGAGCGCCCCCGTGCGCGAGGCGCTTCGCGAAGGCATCCCGCGTTTCGGCATGGTGCACAACCCGGTCGACTTCACCGGCAACATCGTCAACCGGCACCAGTTCGCGGCGCAGGCGCTGGAGGCGCTCTTCGCTTCTGGCGAAGTGGACTTCGCGGTGATCTATGCGCCGGGCTTCCTGATCGACCGCATGGCCGACGGGCTGGCGGCGGTCTCGAAGGCCTCCGGCCGCCTGGTGGCGGCCATCTCCACCGGCAAGGTGGCCTCGCGCGAATCGCTCGAGGCCGCGGGCGTGCCGGTGTTCGACGACACGACACGCGCGGTGCGCGCACTGGCCAGCCTGGCCCACTGGCACGAAAACCGCCGGCGCCACGCGGGCAGCACGCGCGCCACACCGCCCGCAGCCTTGCCGGCGGTGGCGCGGGAGATCGTTCGCGAAGCCCGCCGCGATGGCGAGCAGGCGATCGACGAACACCGCGCCAAACGCTTGATGGCCGCCTTTGGTGTGCCGGTGGCGGAAGAGCGCGTGGCGCTCACCGCGGCGGCGGCCGTGGAGGCCGCGCGCGCCATCGGCCATCCGGTGGCGCTGAAGGTGTTGAGCGCCGACATCGCCCACAAGTCTGAGGTGGGTGGCGTGCGGCTGAACCTCGTCGACGACAGTGCGGTGCAGGCGGCCTGTGCCGGCGTGCTGCAGAGCGTGGCAGAGCGGCAACCGCAGGCGCGGGTGGCGGGCGTGCTGGTGCAGAAGCAGGAAGCGCCGGGCACCGAGATGCTGGTGGGCGTGGTGCGCGATCCGGTCTTCGGCCTGGTGATGACGCTGGGCCTGGGCGGCGTGTGGACGGAGGTGTTCGGCGATGTGGTGCACGCGCCGCTGCCGGTCACCGAAGACCTGGCGGCAGTCCTGCTGCGGCGCCTCAAGGGCTGGCCGCTGCTGGATGGTTTCCGCGGCGCCGAGCCGGTGGACCTGGGCGCGCTGGTGAATGCCATAACGCGCATCTCCGACGCCGCCTGTGCGCTGGCCGCCGACCTCGATGAACTCGAGATCAACCCGCTGATCGCGCGCGCGGACGGCGTGGTGGCGGTGGACGCGTTGCTGCGCCTGAGCGCCGGTCCCTCTCCCGCGAACGTGGTGCCCGGTGTGCACGAGACGCCCACCGGGCAGCCCGCATGAGCGCCCCCATGCCAGGCCGGGTCGCACTGGTCACCGGCTCCACCAGCGGTATCGGCCTGGCCATCGCGCGGCGCCTGGCGCGCGATGGGTGCCGCATCGTGCTGCACGGTTTTGGCGAGGCGGGGCACATCGCGGCCCTTGAGAAGGAATTGATTGAAAACGGCGCCCCGCACGCACAACACGTGGCGGCCGATCTGCTCCAGCCCGATGAGATCGAACGCATGATGGCCACCGTGACCGGGCGCCACGGGCGGCTGGACATCCTGGTGAACAACGCGGGCATCCAGCATGTGGCGCCGCTGGAAACCTTTCCGGTCGAGCGCTGGGATGCGATCCTCGCCATCAACCTCAGCGCGGCATTCCACACCACGCGCCTGGCGCTGCCGCTGATGCGGCAACACCAGTGGGGGCGCATCGTCAACATCGCCTCGGTCAGCGGCCTCGTGGCCGCGCCGATGAAATCCGCCTACGCGGCGGCCAAGCACGGCCTCATCGGCCTGACCAAGGTCACCGCGCTGGAGACGGCCACCTCCGCCATCACCTGCAACGCCATCTGCCCGGGCTGGGTGCTCACGCCCCTGGTGGAACGCCAGTTGCAGGCGCGCATGGCGGCCGATGGCGTTGACCGCGAAGAGGCGACGCGCCGCCTGCTGGTCAAGCAGCCATCGCAGGCTTTCGTGACGCTTGAACAGGTGGCTGCGCTGGCGGCCTACTTCGTCTCGGAAGACGCCGCGCAGACGCGGGGCGTGGCCTGGAACGTGGACGGCGCGTACACCGCGGCCTGACGCCGCGGCCTCCGCTCACTGCGGCGCGAAGCTGCAGAGCCCGCCGCGGAACTCGGCCGAGGTGAACACCTCGGGCAGCACGGCGGCGAGTTCGTCCGGGTCCATGTCGATGCCGTTCGCCTTCAGCATGGGGCCGGCCTCCAGCACCATGGCGCGCCAGTCGTTGAGCTGGCGGAACGGCTCCACGGTGTCGGGGCAGGGCTGTTCGCCCAGCGCCATCACCAGCAGTTCGGTGAAGTTGATCACCTGGAAGCCGTGGGTCTGGCCTTCTTTCGACAACTGCAGGTGGCAGCCATGGAACAGCGACACGAGCGCATCCACGTCGTCGCGCTGGCAGAGCGCGATGGTGTCCTTGCGCACGTGGGCCTTGAGCTCGGGCGAGCGGTCGGAGCCGGAGGCGCCGCACATGTAGCCGGGCTCCTCGGCCTCCTCGACGATGGTCAGGCCCGGAATCGCGCGCAGCAGGCGCAGCACGGCCTGGCCCACCTCGGGCAGGCCGTGGTGGGTGTGCACCACGACGCGCTTGTTGACCGGGGTGTTGAAGCGCGCGACGAGATCGTCCTCACGCTCCAGCAGGAACTGGGTGATGTGGTCGAAGTCGAACTTCACCTCGCGGTAGCCCTTGATGGTTTCGCCCAGGTGGATCTGGCAGGACGGACACCAGCTCAGCACCTTCTGCGGCTTGAAGTCGCCGAAGCGGTGCAGGGTCTGCTCGGACACGCGGCCGCCCTTCTTCAGGTCGCCTTCCCACTTGCTGTAGACGATGCCACAGCAGGCCGAAGGACCGCCCATCACCTCGTACTCGATGTCCAGCTGGTCCAGCACCGTCATCACGTTGAACAGCACGTGCGGCGTGCGGATGGGGTTGCAGCCGGTGTAGAACACCACGTCGACATCGCGGGCCTGGGGCGGCCGGAGCAGGCGGGCAACGTCTGCCGGCACCAGCTGCATCGACACCATGATGCGGATGGCGCGCGCCATCTTGCGGAACACATGCGGCGTGGGGTTGTGCACCTCCGCCACCTTGGAACAGCTCATCATGAGCATCTTGCGCGGGTTGACACCCTCCGGGCAGGCGGGAATGCAATCGCCGCAGCCGTTGCACTGCCGGATCCAGGTGGCCGATGCCTCGGGCAGGGGCACCGAGTCGCGCATGAAGTCGAGCACGCCCGACACCACCTGAACGGGGTCGGCCTGGGCCATGCCGGGCGCGAACGGCACCACGGGGCAGACCTCGACGCATTTGCCACAGCGGGTGCAGGCCGAGAGCATGTCGTCCCAGGACTGGGCGACGAAGTCGGTGAAGCCGACTTCGGGTGGGGGAGTGAGGGGGGTGGTCATGGGCAATCCTTGGCGGGCTCAGGCGTGGCGGCGCACGGCGATGGCTTCAATTTCCACGCGCACCGAGGGCGAGCCCAGCCGCGCCTCGACGGCCGAGCTGGCGGGCGGCACTTCCACGTCGGCGAACAGCTGGTTGCGCACGTCGCTGTACAGGGCGTATTCGCGGATGTCCGTCAGGAACACGGTGAGCTTGCGGATGTCGGTGCGGTCCGCGCCCTGCGCGGCGAGCAGCGACTCGATCCGCTCGAAAACGATCCGGGTCTGGGCCGCGGTGTCGTACGGCGCAGCGGTGCCCGCGGTGAGGCCCGAGACGAACATCAGCGTGGCGTCGCCGACCGGAACACAGTGGATGGGGGAAAAGCGCGGGGTGTCTGGCATCGTGGTTCCTTGCGCGGTGCCGGGTGCCCCGCGCGAATGTCAGACGAGCTTAGGCAGTCACCCCGCCCGCATCAATTGCCGCCTGTGCAAGATGCTTACGGATGCCGGAACGAACGTAGCCCCCGGCCGGATGGCGGCGGCTCCGGAAAGGGGCACCGGAATCGGTGCATAGTGGACGGTCTCCGAAGGACTGTCCATGCGAACCCAGCTTCTCGTCATCGACCCCCAGAACGACTTTTGCGACATCGACGGCGCGGCCTTGCCGGTGGCCGGCGCGAACGAAGACCTGCGCCGCCTGGCCGGGTTCATTGAATCGCACCTCGCCGACATCGACGGCATCACCGTCACGCTCGATTCCCATGCCAGCGTGGCGGTGGAACGCACCACCTTCTGGCTCACCCGCGAGGGCGATCCGGTGGCGCCTTTCACCTTCATCACGGCCGACGGTGTCACCGCCGGCAGCTACCGGCCGCGCGATGCCAGCCTGACGCCGCAGGTGGTGGCCATGCTCGGGCAGCTGGCCGCCGCCGGCAAACCGGGCATGGTGGTCTGGCCGGTGCACTGCGTCACCGGCACCTGGGGCCACAACATCCAGGGCGACGTGGCCCGTGCGCTGGCCGCGTGGGAACTGGCCCACCAGCGCGCGGTGGCCAAGGTGCTCAAGGGTGAACACCCGCTGAGCGAGCACTTCGGCGTGTTCGAGGCCGATGCGCCGGTGGCCTCGGTGCCGGGCACGCAGTTCAACCGGGCGCTGGCCGCCTCGATCGCCAGCGGCGCCGACCTGGTGGTGATCGCCGGTGAGGCGTCCAGCCACTGCGTGGCCGCCAGCTACGACCAGTTCATGCGCTTCCTGTCGAAGTCGCCGGCGTTTGCGCCGCGCGTGGTGCTGCTGCGCGACTGCATGAGCCCGGTGGCCGGCTTCGAACACCTGGAAGACGCGCTGTTCGAACGCGCGCGGGAAGCCGGCACGCTGGTGCTGACGCTGGCCGAGCTGCCGGCCCTGATCCACTCCGAGCGCGGCAACCTGCCGACACCGGCATGAGCGGCGCATTCGTTCCGGTCGTCACCTCGCTGCTGGGCACCGACCTCTACAAGTTCACGATGCTGCAGCCCATGCTGCATTCGATGCCGGCCAACCAGGCCGAGTACCGCTTCGTCTGCCGCAACGAACCCGACCTGCCCCTGAGCGGCATCCGCGATGAAGTGGAGCGCCAGATCGAACACCTGTGCTCGCTGCGCTTCACCGAAGACGAGCTGCAGTACCTCGGCGCGTTGCGGTACATGAAGTCGGACTTCATCGACTTCCTGCGCATCTTCCGGCTGCAGCGCCGCTACATCACCGTGAGTGCCGACGGTGACGGGCTGTCCATCGTCGCGCGCGGGCCGCAGATCCACGTGATGCTGTTCGAGATTTTCGTGCTCGCCATCGTCAACGAGATCCACTTTCGCCGGCTGGACACCACCGGGGTGCTCGAGGAAGGGCGCCGCCGCCTGCGCGGGAAGATCGAACTGCTCAAGGCCTCCGGTGCGCAGGGCGCCCGGCACAAGCACCCGTTCGAGTTCTTCGACTTCGGTGTGCGCCGCCGCTACTCGGCCGCGTGGCAGGAAGAGGTGGTGGCCACCTTCGCAAAGGAAGTGCCCGAATTCTTCAAGGGAACCTCCAACGTGTACCTGGCGCGCAAGTACGGCCTGGTGCCCATCGGCACCATGGCCCACGAATACCTGCAGACCTTCCAGGCCGTGGGCGTGCAGCTCAAGGGCTTCCAGAAGGCGGCGCTGGAGAACTGGGTGCAGGAATACCGGGGCGATCTCGGCGTGGCGCTGACCGACGTGGTGGGCATGGACGCCTTCATCGCCGACTTCGACCTGTATTTCGCCAAGCTCTTCGACGGCCTGCGCCACGACTCGGGCGACCCGGTGGCGTGGGGCGAGAAGGCGCTGGCGCACTACGAGCGCCTGAAGATCAACGCCCACACCAAGCGGCTGGTGTTCTCCGACGGGCTCGACCTGCCCGCCGCGCTGAAGCTGTACGACCACTTTGCCGACCGCATCCAGACCGGCTTCGGCATCGGCACGAACCTGACCAACGACATGGGCTTGCGCCCGCTGAGCATTGTCATGAAACTCGTGAGCTGCAACGGGCAGCCGGTGGCCAAACTCTCCGATTCACCGGGCAAGACCATCTGCGACGACGAGACCTTCCTGGCCTACCTGCGCCAGGTGTTTCGCGTGCCGGGCCCGCCCTGAACGCGCCGTGCCGTCCTTCACCGGGAGACCGCTTCCATGAGCCTTCGCCGCCAGTTCCTTCTCAGCGCCGCCGCCCTGGCCGCGCCCGCGTTCCTGCGGGCCCAGCACCACGATCACCACAGCGGCCAGTTCGAGCGGCTGAACCAGCCGGGGCGCATCGGCCTGCCCGAGGTTCACGCGCAGCAGGCCGTGAGCGACAGCCCCGCACCGCGCGCCGCGAGCGCCGGTGCCTGGCGGGTGCGGGCGCCGCTGCCGATTCCGCGCACCGAGATGGCCTGGGCGGCGGCCTACCGCAACCGCGTGCACCTGGTCGGCGGTTATGCCGAGCAGCGCGTCGACAAGCCCTACCACCACGCCTACGACCCCGCGACCGACCGCTGGGAAGAGCTGCCGCAGCTGCCGCGCGGTGCGAACCATGTGGGCGTGGCCACGCTGGGCGATCGCCTGTACGCCTTTGGCGGTTTCATCGAGCAGAACCGCACGCCGCACGACGAGGCTTTCCGCTACGATGGCGCGCGCTGGGAGCGCATCCGCCGCCTGCCGGAAACCTGCGGGGCCATGGCCTGCATCGCGCTGGGCGACCGCATCCACCTCGTCGGTGGCGCCATCGGCAGCGACTGGCGGCGCTCCATCGACTGGCACATCGTCTACGACCCCGCGAGCGACCGCTACGAGAAACGCCAGCCCCTGCCCGTGGCGCGCGACCACATCGGCATCGTCGTGGTGGGGCGCAACATCCACGTCATCGGCGGGCGGGTCGATTCCTTTCACACCAACAGCAGCCTGCACCACAGCTACGACGCGCAGGCCGACCGATGGGTGGCGCGCACGCCCATGCCCACGCCGCGCAGCGGGCATGGCTGCGTGCTTTACCGCGGCAAGGTGTTCGTGATGGGCGGCGAGGGCACGAACCGCGTGTTCGGCCAGAACGAGGCCTGGGACCCGGTGGCCGACCGCTGGGAGTCGCACGCGCCCATGCTCACGCCGCGCCATGGCATGGGCGCGGTGGTCATCGGCGACGAGATCGTCGTGGCCGGTGGTGGCCCTCAGATGGGCGGCGGTGTGAAGAGCGCGATCAACGAGTCGTTCACGCTGGGCTGACGCACGCGCCTGCGTTCAGGCCGCCTGGGGTGGCTGGCGTGGCGGGGCAACCACCTTGCGGGGTTCCGGTGCGCGCCGGGTGTCGATGGAGAACGGCACGGTGTCCACGAAATCCTGCTGGACCTGGGGGGCGAGTTCACTGCCGTTCAGCAGCACCTGGATGTACTTGATGTAGGACTCGCGCGCCGTCTCCGCGAACAGCCCGGCCCATGACCGGAAGACGATGTCCTTGTCCGCCGGGGTGAGTGCGATGGCTTCGTGCAACGCACCCTCGAGACAGTGCGCCAGACAGATCGCATCGAACGCGCTGCCCTGGATCTGGAAGTCGGGTGTCTCCTTGCGAAGGATGCGTTCCAGTGCCGCTGCCTCGTCGCGCGCGTGGTCGTTGACGCGCCGGGACAGGCGGTGCACATGGTTCGATCGCACCGGGGACGAGGGCTTGCCGCCGAGTTCGCTGGTGAAATGGATCGCGAACAGGTTGCCGATCTGGACGTTGCGCGAGAGCAGCCGCAACGCCAGCCGCCGTTCGACGAAAAGGTCCTTGTAGTGGGCGGTCGTGTTCGCGTACACGAACAGCAGGACCCTGCGCAGGTACTCGGCCACCACCAGCGGTGCGTCGAAGGTGGCGAAGTCCGCCAGAAGGGTGCGCATGGGCGGTTCGTACAAGGCGCGGGGTGGTTGCATGTTGATCGCTCCGGGTCGGGATGACCCATGCTCCGTTCCCGGACAATGCGGCGGTGAGCTGTGGGCTCAACCGGGGCGCTGGCGGTACCAAGCGCAGCGACACCGGCATGAGCGAGTCGACCTGCGCCACCCCGCCGCGACGACAATGAACGCCATTCGCGCCGAATGAATTCCATTGACTTACACCATCGTTCCATCCGATGACCGAACCCTCCCGCACCCGCCGCCCTGCCGCCTCGCCGTCCGCCGCCGACAGCCCCGAAGCCACGCTGGGCCTGCATGAGCCGGGCCATCTGTTCCGCCGCGCCCACCAGCATTCGGTGTCGTGTTTCAACGCGGTGTTCGGGCGCGCCGTCACGCCGCTGCAGTACGCCGCGCTGCGCGTGCTGCAGGAGCACCCCGGCATTGATCAGGTGACGCTGGCGGCGGCGGTCGCGCTCGACACGTCGACGACGGCCGAGATCGCGGTGCGTCTGGAGCGCGATGGCTGGATCGTGCGCGAGGTGGGCGCGCGCCGCCAGCGCCGCCTGGAACTCACCGCCGAAGGGCAGCGCGTGATCGGGGAGATGCTGCGGTCCGAAGCTGTGCTCGCCGATCGCATCCTGCAGAAGCTGGACACCGCCGAGCGCGACGTGCTCATGGGCCTGATGCACAAGCTGCTCGGCCAGAGCCCCGGTTGACCCCCTGTTGACGAGCTTGCCCGCTTTGGCTACCATTTGATTCAGTGTACTGAATGAAGGAGACGACATGAGCTGGATGCGCAATACCTGGTATGTGGGTGCCACGTCGGACGAGGTGGGCGACAAGCCGCTGGGCCGGCGCCTGCTCGGTGCCCGCATGGCCTTTTTCCGCGATGCCGATGGCCGCGTGCAGGCGGTGGAGGATTTCTGTCCGCACCGGGGCGCGGCCCTGTCGCTCGGCCGCGTGTGCAAGGGCGAGCTGGTGTGCGGTTACCACGGCCTCGTGATGGGCGGCGATGGCGTCACCCGCTCGATGCCGGGCCAGCGCGTGAGCGCGTTCCCGCGCATCCAGCGCTTCGCGGTGGAAGAGCGCTACGGCTTCATCTGGGTGTGGGCGGGCGAGGCGGAGCAGGCCGATCCGTCGACCATCCCGGTGCTTGAATGGCACGACAACCCCGCCTGGGCGTATGGCGGCGGCCTGTTCCACATCAAGGCCGACTACCGGCTCATGATCGACAACCTGATGGACCTCACGCACGAGACCTACGTGCACTCGACCAGCATTGGCCAGGAGGAGATCGACGAGACGCCGTGCAAGACCACCCGCGAAGGCACGACCGTGGTCACCAGCCGCTTCATGGAGAACATCGACGCCCCGCCGTTCTGGCTCGATGCGTTGCGCGCCATCGGCGTGGAAGGCAACCCCAAGGTGGACCGCTGGCAGATCTGCCGCTTCTCGCCACCCAGCCATGTGCTGATCGAGGTCGGCGTGGCGCTGGCGGGCCACGGCGGCTATGACGCGCCGGACGACAAGAAGGTGTACAGCGTCGTGACCGACTTCATCACGCCCGAGGTGGACGGGTCGATGTGGTACTTCTGGGGCATGGCGCGGCGCTTCAAACCCGACGATGCGGAACTGACCGAGCGCATCCGCGCGGGACAGGATGGCATCTTCACCGAGGACCTCGAAGTGCTCGAGCGCCAGCAGCAGAACCTGGATGCCTTCGCTCAGCGCAAGCTGCTCAAGCTCAACATCGACGCGGGCGGCGTGCAGGCGCGCCGCTTGATCGACGAGCACATTGCACGGGAAACCGCAGTGGCGGCCTGAGGCCAGCCGCCAGGTTCAGGCGTTGCCACAGGCCAGAAGGTAGCGCGGCTCGTTTTCCAGCACGTGCCCGCGCAGCAGGGTGCTGGCGCGGTCGAGGTCGTTGTCTTCCACCGCGTCCACCAGCACCTGGTGGCTCGACACCGCGTTGGTGATCGGTGAACGGTGCCGCAGCGCCGTGAGCTGGTGGCGCAGCAGCTGGTAGCTGTCGCGCAGGTAGTGGTTGTCACAGCTCTCGAAGAAGGCCCAGTGGAAGTTCATGTCGATGCGCGCGAGCGCCGGCAGGTCTTTCGCGCGCTCGGCCGTCTTCATCTCTTTCACGCATTGCGCCATGCGCTGCAGCAGCGGGCCGGGGTGCGTCTGCATGGCCTCGCGCAGGGCTTCGGTTTCCACCATGGCGCGAAACTGCAGCAGGTGCGACAGCTGCTGCGGTGAGAGCGTGAACACGAAGGTGCCGCGCTGCGGATGGATCTCCACCAGCCCTTCGCTCTTGAGGCGCAGCAGCGCTTCACGCACCGGCGTCTTGCTCACGCCCATGCGCTGCGCAAGCTGCGCTTCAGACACCTGTTCCCCCAGCTTGAGGTCGCCCTTGACGATGGCCTCGCGCAGCCGCTCGGCGACCACGTCGGTGAGCAGTCGGGGGCGTTGCAGTTCAAGGGCGGTGTTCATGGGGTGGTGTCTCTTGTGGGCGGGAGTATAGGGTTTTTGCTGATTTGAAATCTGAGATATCAGATACCATCACGCTCCTCAAGTCAAGCTGAGCAACCCGGAGACATCGACGTGAGTTCCCCGCCTTCCCCTTCTGTGGCGCATCCGCTGGAGCGCGCCTTTCTCGCCGCCAACCGCTGGCTGCTCATCGTGCTGCTGGGTGTGATGGCCGTGCTGGTGATCGGCAACGTGATCTCGCGCTACGCCTTCAGCCACTCCTTCACCTGGGTGGAAGAGGCCACGCGCTACATGATGATCTGGGCCGCGTTCCTCGGCGCGGGCCCGGCGCTGCGGGTGGGTGGGCACATCGCCATCGACACCCTGCAGGCCTCGGTGCCGGTGGCCATCGCGCGCCTGCTGCGTGTGGTCATCGTCGCCATCGTCGCCGCGACGCTCGTGACGATGGTCTGGCTCGGCATCGAGTACGTCGACTTCGCCTGGTACCAGGAATCCCCGGTGCTGGGCTGGTCGCTCGGCAAGGTGTACATGGCGCTGCCGGTGGGCGCGGCGCTGATGCTGGTGCACCTGGCGATGGTGGCGCGGCTGTGGGTCGTGCGCGGCGAGTGGGAACGGGTCGAAGGCTTCGACCCGCAGGCCCTGTGAGTTCGAAACACCCCCCTGCGCCGCTGACGCGGCTTCCCCCCTCTCTGGCGCGCCTTCAGCGCTTGGAGGGGAGACGGCATCTGGGGCCGGCGGAGCCGGACCCTCGGTGCCACTTGGCCAATGCACGCAGCACGTTGCGGGTCGCGCTCCGGCGCGAGGAGAGATTGAAATGACGACCATTCTTGGTGTGGTGTTCCTGGCGCTGATGGTGATCGGCGCGCCCATTGCCTTTGCCATGCTGATCGCCGGCCTGGTGGCCGTGTGGCTCAAGCCCGGCATGAGCTCGCTGGTGGTGATGCAGAACCTGTTCAGCGGGCTCGACAGCTTCCCGCTGATGGCGATTCCCTTCTTCATCCTCGCGGCCGAACTCATGACCGGCGGTGCGCTCACCGACGTGCTGCTCAAGTTCGCGGCGCGGCTGGTCGGCATGCGGCGCGGCGGCCTGGGCCACGCCAACATCCTCACGCTCACCTTCTTCTCGGGCATCAGCGGCTCGGCGCTGGCCGATGCAGCGGGCCCCGGTGCCATGCTCATCAAGATGATGCGCAAGGCCGGCTACAAGGATTCGTACGCCGCGGCGCTCACCGCCAGCACGGCCATCGTTGGCCCGATCATCCCGCCCTCGATCATCATGATCGTCTACGCGATGACGGACAACAGCGTGAGCATCACCGGCCTGTTCCTGGCCGGGGTGGTGCCGGGCCTGCTGATCGCGGTCTCGCTGATGGTGGTGAACCACATCGTCAGCGTGCGGCGCGGCTACCGTTCCTCGCCCGAGCTGCTCGACCCGGCGCCGTTGCTCAAGCTGTTCTGGCGCGCGCTGCCGGCGCTGATGCTGCCGGTGATCATCCTCGGCGGCATCCACCTGGGCATCTTCACGCCCACCGAGGCCTCGGCCGCCGCCGTGCTGTACGCGCTGCTGGTGGGGCGTTTCGTGTACGGCACGCTGCAATGGAACATGCTGCCCGCCATCCTGTTCCGCTCGGCGCTGATGACGGCCTCCATCCTATTCATCGTCGCCACCTCGGCGGTGTTCGCCTGGGTGCTCACCGTGGGCCAGATCCCGCAGCAGATGGCGGCTTTCATTGCCGGCATGTCGCTCTCGCCCATCGAGCTGCTCATCGCCATCAACGTGCTGCTGCTGCTCGTGGGCATCTTCATCGAGCCGCTGCCGGGCGTGATGATCATGGTGCCCATCCTGGCGCCGCTGGCCGAGGCCGCCGGCCTGAACTCGCTGCACTTCGCCATCGTCGTCATCGTGAACCTCACGCTGGGCATGGTGACCCCGCCCGTGGGCGGCCTGCTGTTCGTCACCTCCGCCGTCTCGGGCGTGCGCATGGGCCCCATGGTGCGCGAGATGGTGCCCATGCTCATCGCGCTGTTCACGGTGCTGATGCTGCTGACTTTCGTTCCCGCGTTTTCCACCTGGTTGCCCGGCGTGCTGGGCTACCAACACTAAACCCCCAGAAGGAGACTCCCTGTGAAGATTCATCGCAAGCATTTCCTGGCGGCCGTGGCCGCGTCGATGCTGGCCTTCGGTGCCGGCCCCGCGTTCGCGCAGAAGGTGCTGAAGTACACCCACTACCAGCCCGCCGGCGCAGACCAGCCCAAGCACGCGGCCGCGCTCGCGTTCAAGGACCATGTGGAGAAAGCCACCAGCGGTTCGCTCAAGGTCGAGCTGTACCCGGCCGGCCAGCTCGGCCCGGCGCAGCAGGTCATGGAAGGCCTGCGCCTGGGCACGGTGGAACTGGCCGTGGTGCACGACGGCGGCATTCCCGGCGTCTACAAGACGTTCAACATCTTCGGTCTGCCGTTCCTGTTCAACGACCACGCACACGCCTACGCGGTGCTGGACGGCAAGTTTGGCCAGGAGCTCGCCGAGGACATGCGCAAGCGCACCGGCATCCGCCTGATGGCCTACGCCGACAACGGCATTCGCCACTTCACCAACAGCAAGCGCGCGATCAAGACACCGGACGACATGAAGGGCCTGAAGATCCGCGTGCAGCCCAGCCCGGTGTTCGTGAAGCTGGTCGAATCGCTCGGTGCCAGCCCCACCGCGATCGACTGGGGCGAACTGCCCGCCGCGCTCGCGCAGGGCACCGCCGATGGCCAGGAAAACGGCGTCACCAACATCATGGCCGCCAGCCTGTTCCAGCACCAGAAGCACATCACGCTGGACGGCCACGTCTACAGCCTGCACGCGTACATGGTCAGCGAGCGCTTCTTCAACGGCCTGAACGCCACCGAGAAGAAGGCCGTGACCGAAGGCGTGGAGATCGCCAAGAAGATCCACCGCGACATGACCCGCGCGCAGGATCTGTCGGCCAAGAAAGTGCTGACCGAGAAGGGCATGACCGTGACCGAGCTCACCCCGGCCGAGATCGACCGCTTCCGCAAGATCGCCCAGCCGCCCGTGCGCGCCTACCTGGAGGCCGAGGTCAGCAAGGAGTGGACCGAGAAGCTGCTGCAGGCCGCTGCCGCCAAGTGAGCACCGGCGTGACGAAAGACCGCCTGGTGGTGGCCCTGGACGATGGCTACGCGGCCTACGACCAGGAAGAGGCCCTGCTGGGCGCCGAAGGGGCGCGCTTCGAGGTGCGCCCCTGCCGGCGCGACGAAGCCGCCGCCGCCGCGTCGGTGGCGGATGCGGACGTGGTGCTGGTGCGCGAGTCGCCGGTGTCGCGCCGCGTCATCGACGCCATGACCCGCTGCCGCGCGGTGATCCGCTACGGCATCGGCGTGGACAACATCGACCAGGCCGCGGCGCGCGAGCGCCAGATCATGGTGGCCAACGTGCCCGACTACGGCACCGACGAGGTGAGCTCGCAGGCCGTGGCGCTGGCGCTCGCGGTCTCGCGCCGCATCGGCCTGCACGATGCTGAAGTGCGCGCGGGCCGCTGGTCCACCGGCGTGCTGCAGCCCATGTTCCGCCTGCGCGGGCGCACGCTGGGCCTGGTCGGCTTCGGCCGCATTGCGCGCATGACGCTGGAGAAGCTGGCCGGTTTCGGTTTTGGCCGCGTGCTGGTGCACGACCCGCGCGCCGACCTGCCCCCGGGTGTGGAGCGCGTGGACCTCGACACCCTGTGCGCCGAGGCCGACGTGATCTCGCTGCACGCACCGCTGAACGAACACACGCGCCACGCCATCGATGCGCGACGCCTGGCCCTGATGCGGCCCACCGCGATCCTGGTGAACACGGCGCGCGGCGGGCTCGTGGACTCCGATGCGCTGTACGAGACCCTGAAGGCGCGCCGCATCCTCGGCGCCGGCCTCGATGTGTTCGAGCAGGAACCGCCCGGTGCGCACCCGATGTTCGAGTTGGACAACGTCGTCGTGACCAACCACATGGGCTGGTACAGCGAAGAGGCCATGCGCGAACTGCAGCGCAAGACCGCCGAAGAAGCCGCGCGCGTGCTGCGCGGAGAACACCCCCTGCACTGGCTCAACCGCTGGTGAGGTTCCCTTTCTGCAATCCCTGAAAGTCATCCCATGAAAGATCTGATCGAAGCCTTCAACCGCGTGGCCATTGCCTCTGTGGCCGATGCCGTGGACAAGGTGTGTGGCCACCGCGGCTACATGGACACGCCCATCAAGCCGCGCATCAACGACAAGCGCATCTGCGGCCCGGCCGCCACCGTGCTGGAAGCCGCGACCGACGAGTTCGTGCCGCCGCAGCACGCGCTGGACCTGATCGACGAAGCCGAACCCGGCAGCGTCATCGTCATCTCGATCGCCGGCGGCGAGCCCGACGTGGCGGTGTGGGGTGGCCTGATGACCGCCGGCGCGGTGGCCAACGGCCACGCCGGCGCCGTGCTCGATGGCGGTGTGCGCGACCTGACCGAGATCCGCCGCGACTACGGCTTCCCGGTGTACGCCCGCGACGTGAGCCCCGGCACCACGCTGGGCCGCTTCAAGACGGTCGCATCGCAGGTGCCCGTGAAGGTGGCCGGCGTGATGGTGCACCCCGGCGACATCGTGGTGGGTGACGTGGACGGCGTGGTGGTGGTGCCGCGCGCGCAGGCCGAAGAGGTGCTGAAGGTGGCCCAGGAGATCGACGAGCGCGAACTCGAGCAGGCCAGGCTGATCATCGCGGAGAAGTCGCTGCGCAAGGGGCTGGCCAAATATGGCCGCATCTGAGCGCCAGGCCACCGCCGCGCCCGCCGGGATCGTGAGCCTCGGTGAGGCCATGGTCGAGTTCAACCAGACCGGCGAGGGCGGCGGGCGCCTGTACCTGCAGGGGTTCGGCGGCGACACCTCGAACTTCGCGATTGCCGCCGCGCGCCAGGGCGCGCGCGTGGCCTACCTCAGCGCGCTGGGCGACGACCCGTATGGCGCCCTGCTGCGCCGGCTCTGGGACGAAGAGGGCGTTGACCACAGCAGCGTGGCCACCGACCCGCAGGCGTTCACCGCCATCTACTTTGTGACCCACGGCGAACACGGGCACCAGTTCAGCTTCTTTCGCAGCGGCTCCGCGGCCAGCCGCATGACGCCCGCCAGCCTGCCGCGCGACCGCATCGAGGCGGCGCGGGTGCTGCACCTCTCGGGCGTCTCGCTGGCGATCTCGCCCGGCGCGTGCGACACCTGCCATGCGGCGATCGACATCGCGCGCGCCGCCGGTGTGCAGGTGTCGTTCGACACCAACCTGCGCCTCAAGCTGTGGCCGGTGCAGCGCGCCCGCGCGGTGATGAACGACGTGATCGCGCGGTCCGATATCTGCCTGCCGAGCTACGACGACATCGTCGCCATCTCCGGCCTCACCGATCCCGACGCGCTGGTGGACCACTGCCTGCGCCTGGGCGCGAAGACCGTGGCGCTCAAGCTCGGGGAGCAGGGCGCCATCGTGGCCACGGCCAGCGAGCGGCACCGCATTGCGCCAGCCGCCTGCCAGCCGGTGGACGCCACGGGCGCGGGCGATGCCTTTGGCGGTGCGTTCGTGGCGCGGCTGATCGCGGGCGATGGCCTGGCCGACGCCGGGCGCTATGCGGCCACCACCGCCGCGCTCTCCACCGAAGGTTACGGCGCCGTGGCGCCCATTCCGCACGCCGAACGCGTCAGGTCAAGGCTCGCGGCGGCGCCCGTCTGAGGTGCCCGCGGGGTTCTTGCGGTAAGCCACCTGCGCCATCTGCAGGGTGGCGATCAGGGTGCGGATGAGCCACAGTGCGAGCCGCTCGGGCCAGGGCGCGCCCGTGGCCGCGGGCCGGGGCATCGACCCCGGAGCCGTCTCGCTGAGCTGCTCGAACGCGAGCGCTTGCAACGCCGTGCGCTCGTCGGGTTGCAGGCCGTCGTCTGCGGTCAGCACCACGTCCAGACTGCGCACGCCGCGCGCGCGCAAGGCCGTGGCCAGGGGCAGAAGGTCTTCGCGCGCTGGTTGCCAGTACACCACCTCGCGCGCGCGCCGCGTGGCACCCAGCACGATGACCGCGTGGTCCGCCTCGGGCAAGGCATCGGCCCAGTGGCCTTCCTTCACCACGGCCCAGGCCAGGCGCGACGGCACCTGCAGGAAGTGGCAGGTGGTCAGCACCGTCACCTGGTCGTACTGTGGGTCGCCGAGCAGGCTGCGCAGCGCGGCGCTGCCCGGGTTGCCGCCCGCGCCGGCAAGCAGCGCCACGCGCCTGTGGGGTGGCTGCATCAGGCGAACGGCGCGGCCAGGGCGAACCACACGCCCAGCGCCACCGAGATGATGAAGGCGCCGTCGAGCAGGCCGGCCAGCAGGAACACCTTGGGCTGCAGGGCTTCCATCATCTCGGGTTGCCGGGCCGAGGCCTCCAGGTACCGGCTCGCCATGATGCCGATGCCGATGCAGGAACCGAGGGCGCCGAGGCCGATCATGTGGCCGACGGCGAGGGGGACTTGGCTGAGGTCTGACATGTGGAGCTCCTTTTGTGGTTTGTGGTGAATGGCCCCACTGTGACAGTGCGCGGGCGTGAAATCCATGACGTGTGAGGTCATGGCCGACCGTCCGGCGTTCGACGTTCCGGCCCTGCCTGCCCTACACTGCGGCGGACATGCAGTTTGCAGGCCGGGCACGGCCCTGCCATCCTGCACCCGCCATGGAGGAGGCCTTCGTGACCCACCCGGTGCTGACCTTTTTCAGCGACATCCGCATCCTGTCCGCCATCCTGATCGCGATGCTGGGCATGACGTTCCTGGCCTACGCCAGCGCGAGGTCATGGTCCTACGTGAAGTGGCTGGCCGGTTCGGCGCTGGTGTTCGGCGTCACGCAGGGGCTGCTGGTGTCGGTGGATGCGCTGGGCTGGATCAGCGGCGCCGTTGCAGGCCCGGTGGGTTCGCTCATGGGCCTCGGTGCCATGGCCGCGCTGCTGGCGGGGTTGCAGGCCTGTTTCGTGCCGCGCGGCATTCCTCCCATTCGCGTGTTCGTTGCCGTGCTGATCGGCGCGCCCGTGCTGGTGCTGGCCATGCGCGCCTGGTTGAACGACTGGGCCTTTGCCGCGCCGGCGGTGATCGCCCTGATCTTCCTGCTCGCGGCCGCCTGGCTCGCGTGGCTCTGGTCGCACGATGGGTGGGACGGCCAGCTGGTGCTGGCGGTGCTGTTCCTCGGCTACCCGCTGCTGTTCGCGGTGGCCATGGCCTCCGACATGAGCCTGCTGCAGTTCCGCCAGGTCACGCCGCTGCCGGTGAGCATTGGTTATGTGTTCGTGATGACGCTGATCCTGCAGCGCGATTCGCAGATCCTGGCGCGCGAGTTGCGCGAGCGCGTTCGGGCCGAACAGGCCCTTCAGCAGCTCACCGACTCGCTGGAAGAGATCGTGCGCAGCCGCACGCGCCAGCTGGAGGAAATCATCCAGGGCCTGCGCTCGTTCGCGGGCATGGTCTCGCACGACTTGCGCGGGCCGCTGCGCAACGCCGCCGGCCTGGCCGACATGGCGCTGGAAGAGTACCGCGCGGGCAACGCCGCCGGTGCGGAACGCTCGCTGGAGCTGATCCGGCGCGAGGCGCAGCGCGCCTCGAACATGGTCAACGACCTGCTCACGCTGGCCAAGGTGGATGAAGGGCCGCCGACGCCCGAGCCGGTGGACATGCAGGCCCTGCTGCGCGATTGCGTGCAGTCGTTGGCGGTGCAGTTTCCGCAAGCACCCGAGGCGGTGCAGGAGGCCGCGCCGCTGCCGGTGGTGCAGGCCGATGCGGGCCTGATGCGCCACGTGTTGATGAACCTGCTGGGCAACGCGCTGAAGTTCGGCGCCGAGCGTCGCGACCTTCGCATCGCGCTCGATGCGAAGGAAGAGGGCGGCTTCTGGCGCTTCTCGGTGGCGGACAACGGGCCTGGCTTCGACCCCGCCAAGAGCGGCGAACTGTTCAAGCCGTTCTCCCGGCTGGACGAGCGCCAGGCGGGGGGCACGGGCCTCGGCCTGACGGTGGTCAAGCGCGCGGTGGAACGCCACGGCGGCACCGTGGGCGCATCGTCCTCGCCGGGCCATGGCGCGGCCTTCTGGTGGACCCTGCCCAGCACCACGGCCCTGCAGGGCTGAACGCTGCCCGCGGTCAGCGGCCGACGCGCTGCACGTTCTCCAGGTTGCCCAGCATGCGCTTGAGCATGGCGATGAGCAACTCCCGTTCCGTTGCGCTGAAGCCATCGAGCAGGGCCTCTTCGCGCGCCATGGCCATGCGGAACACGGTGTTGTGCAGCTTGTTGCCGGGCGGTGTCACGTGGTATTCGATCTTGCGCAGGCCCTGCGGCCGGGGCTCGAGCCAGCCGTTTTCCACCATGAACGCGATGGACCGGCTCACCGCGCCCTTGTCGAGCCCCATCAGCTCGCAGGCCTTGGAGGCGGTGGACCAGGGGTGGATCTTGAAGTACGACAGGATGCGCCATTCGGTGACCCCGATACCGAACTTCTCGTTGTAGAGGCTGGACGCGCTGCTGGAGACGCGGTTGGACAACCACAGCAGCAGGCCGGGTACATAGGTGTCGAGATCGAGTTGCATGGGCGTTGTCAGCGAGAGCGGGCGTCCGCGGCCAGGCTCTGCACGATGGTGTCGAAGGCCCGGGCGGCATTCGGAGAATAGTGGATCATGGACAGGAACGCGTGCAGCAGGCCCTCGCACCGCACCACCTCGCAGTCCACCCCGGCCGCGGCCAGCCGGCGGCCGTAGGCCTCGCCCTCGTCGCGCAGGGGGTCGCAGGCCGCGGTGAACAGGCGCGTGGGCGGCAGGCCCGCGAGGTCGGTGGCCTGCAGGGGCGAAGCGTCGGAGTGGCGCCGCGCCACCGCATCGGGGCAGTAGTGGTCCCAGAACCAGCGCATGTCGTCGGCGCTCAGCAGGTGGCCCTGCGCAAACTCCCGGTAGCTGGGCGTGTCGAAGCCGGCGTCGGTGACCGGGTACACCAGCACCTGAAGGTCCACCTGCCGTGCTCCGGGCGTGTCGCGCAGGCGGCGCGTGGCCACGGTGGCCAGCGTGGCCCCCGCGCTGTCGCCCATCGCGATCAGCTGTGACAGCGGCCGGCCGAGCCACGTCGCGCCCAGCCTGCCCGCATGGTCCAGCGCGGCCAGGGCGTCGTCCACGGGGCCAGGGAACGGGCTCTCGGGCGCCAGCCGGTAGTCCACCGAGAGCACGGCCGTGCCGGTGCGGGCGGCCAGCGTGGCGGTGAAGTTGCCGTAGTCGGCCACGGAACCCAGCACCCAGCCGCCCCCGTGAAAGAAGACGATCAGGCGGCCGTCGTGCCGCTCGGGCAGGTACAGGCGCGCCGGCACGCTGTGGCCCTGCGGGGTCGGGATGGCGACTTCGCGCACCTGCGCGACCTGTGCGCCTTCGCCGAACAGGGCTTTCATCAAGGTGGGGAAGGCCCGCGCCTCGGTGGCCGTGCAGGCAGAGAACGGCTTGCGGCCGGCCGCGCGCACGCGGTCCAGGAGTTCCAGGGTGGGTGGGTCGATGGTCATGGGGGAGGGAGGTCGCTGGAAGGACATCAGCCGTTGATCACGCCGCCGTCGACGGTGATCACCTGGCCGGTGATGTAGGAAGAGGCCGCTCCACAGAGGAAGCCGACGACGTTGGCGACGTCCTGCGGTGTGCCGAAACGCCGCAGGGGAATCTCGGCCAGTCGCTGGTCGCCATGGCTGGCAATGAGCGCTTCGGTCATGCGGGTCTGGATAAGGCCGGGTGACACCGCGTTGACCAGGATGTCGGGCGCGAAGTCGCGCGAGAAGGCGCGCACCAGGCCAACGATGCCGCCCTTGGCCGCCGCATAGGCCGCGCGCCCGGGTGTGCCACGCTGGAACGCGCGCGAGGTGGAGAACACCATGCGCGAAGGCGCTCCCTTGTCGCGGGCCGCGTGAAAGGCAAGGGCCATTTCATAGGCGTTGGTGAGGTTGCTGGCGATCGCGCGGTCCCAGCCTGAACGGTCGGTCGGGTCGAGCCGGTCGGTCTCGAAGATGCCTGCCATGTGCACGAACGCGGAGGGTGCCCGGCCGCCTTCGTCGATCGCGCGCGCGCAGGCGGCGTGGTCGGCCAGGCTGGAGACGGAGGTGCTCACGCCGGGGTGGGCCTGCAGCAACCGGCCTGCCTCGTCCAGCCGTATCCGGTCCACATCGATCAGGTGCACGGAGGCGCCGGCGGACAGGAAGAGCCGGGCGCAGGCCAGGCCGATGCCGCCTGCGCCACCGGTGATCAGCACGTGCTGTCCGGCGAAGTTGTCTGGTGGTGTCATGGCGGTCTGCATTGAATGGTCATCAGGTTGACTAGTCAACCTATGGTAAACCCTTGTGGCTCTGTCGATGTGTTGACTTGTCAACCTATTTGCATGATAGTCCAACCCGTGCCGCAATCCGCGGCGATGCAACGACAACGGAAAGTGGACAGATGGCAGAGTCGGTGATTCGGTTGGACATGCTGGTGGTGGGCGCGGGTTTTGCGGGCATCTACCAGCTCTACAAGGCCCGTGAGATGGGCCTGTCGGTGCGCGTGGTGGAAGCGGGTGATGGCGTGGGCGGTACCTGGTTCTGGAACCGCTATCCCGGTGCGCGCTGCGACGTGGAAAGCCTGGATTACTCCTACTCTTTCAGCCGCGAACTGGAAGAGGAGTGGCGCTGGAGCGAGCGCTACGCACCGCAGGCGGAAATCCTGCGCTACATCGAGCACGTGGTGGACCGCTTCGCGCTGCGCGATGGCATCCAGCTCAATGCGAGGGTGGCCAGCGCCGTGTTCGACGAGCAGCGCGTGCTGTGGACCGTGCGCACCGAAGCGGGCGACGTGTTCGAGTGCACCTACCTCGTCATGGCCACGGGCGGCCTGTCGATTCCGCAGCGGCCGCAGCTCAAGGGTCTGGACGATTTTCAGGGCAAGTGGTACCACAGCGCCCAGTGGCCGAAGGACGGCGTGGACTTCACCGGCCAGCGCGTGGCGCTCATCGGCACCGGTTCCAGCGGCGTGCAGATGGTGCCGGTGATCGCGGAACAGGCGGCGCAGCTCACCGTGTTCCAGCGCACCGCCAACTTCAGCGTGCCGGCGCACAACGTGCCTTTCACCGATGTGGCGCTGGCGGCTGCCAAGGCGCGCTATCCCGACCGGCGGGCCATGGGCCGGGAAGCGATCACCGGCCAGTTCCTGAACGCGAACACCAAGACCGCGGCGGAGATGACCGAGGAAGAGCAGCGCGCGGAACTGGAGTACCGCTGGCGGGGCGCCGGTGGCGGGTTCCGCATGCTGCGCACCTTTGCCGACCAGATGAACAACCTGCAGACCAACAGGATGGTGGCGGACTTCGCGCGCAGCCGAATCCGCGCCGCGGTGAAGGACCCCGTCAAGGCCGAGTTGCTCTGCCCGAAGGACGACCTGCCGTTCGGCGGCAAGCGCCTGTGTGTGGACTCGCACTACTACGAGAGCTTCAACCGCGACCACGTGGACATCGTGGATGCGGCGGCGCACCCGATCCTCGAGGCCACGGCGACGGGCATGCGCACCGATGAGCGGGAGTACGCGGTCGACGCCATCGTGTTCGCCACCGGTTTCGACGCCATGAGCGGCGCGCTCAAGGCCATCGACATCCGGGGCGTGAACGGCGCGGTGCTGCGCGACAAGTGGGAACACGGACCCACCTCCTACCTCGGCCTGAGCATCGCCGGCTTTCCCAACATGTTCGTGGTGGCCGGCCCGGGCAGCCCTTCGGTGCTCAGCAACATGGTGCATTCGATCGAGACCCACGTGGACTGGATCGTGGCGCTGCTGCGCCAGGCGCGGGCGGCGGGCGTGAGGCGCATCGAGGCCACGCAGGAAGCCGAGGACGGCTGGGTGCGCCGCTGCGCCGAAGAGGCCGACAAGACGCTGTATCCGCGCGCGAACTCCTGGTACATGGGCGCCAACATCCCGGGAAAACCGCGCGTGTTCATGGCCTTCGTCTCTGGCGTGCCGCTGTACCGCCGGATCATCGAAGACGTCGCGTCGCGCAACTACGCCGGTTTCGAGATGGCCTGATCGCACAGGCCGCCACCGAGAATTCACTTCATCCACCCGAGAGAGACAACATGATCCAACGCCGAACCCTGCTCAAATCCGCCGCCGCTGTGGCGGCCATTCCGGTCATTGCCGCCCATGCGCAGTCGCCCATCACCCTGCGTTTCCAGACCTTCGTGCCCGCCACCTCCAACGTGTATTCGCGTGTGCTGGTGCCCTGGATGAACAAGGTGGAGAAGGAGTCGAACGGCCGCCTCAAATTCGAGCACTACGCGGCGATGCAAATGGGCGGCGCACCCGCCCAGCTGTTCGACCAGGCGCGCGAAGGTGTGGTGGACATGGTGTGGTCGCTCGCGGGCTACACGCCCAACCGCTTCCCGCGTGCCGAGGTGTTCGAGCTGCCGTTCTTCACCTACGACGGTGAAGGTGCCTCGAAGGCGGCGTGGGAGTACATGAGCACGTATTCCGCCGACGAGCTGAAGGAAGTGAAGGTGCTGACCTTCCACACGCACGGCCTCAACGTGCTGCACATGAAGAGCAAGCTGATCACGAAGGCCGCCGACTTCAAGGGCCTGAAGGTGCGCGGCCCTTCGCGCAAGGCGACGCAGATCCTGAGCGCGGTGGGCGCCATTCCGGTGGGCATGCCGCTGCCGCAGATTCCCGATTCGCTGTCCAAGGGCGTGATCGATGGCGCGATCATTCCGTGGGACACGGTGCCCGCCGCCAAGCTTGACGAACTGACCAAGTTCCACACCGAGTTCGCCAAGGGCATGCCGGGGTTCAACAACAGCATCCAGTACATGGTGATGAACAAGGCGCGCTACGAGAGCCTGGCGCCCGACCTGAAGCAGATCATCGACCGCAACTCGGGCCTGGAAGCCTCGGGCATGTTCGGCCGTGTGATCGCCGAGGCCGACCCCGTGGTGCGCAAGGGCGCCATCGACAAGGGCAACACGGTGCACGTGATGGGCAAGGCCGAGACGGAGGAGTTCATCCGGCTCACCGCTTCCATCACCGACGAGTGGGTGGCGGACATGGACAAGCGAGGTTTCGACGGCAAGAAGCTGTTGCAGGGCGGGCGTGACCTGATCAACAAGTACAAGCCGAAGGTCTGAGCCGGGGGCGTGAGGGCGCCCGCGCGTCGCACGAGAGAGCCCGCCCAGCGCGGGCTTTTTTCCGGGCGTCATGACGCGGTGGTATGGTCGCGGCGATTTTTTTCCATCTTGAAAGGTTCCTCGATGCTGTCGCGCCGTTTCGCCCTGGTCTTGTTGCTGTTGCCGCTGTGGCTGGCCGGATGCGGCAAGACCGACCCCCAGGCCGCGCTGGAAGCGGCCGTGCAGAAGCTGCAGGACAACCTCGAGGCGCGCAAGACCAGCGACGTGATGGACCAGCTGCACGCGAACTTCCAGGCCGGGGAGGGCATGGACCGCGAGTGGGCGAAACGCACCATGACGCTGATGTTCTTCCGTTACCAGAACATCAAGATCATTGCGGTGACGCGCAACAGCCGCTTCGACAGCGGCAGCTCGCAGGTCGGCCACACCGAGGCCAAGGTGCTGGTGACCGGCGCACAGGGGCTGATTCCCGAGCGGGCCGAACCCTATGCCATCCGCCTGCAGTGGCGGCTCGAGGGCAGCGACTGGAAGCTGATCGAACTGCACTGGGAGTGAATGTCCGAGGCCCGGGTCGGACTGGGCCTACAGACGCACCAGAACCCGCTTCCTAGCATGGTGTGACAAGGCCGCCGCGTCTCGCGCCGGCCCCGTTCACAGGAGGTCACACCATGAACCCATCGACACTTCCTTCGTCGCACGGCTGGCTGGCCGCGGTAGTGCTCGCCGCCTGCATGCCCGCAGCGTGGGCCGCCGGGCCCGACAAGGCCGCCATCGAAGCCGCCTACCAGCGCGACCGCGCAGCCTGCCAGGCACTCAGCCCGACGCAAGACCGCACGAGCTGCCTGCGCGACGCCGGTGCGCATCGCGCCCAGGCCCTGCGCACGGGTGTGCGCGGCGGCTCGTCGCCGCAGGAACTGGAGCGCAACGCGCTGCAGCGCTGTCAGCAACACAGCACACAGGAACAGCGCACGATCTGCGAGCGCATGGCGCGCGGTGAAGGCAGCTCGTCGGGCTCCGTGCAGGGCGGCGGCACGATCCGCGAACTCGTCACGACGGAGGTGCTGCCGGCACCACCCCCGCCTCCGCCACCACCCGCCATGGCGCCACCCGCACCCATGCTGTCGCCACCCGTGCCGGGCGCACCGATGCCACCGCCGCCCATGACGTCGCCGCCATCGATGAACCCCACGCCAGCACCGCTGCCCCCCGTCCCCGCGCCAATGACGCGATAAGTCACGCCGGAGCGACATCTGCGGCGCAACAGGCCGCGCTCACCAGAGGCATCCAGGGTCCGGCTCCGCCGGCCCGAGATGCCGTCCCCCCTCGAAGCGCCGAAGGCGCGCCACAGAGGGGGGAAGCCGCGTCAGCGGCGCAGGGGGGTGTTCCTGCTCACAACCAGTACTCCCACATCCGCGCGAAGAACTCCTGGAAGCGCGGCGTCAAGCCGCGACGCCGCCATTCCTCGAGCGTGACCTGGCGGGAGTTCTTCAGGTCTTCGTCGAACAGCACCTGAAGCTGCGCGGCAAATTCGGCTCCGAGCACGACCGCGTTGAGCTCGTAGTTGTGCAGGAAGCTGCGCCAGTCGAGGTTGGTCGAACCCACGGTGGACCACACGCCGTCGACCGATCCGGTCTTGGTGTGCAGGATCACGCCCTGCCGCTCGTAGATCTTCACGCCCGCCTTCAGCAGCCGCTGGTAGTAGTTGCGGCCGGCGTGGAAGATGAGCCACGAATCCGTCTTGCCCGGCAGGATCAGCTTCACGTCGACACCGCGACGCGCCGCGTCTTCGAGTGCGGTGAGCAGCTGCGGGTCGGGCGCGAAATAGGCGTTGGTGAGATAGACCGTGGCTTCGGCGTTGAGGATGGCCGAAAGCAGCGTGGCGTAGATCAGGCTGTACTCGTCCTTGGGGGAGCTGCCGATGGCGCGCACCACGTCGCTGCCCATGCGCTGGGGCTGCGGGTAGTAGTTGCGTTGGGCCATGGGCTCGCCCTTCTGCACCACCCACGTCTCCATGAAGAGTTTCTGGAACTCGGCCACCACCGGCCCTTCCAGCTGTATGTGCGTGTCGCGCCACGGAATGCCGTCGATGCTGCTTTTCGGCGGGGTGTTGCCGCTGCTCGTCGACCCGCGTGAGAGCGAACCGCTGGAGTACACGCCGCTGATGTTGATGCCGCCAAGAAACGCGATGCGGCCATCGACGATCAGCAGCTTGCGGTGGTCACGCTCGTTGAGCTCCCAGTCCTTGCGCGCCTGGGCCGGGTTGATCGGGTTGAACTCCAGCACCTTGATGCCGACGTCGGTCATCTTCTTGAAGAACTCGTCGGGCGTGCCGATGGTGCCCACGCTGTCGTGGATCAGGTGCACCTGCACGCCCTGCTGCTGTTTCGCGATCAGCGCGCTCGCGAAGCGCTGCCCCACCTCGTCGTCGTCGAGGATGTAGGTCTCCAGGTGGATGTGGTCCTTCGCCTTCTCGATGGCGGCGAGCATGGCGCGGTAGGTGTCGGGCCCGTCCTCGAGCAGCTCGACCTTGTTGCCCGCGGTGAGCGGGCTGCCGACGATGGCCTCTTCCAGCGCCAGGTGCCGCGAGAGAATGTCGGTGCCCTGGCCGCCCGCTTTCAGGCGGTCCAGGATGGCCTTGCTGCGCTCCGCCGAGAGCGGGCCCTGCGAGCCTTCAAGTTTCACGGGTGGTGGGCGGCGGTCCAGGTCGGGCACCACGCGCGGCAGGCTCTTGCAGCCGGCCAGCACGAAGGCAAACAACAGACCGGTCACCAGTGCGTGAAACCGTACCCATCGCCGTTGCGGCAGAAACGCCATGTGTCGTCCTCTGTGTGAATACACGGCGACGATACAGGGCCGCAGGGCAGCGTCAAGCGCCGCCTTGCGTACCCTACGGCGGGCTCAGGTCATTCGCCCTCAGGTCACGGGCGCGGGGTTGAACAGCACCAGCGCGTTGTGCAGCTTCCAGTGCTCGGCCCAGGTCTTCTTGCGGCCGCTCGCCACATCCAGCATGAACTGGAACAGCTGCCAGCCCACGTCCTCGATGCTGGCCGTGCCGTCGGCGATCGTGCCCGCGTTGATGTCCATCAGGTCGTGCCAGCGCCGCGCCAGGTCGCTGCGCGTGGCCACCTTGATCACCGGCACCGCCGCCAGGCCGTAGGGCGTGCCGCGCCCGGTGGTGAACACGTGCAGGTTCATGCCGGCGGCCAGCTGCAGCGTGCCGCAGATGAAGTCGCTCGCGGGCGTGGCGGCGTAGGTCAGGCCCTTGGCCTTGAGCTTCTCGCCGGGTGAGAGCACGTTGGCGATCGGCGCGCTGCCCGACTTCACGATCGAGCCCATGGCCTTTTCCACGATGTTGGACAGGCCGCCCTTCTTGTTGCCCGGCGTGGTGTTGGCGCTGCGGTCCACGCTGCCGCGCTTCAGGTAGGCGTCGTACCAGGCCATCTCGCGCACCATGGCCTGCGCCACCTCGGGCGTGGTGGCGCGCGCGGTGAGCTGGGCGATGCCGTCGCGCACCTCGGTGGTCTCGGAGAACATCACGCTCGCGCCGGCGCGCACCAGCAGGTCGGTGCAGAAGCCCACGGCGGGGTTCGCGGTGACGCCGGAGAACGCGTCGCTGCCGCCGCACTGCACGCCCACCACCAGCTCGCTGGCGGGCACGGTCACGCGGCGGCGTGCGTTCAGGCGCTCCAGGTGTTCCTCGGCCTGGCGCAGGATGGAGTCGACCATGGACATGAAGCCCACGTGCGCATCGTCCTGCAGGCACACCACGTCCAGCCGCGTCTCGGCGCTGGTGCCCACGTCGGCCACGTTGCGCTCGTCCACCAGCGGAATCGAACCCGGCGGCAGCAGGCGCTCGGGCTGCAGCTTCTCGCAGCCGAGGCTGACCACCATCACCTCGCCGCCGAAGTTGGGGTTCAGGCTGATGTGGCGCAGCGTGCGGATGGGGATGACGGCGTCGGGCGCGTCGATGGCGACGCCGCAGCCGTAGCCGTGCTCCAGCGCCACCACGTCGTCCACATGGGGAAACTTCGGCAGCAGCTCGGCCTTGATGCGCTGCACCGCGAACTCGGTGACGCCGGCCACGCACTGCACGGTCTGGGTGATGGCGAGGATGTTGCGCGTGCCCACCGAACCGTCCGGGTTGCGGTAGCCCTCGAAGGTGTGGCCTTCCAGGGGCGGCAGCGGGTCCGGCCGCACGGTGGCCATGGGCAGGTTGTCCAGGCCGCGCGCGTCGGGCATCTGCAGCAGCCGTTCGTGCACCCAGCTGCCGGCGGGAATGTCGTCGAGCGCATGGCCGATGGGAATGCCGTAGCGCAACACGGCGCCGCCGCGCGGCAGATCCACCAGCGCCACCTTGTGGCCCTGCGGCACGCGGTCGCGCAGCACGGGGCCGCCGGGCAGGGCGGTGCCGGCCGCCAGCCCGCCGTCGTTGGCGACGATGGCCACGTTGTCGTCGGCGTGCATGCGGATCGTCAGCGGTGTGACGGTGGCGGCAGCGGGTGGGGCGAGTGTCTCGGGCATGCGCATCTCCTATGATTCAGCGCGCATCGCAGCCCGTTTCAGACTACGATGTGATCAATTTGGTACCGGTACCATTTTATGCCGCAAACAAAAGATTCCGACAACACCCGGCGTTCCCGCAGGGGCAGCGGGGCCATCACGCTGCGCGACGTGGCCAAACTGGCGGGCGTGGCGCCCATCACCGCCTCCCGGGTGCTCAACACGCCCGAGCAGGTGTCGGTGGACGTGCGCCAGAAGGTGCTCGACGCGGTGCAGAAGACCGGTTACGTGCCCAACCGCATGGCCGGCGGCCTGGCGTCGTCGCGCAGCCGGCTCATCGCGGCGGTGGTGCCGAGCACGGTGATGTCGGTCTTCATGGAAACGATCGAGTCGCTCAACGGCACGCTGTTCGACGCGGGCTACCAGCTGATGCTGGGCCAGTCCAGCTACTCTGCCAGCCGCGAGGAATCGCTGCTGGAGGCCATCATCGGCCGGCGGCCCGACGGCATCTTCCTGACCGGTGTGCTGCACTCCGGCAAAGGCCGCACGCGGCTGCTGGCCTCGGGCATTCCGGTGGTGGAGACCTGGGACCTGACGCCCGCCCCGATCGACATGCTGGTGGGTTTCTCGCACGGGGACATCGGCCGTGAGGTGGCCAAGTTCCTGGTGGGCAAGGGCCGCCGCCGGCTGGCGATGATCCGCGCCGACGACGAGCGCGCCGGCCGCCGCGCCCAGGCGTTCGCTGCCGAGGTGGAGCGCAGCGGCCTGGCCGAGGTGAAGGTGCAGGTGGTGGACGTGGGCGCTTCGCGCACCATCAAGAGCGGGCGCGATGCGCTGGGCCGCCTGCTGGAGCTGGACCCGGATGTGGACGCCGTGTTCTGCAGTTCCGACCTGCTGGCTTCCGGCGTGGTGACGGAGGCGCGGGTGCGCGGCATCGACATTCCAGGCCGCCTGGCGATCGTGGGTTTCGGCGATGTGCCGTTCGTCGCCGACATGGTGCCGGCGCTGAGCACGGTGCACATCAATGGCGCCGACATCGGGCGCATGGCGGGGCGCTTCCTGATCGACCGGGCCGAGGGGCGGGAGGTGCCCGCCAGCGTGGTCGACGTGGGGTTTTCCATCGTCGAGCGGGACACGACCTAGGTTTTCTTCGGCCGGTTCCGGTCACTGCCGACCGGGTGGCCGGCTCCGCGGCTGTCCCCCGACCCGGCTGTGCCGGGTCTCCTCCTTGACGCCGCTGCGCCAGCCACCCGGTCGACAGCGACCTCGTTGGCACTTGATCTGTGGGTGCGCCTGCTTTGCTGGTGGATCGGAGGGGCGGGTGTTCTGCGCAGCGACGTAAAGGAGGAGGCGGCCTCCCGCCGCCGGGGGACAGTCGCGGAGCAGAGCGCCCGCCCCTCCGATCTCGCAACGGCCGGGAAACAGGGAAAAACCCGTTGACGAGCCAAATTGGTACCGGTACCATTCGCGTCAACTTCATTTGGTACCGCTACCAAATGGAGCCCCTTCGCCAACAATCCCCAACGACAGGAGACAAGAGACATGAAGAAAATGCTGTGCGCCCTCGGCGCCTCCATGACCCTCACCGCGGCCATGGCCTGGCCCGACGGCAAACCCGTCACCATCGTCGTGCCGTTCCCGCCCGGCGGCTCCACCGACCTGATCGCCCGCACCCTGCAGCCCAAACTGCAGGAAAAGTTTGGCGGCACCTTCGTGGTGGACAACAAGCCCGGCGCCACCGGCACCATCGGCGCCACCCAGGTCGTGCGTTCCGCGCCCGATGGCTACACCCTGTTCGTCTCCTCGCTCGGCCCCTTCGTGATCGCGCCCCACCTGTTCAAGGTGAACTACGACGCCACCAAGGACTTCGACTACATCTCCGTCGCCGTGCAGGCCCCCAACGTGCTCGTGGTGCCCGCCGCCTCGCCGCACAAGAGCATGGCCGACGTGCTCGCGTTCCAGAAAGCCAACCCCGGCAAGATGACCTTCGCTTCCTCCGGCAACGGCAGCAGCGACCACCTCACCGCCGAGCTCTACTGGCAGCAGACAGGCACCACCGGCGTGCACGTGCCCTACAAGGGCGGCGGCCCCGTGATGACCGACCTGCTGGGCAACCAGGTGGATTCGTCGTTCATGAACATCAACACCGCCATGCCGCAGATCGTGGCCGGCAAGCTGCGCGCGCTCTCCATCACCAGCGCCCAGCGCTCGCCGCTGCTGCCCAGCGTGCCCACGCTCGATGAGCTCGGTATCAAGGATGCCAACGTCTATTCTTGGCAAGCCGTTGCCGGCCCCAAGGGCATGCCGGCCGACCTGAAGGCCAAACTGCAGGCCGCCATCAAGGACGCACTGAACGACCCGGCCGTGAAGCCGAAGCTGCTCGAAGTGGGCTTCGAGGTCGTGGCCAACACGCCTGAGCAGTTCACCGCCTTCCAGGCCGCCGAGTTCGCGCGCTGGCAGAAGCTCATCCAGTCGAGGAACATCAAAGCGGACTGAGAGAGCCACCCCCGCCGCGCTGCGCGCGACCCCCTTCCAGGGGGCGATGTCCTGGACCGGCGAGGCCGGATCCTCGACATCCCTGGACAGGACACGTCGCGCCGGTGCGGTCGTTTCGTAGAAAACCTTCTTTCGCTTCCTTCATGTCTTCCACTCCCCGCATCACCGAGCTTCGCGTCATCCCCGTCGCGGGCCGCGACAGCATGTTGCTCAACCTGAGCGGCGCGCACGCGCCGTTCTTCACGCGCAACATCCTCATCCTCACCGACAGCGCCGGGCGCACCGGTGTGGGCGAAGTGCCCGGGGGCGAGAAGATCCGGCAGACGCTGGACGATGCGCGCGAGCTGGTGGTGGGCCGTTCCATTGGCGACCACCAGCGCCTGCTGCGCGAACTGCAGACCCGTTTTGCCGACCGCGACGCGGGCGGGCGCGGGCTGCAGACCTTCGACCTGCGCACCACCATCCATGCGGTGACGGCGGTGGAATCGGCGCTGCTCGATCTGCTGGGCCAGCACCTCGATGTGCCGGTGGCCGCCTTGCTGGGCGAAGGCCAGCAGCGCGACGCGGTGGAGATGCTCGGCTACCTGTTCTTCGTCGGCGACAAGAAGAAGACGAACCTGCCTTACGCCAGCGATCCCGGCGCCGACAACGCCTGGTTCCGCCTGCGGCATGAAGAAGCCATGACGCCCGAAGCCGTGGTGCGCCTGGCCGAGGCCGCGCGCGAGCGCTATGGCTTCAACGATTTCAAGCTCAAGGGTGGCGTGCTGCGCGGCGACGAGGAAGTGGACGCGGTGACCGCACTGCACGAGCGCTTCCCGGACGCGCGCGTCACGCTCGACCCCAACGGCGGCTGGCTGCTGAAAGATGCGATCCGCCTCGGCCAGCGCATGCGCGGCGTGGTGGCGTATGCCGAAGACCCCTGCGGTGCGGAAGACGGCTTCTCGGGCCGCGAGGTGATGGCCGAATTCCGCCGCGCCACCGGCCTGCCCACGGCCACCAACATGGTCGCCACCGACTGGCGCCAGCTCACGCACGCGCTCTCGCTGCAGTCGGTCGACATTCCGCTGGCCGACCCGCACTTCTGGACCATGGCCGGCAGCGTGCGCGTGGCGCAGACCTGCCGCGACTGGGGCCTGACCTGGGGCTCGCACTCCAACAACCACTTCGATGTGTCGCTCGCCATGTTCACGCACGTCGGCGCGGCCGCGCCAGGCAAGGTCACGGCGATCGACACCCACTGGATCTGGCAGGACGGCCAGCGCCTCACGAAGGAACCGCTGAAGATCGTCGACGGCCACGTGCAGGTGCCGAAGAAGCCGGGGCTGGGCATCGAGCTCGACATGGCCGAGGTGGAGAAGGCGCACCGGCTCTACCTCGAACACGGCCTGGGCGCGCGCGACGACGCGATCGCCATGCAGGGCCTGATCCCCAACTGGAGCTTCAACCCGAAGCGCCCGGCGCTGGACCGTTGATCGACAATGCGACGATCCAACCCACACAACCAAGGAAACCGATGAGACCCAACCGTCTGCGCGAAATCTGGGCCAAGGGAGGCGCTGTCGCCAATGGCTGGCTCGCCATTCCCAACAGCTTCTCCGCCGAAACCATGGCGCACCAGGGCTGGGATTCGCTCACCGTCGACCTGCAGCACGGCGTGGTCGACTACCAGGCCATGGTCACCATGCTGCAGGCCATCTCCACCACCGACACCGTGCCCGTGGTGCGCGTGCCCTGGCTGGAGCCCGGCATTCTCATGAAGACGCTGGACGCCGGCGCCTATGCCGTGATCTGCCCGATGGTGAACACCCGCGCCGACGCGGAGAAGCTCGTGGCCTACACGCACTACGCGCCGCGCGGCACGCGCAGCTTCGGCCCGGTGCGCGCGCTGCTCTATGGCGGTGCCGATTACCCGAAGCACGCGAACGACACCATCGTCACCTTCGCCATGATCGAGACCGCGCAGGCGCTTGAGAACCTGGAAGAGATCATGTCCACGCCCGGCCTGGATGCGATCTACATCGGCCCGTCCGACCTCTCGCTCGCGCTCGGCTGCAACCCCACCTTCGACGACCTCGACCCCAAGGCCGCCGCCGCCGTGGAGCACATCCTGGCGCGCGCCAAGGCGCACGGCCTGGTCGCCGGCATCCACAACGGTTCGCCCGAGGCCGCCGCGCGGCGCATCGCCATGGGCTTCCAGTTCGTCACCATCAGTTCGGACGCCCGCCTCATCGCCGCCGGTTCGCAGCAAGTGCTCTCCAAGCTGCGCGCCTCGGCGCCCAAGGCCACGCCGGACGGCTATTGAATCACCACAACCCCACCCCAGGGACAACGCGGAACCGGCTTTGCCGGGCCGCAGGTGTCGCCCCCTTGAGGGGGTCGCGCGCAGCGCGGCGGGGGTATTAACCAAGGAATGACATGAACATCGGTTTCATCGGCCTGGGCATCATGGGCACGCCCATGGCCCTGCACCTCGTCAACGCCGGCCACAAGCTGTTCGTGCACACGCGCAGCCAGGTGCCCGAAGCCATCCAGGCCGCCGGCGGCGTGCGCTGCGACAACGCGGCCGCCGTGGCGCGCGAGGCCGAGGTGATCTTCACCATGGTGCCCGACACGCCCGACGTGGAGACCGTGCTGTTCGGCGAGAACGGTGTGGCGCAGGGCCTCAGCAAGGGCAAGACCGTGGTCGACATGAGCTCGATCTCGCCCATGGCGACGAAGGCCTTCGCGAAGAAGATCAACGAACTCGGTTGCGACTACATCGACGCCCCGGTCTCCGGTGGCGAGGTGGGTGCCAAGGCCGGTTCGCTCACCATCATGTGCGGTGGCGATGAAACCGTGTTCGAACGCGTGCGCCCGCTGCTGGAGCTGATGGGCAAGAACATCACGCTGGTCGGCGGCAACGGCGACGGCCAGACCACCAAGGTGGCCAACCAGATCATCGTGGCGCTGAACATCGCCGCCGTGAGCGAAGCCCTGGTGTTCGCCAGCAAGGCCGGCGCGGACCCGGCCAAGGTGCGCCAGGCCCTGATGGGCGGCTTCGCGGCCAGCCGCATTCTCGAAGTGCACGGCGAGCGCATGATCAAGCGCACCTTCAACCCGGGCTTCCGCATCAAGCTGCACCAGAAAGACCTGAACCTCGCGCTGCAGGGCGCCAAGGAACTCGGCGTGGGCCTGCCGCAGACCGCGAGCGCCTCGCAGCTGATGGGCGCGTGCGCCGCCAACGGCATGGCCGACCTGGACCACTCGGCGCTGGTGAAGGCGCTGGAGCTGATGGCGAACCACGAAGTCGCGAAGGGCTGATTCCCGGGTGTGCGAGCGCCGGCGCGATGCGCCGGCCGCTCACGCCCCGAAGGCGCGCACCTTGTGCCGCGGCACGTGGAACTGGAGCGGTGCACCCACCTCGAGCGAGGCTTCGCGCAACCACGGTGTGGCATCGATCAGCATGGCCGAACCGGCACCGGGCACCTGCACCTCGGCCAGTGTGGACGCACCCTGAAAGTACATCGCCACGACCTGGCCGCTGAAGCCCAGGTCGTCCGCCCCTGCTCGCGGGGAAACGTCCTCCGGCCGGAAGAACAGCTTGCGGGCGCTGGAACTGTCGGCGACGAACGTGCCCCGGCCGATGAACCCGGCCACGAACTCGTTGGCGGGATCCTGGTACAGCGTCAGCGGCGTGGCGCACTGCTGGATCTTTCCATGGCTCATGACCGCGATGCGGTCCGACATCAGCAACGCTTCCTCCTGGTCGTGCGTGACGAAGATCGTCGTGATGCCGAGCGTCTTCTGCAGCACCCGGACCTCGCGCTGGAACTCCTCGCGCAGCTTGCGGTCCAGCGCGCTGAAAGGCTCATCGAGCAGCAGCAGATCGGGTTCGATGACCAACGCGCGCGCCAGCGCCACGCGCTGTTGCTGGCCACCGCTCAGCTGGCGGGTGCTGCGTTCGGCGTGCTCGTGCATGTGCACCAGCCGGAGCATGTCGTCCACGCGGCGGCGGCGTTCCTCGGGCGGCGTCTTGCGCATTCGCAGGCCGTACTCCACGTTCTGCCGGACCGTCATGTGGGGGAACAGCGCGTACGACTGGAACACGATGCCCACGTTGCGTTCGTTCGGCTCGAGGTGATGGACCTGCCGTTCACGGACGAGGATCTCGCCACCGGACGGCTGCTCGAAGCCGGCGATCATCATCAGCGTCGTGCTCTTGCCGCACCCGCTGGGCCCGAGCAGGGACACGAATTCGCCCTTGGCAATCTGCAGGTCGACCTGGTCGACGGCGCGGCTGCCGCCGAATGTCTTGACGAGTCCCTTGAGTTCGAGATCAAAAACCTGGTTCATGTGGCGTTACCGGTGCGTGCTGCGCGAACCGCGAATCCGATGAAGACCGCGATGACGATGAGTTGAACGATCGAGAAGGCCGCCACACCAGGGTCGAAGTTGTATTGCATGTAGTTGAAGACAGCCACGGGCATCGTGATGTTGTCTGCCGTCGTGACGAACAGCGAGACCGGGATGTTGACGAACGAGACGATGAACGAGAACGACGCACCGGCCAGCAGGCCCGGGGCCATCAGCGGCAGGGTGATGGTGCGGAAGGTGGTGAAGGGCCCGGCACCCAGGCTGCGGGCGCCGCGTTCGTAGGTGGGCGGCATGTCGAGCAGCACCGCGACGGCGGTGCGCAGCACATACGGTGCCCCGATCACGGCGTGGCCAAACACCAGCGTCCAGAGCGAGAGCGGCAGGCCCAGCACGCTCCAGAGAAAGAGCAGGGCAACGCCGTAGACCACCCAGGGCACGGTGAGCGACGACAGGCACAGCGTGTAGAGCAGGTTGCGCCCGGGGAACTGCCGGCGCGCAATGATCAGCGCCGCGGGAACGCCCACCAGCACCGCGATGGCTGTGGAGGCGGAGGCCACGATCAGGCTGTTCACGAAGGACAGCATGAAGTTGGGGTGGTCGGGCAGGCTGGTGTACCACTTCAGGTGGTAGCCGGACGGCGGGAATTTGATGTACGGCGAGGTGTCGAACGAGATCATCAACACCACCAGCAGCGGGAACACCAGCAGGGCGGAGATGAGCAGGATGTAGCCGTTGAACACCGGCGCGCGCCAGTTCGTGCTCCTGGATGGGGACGTCATGTGGCCGGCTTTCCTAGCTTGTTGAAGTAACGCAGTTGAATCGCCAGCACGAGCAGGGCGATGCCGGTCAGCACCACCGACAGCGCGGCGCCGGCGGCCCGGTCGTTGGCCACGGTCATCTGTTCCCAGATCGCCACCGGCAGCATGACGGTGCTCGAACCGCCCAGCAACAGCGGGATCACGAAGGCGCCACAGCTCTGCATGAACACGATCAGCATGCCGGCGGCCAGACCTTCCCAGCTCAGCGGCAGGGTGATGGTGGTGAACACCTTCCAGCGCGCCGCGCCCAGGCTGGCGGCGGCCTTCTCGAGGTTGGGTTCGATGTTGCGCAGCACGCTTTCAAGCGGCAGCACCATGAAGGTGAAGCTGATGTGCGCCAGGCCGATGACGACCGCGCTCAGGCCATAGGCCAAAGGCAGCGGTTCGGTGATCAGGCCGGTCGACATCAGCACGCTGTTGATGACGCCATTGCGGCCCAGCATGATGAGCCAGCCGATGGTGAGCATGTTCATGCCGACCGCCAGCGGCGTGAAGGTGATGAGGTAACAGAGGCCCACCCAGCGCGACCGCGACCGCGCCAGGAACATGGCCACCGGGTACGCCAGGATGGCGTTCATCACCGCCACGCCCGCGCTCACCGCGAGGGTGAACACGAGCACGCGCCAGAAGTAGCGGGTGTGGGCAATCTCCACGTACTTCGAGAAGTCCATGACCCCGGTGGGCCAGCTCCCGAAAGGGTTGCCCAGGCTCACCGCGATCGTCAGCGCGCCCGGCAGGACATAGCCGACGATCATCAGGATCGCCATGGGCATGGCCAGCCAGAGTGGCCAGGCCGTGCGTCTCTTGGTCATGGACATGCCCATCGACTCCGTGCGTGCCGCGCGGGTCAGCCGCGCATTTCCGCGTTCCAGCGCGCGATGATGCCGGGCGTGGCCTTCTTGAGCTCGTCCATCTTCGGCACCACGCCTTCACTCACCGGCATGATGCGGTGCTGCGACGCCTGGGGAATGACGACCTTGCGGTTGGTGGGCGTGTACTGGATCATCTTGTAGTAGTCCAGCAGCGGCGCGGGGTCGAGCAGGGTGTTGATCCACTGCATGGCCAGTTCCGTGTTGCCGCCCTTGACCACCTGCGCCGGCACCAGCGAGAACAGCGTGTTGGGCTTGAGCCGCTTGAACTCCAGGTTCTTGTCGCCCGCGTCCATCATGGCGTAGACGCGGCCATCCCAGAGCCAGCCGATCTCGGCCTCGCGCGAGACGATCAGGCGCTCGGCCTCGATCGCCGTGCCCCAGAACTTCGTCACGTAAGGCCGCATCTTGCGCAGCGCCGCGAAGGCCGGGTCCAGGTTGCTCATGCTGCCGCCCAGGGAGACGGCCAGGTGCCAGATCAGCTCGGGGGTCCAGGGGTAGGAGATGTCGGGGAAGGCGACGCGCTTGCCGAACTCGCCCTTGCCGGCGCGTTCGAGGAATTCGGGCCACGATTGCGGTGCGCTCGTGACCTTGGTCTTGTCGAACCAGATGCCCGAGCAGCCGTACTGGTACGACACGCCGTAGCTGTCCCAGGTCTCGTAGAACAGCGGGTCGATGTCCTTCAGGTTGGGAATGCGGTCGGGCGTGAGCTTGAGCACCATGTCCTTCTCGATCAGGTCCATCGCCATCACTTCGCTGTTGTCCACCGCGTCCAGTGGCGGCCGCGAAGGCTGCGCCAGGATCTGCGACGTCCATTGCGCGGGGCCGCCGAGCACGATGCGCACGTCGGCGCCGGTGCGCTGCTTGAAGAGCGGAGCGAAATGGGTCCGGATGGACTGTTCCCAGCGGCCACCCAGGCTGGTCACGGTGATCGATTTCTCCTGCGCGTACACGAGGCCGGGGCGCGTGGCCATCGTCAGGGCGCCGGCACCGAGGGCGGTCAGAAGCTTTCTGCGGTCATTCATCATGGTTCACTCCGTACATCAAAGGTTGGCGAAAGGGTGGACTGGCCTTCTGGTCAGCCGGCGGCGCGGGCCACGGCCTCGACCTCGAACAGGAATCCCTCCTTGACCAGGCGGTCGATCACGCAGATCGTGTTGGGAGGGAAGTCCTTGCTCTTGAAGAGGCGCGGGAAATGTTTCGCGCGCAGCGCCATGAAGAGCTCGATGTCCTGCGAATGCACGAAGTACGTGGTGAACTTCGCGACGTGGTCGAAGGTGATGCCCAGACCAGCAAGGGTCGTGCCCATGTTCTCGAAGACACGCAGGAACTGGGCCTCGAAGTCGTTCTTGCCGACGATCTCGCCGTCGTCCCCGACGGACAGCTGGCCGGCGATGAAGTACAGATCGCCCGCCGCCACCTTCGCGGCATGGCTGTACAGGCCCTGTGCGGGCGCGGCATTGGGTGGGTTGACGTAGGTGACCTGGGTGCTCATGGGCATGTCCTCATGGAAGGTTGGGTGGAGCGGGGGAGGGCCATGGCCACCGGGCACTCGCCCGGCAGCCGGTGGGGTTCAGGAAACGGGGTTCTCGAGAGCGCCGATGCCCGCGATCTCGACACGCACGACGTCACCGTGCCGCAGGTAGCGAGGGGGCTGGAAGCCGATGCCCACGCCTTCGGGCGTGCCGGTGGCGATGACATCGCCCGGCTGCAGCGTGATGGAGCGGCCGATGTCGGCAATCAGGCGCGGCACGCTGAAGATGAGCTGGTCCAGCGTGGCGGACTGGCGCAGCTCGCCGTTCACCCAGGTCTTGATCGTGGTCTGCGCGAGGTCGGGCAGTTCGTCGCGGGTGACGATGGCCGGCCCCATGGGGCAGAAGCCGTCGATGCCCTTGCCGAGCAGCCATTGCTTGTGCCGGCGCTGGAGTTCGCGCGAGGTCACGTCGTTGACGATGGTGTAGCCAAAGACGAAGTCCATCGGATCGTCCTGCTCGGTGACACGGCCACCCCGGCCGATCACCACCGCCAGCTCGCCTTCGTAGTCAACGGAGTCGTGGGGATCGAGCTCGCGCGGGATGGTCGCCCCCGGCCCGCTCACGGATGAGGGCGGCTTGGTGAAGACGATGGGCTGGTCCGGCACGTCCTGGCCGCCGGCCGCGCTCGAGTCGAAGCCGCTCTGGCCGAACTCTTTCGCGTGGGCCACGTAGTTCTTGCCCACGCAGAAGAGGTTGCGCCGAGGCGATGGCAGCGGCGCCAGCATCTTCACGGTGCCGGGGTCGATGGCGGCATGGCCGCCGGCGAGCGCGGCCTGGATGGCCGGCAGCTGCGCTGCGTGCTGCTCGATCAGCCCCTGCATGTCGCCGACCAGCCCGGTCAGGTCCACCAGTCCATCGCCCGCCATGGCGCCCACGCGCTGTTCGCCAGCGCTTTCGAAAGTCACGAACTTCATCTTTCTGTCCTGTTTCAGCAACGCCTTCTGCGTTCGTGGATATTTTATACAATATAAATTCGATTGGATAGTGTTTCATTTAAGATGCGGAAATTGCACTGATATGGTGCAAAAATGGAGAAAACGAAGCCTTCTGATGGATGCGTCGGCTTTGAACACCAACCGACTGCATAAAATCTTCAACACGCAGGCGCCTTTCACCCCCACGGATCTGCGAATCCACGGCGCCTTTCCGGACCCTTTCCTATGGCCACCCTGACCTCTTCCCTCGCGATCACCCAGGCGCTCTCCCTGCCGGAGCGCGTGTACCAGGGCCTGCGCGATGCCATCCTGAACGGCACCTTTGCACCCGGGCAGATGCTCCGGCAGGAAGAGGTGGCGGTGCAGCTGGGGGTGAGCCGGAGTCCGCTCCGCGAGGCGTTGCCGAGGCTGGAGGCCGAAGGCCTGGTGGTGCTGCACCCGCGGCGTGGCTACGCGGTGGCCACCATCAACCCCAAGGACGTGATGGAAGCCTTCGACCTGCGCATCCTTCTGGAGACGGAGCTGGGTCGCCGCTCCATCGCGTTGAGAACCGACAGGGACGTTGCGCTCGTGCAGCGCATCGTGGACGAGATGGCCATGCTCGCCGACCACGCGGAAACCGCGGACCGCACGCGCTGGTTCAAGCTCAACGCGGAATTCCACGCGGCGCTGCTGGCGCCGGCCGACTGCCCCCACCACATGCGCGCGCTGCACACGACGCGCGGGGTGATCGAGGCCTACGTCCGTGCAGAAGTGAGCTTCACCGGGGATCTCGTGCACGCGCAGCTGGAGCACGGCATGCTCGCGCGCACGTTTGCCGAAGGCGATACGAACGGGTTCCTGGAACTCATCCGCACCCACTCGCTGCACACCCGCGACCGACTGCTCGCCGGGCTCAGCCGGCAGAGTCTGGGGTCGGGTATCGCGGGGTAGCGCCTTACAACGCGCTGCTGCTGGAGGACGCCGCGCCGGTCAGGCCGACTCGAAGGCGTAGCCGTTGCCCTCTGTCCTGATGCGGCCGAACGCCGGGAAGGGGAAGTGGTAACCGCCCACGATGCCCTGGTCTGCAGCCGCGCGCGCCAGCGCGGCACGGCGCGAGGCGCGGGCCGCTTCGGCGTCCATGTCGAACTGCACCTGCCAGTCCGGGTTGCGGGTGAACAGCGCGGGGTAGTGCGCGGCGTCGGCCAGGTAGGTGAAGGCCGACTGCGAGCCGCGCAGCGTGAACAGCGTGTGGCCCGGTGAATGGCCGTACGCGGCCATGCTGTCCACCGCACCCAGCAGACGGTCGCCCGGCGTGAAGCGCTGCAGCTTGTCGGCGGGATAGCCGTCGAGCACGCGCCGCGCGTTCACGAAGCCTGCCCTGGCGCCCGGTGGCGCCGCTTCCAGGCGTTTCGCGTCCATCCAGAAGTCGTACTCGGGCGTGGGCACGAGCACGGTGGCGTTCGGGAACACGAGACTGCCGTCCTTGCGGCGCAGGCCGCTCACGTGGTCCCCGTGCAGGTGGCTCAGCAACACGGCGTCGATGTCTGCCGGGCCCAGGCCCGCGCCGCGCAGGTTCTCCAGCAGGCGCCCGGTGTTGGGCGGCCCGTTGTCGGCGAAGCCTGCATCGATGAGCCAGCGCTTGCCATCGACCACCAGCAGGAAGGCGTTGTAAGGCACGTCGATGTATTCGGTGGGCAACTGCTGCGATGCGAGCACGGCCTTCACCTGCTCCAGCGGCGCGTTGCGCACGAACTCTTCTCCCAGTGGACGGCGCACCACACCATCGTTGAGAGCGAACACGTCGGCCGAGCCGAGCGAGAACCGCCGCCAGCCCTGGGCGGGCAGCGCGGCCGTGCCCAGGCTGGCCGTGCCCTGCGACCAGGCCGAGCCGAAGGCCAGGGCGGTGGAGCCCATCGCGCCCCACAGGAGAAAGTCGCGCCGGTTGGTGGTGTTCATGGTCAGTCTGCTTTCACGTTGCCGCGCTGGATCACTTTGGCCCAGCGCGGGATTTCACGGGCGATCAGCTGCGCGAAGGCCTGCGGCGTGGTGGGCGTGGGCACGGCGCCTTCGATCGCCAGGGCGCGCGCCACCTCGGGCGAGGCCAGGGCCTTGTTGATCTCGCTGTTGTAGAGCGCGATCAGGGGCGCGGGCAGGCCGGCCGGTGCCACGATGCCGTACCACTGGTCGGCGTCGAAGCCGGGGTAGCCGCTCTCGGCGACGGTGGGCACGTCGGGCAGGGCCGGCATGCGCTGCGGGCTGGAGACCGCCAGTGGCCGCAGGCGGCCGCTGCGGATGTGGGCGATCAGGGCCGGCGAGCCGGTGAAGATCGCCTCCACCTGGCCGCCCAGCACATCGCTCACGGCCGGTGCGGCACCCCGGTAGGGAATGTGCGGCATGAAGATGCCGGCTTCCTGCTTGAGGTATTCGAAGGTGATGTGGGCCGCGCTGCCGTTGCCACCCGACGAGTAGTTCATCCGACCGGGCTCTGCCTTGGCCTTGGCAATGAAGGCCTTGAAATTGGTCGCCGGAAACTTCTCGTTGACCACCAGCACGTTGGGCACGCGGGCCACCAGCGCGAGCGGCGCGAAGCTCTTGACCGGGTCGTAAGGCAGCTTGGGGTAGATCGAGGGGTTGATCGCGAGCGTGCCGATGTGGCCCATCATGATCGTGGCGCCGTCCGCCGCCATGCGCGCCACCTCGCCCGCGCCCACCGAGCCGGCCGCACCGCCCTTGTTCTCGATCACCACCGTGATGCCCAGCTGCGTGGCCAGCCGCGCACCGATGGCGCGCCCCAGGATGTCGGTGGAGCCGCCCGGTGGGAACGGCACCACCAGCTTGACGGTTTTCGGCAGTTGCGCCGGTGTCTGCGCCTGCGCCGGGCCGATGGCCAGGCCCGCAGCAGCGGCCAGGACGAGTTGACGGCGGGTGATCCACGGGAAGGAAGAGGTCATGAGATTCTGTTTATAGGAGAGGAGGTTCAAGGACCATCCAGTGTCGTGGCGGGCCAAGGCTGATGCAACTGCAATATGCTTGTCCTGAGTTGCAATCTGCTTATGACGGCATGGACCCACAGAACCCCGAACTGACCCGTTTGCGCGCGCTGCGCACGGTGGAGGCGACCCATGAAGCGGGCAGTGCGGCCGAGGCCGCGCAGGCCCTGCACGTGTCCACTTCCACCGTTTCGCGCACCATCCAGCAGACCGAGCAGGCCCTGCGTGTGGCCCTGTTCGAGCGCGGTACGCGGGGCATGGTCTGCACGACACCCGGCCTGGCCGTGGTGAGCGCGTGTGCGGCGATGCGAGCCGAGCTGATGCTCGTCGCGTCTGACGGCCCACCGCAGGACCCGCGGCGGGAGCCGCTGCAACGCCAGGTGGAGAGCCTGTTCCGCGTGCTCACGGTGCCGATGCTGCGCTGCTTCGTTGCCTGCGCGGGGCTCGCCAATGAAACGCTCGCCGCCCGGGCGCTGGGCCTGTCGCAGCCAGCCGTCAGCCAGCAACTGCGCTCCCTGCACCAGGCGTGCGGCCGACCCCTGGTGCAGCGCACCCAGCGCGGGCTGCGCCTCACCCGCGAGGGCGAGCGGGTGCTGGGGCCGTTCAAGCGCGTGCTCAACGCGCTGCGTGTGCTGGAAGAGCAGATGTCGGCCTACCGGGGCGAGGCCGAAGGGCGCCTGCATCTCGGTGTGCTGCCCATGGCCAGCACCTCGCTGGCGCCGCAAGCCCTGGCCGGCCTGCTGCGGCGCATGCCCCGGGTGGTGGTGACGGTGAGCGACGGCACCTACGACGCCATGGCCCGCCAACTCCGCATGGGCGATCTGGACATGATCATCGGCCCCTTGCGCGGCGAGCTCGTGGCGCCCGAGCTGGAGGAGCGCGAGCTGTTCCAGGAGTCGCTGATCGCCGTGGTGCGCAAGGGCCATGCGCTGGCGGCGGCGCAGCGTGCACGTACCCTGCGCCAGTTGCGTTCCATGGCGTGGATCGCGCCGCTGGAGAACACACCGGCCCATGCCGCCTTCGAGCGTGCGTTCCGCGCCGCCGGAGCGCCATTGCCGCAGGCCTCCTTTCACGCCAACAGCCCGCCGCTGGTGCGTGCGCTGTTGATGAAGAGCGACCACATCGCGCTGATGTCGCCCTTGCAGATTCAGGAAGACCTGGGCAGCGGCGCGCTGGTGCGCGTGCCCGTGGCGCTGCACGACGTGGACCGGCGCATCGGCATCACCGTGCGGCGCGCGTTTGCCTGGCCGCCGTCCTGCGTCTACCTGTGGGAACAGCTCAACGCCATGGTGCCGCGCACCTGAGTGGTCGCTCGCCTTCAGGCGGCCAGCCCGGCCGCGCGCAGGAAGGCATCGTTTTCATCGACCGTGCCCACGGTCACGCGCAAGCAGCCCTGCAGGCCGTGCAGGCGGTCCTGCCGGCGCACCAGCACACCGCCCGCGAGCAGCTGGGCGTGCGCCTGCGCCGCATCGGGCGTGCGCACCAGCAGGAAGTTGGCGTGCGAAGGCATCGGCCGCCAGCTCGGGTGGCGTTGCAGCGCAGTGAACAGGCGCTCGCGTTCGCGCAGGGTGTGCGCCACGCGCTCCTTCACATAGCCCGGGTGCTCCAGCGCGACCTGCGCGCACACGGTCTGCAGCACCGACACGCCGAACGGCGGCACCAGCTTGCGCAGCTGGCGCGCCACGTCGTCGGACGTCAGCGCGTAACCCATGCGCAGGCCCGCCAGGCCCCAGGCCTTGGAGAGCGTGCGCAGCAGCACCACGTGCGGGTGACGGCGCGCGAGTTCACGCGCGTCGTGTTCGGTGAAGTGGTGGTAGGCCTCGTCGATGACCAGCAGCCAGCCGTGGCTCGCGCTCGCCAGCCGTTCCAGTTCGTCGAGCTCGCACAGCGAGCCGGTGGGGGCGTGCGGCCGTGGCAGGTAGATCACGCCCTTCGGTGCGGGTGCCGTGTCGGTGCCCAGGGCGGCGATCACCGCGCCCATGTCAATCGACAGGTCGTCGCGCAGCGGCACCTCGGTCAGCGTGGCGCCGAGCAGTTCCGCGTCCAGCCCGTAGAGCGCGAAGTTGGGCTTGACGGTGACGACGCGGCCGCCGCCCAGCGCGCTGAGCTGGATCAGCAAGGCAATCAGCACGTTGCTGCCGGTGGTGACCACCGTGCCCGCCGGCGACCAGCCTTCGTGTCGCGCCATGGCCTCGCACAGCGCTTCCGCGTTGAGGTCGGTGTAGCGGTGCCAGGGCAGGTGCCGCAGGCTTTCCAGCGCGATGTCTTTCAGCTCGGCCGGGAAGTCGGCGAACGACTCGTTCTGGTCGAGCTTGATCGGCGCGGTGATCGCGGAGAAGGGGTAGTCGGGGCTGGCGAGGACGGCAGGGCGGACGGGCAGCGGCGGGTTCATTCGGCGGTGGCGGTGACGGGTTCGGTCAGGGTGAGCAGGATGTCGGCGTACCAGGCGCAGTTCAGGCCCAGCGATTCGTCGAGCACGAGGTCGCGGTTGCCCATGTCCATGCGCGACGAGTGCACGCCCAGCAGCTTCCAGGGCAGGGCGGCGGTGGCGGGCGTGGGCTGCGTGTCGCGCATCACCACGGCCGCGCCGCTGGTGCCCCGGTGGGTGCGCGCATCGGTCAGGAAGAAGCCCTGGGCCTGGAACCGGATGCCGAAGGGCGAGGCGATGGCCGCGTGGCGCAGTACGGGAAGGTGGTGCACCACGTCGTGGAAGCCCAGCGGAAAACCCACCACCATCAGCGAGGTGTCGGCCGGCACGGCGTTGAAGTCGGTCTGCAGGTGTGCTGGCGTGAAGGCGCGCACCACAGCCTCGGCCGGGAAGGCGTTGCGGTCGAGTTCGATCACCGCCACGTCGATCTCGCCACCGCTGTCCTCGCCCTGGTGCCACACGGCGATGCCGTCCAGGTAGAGCGGCACCGAGAAGCCGGTGGACACCGTGAGGTTGATGGCGTCCATGTGCAGCCCGATCTCGATGCGGTCGGGCCGGTGGTCGGTGGCTTCGTCGATCAGCACATGGCGGCTGGTGACGAGGTACAGGCGCGCATCGCGTTCGAAGAAGAAGCCGCTGGCGTTGGTCAGCGGATGCGTGCCCACGAAGGTGGACACCTGGGGCGCGGCCAGGAACAGCGGGTCCACCAGCACGGGGGCGGTGGTGGTGGCCTGTGTGGCCTTGCGGGTGGTCCGGGTGTTTTTCGTCATCGGGCCAGTGTGGCAGGTTTCGCGCGCCTTCAGGCGACGGGCGCCCGGCGGAACTGGCGCGAGATGAAGGCCCAGGCCATGCGCGAGGCGTCGGGCCCGCGCGCGTCGCTGTAGGGCTGGCTGGCGGTGCCGCCGCTCCATGCATGGCCGAGCCGGGGCACCTCCACCAGGCTGACCACGGCGCGGCCGCGGTGTTTGAAGTCGGTCACCGCCATGGCGTGGCGCTGGCCGCGCTGCAGCCCACGCGGCGCGTTGCGGGTGGCACCGAGTTGTTCGGCCCACAGCTGCGCCACGGCCGCACCGTTGCTGGGAGCGACGACGGGGTCGCTGCCGCCCTGGATCACCAGCAGCGGCGGCCAGGGCGCCGCCGCCGGATCCCTGGGCGTCTCGCCAGGTGCGGCCAGACGGCGCCCGCGCATGGCGGCCAGCGCGGTGGCGGTGGATTCCGCCACCCCGGGCGCAACGCCCGAGTGCATCACCACGGCCTGGAAACGCGCGGGCTCTCGCGTGGCCAGCAGCGCGGCCATGCCCGCGCCGGCCGAGAGCCCGGCCAGCGCGATGCGCGCGGCGTCCACCGGGTAGAGCAGGGCCACCTGGTCGATTGCCGCGAGCAGGATCGAGGCCTCGGCCTGGGCGCGCCCGTTGCGCGTGTCGTACCAGTTCCAGCAGCGTTGGGGGTTGGCGAGGCGGTCCTGCTCGGGGTAGAGCACCAGAAAGTGTTCGCGCCGCGCCAGCGCGTTCATGCGCGTGCTGGCGGCAAAGCCCGCGCTGTCCTGGTCGCAGCCGTGCAGCATCACCAGCAGCGGCACGCGCTCGCCCGCGGGCAGGCCGGGTGGGCGGTAGAGCCGGTAGCGGCGCGCGCCGCCGGGCACCAGCGCCATGCCGGGCAACCAGTCGCCCGGGCCGGCTGCCACTTCGCGCGCCACCCGTGCGCGCTGCACACGCGGGGCGCGGGGCACCCTGGTGGCCGCGCGCGCCATCGCGCGCAGGTTGCGGTTGAAGGCCTTGACCCAGACCGGGGTGGCGCGGCGGCGGGCCATGGCGATGTGGGTTCAGGCGCCGCTGCGCAGCAGCAGCGCCGGGCTCAGCCGCATCTGCGACAGCAGGTAGCGCGCGCCCAGGCCCAGGCTCACGGTGCTCACGCCCAGCGCCGTGAGCGCGCCGGTCCAGTAGATGCCACCCGGATCGATGTCGAGCCGCCAGCGCAGCAGGGCCGTGGCCAGCGCGCCGCCGGCCAGCATTGCAAAGCCCGAGGTGACGAGCGCCAGCAGCGCGTATTCCCAGTACAGCATGCGCCGCAGGCTGGCGTGGCGCGCGCCCATGGCGTGCATCACCGTCGCGTCGTACACCTGCCGTGCGCGGCTGCCCGCCACCACGCTGGCGAGCACGAGCAGGCTGGCTGCCAGGCACACGCCGGCCACCAGCGCCAGGCCGCCGCTGGCGCGGGCCATCAGCGCGCGCGTCTCGCTCAGCAGCGTTTCGGTGCGCACCGTGGCGATGTTGGGTGCGGCAGCGGCGAGCGCGTCCTGCGCGGCCAGTGCGCCCGCCGGCGCCAGCCAGGCGGCGCCGACGTGCCGCGTGATGTGCGGATCGAGCACACCGTCGCTGAAGATGGCCTCCAGCCACAGCCGTGCCTGCAGGCGGCGCTGGCTGTAGATGGCGGCGATCTCGGCCTGCACCGGCGCGCCCAGCACGTCGAACACCAGGCGGTCGCCCACCTTCAGTCCGAGCTCATCGGCCTCGCGGTCTTCCATGGCCATCAGCGGCGCGCCGCGGTGGTCCGCCGGCCACCAGGCGCCGTCGCGGATCACCACGTCGTCGATGTTGCCCTCGCGGTTGCTCAGCTTCTGTTCGTCGCGCGCCTCGCGCACGCGCCGGCCGTCGTCGCTGTCGCGCAGCGCCTCGCCATTGACCTCGATCAACCGGCCCAGCACCAGCGGCGCGGTGGTGATCCGCTGCAGGCCGGGCTGCGCCTGCAAGGTCTGCCTGAGCAGTGGGAGCTGTTCGGTCTGCACGTCGTGGAACACCAGCGCCGGCGCGTTCTCGGGCACGGTTTCATTGACGGTGCGCAGCAGCGCCGCCACCACCAGCGCACAGGCCACCAGCAGCGCCAGCGCGGCGCCGAGCGAGAGCAGGGCCGGGCGCAGGGGCGAGTCGGCGCGCTGCAGGCCGGCCAGCGCCAGCCGCGCTTCCAGCGGCAACCGCCAGCCGGGCCGTGCGAGCAGCGCGCGCGCCAGCCGGCGCAGTCCGCGCGTCACGCCGTCCAGCAGCACCAGCAGCAGCACCGTGGCCAGAACGAAGGCGATGCCGAAGCGCGTGTCGGGCACGGTGAACACGAGCAGTGCCGCCACCAGCGCCGCCGCGAGTGCGGTCAGCGCCCACGCCCGCTTCGGCGTGCGCAGGCGGGTGCCGTCAATGCCCCGGAACAGCGCGGCCGGCGAGACCGACAGCGCGCGCCCAAGCGCGGGCAACGCAAAGCCCAGCGCGGTGAGCACGCCGAAACCCAGCGCCACCAGCGAGGGCAGCCACAGGGTCTGCAGCAGGGGCGCCAGCGGCAGCCGCTGGGCCGCGGCCCAGGTGCCGATCAGCGCCAGCGCGTTGCCCAGCACGACGCCGGCCAGACTGGACAGCACGGCGAGCATCAGGATCTGCAGCAGCACCATCGCCGCGAGCCGCCGGTCCCGCAGGCCGAGCGCGCGCAAGGTGGCCAGCGTGCCGAGCTTGCCCTGCAGGTAGGCCTGCACGCTGTTGAACACGCCCAGGCCGCCGATGAAGAGCGCCGAGAAACCGATCAGCAGCAGCCCCGAACCGATCTGGCCCAGCACCTCGGCCATGCGCTCGCTGCGTTCCTCGAAGGTGCGCACCTCGGCATCGAGCGCGGGAAAGGCGGCCATGAAGGCATCGCGCCATTCCGCGGCCGGCTGCTCCGTGCGCACGCGGTACTGGTATTCGACGCGGCTGAGCGGCTGCACCAGGCCGGTGGCCATGAGCGCGCCGTCCGCCACCAGCACCGGCGCGCCGTTCCAGTCGGCGCGCAGGCTGCGGTCGGGCTGGCGCACCACGATGGCGCGCACCACCAGGGTGAGGTCGCCCACCTCCACGCGGTCGCCCACCACCAGGCCCAGCCGCTGCGCCAGCGCCCCGTCGATGGCGGCGCCCCACGCGCCATCGCGCTGTGCCAGTGTGTCGGCCAGCGCGCCGGCGGGCGCGAGTTCCACCGTGCCATAGAGCGGGTAGCGCGCGTCGGCGCTCTGCAGTTCGATCAGCTGCGCACGGCCATCGGGCGCGCGCAGCATGGTGCGCAGCTCCACCAGGCGCGAGACCTCGCCGCGCCCGGCCATCCAGGCCAGCACGTCGGCGTCCAGCGGTGCGCTGTGCTCGACGTTGAGGTCGCCGCCGAACAGCAGCCGTGCGTCGTTCTGCAGCGAGTCCGCCACCTGGCGGTACAGCCCGCCACCGGCCGCGACCAGCGCCACGCCCAGCACCAGGCAGGCAGGCACAGAAGATCCAGAGGTGGCGGCCGCTGGCGCGCAGGTCGCGCCAGGCCAGGTCAAGCAGGAAGCGCATCGTGCGTCGGGGTTTCGTGCAGCAGGCCGTCGTGCAGGCGCAGCACGCGGTCGCAGCGGGCCGCGAACGCGGGGTCGTGCGTCACGAGCACCAGCGTGGTGCCGGTTTCGCGGTTCAGCTCGAACAGCAGCTCGCGGATGGACTCGCCGGTGTGGTCGTCCAGGTTGCCGGTGGGCTCGTCGGCCAGCAGCAGGCGCGGCCGGTGCACCAGCGCGCGGGCAATGGCCACGCGCTGCTGTTCACCGCCCGAGAGCTGGCTCGGGTCGTGGTGCAGGCGCGTGCCCAGGCCCACGCGCTGCATCAGCGCGGTGGCGCGCGCGTGGGCGTCGGGCTGGCCGGCCATCTGCAGCGGCAGGGCCACGTTGTCGAGTGCGCTCAGACTCGGCAGCAGGTGGAACGACTGGAAAACGATGCCGATGTGGTCGCGCCGCAGATCGGCCAGGCCGTCCGCGTCCAGCGCACCCAGATCGGTGCCATGCACGCGGATCCGCCCCTCGGCGGGGCGTTCGAGGCCCGAGAGCAGGAGCAGCAGCGAGGTCTTGCCCGAGCCGGAAGGCCCGGTGATGGCCACGCTCTGGCCGGTCGCGACAGAGAGGTCGACCGAGCGCAACACGTCGATGCGTGCGTCCCCCAGTCGGTAATGCATGGACAGGCCGGCGATTTCAATCATGCGGTGGTGGGTTGGTAAAGCCGCGAAAAGTTCAGTTTTTGGTCGATCGACCAACGGTGACGGGCCGGAAGCGCTTCGATGGTGACAGAATGTTTTCCATGGCAGACGGGACGAGAGGCGATTCGGTTCGCGGAAGGGAGCGCGTGGGACATGGCGTCTGGCGTGGGCTGGCGCGCGGGTTCGCGATCGCCGGTCTGCTGCTGGGCATCGCGGCCTGCACAGAACCGCCGCAGCCGCCACTGGTGGTGGGCATCAACACCTGGGTGGGTTACGACCCGCTGGTGCTGGCGCGCGACCGCGGCCTGGCCGATGCGAAGCAACTCAAGGTGGTGGAACTCCTGTCCAGCGCCGAAGCCCTGCGCCACCTGCGCAACGGCCTGCTGGATGGCGCGGGCCTGACACTGGACGAGGCCCTGCGGCTGGTCGACAGCGGTTTCGACGCCCGCATCGTCGCGCTGCTCGACACCTCCGCCGGCGCCGACGTGGTGGTGGCCGCGCCGCGCATCACCAGCCTGCAGAAACTGCGCGGCGAGCGCATCGCGGTGGAAGACGCCACCGTGGGCACCCTCATGCTCGAACGCCTGCTGCGCAAGGCCAGCCTGCAGCAGGACGACGTGACCGTGGTCCGCATGGACGCCACCCAGCACCTCACGGCGCTGCTGAGCGAGCGCGTGGCCGCCGCCGTGAGCTACGCGCCCATCGACGGCCCGATCCGCGCGCTGGGGTTTCAGCCCATCTTTGACAGCCGCCAGATGCCGGGCGAGATCGTCGACGTGCTGGTGGTGCGGGGCGCGGTGCTGCGCGAACGCCCGGCCGCGGTGGATGCGCTACTGGCGGCCTGGGCCGCGGGGCTCAACGTGATGCGGCTCGACCCGGCCGGCGCTGCCGCCTCGCTGGCACCGGGCACCGACCTCACGCCCGCGCAGTACCAGGCGGTGCAGGGCGGTCTGCGTTTCTACACACCGGCGGACTCGCTGACCATGCTCACCGGCAGCCCGCCACCGCTGGTCAGGCAGGGCGGCGAGGTGGCGCGTCTGCTGGTCGAACTGGGCCTGCTGCGCCAGTCACCGAACTGGGCCGCCCTGATCGACACCGCGCCCGCCTCGCGTGCGCCCGACGCGGCGCCCCTGCCATGAAACCGGTGGCGCGCCTGCTCTCCATCCCCGCGCGCTGGCTCGCGCCCCTGCTGCTGGCCGCCTTTGCCCTCACCACCACCGGCATCAACCTGGTGGTGCAGTGGCAGGAAGTCGATCAGCAGGTGACCGAGAGCGAGACGCGGCGCCTGCGTGAACGCCTGGGTGTTGAACAGAGCCGGCTCAGTGCCGAGAGCGGCAACACCAACGCCCTGCTGGTGCGCCGCCTCGTGGGCGGGCTGGGCCTGTACAGCGGCATGCAGCACGCCTACCTGCTCGATGGCAACGACACCGTGATGGCCTCGCTGCTGCGCACCGATATCGGCCTGCCCTTCGCCGACGTGCAGGGCCTGTACCCGGAGCTCGCCAGCATCCGCGAGTTGTTCGCCGATCCCATGGCCGGCTCCACCCTGCAGGTGGAACGCCCGGTGGGCTCGTCGCTGCTGTTCGGCCGGGCCCTGCTGGAATCGGGCCGCGAACTGCTCGCCGTGGTGGACCTGAACCAGCCGATCGCGACGCGCTTTGCCGGCATGCGCACGCAGGTGCTGCGCGAAGCGCTGGTGCTGGCGGTGCTCGTGGGCGCGCTGGCGCTGCTGCTGCACTGGGTGTGGTTCCGTCGCGCCGAACAGCTGGCGCGCGCGCTCACCGCCATGGGCGAAGGCCGGCTGGAGGCACGCACCGGCCTGCAGGGGCGCGATGAACTGGCGCTGATCGGCGCCGCCGCCGACCGCATGGCCGAACGCCTGCAGGCCAGCCACACGCAGCTGCAGCGCATGACCGATGTGGTGGACCGCTCGCCGCTCGTGGTCATCGAGTGGTTCAACGTGATCGGCTGCCCCATCCACTACGTGAGCCCTTCCATCGCCCAGTGGGGCTACGCGCCGGAACCGCTGCTGCAGGGACGCATGACCTACGACGACCTGATCCACCCGGACGACGTCGGCCGCGTCAACAACGAGATCGACCACTACCTCGAGCACGGCCCCGACCAGTACCGGCAGGAATACCGGCTGCGCTGCGCCGATGGCCGCTGGATCTGGATCGACGACCGCAGCGCGCTCGGCCGCAACGCGGAAGGCAAGGTCACCACCATCAGCGGTGTGCTGCTCGACATCACCGTGCAGAAGGAGGCGCAGATTGCACAGCACGAACAGGCCGAGTTCCAGCGGCTGTTCTACGAACTGCCCCTGATCGGCATGGCCATCTCTTCGCCGGACAGCACGCACTGGCTGCAGGTGAACGACCGCCTGTGCGAGATCCTCGGCTACCCGCGCGAGGAGTTGCTGAAGCTGACCTGGTCCGAGATGACGCCGCAGCCCGACCTCGACCAGAACCTCGAGCTGCTCGAGCACATGAAGGCCGGCAGGACCGAGAGCTACCAGATGCAGAAGCGGTATGTGCGCTGGGACGGCAGCTTCGTGCACACCGAGATCCACGTGCGCGCCGTGCGCAACGCCGACGGCAGCCTCAAGCACCTGTTCTCGACCATCCAGGACATCACCGAACGGCTCCACACCAGCCAGGCGCTGAGCGACCAGAAGGCACTGCTCGAACAGGCCGAGGCCATGGCCGGGCTGGGCAGCTGGCTCTACGACTCGAAGACCCGGCACATCTGGTGGTCGCGGCAGATGTACCACAACATCGGTCGCGCGGAGACGCTGGGGCCGCCCATCGATCTCGATGGGTATCTCGACTGCATCCACCCCGAAGACCGTGGGCGCGTGGAGCGGTTCATGCGTGCGTTGCCGGGCAGCCAGGCCCGCCTGCACGCCGAATTCCGCCGCCACCCGGAACTGGGCCGTGAGCGCTGGTTCCGAGCCAGCGTGGAATGCCGGCCGCAGGCGGACCGCGCCGGGTACCACTACAGCGGCACCCTGCTCGACATCACCCAGATCAAGCAGGCGCAGACCAACCTGGAGCGCATCAACGCCAAGCTGGAGCAGCGCGTGGCCGAGCGCACCGAACAGCTCAGCGCCGCCAACCGCGAGCTCGAGGCGTTCTCGTACACCGTGTCGCACGACCTGAAGGCACCGCTGCGCGGCATCGACGGCTACAGCCAGCTGCTGCAGGAGGAGCACGGCGACCGCCTGGACGACGAAGGCCGCCAGTTCATCCAGCGCATCCGCCGGGGCGTGCAGCAGATGGGGTCGCTGATCTCCGACCTGCTGGACTATTCGCGCATGGAGCGTCGCACCATGGAGCAGCAGGCGGTGGAACTCCAGCCGCTGCTCGACCTGGTGCTCGAAGGCCACGCCGCCGACATCGCGACCGCCCGCACGGCGCTCGCGTTGCAGCTCGAACCCATGACGCTGCAGCTCGACCGCGAAGGCCTGTCGGTGGCCCTGCGCAACCTGGTGGGCAACGCCATCAAGTTCAGCAAGAGCCAGCCGCAGCCGCGGGTGGAGATCGGTTCCCGGCGCGAAGCCGGGCGCTGCCTGCTCTGGGTGCGGGACAACGGTGTCGGCTTCGACATGAAGTACCACGACCGCATCTTCGGCATCTTCCAGCGCCTGCAGCGCGCCGAAGACTATGCCGGCACCGGCGTGGGCCTGGCGCTCGTGGCAAAAGCCGTGCAGCGCATGGGCGGCCGCGTGTGGGCCGAGAGCAGCCCGGGCGAGGGCGCCACGTTCTATATGGAGTTCCCTTCATGAGCTCTGCTGGCACCCTGCCTTCCATCCTGCTGGTGGAAGACAACCCGATGGACCTGGACCTCACCTTGCGGGCATTCAGCAAGAAGCGGCTGTCCAACAGCATCCATGTGGCGCGCGATGGCGAGGAGGCGGTGGCCTGGTTCGCGCGCTGGGAGGCGGGCGAACCGCTGCCCGGCGTGATCCTGCTCGACCTCAACCTGCCCCGCGCCAGCGGCCTCGAGGTGCTGCAGCAGCTCAAGGCGCACCCGCTTTTCCGCCGCATTCCGGTGGTGATATTGACATCCTCGCGTGAGGACAGCGACCTCAAGTCCGCCTACGATCTGGGGGTCAGCTCGTACATCGAGAAACCGGTGAGCTTCAGCAAGTTCATCGAGGTGGCCGAGCGCATCGAACTGTACTGGTGCGTGCTCAACGCGCGGCCCTACTGAAACCGGAGTACCCATGCTGAAAATCCTCATTCCCGTCGACGGTTCCTCGCACGCCTTGCTGGCCGTGCACCACGCGCTGCGGCTCGTGGGCGCCGGCCTCAAGGCGCGCTTCGTCGTCGCCAACGTGCAGGAGTCCGCCAACCTGTACGAACTCGTGGTGGCCCACGACCCGGCCGTGCTGCAGCAGGTGAGCGACGCCGCCGGGCGCGATCTGGTGCGCCCCGCCGTTGCCCTGCTGAGTGCCGCGGGCCTGCAGGTGGAATCCGCCGTGGCCAGCGGCGATCCGGCCCAGATGCTTGCCGAGATGGTCGAGAGCCATGCGTGCGACGCCGTGTTCATGAGCACGCGCGGCGGCGGCCTGCGCTCTGCGGTGCTGGGTTCCGTTTCGCAGGACATGGTGCAGCGCTCGTCCGTGCCGGTGACGCTCGTCAAGGTGCCCGACGACGCCCGACCCGACTGACGCCGCGCGCTGGAACACCCCAAGAGCCGGCGCCGACCGGCTCTTTCCGCGCATGCCATCCCCCTTTCCTGATGCCTTTCGTAAGTGACCCCGCTCTTTTCCGCCCTTGATGCCACTGGCGCACTCCGCTTCATCGGCGAAGTCGCGCGCGGGGCCGACTGCGGCTGCGCCTGCCCGGTGTGCGGCAGCCCGCTCGTGGCCCGGCAGGGCGCCGCCAACGAATGGCATTTCGCGCACGAGGCTTCGCAGGAACGCCCGGAATGCGAGACCGCCGCCGCCAGCATGCTGCGCCGCCTGATGATCGAGAACCTGCAGGCCCGCGACGGCGCCGGCGGCCTGCAACTCCCGCCGTACCGGCAGCGGGTCGCCATCGTGCGCACCCTCATCAACGTGCACGAAGAGGTGCAATGGGGCGCCCGCCCGATGGGCAGCACGCAGTGGCTGCCTGGCGCTGCCGCGCACGAGCCGGTGGCGCGCGCGCGGCTCGACACGGGTGTGGAGCTGCACGTGCACGTGGCGCTGGACGCCGACGGGCCACCACCGGCAGGTGAAGGCGTGGCGCAGGCCGTGTTCCGCTGCCCGCTGCCACCGCCCGCCGCGCTGCGCGACCGGCGCGGTGCCGACCAGCACCTGGCGCAGCACGCCGAGCTGGTCTGGCACCACCACCCCGACACGATGGGGCTGGTGGCCGCGGCGCAGGCGCGGCTCGAGACGCGCAGCCGGCAGATCTACCGCAACTGGCTCAACATGGCCCACGCCGCCGGCGGCCCGGCCACGGTGGACGAGGCCGAGGACTCCATGCCCGCGCCGCTGTTCTATGGCCCGGCCACGCCCTCGCTGCCGGAGAGCGCGCCGCGTTATGCCTGCGCGCCCGGTCATGCGCCGAACATCAGCTTCACGTTCTACCGGCTCTCGGCCACCGAGGCCTGGTTGCTCTACCTGCTCGAACGCAAGGGCCCTGCCGACTGGCGAACGGCGTCCGAAAAGTCGTATGCACTCGCACCGTACCCAGCCGCCTTCGCTGGCTGGGCCGACGCGGTGCCGGCCACCGTCGGCGTGGCCGACCTGGCGACCGGCATCGTGCGCTGCAGGGGCTTCCTCGATGCGGTCACCTACCTCTCGCGCCGCTCCCAGCTCACCCGCAGCGGGCGGGATCCTTCGGCGTTCATGGGCGCCTGAGTTTTCGTGTGGCGCCGGGTGGTGCCGGTCGTCGAGACTGGGGCGAGCGGCTCCGCGAATGTCCCCCGAGTCGGCTGCGCCGCCTCTCCTCCTTGACTTCGCTGCGCCACTCGCCCCAGCCCCGACGACCTCATCGGCGCGCTAGGTGCTGAGAGCCTTCTTCTCCGGAGGCTGCCACCGGAAGAACATCGGGTACTCCCGCTCCACCACCGGCCCGTTGAAATCCCAGCCCTTGCACTGACCGAGGTGCGGTGGCGGCAGGCCGTCGGCCCGTGGGCCGAACACGCCCGAACACGTCTGGAACGCCGCCGTGGCGAGATTGAACAGCAGCTCACGCAGGTGCGTGCAGCCTTTCACATTGCCGAGGTGCCGCTGGATCGTCTGGCGCCAGCCGCGCCCCAGCACTTCGCCCACCATGCGCTGCATGGCCGGCATCGCTTCGGGGCACGGTCCGTGCGGAAAGGCCTCCATCGCCACCGCGATGTCGCGGATCACCATCGTCTCGTCGAACGTGACGCGGATCCGCATGTGGTGAACCGGTTCGTGGGCCAGCCAGGTGTTGCCGTGGATCTGGATGTCGTGCGGCTTGCTGTCGTGCAGTTCGCCCTCGATGTCCCACAGCCCGTCGTCGCGCTGGAAGCCCTGGTAGGTGACGCGCCGGGTGTGCATGGGCGTGCGGGGGGCGGGGTCGGGCAATGGCACGGGGTTCTCCAGGTTGCGGGGTCAACCTTCACATTGTCTCGCCATGCGCCCTGGCGTGCTTGCTGGCACACTGAAGACCGATAACAAGCAGGAGACTTCATGGCACACGACCACGCGCATCCCCACCACGATCATGACCACGAACACCCGGCCGCCTGGAAGCACGACGGCGTGCGGGTGATTCCGGGCAACCAGCTGGATGGCAACGTGCCGTCCACCCCCGGCATGGACCGCAAGGCCGCCATCAACTTCGCGCGCGTGGGCGCCCAGAAACTGTGGGCCGGCACCGTCACCATCCACCCCGATGCCAAGACCGGCGCCCACCACCACGGGCCGCTGGAGAGCGTGATCTACGTCGTGCGCGGCCGTGCGCGCATGCGCTGGGGCGAGCAGCTGGAGTTCACCGCCGAAGCCGGCCCGGGCGACTTCATCTACGTGCCACCCTACGTGCCGCACCAGGAAATCAACGCCAGCCCCACCGAGGCCCTGGAATGCGTGCTCTGCCGCAGCGACGGGCAGGCGGTGGCGGTCAATCTGGACATCGAGCCCGTGGAAAAACCCGAGCAGGTGCTCTGGGTGGACCCGACGCACCCCACCGGCGGGGTGTGAGCTTTTCGGCCCGTTCGTCGGCAACGGCGGCCGGGGACGAAAAAAGTTCTCAAGAACGGCGTCCAGCCGTCGATCACCCCGGCAAGAACACCGGGCCTGTATTCCCCCGGTGCCACCCAAGGGGTAGCCCATGTTGAACGTCTCCAGTCCTTCTGCCGTGTCCTGGCCCGCGCCGGCGTCCGTCGCCGTGGCGCCGGTGCCGTCGGTCGCCGCCGTGCCTTCTGTCCAGACGGGCAGCCAGGACGGCAAGACCCAGATGGGGTTTGGCCGCGACGACCGCGCTGCGCAACGCGCCGTGGCAAGCGGGCGCCCCGCCGTGGACGAACGCGGCGCCCCGGCCGATGGGGCCACCAGCACCGCTGCCACGCCTGCGGGCACGCCCACTGCGCACGACGTGGCCGCACAGCGGCAGGCGCGGCAGGAAGCCGCCCAGGCGGTGGAACAGAAACAGGCCAGGGACAAGAAGGCGGTCGAGCACCTGCAGAACGTGCTGTCCCGCATGTGGGAGGCCAGCGCGGCCGTGGTGGACCGTGCCCTCGGCATCGAACCGCCGAACGGCAGCGAGGTGCCCGGCACACAGAGCGACACCGCGCCCGATCTCTCGGCCGTGGCCGCCTCGACCATCCCGCGCAAACCCATCGTGGCCGAACGCCAGGCCCGCCCCACCCTCGAACCCCTGCCCTGGCCGGTGATGCCGGAGTCGGGCGAGGTGGAGGTCGATGTGGTGGGCGACGGCGTCGTGGTCGGCGAAGACGTGGTGGCTGAAGTGGTCGCCTACGACGAACACGGCCACGGCAGCGCCGCGCCCGTCGAAGCCGGCGCCATCATCAGCGAACGGGTCTAGATTCGGACACCCCCCTGCGCCGCTGCGCGGCTTCCCCCCTCCGTAGCGCGCCTTCGGCGCTTCGAGGGGGGACGGCATCTCGGGCCGGCGGAGCCGGACCCTTGATGCCTCTGGAAGGGGTGGCTGCATGCGATGAGGGTTGCGCTCCGGTGCGGCGGAAAAACCGTACACGCAACGCGCGGCGTGCCTGCATCCAGAGGCGCCGAGGGTCCGGCTTTGCCGGCCCAAGGCGCCGTCCCCCCTCGAAGCGCCGACAGGCGCGCCACGGAGGGGGGAAGCCGCAAGGCGGCGCAGGGGGGTGTTCCTAAATGCGATGGCGAACGCCGGCCGGTGCGCTGGCCAGGCGGGCCAGCAGGGCGGGGGCGATCTGCGTCAGTGGCAGCACCTCGTGCGCTGCGCCGTGCTGGATCGCCATGCGTGGCATGCCGAACACCACGCAGCTGGCTTCGTCCTGCACGTAGTTGTAGCTGCCGGCGTCCTTCATCTCGCGCATCGCGCTCGCGCCGTCGGCTCCCATGCCGGTGAGCATGATGCCCAGCGCGTTGGGGCCGAGCACGCGCGCGGCCGACTTGAACAGCACCTCCACCGAAGGCCGGTGGCGGTTGACGGGTTCGGTGTCTTCCACCACCGCCACGTAGTTCGAACCGCTGCGGTCGATGCGCAGGTGACGGCCGCCGGGTGCGATGTAGGCGTGGCCGGGCAGGATGCGTTCGCCGTCGCGGGCTTCGGCCACGCGGATGCGGCACAGCGAGTTGAGGCGGTTGGCAAAGCTGGTCGTGAAGCCGGGCGGCATGTGCTGGGTGATCACGATCGCGGGGGCGTCGGCCGGCAGCGGCACCAGCACCTCGCGGATGGCTTCGGTGCCACCGGTGGAGGAGCCGATGCAGATGATCTTCTCGGTGGACAGGCGCGGCAGCGGCGCGCGCGGTGCCTCGTGGGTCTGGCCAGGCGTGGCGGCAGCGGCGGGCGCAGGAGCACCGGCCAGCCGTTTCACATGGGCCTTGGCGGCCACGCGGATCTTGTCGACGATGTCGCCCGCGAGTTCGTTCAGGCCGCTGCTCACGCCGATGCGCGGCTTGGCCACGAAGTCGACCGCGCCCATCT